>Ga0068714_10003480_pt1 | contig 18631 bp, 14 predicted proteins | sample MTBNYHSulfiMetaG_FD_62988 | JGI IMG/M metagenome (GOLD analysis project Ga0068714, IMG submission 62988) | Enrichment culture microbial communities from rom New York Harbor, USA that are MTBE-degrading - MTBE-NYH (New York Harbor Sulfidogenic)... | ecosystem: Environmental > Aquatic > Marine >... | reverse complement strand
GCGCAAAAGCAGGAAGAGGTCATCCTGGATCTGTTTATACTGAATCGCTTTCTCCCGGCTTTTTTCAAGCGATTTCAGCCGCGGCGACAATTCTCCTATGATATCCGTCACGCGTTCCATATTGCGCCGTGTTTTGTCCAGCTTCTGGATCGCTTCCTCACGCCGGGAGCGGTACAGGCCAATGCCGGCTGCTTCCTCAAAAAACCTTCGGCGTTCTTCAGGCCGTAAACTGAGGGCTGAATCCACCAGCCCCTGCCCAATAATGGTATATGTCCGTTCGCCGAGGCCTGAATTCGCCAGAAGCTCATTGATTTCCTTCAAGCGGACTTTCTGGTTGTTCAGCAGGTACTCGTTTTCTCCGCTGCGGTACGCCCGACGGGTGATCATCACTTCAGAAAAATCAATCGGCAGCCAGCCGGTCTGGTTGTCAAATGAGATGGACACGGAAGCCATCGAAGCGCGTGGCCGCTGCTCTGACCCCGAAAAGATCATATCCACTGTTTTCTTGCCGCGCAGGAGCGTGTAAGCCTGTTCTCCCAAGACCCAGCGAATGGCATCCGCGATATTCGATTTGCCCGATCCGTTTGGGCCGACAATTGCGGTTACCTGCCCCGGAAACTCAAATAATGTCCGGCTGGCAAATGTTTTGTAGCCCTGCAGTTCCAGAAATTTCAGTTGATTGATCATTTTAGCTGTTTAATTTGATCCATTCCATTGCCTGGCTGGCAGCCAGTTTTTCAGCGGACCTTTTGCTTTTCGCGGTTCCTGATCCAATGCATTGATTGCCAACCCGCACCTCCACCTCAAATATTTTCTGATGGTCCGGACCGCTGATATTTTTGGTGAGGTATTTGGGTGTATGAAGCCCGTTGGCCTGGGCCCATTCCTGCAGAAGTGATTTTGGATCTTCGATTTTTTGGTTTTCCAGAATATCTTCTACCGCTGAATCCAGTAACGGTCTGAGAAATGAGCGCACCGCGTCAAGCCCTTTATCCAGGTACAAGGCGCCAACAAAGGCCTCAAAAACATCGCACAGCAGGGTGCTGCGATAAGTGCCGCCCGCCTTTTTTTCTCCTTTTCCCAGCCGGATGGCATTCTGCATTTCAAGCAGCCTGGTGAAATGAGCGAGCTGGTTGGTTTGTACCAGGGCAGACCTCATTTTTGTCATGTCCCCTTCTTCCATTTCAGGGAAACGGTGATAAATCCATTCCCCAACGAGAAAATCCAGGACAGCATCTCCAAGAAATTCCAGCCGCTCATTGTCCTCCAGAGCCTCCGGATTCTCATTGAGGTAAGAGCGATGGGTAAGCGCACGCGTTAACAACAACGTGTCAGTAAATGCAATTCCTATTCTCGACATCAACTGATGCGGAGTCTCAATGAGTGGTGATTCATCCTTCATTTTCAACTGTAAATCATTCCAGGGAGTGCGTCTGCTATAATTGCCAGCATGGTTCTGCCTTCGATTTGGCAATCCTCCTCTAATTATAAGATCTCTACCGAGGTTTATGAAGGTCCTTTGGACCTGCTCCTCAACCTGATTGAGAAAGCTGAGCTGGATATCACCAAGGTGTCGCTCGCCAAGGTAACCCAGCAGTATCTGGACCACCTTCAGGCAATCGCAGACCGGGATCCGCTCGAAGTGTCCGCCTTCCTTGTGATTGCCACGAAATTGGTGTACATCAAATCATCAATTTTACTACCATCCCAGCCCGATATTCTTTCCGAGGAAGAAGACCTAGGTGATCAATTAGCCAGGCAGCTAATCGAGTATAAAAAGTTCAAAGAGCGCGCCTTTTGGCTGAAGAACCGTCAGGATGAAGGTTTGAGGAATTATTACCGTGTTACAGCACCTCCCCGCATCAACGAGAAGCTGGATATTTCAGATGTAAATATTTATGATCTCGTTGATATCCTCCTTGGACTTTATTTCCAGAATGAAAACATCACGCCGATGAGCGATGTGGTCGCGATTTCCGCGATCACGATCAAAAACCGGATTTCATCATTGGTCAGCCTCTTTCAGAAAAATCAAAAATACAGCCTGAAGGATTTGCTCTCAAATGATTTTACTCGCCTTGACCTGGTGATCACTTTCCTCGCTCTTTTAGAGCTGATCAAGAACCATTCGCTAATTGCTTCCCAGGTGGATTTGTTTTCCGATATTTCTTTTGAAAGCACGGAGAATCTGGGGAAAGAGTTTGAGACCGAACTTTAAGAAGATGAGCCCGGAAAAGATCACTCCTGTTCGTAAGCAGTACCTTGATATAAAAAGCCAATACCCAAATGCGATCGTTTTTTTCCGCCTGGGCGATTTCTACGAAACATTTGATGAAGACGCTGAGATCGCATCCCGCGAGTTGGATATTGTACTGACATCCAGAAACATCGCAAAAGGCCAGCGCATACCGATGGCCGGCATCCCTTTCCACGCCGCCGACAACTATATCTCCCGCCTGATCAGCAAGGGGTATCATGTGGCGGTATGCGAACAGATTGGCGATCAACCCCAGAAAGGGCTGTTTCCAAGGAAAGTTACCCGCGTCATCACACCCGGCACATTAATCGACCCCGGGCTGATAAGAACTGACAAGAATAATTACCTTACCTGCATTTACTCCAATGATAACGGATATGGTTTCTCGTATCTGGATATCTCCACTGGCGATTTTTACGTTACCCAATTCAAGTCTGAAAACAACCTCGGAAAAATAAAATCCGAGTTATCCAGATTATCACCCTCAGAGGTGCTCGTGCCTGAATCCGCGCCGGCCTGGGATACAGATCAGTATCTTCTCACCCAAATTCCCGATTGGAAATTTGAATTAGGCCGCTGTGAGCAACTGCTGAAGAGGCACTTTAACATCACTTCTTTGGCCTCTTTCGGCCTCGATAACAAGCCGCTGGCTGTTTCTTCAGCGGGTGCAATTCTGGCCTTTATTCATGATAACGAGCCCTCCGCGGTCAGTCTGCTGCAAACCCTGCGGTTCTATTCCACTGAAGATTATATGCTTTTGGACGATTACACCCGCAGGAACCTGGAGCTGACAGACACCATTAGAATGGCCAACGGGAAGCACTCCCTGCAGAAAGTGATTGATAAGTCAATAACGCCAATGGGTAAGCGTTTGATACGAAACTGGATCAACCAGCCGCTGATTGAGATTGAACCAATCAACCGGCGCCTTGACGCGGTGGATTTTCTTTTTCAGAACGGAATGATCCGCAATGAACTCCGTAAGCAGGTGAAGACGATATCGGACATGGACAGGATCATTAACCGCGTGATTTCAGGGCGCACCAATCCGAGAGATCTCCTCTCGCTCAGAAATTCCTTTGGCGCATTGCCGGACGTCAGCCAAATCATTGGGAATGAGAATCTGACTCTTTTTTCCTCGCCCGATGCCGCCATGCATCAATTGCAAAGCGAAGCGGAGTATCTGGAAAGGTCAATTATGGACGACCCGCCTGCCAACCTGCTCCAAAGCGGCGTGATCAGGCGTGGCTTTTCTGAAGAATTGGACCAGCTGGTTGATTCCACCTCCCACTCCCGCCAATGGATTGCCGACCTGGAAAATGTTGAGAAAGAAAGAACCGGAATTAAAACACTTAAAGTTGGCTACAACAAGGTATACGGCTATTTTATTGAAATCAGTAAAAGCTATCTGAAACAGGTGCCTGCTGAATATATCCGCAAACAAACCCTGGTTAACGCTGAACGATACATCACGCCGGAACTGAAAGAATATGAGACGCTGGTGCTCAACGCAGAGGAGCGAATTCTGGAGCTTGAGAGGCGATTATTTGATGAAGTGTGCCGCTTTATTGCGCGATCTACCAACCAGATCTTGCAAACATCGCGTTTTATCGCCCGGTTAGACGTACTGCTTGCTTTTGCGCAAACCGCAGCGGATAACCGCTTTGTCCGACCCACCCTGCATGAAGACAACCGATTGATCATTCACCAGGGTCGACACCCGGTAGTCGAACGATCCCAGCAAGATATGCCCTTCATCCCCAATGATACCGTGTTTGAGGAAAAGGAAATTATCCATATTATCACCGGGCCGAATATGAGCGGCAAGAGCACCTACCTTCGTCAGGTTGCCCTGATTGTTCTTCTGGCACAGATCGGCTCATTTGTGCCGGCCGATCATGCCGAAATCGGTTTGGTCGACCGGATTTTTACACGCATCGGTGCCCAGGACGAGATCGCGACCGGTCAATCCACCTTCATGGTGGAAATGGTGGAAACAGCCAATATCCTCCATAACGCAACCAGGAAAAGCCTGCTGATCCTGGACGAGATTGGCCGCGGTACAAGCACCTACGACGGCCTCTCTATGGCTTGGGCGATTATCGAAAACATTCACAATGACCCCCGTTTGCAGGCGAGGACGTTATTTGCCACTCATTATCATGAACTAACTCAAATGGCGGAGATATTTCCAGGAATCAGTAATTATTCAGTCGCCGTCAGCGATACCGAAGGTAAAATTCTGTTCCTTCACAAGATTATCCAGGGCGGAGCGGACCGGTCCTACGGCATTCATGTCGCCCAGTTGGCAGGCATACCAATCCATGTGATTAAACGCGCGTATGAACTACTAAATAAATATGAGAGCCAGATCAAAGACGATCGGCCTTCCAGCGCAGCCCCGCACGCACAAATACCACTTTTTGTGCCCCAAGACCCATTAATTGAAGCCCTGAAAAATCTGGAGTTGAATAATCTCAGCCCCATCGACGCGTTAAACAAATTGTATGAATGGAAGAGCAAATATCTGAATTAATCGGCGGCTGGTTTTTTCCTGCTCTTTCCACTTTGTTTCTTTTCGGTCTCCTCCACTTCCTCCAACGTTTCCGGCTTGATTTCTTTCTCCGGAAGCGCTTCAGATTCAACATTCGTTTGTATTTCTTCCATGAGTATTTCCGGTTCAGCGGCCGGTGATTCCGTGGAGGGTTTCACAAAACGCCGCAGGAGCATCAGGAAAAGGCCGAAAGCCGCCACAATAACAAGCGAAACAATCACCCATACAATGGTTTGATAGCCGACCCGGTGGACGACTCCGAGCATAAGCACATCAAAGCCCGGAATGAGCTGCCTGAGCAACGGGTTCATTGTCAGCGCAATAAACTGGTCAAATCCGATCAGCAAGACGATCAGCCCGAACAGGCAAATGCCGCAAAGAAAGACGAGCATTCTCCCTATCCATCTGAACATAACCTCGCGTTGAGCTCTCAGGAGAATTGAAACCAGAATCAATAATGAAATTGAAACGAGGGGAAGCAATCTTAATCCCCAGCGGGAAATGCTATACGTCCTGAAAAATACTTCCGTTTCTGTTTGTTCCAAAGTAACCGCACCCATGATGGAGTTTTCGGCTGGCATGCGGTTAAAGAAATCTGCCAGATATTCAGCCAGAAGCGTTCTAGCTTGCGGAAAACCGGCCTGATCTGGCTTGCAAGGGGGTAAATCAAACACGGAGGCCCCGGGGGGGATTGCAGGAGACTCTACTGTCCCTATTCCGCATGAAGGTAAGGAGGAAAAATAACTCTCTGAAATAGCCTCGTTGTTAAGGATTAATGCTGACTTCAATTCCTGGGTGTTGATGGAAAGAGTTGGCGCGGGTTTCCTGAAATTTAAATAATCGAGCCCATGATCAAAAAGTTCAGTAATGACATCGACAGCCCAATCCGTTGGAATATGCTGTTTAATCGCGTAACTGAGATTGTCTTGAAAAACCATTACAGGCGGAAGTTGCCCGACGGTATCAACATCATAAAGGCGGTTAATGAGCAGCCGGGTGATGATATCGGGATACTGCGATCGATAGGTTTCATCTTCGATCACCGGATGATAGGTATCAGGATTAAACAAGACAAGTTCTATCGGGAGAGAAAAAAACGAAGGAACCAATACCAGGCAAAACGCTATAGAAAGGAGAACTGCGAATACCCGGTTAATAAAGGGGATATTTGTTTTCAATTTATAAACCTTTCTCTGTAACCCTAGTTTACCTAAGTCTGTTATTTTTGCAAGTAATGGCGGGCATTTTCACCCTGAATCATTTATATACCCATGCCCGCGCGCCATTCAGGAAATCCGCACCTGAAATCAAGTTTTTTCCCGGTACCTGGACCTTTCTTAAAAGCAAATCCCAACTCGCGGTGCCCACTGCCGGAAATTTATCCCTTATTCCTCGCTCCAATGGCGCCAGGGTTTTTGAATCCGTTATTTCCGCCGAATGCACTTTTAATATTTCCCCGTTCCATTCAAAATAGGAACCCGGCCAAGGATGATGAGCGCGAATTCTTCTTTCCAATTCTTCGGCTGAGAGGTTGAAATCCAAACGCCCATCTTCTTTGCGTATCAGGCCGCAGTAAGTTGCTTCCTCATGATTCTGTGGAACTGGCGTAATTATCCCGCCGAGAATTTGTGTGAGTGTCTCTACCAAGAAATCCGCGCCCAGTTGGGAAAGTTTCGCAGATAATGAGCCATGGGTTTCAACGGGTGAGACAGGAATTTCTTTTTGAGCGAGGATTTGACCTGTGTCTAACCCTTCATCCATCAGCATGATCGTAACCCCGGTTTTCTTTTCTCCGGCGAGAATTACTGCCTGGATGGGGGACGCGCCGCGCCAACGCGGGAGCAGGGACGCATGCACATTGACACAGCCGAATTTGGGCAAATTCAGCAGCCATGCAGGCAGGATTTTCCCATATGCGGCCACCACAAAAAAATCCGCGTTTAGTTTCCTTAAATCCGGTAATAGAGCGTCCGCGGACAGACGGGCAGGTTGAAAAACCGGTATATGGTATGCGAGTGCGGCTTCCTTTACCTGGGAAATCTGAAGGATTTTCCCCCGCCCTTTTTGTCTGTCGGGTTGGGTTATGACTGCGACTACTGAAAACTGTCCAATTAATGAGGCCAATATCGGCACGGAAAAATCTGACGAACCAAAAAAAACAACCCGGGTTTTCATCACACACAAATATTAGGGGCTAAACATCATTATGATTGCATCTTAATCGGGTTAGCAGCCAGATGCACAAAACCCCAACAAATAATCCGGCTGAAAGAATTGAAAAAAACAGCATGAAATTGGGGTATTCAACCGATACGCCCGGCTTTAACGTTAATCGGTTAAATAAATTCTCCACATACTTTTCCTTCGGATCAACCGGGTTGAGGATGTCGTCCAGACTTTTTTCAAGCAGCTGCTGTTGTTTGAGTTTTTCTTCCATCGCGATTTTTTTCCTATTTTTCCAAAAAATCTCTCAGCTCGATCAAGGTACGATGATACAGGCTTTTAATTGCTCCCTCTGTTTTTCCCATGATCTGACCAATTTCCTTGTTTGATAAATCTTCCACATATTTTAAGATTAACATCATTTGCCGGTCATGGGAAAGCTGATGAATGGCATTCAGCAAATGGCTGATTTCCTCTTTCTTCTCTATCAGCCTGTCGGGCAAATCATGTTTTGATCGCAGTTCGGAATGGTCCTCAAGCGGCACTTCCTTTTTCCGCTTTCCATCCCTGTGCCAATTTGCAACCAGATTATGAGCGATGCGATAAAGCCAAGCGGTAAAAGGCACCTCTGTCCTTTGATATTTGGTGATATGGGCTAACGCCCGCTGGAAAACACGCGCGGTCAGATCCTCAGCATCATGGATATTACCAGTCCGGTAATATATATAGTTGTATATCTTTTTTATATTTTGTTCATACAGGATACTGAATGCTTCTTCATCCCCTGAAATTGCCCGATCAATAATCGCTTCGTTGTTGTTCTCTGACATGAATTAATCACACATTCTCAGGAATAAATCATCTGAATTTTCTGATGATGCACACTTGATTATAGCCAATTAATCCTTTAAACTGACACGACCATTCATCCATCCGAGAGGGTTTAATGAATATCGAAGAGCAAACCACTAATATATCAGGCGACCAGCATATATTCACGCGCTGGTGTTTGCCTGAATCCAAACTGGCGGGGATGCTTCTGGTCGTGCATGGTTTGGGGGAGCACAGCGGAAGATATGCCACTCATTTTTCGAAATTCTATACAGGGCATAATTTTGGCGTGGTCGCTTTTGATCTGCCCGGCCATGGAAAATCTACAGGCAAGCGTGGGCACATTGAAAACCCAATCTGGTTATTGGAAACCATCGATCGACTGATCCAGATGATTGAAGACCGCTTCCCCGATCTGACGATTTACCTCTACGGTCACAGCTTTGGAGGAGAAATTGCTTTATGGTATTCGCTGGTCAGAAAACCTGCCGTGAATGGTGTGATTCTTAGCGCACCATTAATCGGCCCTAAAGACCCTGTCCCGCTTCCCAAGTTGATTCTGGCGAAAACGATGGATATGATCATGCCTTCATTCTGTATGAATAATGGGCTGCGGACAGAAAAGCTTTCAAGAGATCCAGAAATTGTGAAACAATACCATGCTGACCCGTTGGTCCACAACAAGGTAACCGCAAGGACCGGGATGATGATCATCAACCGTGGAAACTGGATAAGCGGGCATATTCATGAAAACAGGCAAAACATTCTTTTGATGGTGGGAGAAAAGGAAGATATCGTAAACCCGGATGCCATTCACCGATTGGCGCAGAAAGGGCCCAAAATACTTCTTAAGACCTGGCCGGATTTATACCATGAATTGCATAATGAGCCCGAAAAGCTGGATGTATTAACCTATTCCCTGAACTGGATGAAAAACGGTAGGGAAGGGTTTTAACTTGCGTTTATCATTTCAATGTATGGCATTCGTACTTGACCAAGCCATCCCCAGAAGTTAGAATTACATTGATGACAATTTACAATTTTGTGGGTGCAGGGTTTTTTCTATCCCTACATTTCACTAAACCTACCTGAAAAAGACCACTTGGTAACCACAGGTGGTCTTTTATTAAATTCTTTAGGAGATTTGAACATGTCAAATTTTTACCCTCAGGAACCGCTCGAACAAATTGATGCGCCTATAAAAAAGATCATCGATTTGGAATATGAACGTCAAGAACGCAAATTAATCCTGATCCCCAGTGAAAGCAGCGCGCCGGTCGCGATCCGTGAAAGTCTGGGGTCTGTGCTGCAGAACATTTACGCCGAGGGCTATCCTGATGAATTTACCCGAACCCTGTCTGAGAAGGAAATTCTCGACGTTGAAAACCAGTTGATTTATTTCCATCGGTATTCTGACCCAAGGTATTACAAAGGGGTCGAATTCGCCGACACGCTGGAGGCACTGGCGCGCAGAAGGTGCGCAGAATTATTCGCCAACAAACAGGTTCGCGCAGACAATATTTTTGTCAATGTGCAGGCTCTTTCAGGCGCCCCGGCAAATAACGCAGTTTATCAGGCGCTGATTCAACCGGGGGATGTGGTTTTGGGTATGAACCTGTTCCATGGCGGACACCTGACGCATGGATCATCGGTTAACCGCTCCGGAAAACTGTACAACGTATTTCACTACAGTGTCGACCCCGAAACCGAACGCATCAACTATGAAAAAGTCGCCGAGCAAGCAACCAGCTGCCAGCCTAAAATCATTATTGCCGGATATTCCTCTTACCCCTGGGCGCCAGACTGGAAGAAACTGAAAGAAATCGCCCAATCAGTTGGCGCCTATCTCTTTGCGGATGTCTCACATATCGCAGGGTTGATCGCCGGCAAGGCGATCCCCTCCCCCGTAGGCTACGCGGATGTGATTACTTTCACAACACATAAAACCATGTGCGGACCCCGAGGGGCATGTATCCTGTCTTTTGACGAGAGCATTTCGAGGAAAATCGACCGGGCAGTTTTCCCCGGCGAGCAGGGCGGGCCGCATGTGCAGGTATTTGCCGCCATGGCGACCTCCTTTAAACTAGCCGCAACTTCGCAATTTGCCGCTTTTCAGAAACAGATTTTGAAGAACTGCAAAGCACTTAGCAATCAGTTAGCGTCCCGTGGTCTACGTATCGCATACGGAGGGACGGATACCCACCTTGTCAATATCGACTGCAAATCTGTGATTGGCAAAGACGGAACCCCATTATTAGGGGATTTGGCGGCTCGCGTGCTGGATATCGCCGGATTGGTTGTCAACGCGAACACCATTCCGGGAGATAAATCCTCCGCCCGCGCCAGCGGTATCCGTCTGGGAACGCCGTGGATCACCCAAAGGGGGCTGGTGGAATCGGATGTGAAAGCCATGGGAGATATCATCGCCGACATTCTTTACTCAATGGAACCGTACCAGGCTTCCGGCGGGTCAAAGCCAACTTCACGGGCAAAGGTCGACTTCCTCAAGTTAGAAAAAGCCAAATTAAGTGTACGAGATTTGGTCAATAAAGCCATTTCTTCCGGTTCGGGTACATCTTCCGGATACCCGTTTTTCCATTTTCTGGATGACTTCGATCATCTGGACAAAGAGAAATGGGTCACTTTTGAAGTATCAGGGGAAAAGTTGCCACAGATCATCAATTATTCGGTCATGATTGATGCCGAAGATCTGCTCACAGGCAAGGTTTACCAAACCCGGCTTTTTGTTTATGACCAATTCATCGACATACGGATCACAAAACAGGATGAAAACCATTTCCTGATCAGTTGCCCATCCGGCCTAGCGGGAATGACCACCGCCTGGTTGCGCTCGCTTTCTGATGGATATATCCGTTTTGATGACGATCTCTTGAAAAGGATTCCGGGGCCATTCTTTGTCAGAGAGACGGACAAACAGATATCCGGTGATGAGATCCAGGACAATCCAGATAATTACAAACCTTATTTTGTAGGAATCTCAGAGATCAATGACATCCGCAAGAATGACATTTTACCGGAATTCAGATGGGAGGAAAAAGAATCAAAGGATTATAAGAAGACTACGCTGTACGCATGGCACGTGGAACAAAACGCGAAAATCATCCCATTCGCCGGTTGGGAAATGCCTGTCTGGTATTCATCCGTTCTGGAAGAACACCGGGCGACCCGGGAACAGGCCGGCTTATTCGATGTAACCCACATGGGCGTGTTTGAAGCGAGCGGCTTTCACGCGCTTTCATTTCTTGATTGCGTCTGCGGAAATGATATCAGCAGCTTACAGGTAGGACAATCATGCTACACGCATTTTCTTTTTCCGAATGCTGATGTGGTTGATGATCTGCTAGTGTACCGGCATGATAGCGATAAATATCTGCTGGTGGTCAACGCAGCCAATGAACAAAAAGACTGGGCCTGGCTGAACGCCGTGAAAAACAAATCCGTGGCGGTTGACGAACAGCGGGCATGGGCTCACAGTTACGGAACAGATGTTGATCTGCGAAACCTCAAAGACGAAAAAGAGGGCGACCGGATGCGCGTGGATATCGCCCTTCAGGGGCCACTATCCAACCAGGTGCTAAAAGCGCTTAATTTCAGCATTGAGGATCTGGCGCGTATTCTGGCATTGAAAAGAACCGAGCTTTGCCACGCAGAGTGGCAAGGAACTGATTTGATTATTTCCAGGACAGGATACACCGGTGAAAAATTATCTTATGAAATTTTTATCCACCCTGAGAAAGCGATGGATCTGTGGAATGAGATAATAGCCGCGGGCAAGCCATTCGGGCTGAAGCCCTGCGGCCTGGGTGCGAGGGATTCTTTACGGACAGAAGCCGGGTTGCCCTTATACGGCCATGAGATGGCGGGGGTGATGAATCTGGGTGTAACGGACGCGGGCTTTGGTTCTTTCGTTAAGACGTACAAACCTTGGTTCATCGGCCGGGAAGCATTTATCCGGTCCGAGAATATCCGGAAAAGCGAAATAGTCAGATTCCGATTTGAGCAACAGCGTGTGCGCCTGGCCCATTACGACGATCCCGTTTTCAATGATAAAGGGCGGAGGATCGGCTCGGTGACGAGCTGCGCGATTGATAAAGAAGGATTCATCAATGGCCAGGCATATATTGAAATGGATCACGGCACCGAAGGAACTGAGCTTTACATCTATCAGAACGCTGCTTCAATGGACACATTCAGCATCCAGGAAATTGAACATGGCGGCCGAGTCCAACTGCCATCCAAGGCCGTTGTGATCAGTCGATTCCCCAAACTCTAATCACATATTATGGAGGAAAACAGTATGCAGACTTTATGGGATCAAAGATACGCTCATCGAACACAGCAAATGCAAAGTTCCGCGATCCGTGAACTGCTGAAATTCGCTGAATTGCCCGATGTCATTTCATTTGCAGGGGGTATGCCCGCTCCGGAAGTATTCCCAATCAAAGAATTTAAGGCCGCTTGTACAAAAGTTTTAGAGGAAAATGGAGCAGCCTGTCTGCAATACGGTTCAACGGATGGTTATGTCCCTTTGAGAGAGATGATCGCCCGGCATTCGGCCAGGTATGGCATCAATATCACCAAAGAGAACATCCTTATCACGTCAGGTTCTCAGCAAGCCCTTGATCTACTGGGCAGGATTTTCATCAACCGAGGAGACAAGATTCTGGTTGAATCCCCTACATATGTGGGCGCCATTCAAGCCTGGAAGGCATATGGTGCGGAATTCATACCGGTGCCCTTTGATAATGACGGCATGGTTACCAGTGAACTGGAAGCGCGCCTCCGTGCCGGGCCGAAGTTCATTTACGTGCTGCCCAACTTTCAGAACCCGACCGGCGCTACCTTAAGTTATGAACGCAGGCTTCAATTAATTGAACTTGCTGAAAGATACGGCGTCCCGATTATCGAGGATGACCCTTATGGTCAGTTGCGGTTTGAGGGTGAGAATCTACCGGCTTTAGAAGTCCTTGACAGCCAAACCCGATCCCAAAAGGATTGCTACTCAGGCAATGTGATTTATCTCTCGACTTTTTCCAAAACGCTGGCGCCAGGGATTCGCCTCGCCTGGGTTATCGCCACCCCTGAAGTTGTGCAAAAACTGGTCATGGCCAAACAGGGCGCTGACCTGCATACATCCACATTCAACCAGATTGTAGCGCACGAAGTTGCCAAAGGCGGCTTCCTGGATGACCATGTCAAATTAATCCGCAAAGTATACAAGGAGAGAAGAGATGTCATGCTGGATACGCTGGAAGAACATATGCCCGAAGGCGTCCACTGGATCAAGCCTGATGGAGGCTTATTTTTGTGGGTAACCTTGCCGGATAGTCTGAATTCCCAGGATCTTTTCAAAGATGCCGTAGAAAAAAAAGTAGCTTTTGTCCCTGGCGTCCAATTCTTTGCCGAAGGAGGCGGGTACAACTGCATGCGCCTCAATTTCTCCAATGCCACACCTGAAAAAATAAACGAGGGGATTTGCAGATTATCAGATGTCGTAAAAACGCACCTGGTTACAAACGGAAAATAAAATCGCTCAACCCTGGGAGGGATTCTTCCACAGATTAAAATCTTTGAGAATCGAGTTACCAATAAACTCCCGCAAGATGGAATTGTCGGGGATTAATTCCATGTCTATGGGTATGAACCATTCGAGAAAAGCCAGAAGCCTTTTTGCCTCCAGGTAGGCATCCGTTCCGAAGACAATCTGACGAAGAAGCGGCTCAGCGAATGGTTTTAATGCGGCCAGTTCAAATACCAGCGCTGAATTAAAAATCTCATCTGCATTTTCCTGGTAAGGAAATATATATTCCCGTTCCCCCCGCCGGATGGATTCCCACAGCTCGATCGTCCGCTGAGCGGAGAAACCACGGGTTCTCGCATCTCTAACGATTCTGCGGAGCATGCGCGAATCTGTTGTTGAAATCCGATTGTAATAATCCAGGTTGAGTTGAGTTAAACAGGAGGCATAAATCCGGAAAGTATGTTCTTTCTGAATCTTAGCCAGAAAGCGGGGATTCAGCGAATGAATTCCTTCAATCAGCAACACCTGGTTCTTGTTTAAACGAACAATCTCGCCGTTTTCCCGTTTTCCGGTCTTGAAGTTGAATTTGGGAAGCTGGGCTTCTTCACCATGCAGCAGTTTTTGTAAATCAGACTCCATCAGGGTGCTGTCAATCGCGTCATAGGATTCAAAATTGAAATTACCGAATTCATCCAGCGGAGTTTTTTCCCGGTCAACAAAATAATTGTCCATTTCCAGTGGAAAAGGGGAAATCCCATGCGTAAGCAGTTGGATGGCCAATCGCTTTGAAAATGTTGTCTTTCCGGATGAGGTCGGGCCGGCAATCAGTACAATGCGAACCTTATCCGCTTTATGAGCGATACGGGAAGCGATTTGCGATATTTTCTGTTCGTGCAGCGCTTCAGAAACCAGAATCACTTCTCGAATGGAATGATCCTTAATGGAATCATTTAAAGCACCCACGCTGTCAATATCCAGGCTTTCCAGCCACGAGCCGTACTGTTTGAAAATCCCCAGCAGCTTGGTATAAGCAGGCATCGGGAATAATTGATCAGGGGTTTTTCTGCGCGGATACTGAAGAATAAAACCATTTCCGCGGGGAATCAGTTTAAATATATTCAACAATCCAGTCTTGTGCACCATATATCCGTGGTGATAATCACGGTGGGATCCAAGCTGATACAACACCAGATGCGGTTTCCGCCTGTACTTGAGAAGGTGTAGTTTATCAAGGTACTTTTTGGCTTTAAAATATGCAATCGCCTCTTCCAGGTCAACTTCCTGCCGGGTGATGGGCATGTTCTCTTTCACGTACTCCCACATCTTCCGGCTTAATCGCGTAATTTCCTGTTTGGTGAGCGGGGATCTGCCGGGAACCTTGCAATAAAATCCTCCATGCGGAACAGAATGATCCACAACCAGAAAATGCTCGGGGAAAAGGTCTTCAAAAGCCGTTTCGAGAAGGAAAGTTAACGATCGGCGATAAATTTTAGATCCATCGGATGATGACATATTTAAAGGCCGAACAATGGAATCCTTCTCAAGTTGGAAAGTCAGTTCCCTTAGATATCCATCCACCACTGCGCCGACGATTTTCGAACCCTCCCACGTGGGAAGGATCGCAAGGAAATCACCGACAATCGCTCCTCGCGGGCCCACGACCGTGCGTCCATCGGGAAGGGTAATCTCGATATCCGTTCTTTTGCTACTGGTAAATGAAAAAATGCTGATCTGCTTTTTCATAAAGGGCTTCTGATTCTACCATGTCCTATTTCTGTTAGAATGAACTGCTGAAAATCCACTTGTAGGTTCTGATGCAGATGGAAACCTGGAGACTCATAATTCATAAAAAGCAAAATGGTGGTTGGAATATGGCGGTTGATGAAGCGCTGCTTGAATCAACGGCGGCAAACCAGTCTCCGCCCACACTGAGGTTATATGACTGGGATCCATACACATTGTCACTTGGATATGCGCAGCCAGTTGCTGATGTTGATATGGATTTGCTCAACACCCGCCAGTGGGGATTGGTCCGCAGGCCGACAGGTGGAAAGGCCATCTTGCACGCGGATGAGCTGACTTATTCAGTGACCGCATCTGAAAAAAATAAAATTCTGTCTGGCAGCGTGCTTGAATCATACCAGCGATTATCCCAAGCTCTGCTGAAAGGACTTGAAGCGGTTGGCATTATTGCCGATTCCAAACTCAAGGAAGAAAAAAAAATGCCTTCACAGGTCAGTTCCGTATGCTTTCAGCATCCTTCCGATTACGAAATCACATACAATCGCAAGAAGTTGATTGGCAGCGCTCAGGCAAGGAAAAAAGGGGGCGTTCTCCAGCATGGAACCATCCCCCTTTATGGCCGAATTTCTCGCATCATTAATGTTCTTGCTTATAGCAGCGAACAAGATAGGGAACTGGCAGAAATTAACCTGCGGCAAAGAGCCACAACAATTGAAGAAATTCTTAATAGAAAATTCAGCTGGATGGAAATGGCATCCGCAATCCGCTTGGGATTCGAAGAAGCGCTCAATCTGCAATTCTTTATTTCAGACCTAAATGATTTTGAACTCAAGAGGGTAAAGAGAATACTTGAAGAAAAGTACGTAAATGACCAGTGGACCAAAAGGATTTAAACCGCGTACTCCATGACTATCTCCGCATTTTTCATTTCGGCTTGTCTGGCGGGCATTCTCTGTTATGTTTTTCTGGCCACCCGGAAAGTCACACGCTCACCTGAGGATGCACCTTATATGCAATACACGCTAGTGCTGGGTGCCGGACTCAAAAAGAATGGGCAGCCCACGGACATACTGGCAGACCGGGTTTTAACCGCTTGCGAGTTGATCGATTTGAAAAAAACTGATACTCTGATCATGAGCGGGACGATCCGTGACGGGGGTTATGATGAACCAGAGGCAATGAAGAAATTAGCGCTTTCCCGCGGGGTGGCAGGCAGCGTCATTCTGGCTGACGGGCAAGGCACAACAACATTCAAATCATGCGTGAATGTCGTTGAAAACCAACAACCCAAAAATCTCCTTATTGTCACCCAGCATTTTCACCTTCCACGCGCGTTGTTTATCGCGCACGCTCTGGGAATGGACGCTACCGGAGTACCAGCCAACATCTTAAATTTTTCCGCCCTTAAAAAGATTTTTTGGTCCATCCGTGAATTATTTGCGATTCCGATTAATTTACTTCGATTGTATATTTATTATTTTTCTGATAAATGATACAGGAAAGGTTAATAAATTCCATGAATAGAGAAGAAGCCCTGAAAATCCTTCATCAATACGTGAAAAAAGAGCAACTAATCCACCACATGCTTTCTGTTGAAGCAGCCATGCTTTTTTATGCCGCGATTCATAACCAGGACCATGAATTCTGGGGAATCTGCGGCTTGCTGCATGATTTTGATTATGAGATGCATCCAACACTCGAGCGACATCCCCAGGATGGCTCCGAAATCCTGAGGACCCATCAAGTCCCTGAGGAAATAATATTAACGATACTCAGCCACGCGAACCACACGGGCATTCCCAGGGATAATCTTGTTAAAAAGGCCCTATTTGCCTGTGACGAGGTAACCGGGTTGATCACCGCCTGCGCCTTGGTGAGACCATCTAAATCTGTGTTGGATTTGGAAGTCAAATCCGTGAAAAAGAAATGGAACAACCGTCAGTTTGCCGCCGGCGCAAATCGAGAGGAAATCGCCCAAGGGGCGGCCGAATTCGGGATCGATTTATGGGAACACGTGGGAAATGTCATACAGGCCATGCGGGGGATTGCTGACCAGATTGCGCTGGATGGTTCACTTCTAAACCAATAAACTAAAAGGGATATTTTCACCCAAGTTTTTACTTTTTCTTATTTGACCAAATAATTAAACGGTAATAATAAAATTCCCCGAAAGTCACTGCAACTTCCGGGGATTTTCAATGATCATTGTCTAATCAAGGGTTTTCTCATCAGCGAACGATTCCTCCCCACTTGCGGCCGTTTCAGGAGCTTCGTGTTCGCCAGTCATGATCGCGATGGTCTCCATACGGTTTTCAGAAAAACCTGTGCCGGATGGAATCAATTTCCCGATGATCACGTTCTCCTTGAGGCCATAAAGCGGGTCCTGATCAGCCGCAATGGCCGCCTGGGCAAGGACTTTAATGGTGTGCTGAAATGAAGAAGCGGAAAGCCAGGAGTCAGTTATCAGCGATGCTTTGGTGATGCCCAACAGCATTTCGATGAACCGCGCGGGCTGTTTGCCCTCAGAACGGAGTTTTTCATTGATCAGCCGGATCTGGATGCGGTCAACAATGTCATTTGGCAAAAGTCCAGAATCTCCCGGGCGAATAATCTGGACCTTGCTCATCATCTTACGGATGATGACCTCAAAATGCTTATCGTTGATATTCTGGCCCTGGGCGCGATAAACATTCTGGATTTCAGAAAGCAGATACAGTTGGCAAGATTCACGTCCTTTGATCCGCAGAATCGTGTGCGGGTTCAGGGAACCTTCAGTCAAGGCCTGGCCAGCTTCTACCCGGTCACCATTTTTAATGATCAGTCTCAAAGTGGATGGGATATCAAATTCTTCATGTTCTAAAAGGTCATAGGACACGATCACGGTATTATCTTTAACTTCAACCCTGCCTTCATGTTCAGCTTTAATCACTTCGTCACCGCTAACCGCCAGGACTGTTTCCGTTTCCACCTTTTCTTCAGTCTTTGCTTTAATTTCCCACCCCTCCGGTATAGCGTAGGCATCGTGGATAAGCTCGCTTTGCTCCACACGCACCTGTTTTAGTTCGCTGGAAATATTCGATGTTATTATGGTCGCGACGCCATCAATAGTGGACATGATGGCTTCTCCTTTTGGCATACGCCGCGCCTCAAACAATTCTTCCACCCTGGGCAAACCGGTCGTGATATCCGAACCAGCCGCAACACCGCCGGTGTGGAAGGTCCTCAGCGTTAGCTGGGTACCTGGTTCACCGATGGATTGCGCGGCAATGGTCCCTACGGCGGTACCCATCGCCACTTCGGTGCCCCTGCCGAGGTCCATGCCATAACATTTCTGGCAAAGACCATGTTTCAATTCGCAGGTCAATGGAGACCGGACTTTCACATCTTCCAAACCCGATTCAACCACATTGGACAAATTCGAGGCGGTAATCAATTCATTTCGCCCGATTAATACTTCACCAGTATTTTGATCCACTACATTTTCAGCAACAATGCGACCCAACAAACGTGTTGCCAAGGATTGGCCTGCGACGTTATCCGA
>Ga0068714_10003475_pt1 | contig 18644 bp, 32 predicted proteins | sample MTBNYHSulfiMetaG_FD_62988 | JGI IMG/M metagenome (GOLD analysis project Ga0068714, IMG submission 62988) | Enrichment culture microbial communities from rom New York Harbor, USA that are MTBE-degrading - MTBE-NYH (New York Harbor Sulfidogenic)... | ecosystem: Environmental > Aquatic > Marine >... | reverse complement strand
CTGCTTGGCCTGCTCCCACAATTTGTCCATCTCTTCCAAAGATAATTCGTCCAAGGCGCGCCCCTGCTGCTTGGCAACCGCTTCGATGTGGGCGAAGCGCTCCCGGAAGCGCCGGTTGGCCTGACGCAGGGCGCTCTCGGCGTCGATATCTTTCCAGCGCGCCCAATTCACCAGCGCGAACAGCAGGTCCCCAAACTCGTCGGCCTGCGCTTCGCCCTCCTGCTCGGCACCCAATTCCTTGAGTTCCTCCACCACCTTATCGAGCACGCCGGAGATATCCGGCCAATCGAAGCCTACCCGGGCGGCGCGCTTCTGATAAGCGTCCGCCTGGGCCAGCGCCGGGAAGGATAAAGGCACACCGTTCAACAGGCCGCCCCCCTGCTTGCCGCTGTTCTCGCGCTCCTCGGCCTTGATGTGCTCCCAGGTCTGCTTCACCGCTTGGGCATCATCCAATTTCAGGTCGCCGAAGACATGCGGGTGGCGGTGCACCAGCTTGGCGTGAATGCCGTGGAGCACCTCTGCCATGGTGAATTCACCCTCCTCGGCAGCGATCTGGGCGTGCAGGACGACCTGCAGCAGCAGGTCGCCAAACTCCTCCCGCATGGTGTCGGCATCGCCGTCATCCAGTGCGTTGAGTACCTCGTAGGCCTCCTCCAGCAGGGCAGAACGCAGGCTCTGGTGGGTCTGCTGGCGATCCCACGGGCAGCCCTCGGGAGAGCGCAGGTGGGCGATCAATTCCTGGAAAGCCTCGAAGGAGGTTTGTGGCCCCAGGGCGGGCAGGTACAGGGAGGTCAATGGGCCAATCTTGGCGCTGCGATCGATCTGGTAGAGCGGCAACTCCTCGACCTCCGCGTCTGGCGTGCCGGCGGCGTGCACCAGGCACACAGGGTGCTCATCGGGGTAGACCGCCATCAGGGTGATCTTGACCTCAGCGGCCAACTCAGCTGAGTGCAATTGGGCAATCAGCGCCGGGGCATCGGGTGGGAAGAGTGGATGGTGCAACGCAGCCAGTTCCAGGGCATCCATCACCAAACTGCGCGGCAATAGGTCGGCTCCCAGGGCGGTGAGTGTGGATTCGATGAAGCTCAAGCCCTCGACCACCCGCACCGCCAGCCCCTCGGCCTGGGCGCGCCGGGCAATCTCCGGACTAGTGCTCTCGGCAACAAAGGGATGCCCCGGCACGGCGTACAGCACGCCCTCAGGGCGGCGCCCCAATTCCAGCACCCGCTCGACGATGGCGGCGTAGACCTGCTCGTAATCCTCTAATTGCTCGTAGAGGTCATCGAAGCTGTGCACCTGCAAATGGGAGGGCAAGCCCGCCACGGTGGGGTGCTGCCGGGTGCGCAAGTATATCTCGGAGGCCCCTTCTAGGGTCTTCCAGGCTTCCCGGGTGAGCAACTGCGGGTCTCCAGGGCCGAGGCCGAGCAGGGTGATGCCGTGCTTTGCGCTCATGGATCAGGATTCTCGTCTAACCGCAAATGGCAGATAATCAAAAACCGCAGAGAGGCGGTCGCTCCATCTCCGCGGTTTCGATAGCGATCCCCGTCTGACTAGCGCTTGGTGTAGGTGGGCGCTTTGCGGGCGCGCTTCAGGCCGGGCTTCTTGCGCTCCTTGACGCGCGGGTCGCGCGTCATGTGGCCGCCCTTGTGCATCACGCGGTCCAATTCGGGATTCCATTTGACCAGGGCGCGCGCCAAGCCCATGCGCACTGCTCCAGACTGGCCGGTCACGCCGCCGCCCTTCACCAATACGGTGACATCCACGGCCGAGCGGCTGCCCGAATCGAGCAGGGGGGCAATGGCCTGCTCCACATCTCCCAGGCGGGGGAAGTATTCCTCCAGCGGCTTATCGTTGACGATGAATCCACCCGACCCTGCGGTCAGGCGTACGCGTGCCGAACTGTTCTTGCGACGGCCAACGCCTTCATAATACTGTTCTGCCATCAATGCCTTCTCCTCTAATCCAACACCAGCGGCCGGGGCTGCTGGGCGGCGTGGGGATGATCGGGGCCTTTGTAGATCTTGAGCTTCTTGAGCAGCTTGCGCCCCAACTTATTGTGCGGCAGCATGCCCCACACGGCCCGCCGGATCACCCGGTCGGGGTGCCTATCCAGCATGTCGCGCAGCTTGATCTCTTTTATGCCACCGGGATAGCCGCTGTGGCGATAGTACTTCTTGTCTTCCAGCTTGTTGCCAGTGACCACGATGCGCTCGCAATTCACCACCACCACGAAGTCCCCGCCGTCTACGCCGGGCGTGTAGCTGGGCTTGTGCTTGCCGATCAGTATCGTGGCGATCTTGCTGGCCAGGCGGCCGAGGTTTTGCCCGTTGGCATCCACCACGAACCATTCCCGGTTCAGTTCATCGGCTTTCGGATAATAAGTTTTTTCCACAACAACCTCTCAATTACTTCTCAATTCAGTGCACATCGACTACCGCATTGGTCGCGTTTCACGCTTCGTAGCGCACTTCCATCAGGGATAAGCCCTGCGGAGGAGCCAAGCCTTGCGGCATCCCAGCACGTTCACCGCTCAAGTACTCGGAAATGATCTCCGGCTGGCAGTTGCCGTGCCCGATCTCCACCAGCAGCTTCACCACGCGCCGTACCATGTGGAAGAGGAAAGCATTGGCGGTCACATCAAAGCTGTGCTCGTCCTCCTGCCGCTCCCACTCAGCTGCATAGACCTGCCGCACGGTGGTGCCCCCCTCCCTCGGCGCAGTGCCAAAGGCAGCAAAGTCGTGCTCGCCCAGCAACTGTCCGCTGGCTTGTGCCATCCGCTCGAACTCCGGGGCCGGCCACACTCGCCAGGCATATCGCTCTCGCAGCGGGTCGCGCTGTGGCTGACAGATCAGCCGGTAGCGATAGCGGCGGGAAAGTGCATCATAGCGAGGATGAAAGTCCTCAGCCGCCAACTCGAGGGCCTGCACGGCGATATCCTCGGGCAGCGTAGCGTTGAGGGCGTTCTGCAGGTCGGAGATCGGGTGCCCCCAGTCGAGATCGAAGGCGATCACCTGCCCGGCAGCGTGCACACCGGCATCGGTGCGTCCCGCCGCCAGGATGCTCTCGCCATCCCAACCCAGAGCTTGCAGCCTCTCTTCGAAGACGCCTTGAATCGTGCGGTCACGGCTCTGGCGCTGGAAACCGCTGAACTGCGTTCCGTCGTATGCGATAGTCGCTTTGTAACGTGCCATCCCAATCCGGCCTTGCCGGATGGAGAACTACTCGACCAATTCCAGCAGCACCATCTCGGCGCTGTCGCCGTTGCGGGGGCCCAGCTTCAAGATGCGGGTGTACCCGCCGGGGCGCTCCGCGTAGCGCGGGGCAATGTCATCAAAAAGCTTCTGGACGATCTCCGGGTCCGCCAGCCGGGCAGCCGCCAAGCGGCGGGCGTGCACCATTTTGGCGGGGTCATCGGTGGCGTTGCCACGTTTGGCCAAGGTGATCAGCTTCTCCGCCCCCCCACGCACCGCTTGCGCCTTGGCGCGGGTGGTGCGAACGCGCTCGTACTCGAACAATTGCTTGGTCAGATTCCGCACCAGAGCCTTGCGTGGGCCTTGGCGGCGGTTCAGTTTTTTACCGGCAACTTTGTGTCGCATTTCTAGTTACTCCGCTTCCTCGTCCTCTACCTCGTCTTCATCTTCACCTTCGAGATAGCCCTTATCAGTCATCTTCTCCACCAACTCATCGAGGCTCTTCTCACCGAAGTTGCGGATCGACATGATGGCGTCTTCGCCCTTTTCGAGCAATTCCAACACCTCACCCACAGTGGTGATGCCCGCCCGCTTGAGCGAATTGAACACCCGCACCGAGAGATCGAGGTTTTCAATCGGCGTCTCGTAGACTTCGCTGGTCAGCCGCCCGTTGATGGCTTCTTCTTCAGGCGCCGGTGAAAGCGAGATCTCGGTCACGCCGGCGATGTGGCGCAGATGCTCAATCAGGATGCCGGCACCGGTGCTCATCGCATCTTCGGGAGGGACGGTGCCATCGGTCCAGATCTCCATGATCAGCCGGTCGTAATTCGTGCTCTGTCCGACGCGTGCGGAACCGACCGACCAGTTCACCCGCCGCACCGGCGTGAAAATGGCATCCACCGGCAATTCGCCAATCGGCAAGCGGTCGCTGCGCTCATTGGCAGGCGAATAGCCCCGCCCGATGCCAACGGTCAGCTCGATCTCCAGCTTGGTCTTCGCGCTGTCGGAGGTGAACAAGTAGAGATCGGGGTTAACGATCTCCACCTCAGGCGGCGCAATGATGTCTGCCGCTGTGACCACACCTTCGCCGCGCACTTCGAGGTGCAGGCGCTCGGTGTCGACATCCACAAGCTTCAAGCGCAACTGCTTGAGCTGCAGCATGATCTGGATGACATCCTCCCGCACGCCTTCGATCTCGCTGTATTCATGCTGGATATCGCTGATGCGCATCGAAGTAACCGCCGCTCCATCCAAAGAGGCGAGCAGCACTCGGCGCAGGGCGTTGCCCAATGTATTGCCGTAGCCGCGCTCCAGCGGGCTGATCTCGTATTTGCCGTAATTACGAGCCTCAGCCACTCGCTCGATCCGGGGAGTTACCATATTACTGAGAACGATCACTGGACCTTCCTTCCCCAACATAAGTGGCAATCTTATCGCGAGTAATACTCAACGATGAGCTGCTCGTTCAGATTTGCGTCGATCTCCGACCGCTCCGGCAATCGGACGATGGAGCCGGAGATCTTCTTGGCATCCCGCTTGACCCAATCAGGAGTAGTGCGTTCCTCGGCCAGGTCCGGCAGCTCTTTGAAGTAAGTCTTCGAGCGCGAACCTTCCCGCAGTTCGATCACGTCTCCTGGCTTGATCAGCATCGAGGGGATGTCCGTGCGGCGGCCGTTCACCATGAAGTGCCCGTGGGTCACCAACTGGCGAGCCTGGTTACGGCTGCTGGCGAATCCCATGCGGTAGATCACGTTATCCAACCGGCTTTCCAATATTTGCAGCAGGGTCAAGCCGGTCAGGCCGCGCGCTTTGAGCGCCGTCCTGAAGTAGCGGCGGAATTGGCGCTCGAGAACGCCGTAAACCCGCCGGGCTTTCTGCTTGGCGCGCAACTGCTTGCCATAGTCTGATTCTCGCGAGCGACGCCACTGAGACTGGCGCCCGTGCTGCCCAGGCGGATAATCGTGGCGATCGATAGCGCACTTGGGCGAAAAACAGCGCTCGCCCTTCAGAAAGAGCTTCTCACCCTCTCGTCGGCAAAGCTTGCAAACCGGACCAGTATATCTTGCCATAAGTTCGTACCCTCAACAACCTCTATACTCTTCGCTTCTTCGGCGGCCGGCAGCCGTTATGCGGCACCGGTGTGACATCAACGATCGACTTGATCTTCAAACCAAGGGCAGCCACGGCGCGAATGGCGGACTCGCGTCCCGGGCCCGGCCCCTTGACGAACAAATCGGCCTCTTGCAGCCCCATATCCATAGCTTCTTTCAGGGCCTTGTCGGTTGCCAGGCGGGAGGCGAACGGCGTGCTCTTGCGCGAACCTTTGAAGCCCACCGAACCTGCGCTTGCCCAAGCGACCGTGTTGCCCTGACCATCGGTGACGGTGATGATCGTGTTGTTAAAAGTGGCGTGGATGTGAACCTGTCCCGATGAAATCGAGCGTTTGGCTTTTCGTCCGCCACGGCGGGAACGGGATTCTCGTGCCATGATACCTCTTTCCTCTTATCTGAGTCTCGCTGCGCTCAGCAAAGCTGCTACTTCTTGGTCATGCCTCTGCGGCGTCCGCGGCCAGCCACCGTCTTACGGGGGCCTTTGCGGGTGCGGGCGTTGGTGCGCGTGCGCTGGCCACGAACCGGCAAATTGCGGCGGTGGCGCATGCCGCGATAACTGCCGATCTCGACCATGCGCTTGATATTCATCTGTACTTCTCGGCGCAGGTCTCCTTCGACCTTGACGTTCTTATTGATATATTCGCGTATCGCCGTGATCTCAGAATCCGTCAGATCCTTCACGCGCGTATCGGGATTGACACCTGTGGTCTCCAGGATCTGCTTCGAGATGTTCAGCCCCACCCCATAAATGTAGGTCAGGCCCACTTCAACGCGTTTCTCACGCGGCAGGTCTACGCCTTCAATACGTGCCATAATCCACTACCCTTGTCGCTGCTTGTGTTTTGGGTTTTCACAGATTACGTAAAGCTTTCCTTTTCGCCGCACGATCTTGCACTTGGCGCAGCGTTTCTTGATCGAAGATGATACTTTCATGATCTTGCACCTACTATCCTTCCAGCCAAAGCCTTGATTATACTCGCTCTTCCCTGCAAAGTCCAGGCCTCACTACGCTACAGGACGGTCAAAACCAGCGGATCGCCCTCGGTGACTGCCACCGAGTGTTCAAAATGGGCGGTCAAGGAGCCATCCGCCGAGGTCACCGTCCACTTATCGGCCAGCACCTTGGTGCGGTGCGTGCCCATCAGCACCATCGGCTCCAGTGCAATGGTCAGGCCCGGCCGCAGCGCCAGGCCCCTGCCTGGCATACCGTAGTTGGGCACCTGTGGGCCTTCATGCATGGTGCGTCCCACGCCGTGGCCCGAGTATTCACGCGGCACGTGGTAGCCGAAGCTCTCCACGTACTCCTGGATCGCCGCCGACACGTCACCAACCCGGTTGCCCACTCGAAGCTTACCGATGCCGATCTCGAGCGCTTTCTCGGTCACCTCGATAAGTTGCTGGGCCTGCGGGCCGATGCTGCCCACCCCTACGGTGAAGGCAGCATCGGCCACGAAACCTTGATAGGTCGCGCCGCAATCTATCGAGATCACGTCGCCTTCCCGCAAGGCTCGCTCGCCCGGCAAGCCGTGCACCAGCTGCTCATTGATGCTGGCGTTGATGGTTGCCGGGTAAGGATACGGGCCGGGGTAACCCAGGAAGGTCGGCTCGGCGTGGTGATCGCGGATCACCTGCTCGGCGATGGCATTCAACTCGGCCGTGGTCACACCAGGAGCAATGCTTTGGCGCACAGCCTGCAAAGCTTGGGCATTGATCTGCCCGGCGGCTCGCATGACCTCCAGCTCCTCACCACTTTTGATGACGATGTTTCGTTCCCAGGTCACCATTACGCCGATCCATTCACTGGCAAGCTCGCCAGCAGCTCTGCGGTCACTTTTTCGATCGCCTGGTCGCCATTCACTTCCACCAGCACACCCTTGGCTTGATAGTACTCGATCAGCGGAGCGGTGTTCTCCAGATACACCTTGATGCGTTTCTTCACCGTCTCTTCTTGATCATCTTCGCGCTGGTAGAGGTACTGGCCCTCACATTTATCGTTCGGGCAGCGCTCGAAAGGCCGGAAGCGCTTGTGGAAGGTCTCGCCGCACTCCCGGCAAACCAGCCGCCCGCTCAGCCGGCTGACCAATTCAGGCTCCGGCACCATGATGTAGGCAACTGCATCGACTTTGCCACCCCACTCCCTCAGCATCTCGTCCAAAGCTTCGGCCTGAGCAACCGTGCGCGGGAAGCCATCCAAAATGGCGCCCGGTTCGCAATCGGGGCGTGACAGCCGTTCGCCGATCATGGCGATGGTCAGGTCGTCGGGCACCAATTCGCCCCGCGACATGTAACCATCGGCCTGCACTCCCAACTCGGTTTGATTCTTAAGGTTCTCACGAAAGATGTCGCCCGACGAAACGTGCGGCAGTCCCAAACGTGTGGAGACCTCAGCCGCCTGGGTGCCTTTACCGGCACCCGGTGCCCCCAAGAGCACGAAGTAAGTCGGCACAATTCTCTCCAGTGCTTACTTCACCAGCAGTGAATCCTCGTAGCCGTGAAGTTTGAGCTCGGCATCGATGTTGAAGAAAGTATCGCGTACCGTGCCGACCACGATCAGCAAGCCGGCCGAACTCACCAGTAACGCGCTAGAACTCACCTCGCCCCAGCCAAAAGCGGCCACCGCCACCTGCGCCAGCCAAGGCATCACCGCCACAACCCCCAGGAAAAAGGCACCGGGGAAGGTGATGCGGCGCAACACCCGGGAAAGATAGCGCTGTGTGGGCGCTCCAGGGCTTACCCCTTTGACGCGCGCCCCGCTGCGTTTGAGGTTCTCGCCATAGTTCTGCTGGGTGAAAAGCACATCAGTGTAGAAGAAGGCGAACACCACCACAAATAGGAAGTACAGCAGCCAATACCACGGAGTGCCGCCGCCGAACAAGCTCTGCACGTTCGTGGCAAGGCTGGCGATGAAGGTGATCTTCGAATTGATGAAGAAGCTGGCGACGATGGCAGGAAGCTGCAACAGGGCTTGAGCAAAAATCAGCGGGATCATGCCGGCCATGTTGACCATCAAGGGCAACGTGCTCTCCACCGGCATGGACATGCGCCGGCCCACTCGCCGCCCGGGATAAAGCACCGGGATGTTGCGGCGGCCTTGCTGCACGTACACGATGGCAAAAATGGTGGCTGCCGTGAGCACCACCATGAAGCCCAGCATGAACCAGCGGCTCTGCTCGTTTTGCATCAACGTGGCGAAGTTAGAGGGGATACGTGAGATGATGCCGGAGAAAATGATCAAGGAAAGGCCCTGATTACGGATACCGTATTCCGAGATTAGCTCGCCCAACCATATAGCGAACATCGTCCCCGCAGTCATACTGAGAATGATAGCGATAGAGGGCAGCAGCGTGGCGCCGCTGAAGCCGAAATTACGAATCACCGGCAACCCACCAGCCAAGGCCGAGAAAATATTGATCTGGCCAAAAGCCTGCAAGGCTGCCATCGGAATCGCCAAATAATACGTCCAGCGCTCCATCCACTTGCGCCCTTCGCGGGGGTCTTCGTCCATCCGCCGCTGCAAAGCAGGAATGATCGGCACCAGCAACTGCAGGATAATCTGCGCCGTAATGTAAGGATAGACGCCCATCGCCAGCACGGAGAAATTCAGCACTGTGCCCCCGGAGATCAAGTCGACCAGACTGACCAGGTTTGCACTTGCACCGCCGCCCTCCAACAAACCAGTGATCACATCACGGTCCACGCCCGGCACCGGCACGTGCGCCACCAAGCGATAGAGCACCAGAATGCCCAGGGTTATCAGCAGCTTGCGCCGGATATCCCGAGCGGTCCACAAATAGCGCCAGGCAGAACGTTTCATCGCATCTCTCCTTGATATGCAATCACGGCGTTCACTTCACGAGCTCGACACTTCCACCGGCGGCCTCAATCTTGCTTTGAGCGCCGCGGCTCACCCGCTCGACATGCACCTTGAGCGCCACCTTGACCTCACCACGCCCCAAAATCGCCACCGGCTTCCCCGGTTTGCGCAGCAAGCCAGCCTGCGCCAAGGTCTCAGCATTGACCTCGCTGCCCGCTTTGAACCCGGATAACTGATCCAGGTTAACCTCATTGTAATACTCGCGATTAGGCGGGGTGAAACCGCGCTTATAGGGCAAGCGGCGGTAAAGGGGCAGATTGCCGCCTTGATGATACAGCCCCGGCCCGCTGCCCGAGCGAGCGCCTTGGCCTTTCATGCCGCGGCCGGCCGTCTTGCCCTGGCCCGCAGCAATGCCGCGGCCAACGCGTTTACGGTTCTTCTTGGCACCCTCGTTGGGTTTCAAATCATGTAGCTTCATAAATGACACCTACCCTTTTTCAACCTTTACCAGATGGCTGACTTTATCGATCATGCCGCGGATCACTTCCGTATCATCCTGCGTCACCGTCTGATGCATACGTCGCAATCCCAGGGCCCGCACGGTGTCTTTATGCCGTTGGGAATAGCCGATCGGACTCTTCACCAAGGTGATGCGTAGTTCCTTCGCTCCTTTCTTAGCCATTCTTGCTTCGCTCCCAGAACGGCAGCATCTCTTCCACCTGCTTGCCGCGCATCGCCGCTTGCTCCTTCACCGACATGAGCCTATCGAGGGCATCCATGGTGGCCTTGACCACGTTCAAGATATTGGCGCTGCCCAAAGATTTGGTGAGGATATCTTGCACGCCCGCCGCCTGCATAACCGTGCGCACACCGCCGCCAGCGATCACACCCGTTCCGGGGGAGGCCGGTTTCAGCAGCACCCTGGCGCCCCCTGCAGTCCCAATCACAGGATGAGGGATGGTGCTTCCGTACATATTGACGCGGCGCATGTTCTTGCGGGCGCGTTCGCTGGCCTTGCGGATGGCATCCGGCACCGAGCGAGCCTTGCCAATGCCCATGCCCACCTGGCCTGCCCCGTCACCCACCACCACGGTGACCCGAAAGGCGAACCTGCGCCCGCCCTTGACCACCTTGGCCACACGGTTGATCTCCACCGTGCTCTCAATCAGTTCTTTTTCGAATTCCGAGCCACGATAATCGGCCATTAGCTTCTCCTAAACCTAAAACTCGAGCCCGCCTTCACGGGCGGCTTCGGCCAGCGCCTTGACGCGCCCGATGTAGCGGTAGCCGCCCCGGTCAAAGACGACCTTGGTAATGCCCTTCTTCTTGGCGCGCGCCGCCAGTGCGTCGCCCACCAGCTTTGCCTGTTCGGTCTTCTTCAAGCCCTTCATCTTGGCGCGCAGTTCCTGATCAAGGGTTGAAGCCTGGGCCAGGGTCTGCCCGGCCTGGTCGTCGATCACTTGCGCGTAGATCTGCGAAAGGCTGCGAAAAACGCTCAGTCGCGGGCGTTCCAGCGTGCCGTGTATGTTCTTGCGCACACGGCGGTGCCTGCGAATTCGTGCGGTCGATCTACTCTTTCTCGCCATAATTCACCTAACTACATTACCTTACCAGCCTTACCGGCTTTGCGGCGGACGTATTCGCCCTTGTAGCGGATACCCTTGCCCTTGTAGGGCTCAGGCGGGCGCACCCTGCGGATCACGGCCGCAATCTGGCCCACCGCTTGCTTATCATGACCGGTGACCTTGATCTCCCGGTTGCGGTTATCCACTTCGAAGGTGACCCCTTCGGGCGGCTCGATCGTCACCGGGTGGGAAAACCCGACGTTGATCACCAGGTTCTTACCTTCCAGCTCAGCCCGGTAGCCCACGCCCTGGATCTCTAATTCTTTCTCGAAACCCTCGCTCACGCCAACCACCATATTATTGATCACCGATCGCGCGGTACCGTGCATCGAGCGATGGAACTTCTCATCCGACTTGCGTGTCACCGTGATCGTGCCATCTTCGAAGGTGATATCGATCACCGGCGGGAAGGTGTGCTCCAGCTCCCCCTTGGGGCCTTTCACCCTCACGTGGCTTCCTTTGATATCGACCTCCACGCCGGACGGCACTTCCACCGGCAATCGTCCAATCCGAGACACTTCAGCAACCTCCTATAATCAAACCCGGGCTCCCGCTCTTCAGGCGCAAGCTACCAAACCTTGCAAAGCACCTCGCCGCCCACGCCGATCTGGCGCGCCCGGCGACCGGTCATCACCCCTTTGGGGGTGGAGAGGATAGAAATCCCAAGACCGGATAGCACCCAGGGGATCTCCCGCCGCTTGGCATAGATGCGGCGGCCTGGACGGCTCACCCGCTCCAAGCCACTGATCACCGGCCGGCGATCGCGGCGCTCTCCGGTGTACTTCAAGCGCAGGCGCAATGTCTTATGGGCCGGGGTCTTGCCATCCACCACTTCGTAGTCTTCGATGAAGCCTTCATCTTGCAGCACTTTGGCGATGGCTACTTTGGTTTTCGAACTCGGCATGGCCACCAGGGTGTGTCCTACCAGCCCGGCATTGCGAATGCGAGTTACCATATCGGCAATCGGATCGTTAACACTCATACCTTCAACCTCCGCCCGCTACCAAGAGGACTTGACCACACCGGGGATTTTGCCTTCTAAGGCCAGTTCACGAAAACAGATGCGGCATAGGCCGAAGCGCCGTATGTAGCCGCGCGGCCGTCCGCACTTGCGGCAGCGATTGCGCACCCGCGTGGGGTATTTGCGCCTGGTCTCGCGTACGATCATGCTTTTCTTTGCCATAAGTAATCTATCCTTCCACCTTGAAGGGCATCCCCAGCAAACGCAATAGCTCGCGCCCCTCTTCGTCGTTCTGCGCGGTGGTGACGATGGTCACCTCCAGACCGCGCACCTTATCGATCTTGTCGTAATCAATCTCGGGGAAGATCAACTGCTCGTGGAACCCCAGCGTGTAGTTGCCGCGCCCATCAAAAGAGTTGGACGAAACACCGCGGAAATCGCGCACGCGCGGCATGGCCACGTTCATCAGGCGATCGAGGAACGACCACATGCGCTCGCCTCGCAGCGTGACCTTGGCCCCAATGGCGCGCCCCTCTCGCAATTTGAAGTTGGCGATGCTCTTGCGCGCCCGCGTGACCACCGGCCGCTGGCCGGTAATCGTGCTCAGGTCTTCCACAGCGGCGTCCAGCGCCTTGGCGTCTTCTAGCGCCTCGCCGAGACCGATGTTCACCACGATCTTCTCGACCCTGGGGACATCCATCACATTGCTCAAGTCCAAGGTCTTCATCAGAGCGGACACGACCTCATCCTTGTAGTGCTCTTTCAATCGATGAACCATAGCTATCTTCTACTCCCGAATGCCCGTCAATCGATCTGCGACCCGCAGGCCTTGCATACGCGGTGTGCCGCGCCGTCTTCATCCCGCTGAACGCCCAGGCGAGATGGCTTATTGCAGCTCGGGCACACCAACATGACGTTGGAAATGTGGATCGAACCTTCGAACTCAATGATGCCGGGTGACATCGTGCGTCCCTGTGTCTGCACTTGCCGCTGATGTTTCTTGCGAACATTGACGCCCTGCACCGTCACGCGGTGCGATTTGGGGTCCACGCGTATCACCTCGCCGCGCCGGCCTTTATCCTGGCGTCGGCCAGAGATCACTTCAACGGTATCACCTTTGCGAATCTTAGTCTTCAACACTCTAACTCCTATCGCTCGCGGCTCACAAGACCTCTGCAGCCAGCGAAACGATCCTCATAAAGCCTTTCTCACGCAGTTCGCGCGCCACCGGCCCAAAGATGCGCGTGCCGCGTGGATTTCTCCCATCCGTATCCAGGATCACGGCGGCGTTGTCATCGAAGCGAATGTAAGAGCCATCATCACGGCGCCACTCTTTGTTGGTGCGCACGATCACGGCGCGTACGATGTCGCTCTTCTTCACCGATCCCTGCGGCGTAGCCAGCTTGACCGTGCCCACGACCACATCGCCGACCCGTCCATAGCGCTTGGCCGACCCGCCCATCACACGAATGACCATCAGCTCACGGGCGCCGGTGTTATCGGCAACCTTGAGGTGCGACTCGGCCTGGATCATTTCGCCGTCCCCTCCTGCTCTTCGGCAAGCTCATTGCGCTTCAGGATCTCCTGAACCACCCAGCGCTTGGTCTTAGAGATCGGCCGGCTTTCCACAATCAGGACTTCGTCGCCCGGTCGGCAGCCCAACTCATCGTGGGCTTTGACGCTCTTGTGGCTGCTGACGACCTTCTTGTATAGCGGGTGACGGTAACGTCGGGAGATCTCGACCACCACGGTCTTCTCCATCTTGTCGCTGGTCACCACTCCATTCATGCGACGGCGTTCGTTCATGCTTCACCTTCTGGTTGATCTTGGCGCTCGCGCAGCACGGTCAGCAGGCGAGCAATCTTCTTGCGGGTGTACGAAAGCCGGTTGAAATCGGCAAGCTCTCCGGTCGCACGCTGAAAGCGCATACGCATCAATTCCTCGCGGCTGTCGTCCAGCTCCGCCAGGATATCCTCAGTGGACATTTCTCTGATCTCGGATGCTTTCACCGCTATTCTCCTGCCAAGCCTTCGCGGCTGATGAACTTGGTCTTCAACGATAGCTTGTGGGAGGCCAAACGCATGGCTTCCTTGGCTTCCTCTTCGGTCGTACCACTAATCTCGAACAGGATGCGGCCGGGCTTAACCACCGCGACCCAGAACTCCACCGCCCCCTTGCCCTTGCCCATTCGCGATTCGGCCGCCCGCTGGGTGACCGGCTTATCAGGAAAGATGCGAATCCACACTTTACCGCGCCGGCGCGTCGCCCGCACGATGGCTCGGCGGGCAGACTCGATCTGGCGGGCCGAAACCCAGCCGGGGGCCAGCGCTTGCAGGCCGTAATCTCCAAAGTGGAGCTCTGCGCCGCGTTGCGCTTTACCTCTCATACGACCGCGCATCTGCTTGCGGTACTTCACCCTTTTCGGCATCAACATAACTGCTACCTCATACTCTTTCGATAATCGCTGCGAGTCCTATCAAGCTGCCTACTCGCTGACGTAAACGCCTTCCGTGGCTTCCAACTCGTCATCTTTGGGAGGCAAGATCTCGCCTTTGTAAACCCAGACCTTGACGCCGATCACGCTGTAGGTCGTCACTGCCTTGGTGGTGGCAAAATCGAGGTCGGCACGCAAGGTTTGCAGCGGCACGCGCCCTTCTCGCAGCCACACGCGGCGAGCCATGTCGGCTCCCCCCAAACGACCGGAGACCTCGATCTTAATCCCCTCAGCGCCCGCGCGCATGCTTTGCTGGATCGCCCGGCGCATGGCGCGGCGATAGCTGATGCGGCGTGTCAGTTGATCGGCGATGTTCTCGGCTACCAGGTAAGCGTCCAGATCGGGGTCTTTGATCTCTTTGATATCCAGCTTGATCTTGGTGCCCACCATGGTTTCCAGCTCTTTGCGCAAAGCTTTCACATTCTCGCCCTTGCGCCCGATCAAAACGCCCGGCTTAGCGGTGTGCACGTAGATCTGCACGTTGCCAGGGTAGCGCTCGATCTCGATCTTCGAGACGCCGGCGCGCGGCGAGAGTTCGCGGATCAATTTGCGGATCGCCAGGTCTTCGTGCAGCTTATCAACGTAGTCCTGGCCTTCAGCGTACCAGCGCCCATCCCAGGTCTTATTGATCTTCAGCCGAAAGCCGATTGGATTTACTTTGCGTCCCATACTCACTCCTCAAAAAACAAACGTTTCAGCTAGCTCTCTTCTTGCTGTCGTAAAATGACGGTAATGTGCGATGAGCGGCGCAGCCAAGGCTTGAACCGCCCGCGCGCTCCAAACTTTCGCCACTTACGCGTCGGGGCCTCGTCAGCATAGATCTTGTGAATGTGAAGATCGTTGCGGCTGATGCCCAGATTCTCCTCGGCGTTCGACATCGCCGAGAACACCAATTTGTAGAGTGGGGCAGAAGCCTTGTTCGGCACGAAGCGCAGGATCTCCAAGGCCTCGATCACATCTTTACCACGCACCAGATCGATTACCAAGCGCGCCTTCTGGGCCGAGACGTCTACGTGGTTGGCGTGAGCTCTAATATCTGTCGCCATCGCTTAGCCTCTGCGGATCTTTCTCTCTTGCACGTGCCCGCGGAAGGTGCGCGTGGGGGCAAACTCGCCCAAGCGGTGGCCCACCATGTTTTCCGTGATGTAGATCGGCACGTGCCGGCGGCCGTCGTGGACCGCGATCGTGTGCCCCACCATCTGGGGGAAGATCTGGCTGGCGCGGCTCCAAGTGCGGACGACCTTCTTCTCACCGCGCTCATTCATCTCCTCAATTCGCTTGAGCAGTTTCGGGTCGACAAATGGGCCTTTTTTGAGTGAACGTCCCATATCACATTCTCCAGCTAATCTCAGCCACGTCGCTTCTTGCGGCGGCGGCGAACGATGTACTTATCAGTGCTCTTGTTGCGGCGGGTTTTGTACCCTAAAGTGGGCTGGCCCCACGGGCTTTTCGGGCCCGGCATGCCGATTGGTGAGCGCCCCTCACCGCCCCCGTGAGGGTGATCGCGCGGCGTCATCGCAGAACCACGCACCGCCGGACGGAAGCCCATGTGGCGCTTGCGACCGGCTTTGCCCAGCTTCACGTTGCCGTGATCCACGTTGCCGACCTGGCCGATACTCGCGTAGCAAGTCTGGCGCACCAACCGCACCTCGCCCGAGGGCAGCCGGACTTGGGCGTAATCGCCCTCCTTGGCCATCAGCTGCGCGGAAGCGCCCGCCGAGCGCACCAACTGCCCGCCGCGCCCTTCCTTCAGCTCGATATTGTGGATCATCGTGCCGGTAGGAATGTTAGCGATCGGCAGGTTGTTGCCGGGGCGGACGTCGGCATCTGGCCCAGACATCAGCGTATCACCCACCCGCACGCGCAAGGGAGCGATAATGTAACGCTTCTCGCCATCGGCGTAATGCAGCAGCGCCAAACGAGCTGAGCGGTTAGGGTCATACTCGATAGCCGCCACGGTCGCCGGCACACCGCGCTTCTCACGCTTGAAATCCACCACCCGCAGCTTGCGCTTGTGGCCGCCCCCACGATGCCGCACCGTGATGCGACCATGGACGTTGCGGCCGCTGCTTCGCTTGTTCGGCTTGATCAACGAGCGTTCCGGGGTCGATTTGGTGATCTCCTCGAAAGTGAAGCTCGTCATCCCTCGACGACCAGGGCTGGTCGGTTTGTATTTCTTAACTGCCATTACATCACACCTTCAAACACGTCGATTGAATCGCCTGGCGCCAGAGAGATGATCGCCTTCTTATAGCTCTGCTTGCGCACCTTCACACGGCGGCTCTGCCACCGGCGGCTGCGCTTGGCGGGCACGATCAGAATATTGACCCGCTCCACCGTCACATTGAACAGGGTCTCGACCGCATCCTTGACCATCGCCTTGGTCGCATCCGATGCCACCTCGAAAACCACCTGATTGAGCTTGCTGGTCTGGTAGTTAGATTTCTCGGTTATGATCGGGCGGCGTAGAACATCATAGATCGTCGTCATCATACTCTCCTGCTACCCCAGATAGCCTTTGACCACGTCCAGCGCATCCAGGGACATCACCACTTTATCGTAGCCCAGCAGGTCGCGGACGTTGAGGTAGCCGGCCAGTAAGGTCTTGGCGTTGGCGAGATTCTTTGAGGAACGAGTGATGATCTCGTAGTTCTCATCCTTGCCTGGCAAGAGCAGCAAAACGCTGGAGTCGCCTGCCAGTTTGCTCAATGCCTGAGTCATCAACTGCGTCTTAGGCTCCTTGAGTGCCAGCTCGTCGACCACCACGATCTCGTTTTCGGCTGCCTTGGCCGACAAAGCCGAACACAGCGCGTTGCGTCGCATCTTGCGGGGCATTCTCTGGAAATAGCTGCGCGGATGCGTGGCGTGTGCTCGTCCGCCGCCCACCCACTGGGGGGAGCGAATTGAGCCATGTCGAGCGCGCCCGGTGCCCTTCTGCCGCCAAGGCTTCTTGCCGCCCCCACGCACCTCAGCGCGCGTCTTAGTCTTGTGCGTCCCCAGACGAGCGTTCGCCATCTGGCGCTGATAAGCCTGATGCATCAAATCGACGTTGATGGGGGCTTCGAAGATCGCAGCCGGAAGCTCCGCCTGCTTTTCCAGCTTCTTGCCCTGCATGTTATAAACGTCTACCTTCATAATCACTTCGCTCCACTGAGGCGAGATCGGCGCCAATGCTCGGCACTCAGTTCTTACGCGCCTCCTTGATAACCACCAAACGACCTTTGGCACCCGGTACTGCACCGCGCACGCCCAGCAGATTGCGCTCGGCATCGATCAACACTACCTTGAGGTTCTGGGCAGTTACCCGTCGCCCTCCCATGCGGCCCGGCATACGCTTGCCTTTGAAGACTCGCCCGGGAGTGGAGGTCGCTCCGATGGAGCCTACCGCTCGCAGCCGGTCGGATTGGCCGTGGGTGCGGGGCCCGCCGGCAAAGCCGTAGCGCTTGACCACCCCGGCGAAGCCCCGGCCCTTACTCGTGCCCACCACATCCACCCGGTCGCCAAGCTCGAAGGCCTCCACCGTCAACTTGTCTCCGGCCTTGAGGTCGTGATCCTTGGCGCGGAATTCCCGCAGATAGCGCAATTGCGGCGTGCCGGCACTCTTGAGATGGCCCAACTGGCCGCCGGTCAGGTGTTTGGGCTTCACTTCCTGGTAGCCCAACTGCACGGCGCTATAACCGTTCTTCTCCGGATGTCGCACCTGGGTAACATAGCATGGCCCAGCCTCGATGAGTGTGATCGGAACGGCCGTGCCGTCCTCATCGAAAATCTGGGTCATACCGATTTTCTTGCCAAGAAGCCCTTTCAACATCTCAGTTTTTCTCCTGAATTTCATTTTGCGGGACTGTCAGCCTGGGCTTGGCTGCATCATCCCTGGAACAGCGCAGTCAGTCGGGTTGCCGCAATCACAGTGATTTTGGCTTGCGCACAAGACCGCTCTTGCGCCATCGTGTAGATGTAAAGGCAATTTTCAGGAATTGCGTTTACTTCTTCAACAAATAAATGCCACCTATATCTTAATCTCGATATCCACACCGGCCGGCAGATTCAGGCGCATCAGCATGTCGATGGTCTTTGAATCCGGGTCCAGCACATCGATCAAACGGTTGTGCGTGCGGATCTCGAAGTGCTCCTGCGAATCCTTATCAATGAAGGGCGAGCGTCGCACAGTGAAGCGCTCGATCTTTGTGGGCAATGGCACCGGGCCCGACACGCGTGCGCCTGTGCGCTCCGCCGTCTCCACAATCCGCTTAGCGGATTGGTCGAGCACCCGATGGTCGTAGGCCTTAAGCCGAATGCGGATCTTTTGCTTTACTGCCATCTCTTATTCCAAAATCTTGGTGATCGAGCCGGCACCCACCGTCAAGCCACCCTCTCGGATGGCAAACTTCGAGCCTTGCTCCAGCGCCACCGGCACGATCAGCTCTACCTGCAAGTTCACGTTATCC
>Ga0068714_10003474_pt1 | contig 18646 bp, 19 predicted proteins | sample MTBNYHSulfiMetaG_FD_62988 | JGI IMG/M metagenome (GOLD analysis project Ga0068714, IMG submission 62988) | Enrichment culture microbial communities from rom New York Harbor, USA that are MTBE-degrading - MTBE-NYH (New York Harbor Sulfidogenic)... | ecosystem: Environmental > Aquatic > Marine >... | reverse complement strand
CTCGGCTCGCTGGTGATGGCGGCCGCCCGCGCCACGGCAGTGCCTGCCGGAGGTGCGTTGGCGGTGGACCGGGCCGCGTTTTCGGCGCGGATCACCACCACGCTGGAGCAGCACCCGCGGGTGGAGGTCGAGCGCCGACGCCTTGACGAGCTGCCGGACGGGCCCGCGGTGGTTGCCACCGGGCCGCTGACCGCGCCCTCGTTGCACCGAGCCCTGGAGGCTCGTCTCGGGGTCGGGGCGCTGGCGTTCTTCGACGCGATTGCGCCCATCGTTGCCGGCGACTCCCTCGACCACGACCGTCTCTTCCGGGCGTCCCGTTACGGCAAGGGAGGCGACGACTACCTCAACGCCCCGATGAACCGCGACCAGTACGAGCGGTTCGTCGCGGAGTTGGTGGGCGCGGAGCGGGTCCCGCTGAACGAGGCCGAGGCGCGGGACGTGCGCTACTTCGAGGGGTGTCTCCCGATCGAGGTGATGGCGGAGCGGGGCGTGGACACGCTCCGCTTCGGCCCGATGAAACCGGTCGGGCTCACCGACCCGAGCACCGGGCGGTGGCCCCACGCGGTGGTCCAGCTGCGCCAGGACGACCTCGCCGCCGAGCACTGGAACCTGGTGGGCTTCCAGACCAAGCTCAGGGTGGCCGAGCAGAAGCGCGTCCTGCGCCTGATCCCCGGTCTTGAGGCCGCCCGCTTCGTGCGCTTCGGCATGATCCACCGCAACACCTTCGTCAACGCGCCGATTCACCTCGACCCGCTGCTGCGCCTTCGGGCGCAGCCCGCGATCCGGCTCGCCGGGCAGCTGACAGGGGTCGAGGGGTACGTCGAGTCTGCGGCGACGGGCCTGCTGGCGGGACGGCTCTTGGCGGCAGAGCTGCGCGGCGGGTTGCCGACCCCCCCCCCGGGGGAGACCGCCCTCGGCGGGCTGGTGCGCCACCTGACCTCCGCGCCCGGGCGCGACTTTCAGCCGGCGAACATCACCTGGGGCCTCATTCTGTGCCCGGAAGAGGTGGGCCTCATCCGCGATCGGGGGCGGCGCAGGCTCCGCCAGGCGGAGCTGGCGCTGGCATCGATCCGGGAGTGGGCCGCCTCACTCGGACCGCTCCCCTCGGGTTCGTTTCCCCTTCAACCGTAGGTCGGGTCCCGGGGGACGAGTGCGGGTCGAGGACCGCGCCGCGTCCCGCCCGAGTCCGTTCGAGCGGCACGAGGCTGGAGGACGCACAGCGGCCGAGGGTGTGGGGCGGGGGACGGGGCGGGACGGCGCGGACCGATGGGCTCATTCCCCGCCGTCGCGGGACGGCGGGGTCGAGCGGGTGTCGGAGCGGGTCGCGCGGGGGTGGCTGGCCCGATAGACGGCCATGAGGTGCGCGAGGTCGACGTGGGTGTACACCTGCGTCGTGGCCAGGGAGCTGTGACCGAGAAGCTCCTGGATCGCGCGCAGGTCCATGCCGGCCTCCAGCAGGTGGGTTGCGAAGGCGTGCCGGAGGGCGTGTGGGTTGAGCCGGTGAAGGGACGCGGTGCGCTGGACGGCGGCGTCGAGGACTCGGCGGACGGAGCGGTCGGTGAGCCGTCCCCCGCGGCGGTTGACGAACAGCGGTCGGGCGTCGTCGTCCCGTCCCCGGCGCCACTGCGCGCGGACGGGGAGGTAGGCCCGGAGGGCGGTGGCCGCCCGGCGGCCGAACGGGACCACGCGGGTCTTGCGCCCCTTGCCGTGGACGCGGAGCAGGCGCTGGCCCAGGTCGAGGTCCTCGAGGTCGAGGGCGACCAGCTCGCCGACCCGGAGCCCTGCTGCGTAGAGGAGCTCGAGGAGGGCCAGGTCCCGGGGACCGCCGGGGCCTTCGGGGGCGCCGTCCAGAAGGTCGTTGACCTGGTCCGACGTCACCACCTCCGGGAGCCGGCGTTCTCGGCGAGGGTGGGGCACGGCCCGGGCGGGGTTGGCGTGGAGCACCCCTTCGGCGACGAGGAACCGGAAGTAGGTGCGCGCCGCCGCCAGCGACCGCTGCACCGACGTGGCGCTGAGCCCCTGGGCGTGGAGCCAGGCCAGGAAGGCGCGCACGTCGACCGGAGCCACGGCGGCAGGGTGGGCTCGCCCCAGCTCGGAGGTGGCAAAGGCGACGAAGCGGGCCACCTCGCGGCCATAGGCGGTCAGGGTTGCCGGCGCGAGGTTACGCTCCCACTGCAGGTGCTGGGCGAAGGGCTCGAGCAGCCAGGTCGGGTCATCCGGGGTCGCCACGGTCGTCACGATCATACCGCGGGGCGGGCGGCGGCGAAGGAGCCGCGGTGTTACAATGTCGCGATCGCTGCAGGGCGATCGCGTGGCGGGGAGGACGGAATGGAAAGGGTGCGCTGGGAGTACCGCATCGTCAACATCCGTTCGGAGAACTACCGGCTCGGCCCGAGCTACGAGGCGCAGCTCAACGAGATGGGGGAGGAGGGGTGGGAGCTGGTTGGCATGACGGCGATCAACTTCAAGACCGGCGCGACTGACCACATCGGCATGGTGTTCAAGCGGCAGCGGGCCTGACCTCGCGGAGCACGGCCGGCGGCGCCGAGGGCGCGCGCCGGTCACTCGGAGCGGTCACTCCGGGTCGAAGAGAGTGAGGCCGGAGCCACCCGCCCAGCGGAGCAGCGGTCGCGAGACGAGGGGGGCGGTCACGCCGAGGGTGGCGCCGAGGGTCAAGGCGAGCAGCAGGACACCGGCCACCCGGCGGTGCGGCACCGGCAGAGCGAAACCGAAACCCGCGATCAGCATTCCCGGCGTACCCCGACGGACCATCACCAGGGCGGCTCCGGTGAGGCCCCACCAGACCAGCGCCAGGGTGCCGACCCACGGCAGGACCGACGGCGCCGTGGCGTGTCCGAGGAGGCGAAGGACCAGGAGCCCGGACGCGCTCACGGCCACCAGGCAGACCAGATCCCCGAGGGCCCCCGCGACGAGCAGCAGCCGACCCGGCTCGGCAGGCCCCGGCGCGGGGGGCGGGGTGGGCGGCGCGAGGTCCGGCGGCAGGGCTTCCCTGAGGCGGTCCCAGTCCGCCGGCGGCTCTGGGCGGCGGGTCATCGGAAGGTCAGGCTCTTGATGAAGGTGTTGAGCTGGAGGTCCGCCGGGCGGGTCTTGTACTTCTCGGTGAACCGCAGCACACGGGCCGCCTCCTCGTCCGCGGGGCGGAGCCGGTTCAGTCGGCTCAGGTAGACCTCGGCGCCGGTCAGGTTGTACGTGCGCAGCTCGACCACCGCGGCGTTGAAGAGGTAGCGCGCCCGCTCGGTGGCGACCTCCGCGAAGTCCGGCTCCCGGGCGAGGAGCTCGTCGGCCACCGCCACGGCGGTCTGAAAGTCGCCCCGCTGAGCCGCGGCGTACAGGGGTCCGATGAGGGGCTGCTGCCGCAGGATGCGGTCTCGCAACGCGAGGAGCTGGGGGTCTTGGGGTTGGCTCTGAATCCCCTGCTGGACGCGCCCATACGCGGACAGGAGGCGCCCCTGGGCGAGCAGTCCCTCTGCCGCGGCCAGGGACTCGACCGCCGGCGTCGGGGTCGGGGGCGACAACGCCTGCTGGAACTGGCCCAGCCGGCGCTCGATCCGCTGCCGGTCGAGGTCGGAGACGGGAAAGCTCTCGAGCAGGCCCTGGTAGAGGTGGACCGCCTCCTCGACGCGCCCCTGGGCGAACAGGGTCTCCCCCTGGGCCAGGCTGCGGTTCAGCTGCGCGGTGGCCTCGTCACCGGTCCGGCCACCGAGGATCTTGCCCCCGAAGTAGACGCCGAGCAGAATCACGACCAGGGCGCCGACTCCGAGGATTGCCGGGATCAGGGGCAGGGCTCGGCGCCTGGGGGCGGGTGCCGACGGCGCGGTCGGGGCGGCCGTGGGGGGGGCCGAGGGCGCGGGGCCCTCGGTGTCGAGGTCGCCGAACAGGTCCTCGTCGAAAGCCGGCGGCACCTTGAGGAGATCGGGCGCGGGGCCGGCGGCGGGCGCCGAGGGCGCGGCGGAGGCGAGGCTCTCCCGCAGCTGGACGGCTTCGAGGTGGCCGGGGGAGAGCTCGAGGATCTGGTCGATGAGCTCGAGGGCTTTGGGGACGTCGTCGGCGAGCGCGGCGTCCTGGGCCTCGTAGAGGATGTGCTCGACCTTGCGGTCGACCTCCTCCTTGCGCCGTCGCGCGGTCTCGATGCGCCGGTTCGCCTCTTCGTGGCCGGGGTCGAGGAGGTAGATCCGGGACCAGATGTCGATCGCGCCCTGGTCGTCGCCGCGGTCGAACGCGACCGCGCCCTGGGCGAGGAGCTGGCGGATGCGCTCGCTGTCGTCGCTGTCGGCGGGAGCCTCGGCGACGGAGGCGGCGTCCTGCGACCACTCCGCCCCCTCGCCGGCGAAGAGGTCCGAGATGTCGTCCCCCTCCGGTGTGGGCGCCTTGGTCTCGGAACCGAAGGAGAAGTCCCCCAGCGACTCCGCATCCCACGCGTCGTCGTACCCGGGCGCCGGCTCGACGTCGCCGAGGTCGAATCCAGTTGCGGCGGGGTCGAAGAGGTCCGTGGCCGCAACCGGCTCGTCGTCGAACAGGGGCGACGCCGAAGCCCCGGCGGCAGGCCGCTCCCTGGGGCCGGGCCTGGGGGCGACGGGACGCACGGGAACGGTGGGGAGGGGCGGCGGCGCGGAACCCGGATCCGGCTCGTCGGGGCGGAGCTGGAGGAGGTCGTCGTCAACGGCGTCGAAGGAAACCTCGAGGCCATCGGCCGGGGGCGGCATCGGCGGCGCGGTGGCGTGTGGGGCGCTGCCGCTGCTCGAGTGGATCTCCCGCAGGGTGGCGCTGATGCCCCGGTGGTGGGGGTCGAGCGCCTGCGCCATCATGACGAAGTTGGCCGCCTCCTGCGGGTCGCCGTGGTCGAGGGCCTCTCGGGCCTGGGCCAGGAACTGGCCCACCTGGGTCTCGACCTTGAGGGCGTCCTGCACCTGCACGAGGAGCTGGCGCGCCTCCTGGTGGCCGGGGAGCTCGAGCAGGACCCGTTCGACCTTTTCCTTCGCGTCGAGGAAGTTGCGCTGGTTGAAGTCGTCGACGGCCTCGACCAGGAGCTCGTTGATCATGTCCGTCGTGGGGGCGTGGAGCTGGCCGATGATCTCCGACAGGTCGATCTCGGCCGCGCCGGAAGCGAGCTGCCTCTGGAGGTTGACCGCCGGGGCGAAGGAGGGGTCGAGGCGAAGCGCGAACTCGAGGCCGATCATGGCCTCCTCGCGCTGACCGTCCTGGAGCTTGGTGACCACCTGGCGGAAGGCCGTCATGACCCGTTCCTGGGCCTCGCTGGACAGCTCCATGTTGCCGGGGTAGACCATCGGGGCCGATAGTAGCAGGGGGCCGACCGGGCGGTCAACGCGCCCTCTCGTTCGGCTTGACAGCGGAGCGGGGTTGAGATAGCGTGCACGACTCGGTGTTGAAGGGGTGGGAGAGCGATGAAACGAACCTATCAACCGCACAACAGGCGCCGCAAGAAGACCCACGGCTTTCGGGCCCGGATGCGGACCAAGAGCGGGCGCAAGGTCCTGAGCGCGCGGCGGCGAAAGGGTCGCAAACGGCTCGCCGTCTGAGCCGTTTCGCCTTTCCGAAAGCGTTGCGTTTGACTCGGGCGAGCGAGTACCGTCGCGTCTACGATCGAGGGTTTCGTGCCGGCGGGCGGCACGTGGTGGTTTTCGCGTTGCCGTGCGAGGGAACGACGGCGCGGGCGGGCGTGACCGCCTCCAGGCGGGTCGGCGGCGCGGTGTCGAGGGCGAGGTGCCGCCGGCGCCTGCGCGAGCTGTTCCGACTCCACCGGGGGGAGCTCGGGGAGTGCGGGGTAGATCTCGTGCTGAACGCGCGGGCGAGCACCGCGGCGGCACCGTGGGGAGATCTCGAGCGGGAGTTCCGTGAGTGTCTGAGGGTCCTTCGGTCGCGGCTCGAGTCGCCCTGTGGCTCCTCGCAGCCTACAAGCGCTGGATCTCCCCCATCCTCCCCCCGGTGTGTCGATTCCGGCCGAGTTGCTCGGAGTACGCGTTCGAGGCGATCGCGCGGTACGGAGCGCTGAGGGGGGCCTGGTTGGGGGCGAAGCGGTTGCTGCGCTGCCATCCGCTGTGCCGCGGAGGGTACGACCCGGTGCCGTGACAGGGAGGCGGGGTCTCGGGAATGGAGAAGAGACTACTACTCGCGTTTGTCCTCTCGGCCGTGCTGTTCGCGGTGTGGGCAGTCCTCTTCCCCCCCCCGCGTCCGGTGCCACCCGTGGAGCCGGCCCCGACGGCGGCCGACGGAGGCGGGGCGGTGACCGCGGAGACCCCGGCGCCGGAGGCTGCCAGCGGGGCGCCGGTAGGTGGTGCCGAGGCGGACGAACCGGTCGTCGAGGCGGTGGAGGGTGCCGCCGAGGAGCGGGTGCGGCTGGCCAACGACGAGCTCGCCCTGGAGGTGAGCAACCGGGGCGCGGCGATCACCTCCCTCGTCCTGCGCAGGTTCACCGGAGACCAGGGGGAGCCCCTCGAGCTGGTCCAGACGGTGGCGCATCCCCAGCGCGCGCTGCCGATGCAGTTGGTGTGCGCGGACGGCGTCGACGAGCGGCTTTACAGCACCGAGCGCACTGACCGCGGGGTGCGGTTCCTGTGGAGCGATGGGCGCGGCGGGGCGGTGGAGAAGGAGCTGGAGCTGGCGGCGTCCGGATACAGCGTCCTGGTCTCGGTGACGACCCGGGGCAGCAGCCGGGGCTGCGGCTTGAGCGTCGGAACCGGGATGCGCGACACCAGCGCCGCCGAGCGGGAGAACCGCTTCGCGAGCTGGGGTGACGCGACCATCGGCGTCGGTGGCAAGGTCGAGAAGATCCGACGCGACAAGCTCAAGGAGCCAGAGACCTTCCCCGGCGAGACCGTGGGGTTCGCCGGCTTCAGCGACACCTACTTCCTGAGCGTGCTCCGGCCGCGGGGCGCGGTGGGCCAGGTTCGGGTGTCGCCGCTCGAGTACCAGAGCCTGGACGGGACGGGGGAGAAGGAGACGCAGAAGGTCCTTCGCATCACCCTGGACCTCGTGGCCGGGAACCTCGAAGGGGAGCTGCTGAGCGCGCCGAAGGACTATGACCTGCTCCAGGCGATTGGCGGCGGAGTCGAGCGAACGCTGGACTTCGGCTGGTTCCACATCATCTCGGTGGCCTTCCTCAAGGCGCTGCGCTGGATCCACGGTTGGGCGGGGAACTGGGGGGTGGCGATCGTCCTGCTCACCCTCGGCATTCGCATCCTGTTGTTCCCCCTGATGCACACCTCCACCGTGTCGATGCGCAAGATGGCGAAGCTCCAACCCAAGGTCAAGGTCCTACAGGAGAAGTACAAGAAGCAGAAGGGTGACCCGAAGGCACGGGCGAAAATGAACCAGGAGATGATGGACCTGTACCGGGCCGAGGGGGTCAACCCGATGGGTGGCTGCCTGCCGATGCTCGTCCAGCTCCCGATCCTGTGGGCGCTGTACACCCTTTTCGCGTACGCGATCGAGCTGCGGCACGCCCCGTTCGTGCTCTGGATTCACGACCTGTCGGCCCGCGACCCGTACTACGTCACACCCATCCTCATGACCGCGACCATGTGGCTCCAGCAGCGGCTGGCGCCGCCGGTGGGTGACCCGCAGCAGCAGAAGATCTTCCGCTGGATGCCGCTGATCTTCGGGGTGATGTTCATGGGGTTCCCGTCCGGCCTCGTGCTGTACTGGCTGGCCAACAACGTCATCACGATCATTCAGCAGGAGGTGACCCTGCGCATGATTGGCGAGCGCCGTGGGCGGTAGGGGCGCATGGGAGGTCAGGTGATGACTGGTGGCGCGACATTCGCCGGGGCGACCATGGACGAGGCCCTGAGCCGGGCCTGCGAGGAGCTCCGGGCCCGGGTTGGCGAGCTCCGCTACGAGAGGGTCGCAGGGGGCGCCAGCGACCAGGTGGTGATCCGCGCCGAGGTGGACCCGATCGCGGTGGTGGGGTTGTTCCTGTCCGAGTCCTTTGCCGCCGGGTCCCTGGCGGTGAAGGCCAGCCTGAGTGAGGACGAGGAGGGGCTCAAGGGGGACCTCTGCGGTGACGACCTGCGCCTGCTCACCGGCTCGGGAGGCCGGGGTCTCGACGCGCTCCAGTACCTCTGCAATCGGGTGCTGAATCGGCGCGTTGCCGAGCACCCTCCGGTGCACCTGGACGGCGGCGGCTTCAAGGCGAAGCGGGCGCGCCAGCTCCGGGACCGGGCGCGATCCGCGGCCGACGAGGCGCTGCGGCGGGGGACCCCGGTGATGCTGGAGCTCCTGACACCGGCGGCGCGCCGGGAGGTGCACCTGGCCCTGGCTGATCACCCGGCGGTCGAGACGGAGTCGGATGGAGACGGCTTCCTCAAGCGGGTTGTCGTCCGGCCTCGTCGGCGGTCGTGACGCGATCGTCGCGCGGGCGACGCCGGCCGGGCGCGGCGCCCTCGCGGTCGTGCGGGTGAGCGCTCCGACGGTCGACCGGGTCGCGAGCCGCCTCTGCCCGGACCTGGCGCTCGACCGGCCGTGGAGCGCCCAGCTGGTGGCGGTGCTGGACGCCCGCGGCGAGGTCCTCGACCGAGCGGTCGTCGTCCCCTACCGAACGCCCAGGAGCTACACCGGCGAGGACATGCTGGAGGTGATCCTGCACGGGTCGACCTACCTGGTGGGGGCGGTCATCGACGCCTGCATCGCAGCCGGCGCCCGCGAGGCTCTCCCGGGGGAGTTCACCCGTCGGGCCGTGGCCAACGGCAAGCTGGACCTGGTCCAGGCCGAGGCGGTCCATGACCTGATTCTCGCCGAGACCAGGTGGCAGGCGAGCAACGCCCGGCGTCAGCTCAAGGGGGAGCTCTCGGCCCGGATCCGGGTCGTCCGCGACCAGCTGGTCTCCCTCCTGGCCGACGTGGAGGCGGGGATCGACTTCGTCGACCAGGGGATCGGCCTCGACGGCCGGCGGCTCGCGTCGGGGCTCGCGGCGTGCCGTGAGGGTCTCGAGCGGCTGCTGAGCACGGCTGCAGCGGGCGTGCGGATTCGTGACGGCCTCCGGGTCGTCGTCGTGGGCCCGGCCAACTCCGGGAAGTCGACCCTGTTCAACCACCTTGTCGGCCACGAGCGGGCGATCGTGTCGGCCCACCCGGGGACGACGCGCGACCTGATCGAGGCCGATCTGGAGGTGGCCGGCGTGGCGATGGTCCTGGTGGACACCGCGGGGATCGGTGTCCCGGGCGATGCGGTCGAGCGCGAGGGGGTGCGCCGGGCGCAGGCCGCTGCCGCCACTGCGGGGGCCGCCATCCTGTTGTGGCCCTGCGGGGGGGGCGGGGAGGCGCCGGACGAGCCGGAGGGGGTCGAGGTCATCCGGGTCCGGAGCAAGGCCGACCTCGCGGCGGGCGAGATCGAGCCGGGGTGGCTGCCGGTCTCGGTGCACACCGGCGTCGGGCTGGAGGAGCTCGAGCGGCGGCTCGAGGCCCTGGTGGGGGTGGACGGGGAGGGGCTCGGGGGCGAGGTGGCCATCTCCCGTCGCCACCGGCGGGCACTGGAGCTCGCCCTGAGCGAGCTGGATGGCTGCTGCTTCGACGCGCCGGAGCTCGCCGCCGAACGGCTGCGCTGGGCCGCGGAGGAGCTGGGTGAGCTGATCGGGGCGGTGAGCCGGGAGACGGTGCTGGACGAGGTGTTCGCGGGCTTCTGCATCGGCAAGTGACGGCGGGGGGGATGGACGCGCGATTCGACCTGGTGGTGGTGGGTGGAGGGCACGCCGGCTGCGAGGCGGCAGCGGCCGCCAGCGGCATGGGCCTGGAGGTGGCGCTGGTGACCCTTGATCGCCGCATGCTCGCGGAGATGCCCTGCAACCCTGCCGTGGGGGGCGTCGGCAAGGGGCACCTGGTGGCCGAGCTGGACGCCCTCGGCGGCCTGCAGGGGTTGGTCACGGATCGGGCGGGAATCCAGTTCCGGGTCCTCAACCGCTCGCGGGGCCCGGCGGTCTGGGGGCCGCGGGCGCAGTGCGACAAGGGGCTCTACCGCCGGCTCATGGCGCACCTGGTCGCGCGGCGGCGCGGCCTCGTGCTGGTGGAGGGGGAGGTCGAGGAGGTGCTGACGGGGGACGCCGGCGTCGAGGGGGTCGGGCTCGCCGACGGTCGTCGGATCCTGGCCCCCGCGGTGGTGCTGACGACCGGCACGTTCCTCGACGGCCTGCTTCACGTGGGTCCGGATCGCTCGCCGGGGGGCCGTCTCGGGGAGCGGCCCAGCCGCAGGCTCGGCCGCAGCCTGCGCGCCCTCGGGCTCGAGCTCAGGCGGTACAAGACCGGTACCCCGCCCCGGCTCGCGCGGCGGAGCCTGGACTACGGGCGGATGATCGGCCAGGACGGGGACGACCCGCCCCGCCCCTTCTCCTTCAGGTCCCGGGCGGTCCGCAACCGCTGTCGGTGCTGGCTCACCCGCACCCCGCCGGTGGTGCAGCGGATCATCGGTGACAACCTCGACCGCTCGCCGCTCTTCTCCGGCGTCATCAGTGGCGTGGGGCCCCGCTACTGCCCGTCCATCGAGGACAAGGTGGTCCGCTTCCCCCACCACGAGGAGCACACCGTGTTCGTCGAGCCGGAGGGGCTGCGGACGGAGAGCATGTACCTCAACGGGCTCTCCACCAGCCTCCCGCGGGACGTTCAGGAGCGGGTGGTGCGGGCCGTCCCGGGCCTGGAGCGAGCCGTTGTGCTGCGCTACGGCTACGCGGTGGAGTACGACGTGGTAGTGCCGAACCAGGTGACGCACCGGCTCGAGGCGCGGGGTATCCGGGGCCTCTACCTGGGGGGGCAGCTGCTCGGCACCTCCGGCTACGAGGAGGCGGCGGCGTTGGGCTTCCTGGCCGGGGTCAACGCCGCGCGGCGACACCGCGGCGAGGCGGGCCTGGTGCTGGGTCGGGAGGACGCCTACCTGGGCGTGCTGGTGGACGACCTGGTCGGGCGCGACCACCTGGAGCCGTACCGGATGTTCAGCTCGAGGGCCGAGCACCGGCTCGCCCTCGGGGTCGACTCGGCCCGCGAGCGGTTGATGGCGCGAGGGGTCGAGCTCGGGCTGGTGCCGCAGAGTGCGCACGAGCGTCAGGCGAGGCGGCGGGAGATGCGGGAGGTGGTCCGGCGGCGGCTCGAGGAGGGGCGGGTGAACCCCGACCCGACAACACGCGACTGGTTGCGGGGGGTGGCCGGGGTCGAGCTCAACGCCCCGACTACCTGGGCGGGCCTCCTGCGCCGTCACGACGTCGACGCCGAGCGGGTTGCCGCCGAGCTGCCCGCGATGCGGGAGCTGGACGCGGAGGGGCGGACGGTCCTCGTCGCGCGTCTGCGTTACCAGGGGTACCTGGATCGTCACGAGCGCGAGCGGGAGCGGGTGCGCCGTTTGCGGGGCGTCGTCATCCCCGACGACATCCCCTACGGCGACATCCCGGGGCTCTCGCGGGAGGTGGTGGAGCGGCTGTGCCGGGCGCGCCCGGGCACGCTGGCCGAGGCGGAGGGGGTGCCGGGGGTGACGCCGGCGGCCGTGGCGATCCTGGCGGGACGGCTGACCGCCGGCCAGCGGGGCGGGGCGTGAGGCGGGGCGCCGGGGGGGGGCGGGCGACGGCCGGGGAGGGGGACTACCGCGCCCTCCTCGCACCCTGGGTGGAGCCGGCGGCGCTGGAGCGGATGGTCCGTTATGCCGAGCTGCTCGAGCGCTGGAGCCAACGCCACAGCCTGGTCCGCTTCTCGACCCGGGAGGAGCTGGTCGGACGGCACCTGGCGGAGGCGGCGGCGGCGGCGCCGCTGCTCGGCGCCGGGGGGCGCCTGGTCGACGTCGGCAGCGGCGGCGGGTTGCCGGGGGTGCCCCTGCTGGTGGTCAAGGGCGGATGGAGCGGGCTGCTCATCGAGCCGCGGCTGAAGCGGTGGGCGTTCCTGCGTCAGGTGATCCGCGAGCTGGGGCTGCCCGCCGAGGCGGTTGCCCTGCGCTACGAGGAGGTGGTGGATGGGACCTGGGATGCCGTCACGGTCCGGGCCCTGACCGTGGACGGGCGGTTCCTGTCCTGGGCGAGGGGCCGGCTGGCACCGGCCGGTCGTGTGCTGGTGTGGACCACCGACGAGGGGGTCGACCGGCTCGCCGACGCCGCGGGGTGGCGTGTGCTAAGCTCTCCGCTGCCTGCCTCCCGGCACGGACGGCTCGCGCAGCTTCACCCATGTTCCACGTGAAACGTCGCATCGTGGCAGTGGCCAACCAGAAGGGCGGGGTGGGGAAGACGACCACCGCCATCAGCCTGGCTGCGGCCCTCGCCGCGTACGAGCGGCGCACGCTGCTGCTCGACCTCGACCCCCAGTCGAACACCAGCGCCGGCCTCGGCGTGCGACCGGCCGCCGGAGAGGCGACCAGTTACCAGCTGCTGATGGGGGAGGTCGGGCTCGAGGCGGCGCTGCGACCGACCGGGTTCCCCAACCTCGACCTGGTCCCGGCCACGCCGGACCTGGCGGGCGCGGAGGTGGAGTTGGTGGGCCTCGAGGGGCGCGAGTTCCGCCTGCGCGAGAGCCTCGCGGGGCCCGCGGCGCACCGCTTCGTCCTGGTGGACTGCCCTCCGTCCCTCGGCCTCCTGACCGTCAACGCGCTGGCCGCGGCCGACGGAGTCCTGGTCCCCATCCAGTGCGAGTACTTCGCGCTGGAGGGGGTGTCGGAGCTGATGCGGACGATCGAGGATGTGCGGCGTTACCTCAACCCGGCGCTGGCCATCGAAGGGGTGCTCCTGACCATGTACGACGAGCGGACGAACCTGGCCCAGCAGGTGGCACAGGAGGTCCGAGGGGTGTTCGCGGACCTGGTCTTCGCCACCGTGGTGCCGCGCAACGTGCGGCTGGCGGAGGCGCCCTCGTTCGGGCGCCCCATCCACGCCTACGACCTGCGCAGCCGTGGCGCCCAGGCGTACCTCAGGCTCGGCCAGGAGTACCTCGAACGGGTGGGGGACGGACGTGGCGCGTAGGCCGGCGCTGGGCCGCGGGCTGCGCGCGCTGATCCCCGACACGCCGCGGGCCCGGTCCGGGCTGGCGGAGATCCCGCTCGAGCTGATCCGCCCCAACCCGTCTCAGCCCCGCTCCCGGTTCGACCCGGAGGCGCTGGAGGAGCTCGCCCGGTCGGTGGCCTCAAACGGGGTGTTGCAGCCGCTGCTGGTCACCGAGGACGGCCGGGACGGCTACCTCCTCATCGCCGGCGAGCGCCGCCTGCGGGCGGCGGAGCGGGCGGGCCTCGCCACCGTGCCGGCGGTGATCCGGGAGCGGTTGAGTGAGGATCGCCACCTCGAGCTGGCATTGGTGGAGAACCTCCAGCGTCGGGACCTCACCCCCCTCGAGGAGGCGCGGGCGTTCGAGAGCCTGCGGGTTCGGTTCGGGATGTCGCAGGAGGACATCGCCGGCCGGGTCGGGGTGGATCGAAGCACGGTGGCCAACGCCCTACGCCTGCTCCGGCTGGATCCGGCGGTGCAGACGATGGTCGAAGAGGGCGCGCTCAGCGCCGGGCATGCCCGCGCCCTGTTGGCGTTCGACGGCGACGAGGAGCGGCGGCGCTGGGCGGAGCGCGCCGCGCGCCAGGGGCTGTCGGTGCGGGAGCTGGAGCGGGCGGCGGCGACGGCCCGCGGCGGCGGCGCTCGCGCCGGGCGGAAGGCGAGCGAGCGCCCGGGGAAGGACCCGAACCTCGAGGATGCCGAGGAGAAGCTCGGGTTGCGTCTCGGGGCTCGGGTCGAGATCCGGCTCAAGCGGCGGGGCGGCAGCATCGTCGTCTCATGCCCCGACCAACCCGAGCTGATGCGGGTGTTCGAGCTCCTGATGGGGGGGGACTGATGGGACGTGGCAGCGAGGGCTTGAACGGGTTTGTCGACGCCGGCTGCACGATTCGCGGCGAGCTGGAGTTCCAGAGCTCGTTCCGCCTCGAGGGCCGCGTCGAGGGCAAGGTCCGGTCCCGGTCGGAGCTCGTCGTGGGCGAGCCGGGGGTGGTGGAGGGGGAGATCGAGGTCGCCCGGTGCCTGGTGGCGGGCTCGGTGCGTGGGACCATCCGCGCCACCGACCATGTCATCCTCCACGCCAGCGCCAAGGTCTGGGGCGACATCCACACCCCGGCCCTGGTCATGGAGGAGGGCGCCTTCCTCGAAGGGCGGGTCGACATGAAGCGGGAGAAGGGGAGCGAACCGGGCGTTGACGGGTCGCGGGTGGCACCTTGACCATGCGACAGCGGTTTGGTAGCGTGAGCCGCCCTGCACGGGCGCAGGTCGAGACACGGGCCAGGAGGGGCGGATGAGCCCACCGAATGCATCGCTGATCCTGATCATGGTTTGCTTCTGGGTGACTTTCTGGCTCGTGCAGCGGTACCTCATCCAGCCGATCTGGGGGGTCGTCAGCGCGCGCAAGGGACGGGTCGACTCGGCCCAGCAGGCGTGGAAGGCCAAGAACGAGGAGCACCTCTCCGCCACGGCTCGGCTCGAGGCGGAGCTGGAGGAGGCGGCCCGCGAGGCCGCCAGGGTGCGGAGTGAGCTCCGCCAGAAGGCACAGGACGAGCGACAGCAGCGCGTCGCCGCGGCCAGGGCGGAGGCCGACACGCGGCTCGAGGCCGCCCTCGACGAGCTCCGTGGTGAGGCCGAGGCGGCGCGGGCCGAGCTGCGGAGGCGGGCCGAGGGGCTTGCCCGGATGCTGGCCGGACAGCTCCTCGGGCGGGAGGTCAAGCTGTGAGACGAACCATCGCGGCGACGACGGGGCTCCTGACCGCCGTGCCAGTCTGGGCCAGCGAGGGAGGCGCCAGCCACCTGGGCATCCCCGACGCGGTGTGGCTGCCGCTCAACCTGGCGGTGTTCCTCGGCCTGCTCTACTGGCTGGTGGGACGCCCCATTTCGAGGTTCCTCGAGTCCCGCCGCGAGGGGATCGCGCAGGAGCTCAAGGAGGCCGAGCGCAAGCTGGCCGAGGCCGAGGAGCTGCGCAGTCAGGTCGTGCACCGTCTGGCGGAGGTGGAGCGGGAGGTGTCCGAGCTGCGCGAGCGGGCCGAGCGCGATGGCCGTGTGGAGGCCGAGCGGATCGCGGAGCAGGCACAGGCCGAGACCGAGCGCTTCCTGCGCCGGGTGGACGAGGAGGTCGCCCGGCGCCAGGCCGAGACGAGCGCCCTGCTCGCCCAGGAGGCGGCCGCGCTCACCGCCGAGCTGGCGCGGGACATCCTCGGGCGGGAGGTCAAGGATGCCGATCGCGCCCGCGTGCTCGAGCGCAGCCTGGACGCGATGCGATCGCTCCAGGGGAGGGCCTGATCATGGCCAGGTTCCGTGCCGTGCCGTACGCCAAGGCCCTCGACCAGGTGGTCCGGTCGCAGTGCCCGGACCGGGCGGAGGCGGTGGTTGCCGAGCTCGAAACGGTTGCCGCCGCGCTCGAGGCGGTGCCCGACCTGCCTCGGGTCCTGGTCACACCCATGGTGGACCCCGAGACCAAGACCGCCATTTTGGACGAGGTTCTCGACCTCCTGGGGGCGACCGACCCCGCGCGCCGGCTGGTGCACGTGGTCCAGCACCACTACCGGATGGCCCAGATCGGGGAGATCGCTGCCGCCTACCGGGACCTGGTCGACCGTGCCCTCAACCGGAAGCGGGCCCGGGTGGAGGTTCCGCGGCCGCTGACGGCCGCGCAGCGGGGTCAGCTCCTGGCGGTCCTGGAGGGGCACGTCGGGGGCACGGTTGTGGCCGAGTTCGTCGAGCGGCCCGAGCTGCTCGCGGGGTTCCGGGTCCAGGTGGGGTCGAAGGTCTTCGATGGTTCGCTGATCGGCCAGCTCGAGCAGGTGGCCCGAGCCACAGCGCACGAATAGGGGAAGGCGAATGCAGATCAAGGCAGCCGAGATCGCTGAGGTCATCCGTCGTCAGATCGAGGGGCACGAGACCACCATCGACATGTCCGAGGTGGGGACAGTCATCTCCGTGGGGGACGGCATCGGTCGGGTCTACGGTCTCGACGACGTCATGTCCGGCGAGCTGTTGGAGTTCCCGCACCAGGTCTACGGGCTGGCGCTCAACCTCGAGGAGGACAACGTCGGCTGCGTGCTGATGGGTGAGTACCACGCCGTGAGCGAGGGTGACGAGGTCAAGCGCACCAAGCGCATCCTCAGCGTCCCGGTGGGGGACGCCCTGGTGGGTCGGGTGGTGGACCCGCTCGGGCGGCCGCTGGACGGCAAGGGTCCCATCGCCACCACCGAGTTCAACCCCCTCGAGCGCATCGCGCCCGGCGTGGTCGCCCGGCGGCCGGTGAAGGAGCCGATGCAGACCGGCATCAAGGCGATCGACTCGATGATCCCCATCGGCCGCGGCCAGCGGGAGCTCATCATCGGCGACCGTCAGACCGGCAAGACCGCGATCATCCTCGACGCCATCATCAACCAGAAGGGTACCGGCAACATCTGCGTCTACGTAGCCATCGGGCAGAAGATGTCCACCGTCGCCCAGGTGATCGCCACCCTGGACCGGCACGGGGCGATGGACCACACCATCGTGGTCTCGGCCACCGCCTCGGAGCCGGCGCCGATGCAGTACCTCGCACCCTATGCCGGCTGCGCCATGGGCGAGTATTTCCTCTACAAGGGCGGCCACGCGGTCTGCTTCTACGACGACCTCACCAAGCACGCCCAGGCCTACCGCGAGATCTCCCTGTTGCTGCGCCGGCCGCCGGGGCGCGAGGCCTTCCCGGGCGACGTGTTCTACCTCCACTCCCGACTCCTGGAGCGGGCCGCGAAGCTCAACGACGAAAACGGCGGCGGCAGTCTGACCGCGCTGCCGGTGATCGAGACCCAGATGGGCGACGTCTCGGCCTACATCCCCACCAACGTCATCTCGATCACCGACGGCCAGATCTACCTCGAGGGGGACCTGTTCTACGCTGGGCAGCGGCCGGCGGTCAACGTCGGCCTGTCGGTGAGCCGGGTCGGCGGCAACGCCCAGATCAAGGCGATGAAGGCGATCGCCGGCTCCCTGCGACTCGACCTCGCCCAGTACCGGGAGCTGGCGGCCTTCGCCCAGTTCGGCTCCGACCTCGACAAGGCGACCCAGCGCCAGCTCGCCCGCGGCGAGCGGCTGATGGAGATCCTCCGCCAGGGGCAGTACCAGCCGCTCCCGGTGGAGCTCCAGATCGTGTCCATCTTCGCCGGCACCAAGGGCCACCTTGACCGGCTCAAGGTCTCGGCGGTCCGGACGTTCGAGGTTCACCTGCACCGCTTCGCCCAGCAGGAGGCTTCCGCCACGCTCGCCCGGATCGTCGAGACCGGCGCCCTGGACGAGCAGACCGCCGAGGAGCTGACCCAGCTGTGCAAGACGGCGGTGGAGCGGTTCATCAAGGAGCACCCGGAGGCGAGTCTTGGCGAACGCTAGGGATCTCAGGCGGCGGATACGCTCCGTCAAGGGGACGCAGCAGATCACCAAGGCCATGAAGATGGTCGCCGCGGCCAAGCTGCGTCGCGCCCAGCAACGGATCACCCAGCTGCGGCCCTACGCCGACACCCTTGACCGGGTGTTGGCGAGCCTCGCCGGGCGGACCGAGCACTCGCACCTGCTCCTCGAGCGGCGGGAGACCGGCCGCGTGTGGCTGGTCGTGGTGACGTCGGACAAGGGGCTGTGCGGGTCCTTCAACGCCAACCTCCTGCGCCAGGCCGAGCGCGAGCTGCGCTCGTCCCGCTGGCCGGAGGTCGAGGTGATTGCCATCGGGCGCAAGGCCTCGGACTTCTTCCGCCGCCGCCAGTGGCAGGTGGCGCTCGAAGAGCGCGAGACCATGTCGCAGCTCTCGCCGGAGGACGGGCCGCGCCTGACCCGCAGGCTGGTGGAGTCGTTCACCTCCGGCCAGGTGGACGAGGTGTGGCTGATGTACAACCGCTTCACCAGCCTCATTCGCCATGAGACGCGGGTCGAGCAGCTGCTGCCGATCCAGCGGGCGGAGATCGCCGACGCCGGGCACGAGCCCCAGGTCGACTACCTCTACGAGCCGGAGCCCCGCGCGCTGCTGGAGCACTTGCTGCCGCGCCACCTGGAGGTCAAGGTCCAGCGCGCGCTCTACGACTCGGCCGCGTCCGAGCAGGCGGCGCGCATGACCGCCATGGACGCGGCGACCAAGAACGCCAACGAGATGATCGACCGCCTGACCCTGCTCTACAACCGCACGCGGCAGGCCGCCATCACCAAGGAGCTGATCGAGATCGTTTCCGGCGCCGGCGCGCCGGGGAACTGACGGGAGTCGTCCAGGATGAGCCAGCAGGTTGAAGGACGCGTCGTGCAGGTCATCGGGCCAGTGGTGGACGTGGAGTTCCCGGGCGGCCACCTGCCATCCATCTACAACGCGGTGCACATCGTCGACAACGGCGAAAAGGGCGTCGTACCCATCGACGTCATCGTCGAGGTCGCCCAGCACCTCGGCGAGAACCGGGTCCGGTGCATCGCCCTCCAGCCGACGGACGGCATGGTCCGGGGGATGCGCGCGGCGGATTTGGGTGAGCCGATCTCCGTCCCGGTGGGTCGGACGACCCTCGGCCGAGTGCTCAACGTGATCGGCGAGCCGGTCGACGGCCGGGGCCCGGTGGCGTGCGACCAGCGGCTGCCCATCCACCGTTCCGCGCCCTCGCTCGAAGAGCAGTCCACCGAGGTCGAGATGTTCGAGACCGGCCTGAAGGTGGTCGA
>Ga0068714_10003473_pt1 | contig 18649 bp, 17 predicted proteins | sample MTBNYHSulfiMetaG_FD_62988 | JGI IMG/M metagenome (GOLD analysis project Ga0068714, IMG submission 62988) | Enrichment culture microbial communities from rom New York Harbor, USA that are MTBE-degrading - MTBE-NYH (New York Harbor Sulfidogenic)... | ecosystem: Environmental > Aquatic > Marine >... | reverse complement strand
GGGTATTGAAATAATGATCACTCAAAGACTCGACGGTCATATCCATCCTGATTTCATAATAAGGGACTGACAAAGCGAGTAACTTCCCATCAGCACTGTAAATATCTCCTCTTTCAGGTAAAATGGCCACCTGCCTGATCGGGGCAGACTCAGCCACAAGCATCCATTTTTCCTTCTCGGCAAACTGCAGGTAAATGATCCTGGCAATGATTGAAAGAGCGATCAGGAGTATGAAAATATAAATTGCTCCTATCCTCCATAATATGTCATTTTTAATAGACATTAATCTCCGGGAATTTTATTTACCACAATCTTCTTAGGCGGAACTTCAGATTCCTTAAGTTCAAGCCCGTATTTCTTTAAATATTCTGCAACTTCAGTCTGACGTCCCATTTTCATCAGTTCAGAAGAAGTAAACAGCGCTTTTGCCCGCAATTCGCCAAGATCTGATTTCAACACCTTTATGTCCCTGCGTAACCTGTCTGCATGATACCTGTTTGAGATATACAGTAATCCCAGCAGTGCCATGAAAAAAATGAATGGCAGTTGTTTCTGAACAGCTTTCCTGGTTAACAGAGAACCATCCATTAAACCTCTGAATGCAGAAGAAGAGTTATCAGACTGATCTCTTTTTCTGCCGGCAGATTTATGTATTTTATTCTTTTCAGTCATACCTTGATCTTTTCTGCTATCCTTAACCGGGCACTTCTTGCACGTGGATTTGCTTTTATCTCATCCCCGGAAGGCACTATCACGGTTTTATTGATCAGTTTAAAAGGGACTTTAACATTTCCGAAAAAGTCTTTATCAATCTTGCCTTCAGTATTTCCGGTTTTCAGGAAATTTTTCACCGGACGATCCTCAACAGAATGATAAGTCAGAAAGACCAGTCTGCCACCGGCAATCAACAGTTCCGGCAATTGAACCAACAGTTCTTTCAATGCAGTTATTTCATGGTTCACTTCTATTCTCAGGGCCTGAAAAACCTGTGCAAGGAATTTGTTATGTTTCTGACGCGGGATCAATGGTGATAAACCGTTAACCAGTTCAAACGTTCTTTCTATTTTTTTTTCTCTTCTCATACTTATAATCCTGTTCGCTATTGCCCTTGCATTCTTCAGGTCACCATACTGCCTGAAAATATTTACCAATCTTTGTTCATCGTATTCATTCAGAATATCAGAAGCAGTATATCTGCAAGCCTTATTCATCCTCATATCGAGGTCGCCATCCTTCATGAAAGAAAATCCTCTCTCAGGGGTGTCGACCTGATGTGATGAGATCCCCAGGTCAGCAAGGATGCCATTGACTTTATCAATCCGGTAATAGCGCAGGAAATTTCTCAGAAATCTGAAATTAGCATGAATGAAAGTGATCCTGGAATCATTTATGATATTCTGACCCGCATCCTTATCCTGATCAAATGCCAGTAACTTTCCATTATCCCCCAGTTTTTCAAGAATTCTGAGTGCATGCCCCCCACCTCCAAAAGTCAAATCGACATATATTCCATTTGGTCTGATATTTAGTCCGTTGATACATTCTTCGAGCAAAACCGGTTTGTGATATACCATTACTCATCATTTTGATCGTTTGATCCTCCAAGAATTTTTTCAGCCATGGCAGCAAATTCTTCATCCGCCTTACTGACTTTCTTATAATTTTCTACAGACCAGATCTCAATCCTTCCATATTGTCCGGCCATTACTGCTTCTGCCTCAATTCCCGCATACTCCAGTAGCCGCCGGGGTAGCAGAATCCTGCTGCTGGCATCGGGTATCACCTCAGCAGTCCCACTGAAAAACATCCTGAGAAAATTAGCATGCTCCTTTTTGTATGTATTGGTTTTGCTCCGGATGATCTGATTTTGCCTTTCCCATTCCTTCATCGGGTAGAGGATAAGGCAACTCTCAAAAATGTCACGTTTCAATACAAAACCATCCTGCATACCATCTTTCATCTGCCTTTTAAAAGCAGAAGGAAGTGTTACCCTTCCTTTGGAATCAAGTTTACATGTATAGTCACCAATGAAGCTTACCATGGTGTATTCTTTCTTTGAAGGGTAAAAATAATATAAAATTTCCCACTTTATACCACTTTTACCCATTTTTTACCACTTTGTTGAAAACTTTTTGCATTTTTTTTCATTCATATTGTTTTTTATTGGGAAAAAGGAGAATGGACTGCCTGCGGGAAGTGCAGCATTTTTTGTAAATTTGATATTCAGAAAATGTCAGGAAAGCAAAAATGATCATGAACGGAAACAATGTATTTGAAGGCATGCAGGAGATTGATCTGAGAAAAATCTTCAGGGAAAAAAACCCGGGATTGGCACCATATATACCCGGATTTATTTATAATTATCTCAACCGGATCCTGCATATTAAAGAAATAAATGCTTTTCTTAAAATTAACGGAAACAAGAAAGACTATAATTTCATTGAGGCGGTGATCGACAATTTTAATGTAACAACGAACATTCAGGGAGATGAAAACCTGCCGGAAAGCGGCAGGTTTATTTTTGCTTCAAATCATCCTCTGGGAGGATTCGACGGCCTGCTCCTGATCAAATTGATTTTCGAGAAATACTGCTATTTAAAGTGCATTATCAATGATATTCTGATGAATATTAAAAATATTGAGAGTTTTTTTGTTCCCATCAATAAGCACGGAAGTCAATCTGCTAATGTAGCCAAACAACTGGATGAGATCATGCGTTCCGATGCACAAATACTCACTTTTCCTGCCGGGCTTGTAAGTCGTAAAAGAAAAGGCAGAATAAGAGACATCCCCTGGAAGAAGAATTTTATAAGCAAGGCTGTTCAATATAAAAGGGATATTATTCCTGTCCATGTTACCGGCAGATGTACTGATTTCTTTTATCGTCTTGCCAATTTCAGAAAATTTCTGGGGATCAAATCCAATATTGAAATGTTTTTCCTCCCGGATGAAACGTTCAGGCATAAAAACAAACATTTCACAATAACCATTGGCCCTGTAATCTCATGGCAAACATTTGATACAACGAAAAAACCAGCTGAATGGGCCCTTCTCCTGCAGGATTTTGTTTATTCCATGCCAAATGATTACCATAAGCCATTTACACCGGATGAATAATTTTTTTAAATTTGTAATTGAAAAATCCGTTTTATGGAAAAAATCATCCCTCCTGTACCTGTTAAATTGATTGAAGCGGAGTTAATCAGGGATAAGTATATCCGGAATACAAATAATGCAGATAACATCCTTTATGTTGTAACACACCATGATTCTCCGAATATAATGCGTGAAATAGGAAGGCTGAGGGAACTGACTTTCAGGATAGCTGGAGGCGGAACGGGAAAATCGATTGATATTGATTCTTATGATACAAGCGAGGTTGCCTATAAGCAGCTCATCGTTTGGGATCCATCAGCTAAAGAGATCCTCGGAGGATATCGTTATCACATATGTGATGAAACCAATATCTACAAAGACGGAGTAATACAGCTTGCCACGGCACAGCTTTTTGATTTTTCCGAAAAATTCAAAAAAGATTACATGCCGCATACTATTGAGCTGGGAAGATCATTTGTACAGCCAAAATACCAGTCTACCGCGAACATGAGGAAGGCGCTCTACGCACTTGATAACCTCTGGGATGGGCTGGGAGCGATAATAATTGACAATCCTGACAAAAGGTATTTTTTCGGTAAGGTGACCATGTACAGGAATTACAACCAGAGAGCAAGAAACCTGCTATTATATTTCCTTGAGAAGCATTTCCCTGACACTGAAAATCTTGTTACGCCGAAAATACCTCTGGAGACTTTCATGGACAAGGAGGAGATGAAAGTGACATTCACGGGGTCGGCATACATGGAAGATTACAAGATACTATCGCAGAAAGTCAGAGCATTCGGTGAAAAGATTCCCCCCCTGATCAATGCTTACATGAGTCTTTCTCCTTCCCTTAAAACGTTTGGAACCGTTCTAAATCCTTATTTTGGCAATGTTGAGGAAACTGCCATCATGATAACCATCAATGATTTGTATAAGAAGAAAGTTGAAAGGCATGTGAGCAGTTATTTACATAAGAAAATTGCTCATGAGAAATTCAAGACTGCGGTCATATCTGATGCCTTGAAGAGGCTGATAAAGAAATACATACACCATCAATAATCAATAAGCCCTTTTATTTATTCCTTCGATAAAATTCACGAATGAGGCACAGACAACCTTATTACCACCCGGTGTAGGATAGTCCCCTGTAAAATACCAGTCGCCTGTATCATTCGGGCAGGCCATGTGCAGGTTCTCAATGGTCTGGTATACAATTTTTATTTCTGCCTTAATATCAGATGATTGAATGATCCGGACAATTTTATCTGAAATTTCTTCTGCTGAGAATGGTTTATAAATTTCCTTCACATAATTCAGCTGTTCCTCTTTAGGCAGGATTTTTTGTGCAAGGCATTTACGATAAACCTCGTTAATCAGGGATTCTCTTTTGGTTTCTCTCAGGAGCTCAATTGCCGCTTTGAAGGCAACCAAGTCTCCGAGCTTTGCCATATCTATCCCGTAACAGTCGGGGTACCTGATCTGTGGGGATGATGAAACGACGACAATTTTTTTGGGTCCCAGCCTGTCCAGAATACTGAGTATGCTTTCTTTCAGGGTGGCCCCCCTCACGATTGAATCATCGATTATCACAAGATTGTCAATCCCTTTGCGTACACTGCCGTAGGTGATATCATAAACATGACCAATAAGATCGTTCCGGCTGCTGTCCTGTGAAATAAATGTCCGCAGTTTAACATCTTTAACTGCAACCTTTTCGACCCTTGGTCTCTCAGATATCAGTTTTTCCAGTTGATCTTCACTCAACTGATGACCCTGCGATATCAAAATCTTTTTTTTCTTCTCGATCATATAATTCTCTATACTCTGGATCATCCCATAGAAAGCCGATTCAGCAGTATTAGGAATAAATGAGAACACGGTATTTTGGAGGTCATAATCAATAGCTTTCAGGATAGCGGGTACTAACAGCTCACCGAGTTTCTTTCTTTCATTATAAATATCCTGATCTGATCCCCGTGAAAAATAGATTCTTTCAAAGGAGCATGATCTCCTCTGACCCGGATTGAGTACTTTGTCTACTGAATAATCTCCGCTTTTCTTTATAATAACTGCATATCCTGGGGGGACTTCCTCAATATCATTTATATCCAGGTTCAGTGCAGTTTGTATTGCAGGTCTTTCGGATGCAAAAACAGCTATTTCCTCATTATGGTAATGAAAAGCCGGCCTTATACCCCATGGATCACGAAGAATAAATGAATCTCCGTTCCCGGTCATTCCTGCAACTGCAAATCCCCCATCCCACCGTTTGCTGGCATTGGCCAAAACCTTTGTCAGATCGAGGTTTCTGGCGATAAGTGCAGAGATATCCACATTGGAATATCCCTGTGATTTAAATTTATCAAACAGTGATTGATTCTCCCTGTCCAGAAAATGTCCGATTTTTTCAAGGATGGTTACCGTATCTGAATAATCCTTGGGTTCCTGGCCCAGTTCAAGAAGCAGATTAAAAAGTTCGTCAACATTGGTCAGGTTAAAATTACCAGCTATCACAAGATTCCTGGACTTCCAGTTATTCTGCCTCATGACGGGATGGACATTATCCAGTTTATTATCCCCGAAGGTCCCATACCTGAGATGCCCAAGATATAATTCGGAAACAAAGGGGAGATTATCTTTTGCCCAACGAGCATCCTGAAGAAGTTCAGGTCTATACTTCTCTATCTTGCGGAAATTCTTATAAATCTTATTAAAAATTTCATCAATAGCTGAGGAATCGGTTGATCTGCAACGATTAAAATATTTACTGCCGGGAGGCATATCTAATTTCAGACTGACGATACCCGCTCCATCCTGGCCACGGTTACGTTGCTTTTCCATTATAAGATACAGCCTCTGTAAACCGTACTGCCATGTACCGAATTTTAACTGATAATATTCGAGTGGTTTGAATAACCTGACTAATGCGATGCCACATTTGTGCCTGAGATCATCACTCATTCTGAAGAAATTTCCTTATTCATATGAAACATTAATCCTGCGGGAAACCTGGAAAGCATTTGGAAAATCTACTTTTACCATACTGATCAGTTTCAGGATCTCACTTTTTGTCCGGCAATCCCCGACATAGACTTTATAATCCGGTGTATCATAAACAAGATATGCACCTATATTTTCGTATTTAGACAGGAAAAGTGACCTGGCCTTTTCTGCTTCCTCTTTTGCCCGGGGGCCAGAACCTGAAAAGATCCTGAGCTGGTAACCCATCGCTCCCTGGTTTTTCTGGTTATATAAAATGTGCTTATAATAATTAGTTTCGATCAGGGGATCAAGATAAATCGAAATAGCCGAGTTACCGTCATGATAGTTTTTTAATCTCTGAAGAATATCATTCTGAGCAATGGATGATGAACGTACCTGGGAATGGATATTAACCATACAAAAAACCAGTACACAAACAGAGAATACTCTTTTTATCATCTAGATTTCTTTGAGATGCAAAATTAATCAATTTCAAGCACCGAATAGATTTTTTTGAAAAAATATGTTACTTTGTGCCATGGAAATAAGTGTTAATATTAAAAGAAAACCTGAAATAATAGCTGGAATATTTTTCTTGTTGACAGGTTTTTCTATAATCTTTTCTTTGCTGACCAACATTGAATTTTTAAGCGCTTTCTCTTCCCTTTCGGATGATATTGAATATCTCACTGAAAATAAATCCTGGCTGCAGTTGAACTCTTTTCTCTGGATAGTCAGTGCTTTCCTGATAACTCTACTGGCTGCATCCTTAATTACTGCTCTTGTCCCCCATCAGTCATTTCTCGGATACCTGAATGGTTCTTTTCTGCTGATCTCGGCTGCCATGTTCTGTATTGCAGGTATTAAAGGCCTATCCGTCAATGTTTTTCTCAAAAACTCAATCGAAGCTGAACTATTAAATCCTGATATTTTAAAAGCCAATATCTATTTCCTTTCCCGGGAAAAGGATATATATCTTAAAACTGCATATATTCTGATTGGGTTGAGTTTTTTTGTAATCGGGATTTTCAGCTTTATTACTTCAAAGTTACCGTTTTTAGCAGGCATATTTTCAACTATAACAGGGATAATGATCATAGTATTCAACCTGTTCATCCATGACAGCATACTGGCAGATGCAGGTCTTGTTATGGCCTGCTGCATGTTTTTTATTTTCACTATCAGATTCCTCTTCAGGGGACTTGAGAAAAAAAGGAAAAAAGGCAGAAGGAAAAAATCAAGTAAGAAGGTAGCGGAAGAACCTATTGTACGGAACAACCATGAATAAATTATAACCAGATTTCCAGGATCAATCTCCCATAGCTTCGATTATTTCGTCCGATATTTCAAGGTTATGGAAAACGTTCTGAACATCATCATCATCTTCAAATTCTTCGATTAACTTCATAATTTTAACTGCATCAGGTACTGGTAATTTTTTTGTCTCTTTCGGAATTCTTTTCAATTCAGAATTCTCAGCTTCAATCCCCAGCTCCTCGAGTTTTTTCTGAACATTCCCGAAATCCTCAAGAGCAGTGGTTATTTCAAAAATGTCTTCTTCAGTTTCAAAATCTTCAACCCCGGCATCAATGATCTGCATCTGCAATTCGTCGGGATCACGATCATTCTTCGGTACCTGGATCAATCCTTTTCTGTCGAAGAGATAACTCAATGAACCATTTGTACCAAGGCTTCCTCCCTTTTTATTAAAGAGTGATCTTATATTACTTACAGTTCGGTTATTATTATCAGTCAGACATTCTATATATACCGCGATACCATAAGGGAGGTAACCTTCGAAAGTCACTTCCTGGTATCCTGTTTCATCTTTTTCTCCCCTGGCTATTGCCCTCATAATATTCTCCTTGGGCATATTAATACCTTTTGCATTGGCAATTGCTGTCCGGAGCCTTGGATTTGCATCAGGATCCGAACCCCCGCTTTTAACTGCAATAGTTATTTCCTTTGCTATACGGGAGAACATTTTTGAACGTTTGGAGTCAGCTGCTCCTTTTTTTCTTTTGATCGTTGACCATTTACTATGACCTGACATAAATTATCGGTTTTATCAGAGTTTCTTATCTGTAAAATTATAAAAACACAATCGAAAGTAAAAATTTTTATATTTCTAACATTCAGCTATTTATATGATAATATATATTTATACCCTTTAATTTAAGGATAGAATTATATTTTTCAACTGCTAAGATTTAACTTTGCCCGGATTTTAATCAGCATGAAAAACAGGATGACGGAAAAGAGACTGAAACTTTATATTGAAACATACGGGTGTCAGATGAATGTTGCAGACAGTGAAGTTGTTGCTTCCATTCTTCAGCAGAACAACTATGAATTAACAGCAAAAGCTGGCGAGGCGGGTTTGATCCTGGTGAATACCTGTTCGGTCAGAGAGAACGCCGAACAAAGGGTAAAGGCAAGGCTGGAAAATTATATGAGTCTGAAAAAGAAAAACAAAGATTTGCTTATCGGGGTTATCGGTTGCATGGCTGAAAGGATGAAAGAAAAGTTACTTGAAGAGGAGCCGGTGGTTGATTTGATTGCAGGACCGGATGCATATCGTGAACTCCCTGAACTTATTCGTATTGCCAGTACAGGACAAAAGGGGATCAACACGATGCTATCGGTTGAAGAAACGTACGGAGATATTAGACCCGTGCGTTATGACAGTAACGGGGTTACAGCTTTTGTGTCTATTATGAGGGGATGCGATAATTATTGTGCCTATTGTGTTGTACCCTACACAAGAGGCAGGGAAAGAAGCCGGGATCCGGAATCGGTGCTTCGTGAAGTTGATGAAGCTTTCAAATCCGGTAACCGGGAGGTCACACTTCTAGGGCAAAATGTAAATTCCTACCGCTGGGAAGATAAGAGCAGGGTTACCGACTTTGCAGATCTGCTTGAACTGACAGCACAGGTCAGCCCCCTGTTAAGAATACGGTTTTCCACCTCTCATCCCAAGGATCTGCCAGATAAAGTGCTCAGGATCATCGCTGGAAATGCGAATATTTGCAGGAGCATACACCTGCCGGTACAATCAGGAAGCACATCCGTTCTTGAGAGGATGCGGAGAGGATATACCAGGGAAAGTTATCTGGAGAGGATCAGTGCGTTAAGGTTTTTTATCCCGGAGGTATCTCTTTCTACTGATATAATTACCGGATTCTGTGGTGAGACAAATGAAGAACATCAGCAAACTCTTTCATTGCTCAGAAAAGTAGGTTTTGATTTTGCCTTTATGTTTAAATATTCCGAAAGGCCTGGCACATTTGCTGCTGAGAATTTCCCAGATGATGTTCCTGAAGAGATCAAGACCAGCAGGTTAAATGAGATAATCAAATTACAGAACAGCATATCGCTCAAAATCAAAAAGCAGGACATCGGGAGGATCTATGAGGTATTGATCGAAGGTGTTTCAAAAAGATCAGACCAGTTCCTAATGGGCAGAACAAGCCAAAATAAAGTTGCTGTATTTCCTGCCGGGAATCACAAACCAGGGGAATATGTCAACGTCAGGACTTTAAGTGTAAGTTCAGCCACTTTACTGGCAGAAATAATAAATCACTAAATTTCACTAAATCAATTTATTGTATTTTCAATCGCACAACTCGTTAAAACATTATGAATATGGATTCAAAGGATCAGTCCATAGAAATATCGTCTGCATTGAACCTTCTTATTGATATTATTGTTATATTTTATTTAACAAAGTTTTCTGAATAACAGGAAGATCCTGAAAACTTGAAAATGAGCATCAGATTTTATAACTTATGCTAAATTTTTTTAAAATGCACCGGAGTTAAATGAAAAGGAATAAATTATATTATCCTCTGATAATTGTTGTACTTACAGGTACAATATTCCTGTCCTTCACATTTATACCACAACCTTTAAATAATATCCTGAATACTCTGCTCTTCAAGATTGAAAGGTATTATAACTGGTATCCTCAGCAAAAAGCCTATTTACATACAGATAAGACTATTTATAATGCCAGTGAAACCGTCTGGTTTAAAGCATATCTGGTTAATGCATCGAATCACAGGCCCGATAGTACAAGTACCAACCTTTATGTTGAACTCATTGATCCCGGAGGCAATATTGTACAGCAGAAAATGCTTAAACTCGATAAAGGATTTTCAAACGGAGATTTCTCTTTTAAAGACACTATCCCGGAAGGAATATACAGGCTCAGGGCATTTACACAATTAATGACCAATACAAGCAAGAATTTTTCATTTTCGAAAGATTTATATATCAGTAATCCGGATTTTGCAAATTATGCCACAAGATACAATGTTACCACCGTAAAGAAAGTTTCCAAAAGTAATTTGAGGAAATCTGAAAAGTTCGATGTCGGCTTTTTCGCTGAGGGTGGGCATTTGTTGAGCGGAGTAGAAAATAAAATCGGCTTCAAAGCCGTCAATCACCTGGGAAAAGGAGTAGATGTTACAGGCAGGGTGATTGACAAAAATAAAAATGTTCTCATTGAATTTAAAAGTTTACATGCCGGGATAGGGTCTTTCAGGTTTACTCCACAGGCCGGAGTTAAATATTCTGCCCTGGTGACCACACCGGATGGAAAGGAGAACAGGTATTCAATGCCTGAAATACTGCAAGAGGGGATCACCCTGAGTTCAGATTTTCAGACTGACGGAAAATTAAGGGTTTCCATGTTAAGTGTATTCACTGAGAATTATCCAGCCAACACCACTTATTTTCTTCTGGTTCATTCGAGGGGAATTCCTGTTTATACCGGGGAATTTGATCTGAAAAATGAGAATAATTCAATCCTGATTGACAAATCAATTCTTCCATCCGGAGTCATTCATCTGACGTTGTTCAATGCTTTTAGCAAACCTGTCAGCGAACGGCTGGTATTCATCAATCACGAAGATGGTCTCAGAGTTAATATTGTACCTGAAAGATCCACGGCCAGTCCTCGTGAGAAACTGAACCTCAGGATCCAGGTAAGAGATAAACTGGGGAACCCGGTAAAAGGAAATTTCTCCCTCAGCCTTGCTGAAGCCAGTGATTTCTCAGACTCAGAAAATATTCTGGTCAACCTCCTTCTGAATTCTGATATTAAAGGCAAAATTGAAAATCCCTCATATTATCTGACAGACTATAATTCAGCCAAAGAGGCTGAGTTAGACAATCTTCTGCTTACACAGGGCTGGCGTCGTTTCAGCTGGACGAATGTTCTTGAGAATGAGCAGAGAACCATGGTCACCACACAGGAAAATTATATGACAATCTCAGGAAAAGTCACCAAGGAGTTTTTTAATATCCCTCTCAGGGATATTCCTGTGACCCTGTCTATCCTGAGTGAATATAATGATGTATACACTACCCGGACTCTTTATGACGGACGATTCAGATTCAGTGGTTTACAATATAATGATACCCTTCTGGTCAGGATAGAGGCCAGAAGAAAGAGCGGAAAAAAGAATCTCGTCATCAATCTCGATGTAAAATCGGCCGACAGGGTTAAAGAAATGAATTATATTACTTACCAGCAATTAAGGAAACCCGGACCTGAAGGCAGGTATAAAACTCCTGTAAAACCTGAGGAAGATGAAAAGGAAAACGATCCTTTTTATGAAAAGAACACATATATTAACCGCATTCACAGTGAGCCGAGGGATGTGATCATTGTTGATGACAGGTTCCTGGGATACGCAGATGTTGCACATATACTGCAGGGACGTGTTCCCGGGGTAATGGTCAACGGTTACAGGGTTATTATCAGGGGAGTCAGTTCATTTCACGGTGGCACAGATCCGCTTTTCCTTGTGGATAATATTCCGGTTGAGCCTTATAATGCATTAAGCATGGTACCTGCGGAGGTTCAACGCATTGAAGTGATCAAAGGACCGGAAGCTGCAATTTATGGCTCCCGTGGAGGCAACGGAGTCATTGCCATCTACACCAAAAGGGGGAAATTCATGATTAAAGGGATGATTGAATTTACCATGCAGGGATACTCGACTCCAAAGGAATATTATTCTCCGAAATATCCTTATCAGGCTGATGATCCTTATACTGATGACCGCCGAACACTGATATGGGTCCCTTACCTGATAACTGATTCGGCCGGTAATGCCCAGGTTTCATTCCATACCTCAGATGTTAAAGGCAACTATATTATTTCGGTTGAAGGGATCGATTATAAAGGAACACCCGGTGCCGGAATTGCCAGGATGGTTGTTCAGTAGGGTGACGGGGTAAAAGCAGTCGGCAGTTGGCAGTCTGATTCTGGAAAATTCGACATTCATACTGCAGACTGAGGACTGCAGACTAAAAAAATCAGCGGTTGGCGGTGGGCAATAGATCGTAAATCCAAAGGACGTCACATCGTCACGAGAATTATTCTACAATGGTCATTTCGTTGATCAGGTGTGTGGCACCGGCGAATTTGTCAATTATGAACAGCACGTATCGGATGTCGACATTGATACATTTCTGGAGGTCCCGTTCGTATGAAATATCTCCACTCATAGCTTCCAGTTACCGTCAAAGGCAATGCTAATCAACTCTCCCCTTCTGTTTATGACAGGGCTTCCGGAATTACCTCCGGTAATATCGTTATTTGTTATAAAACAGACATGTAATGTTTCGTTCTCAGCGTATCTGCCGTAATCTTTATTCTCATAAAGAGTTTTCAGTTTATCAGGGACGATAAATTCCCAGTTATCGGGGTCCTCTTTTTGCATGACCCCATCAAGGGTCGTAAAATATGAATAATAAACGGCATCCCTGGGTTGGTAGTCACTCACAGTGCCATAACTGAGTCTGATGGTTGAATTAGCATCGGGGTAGAAATTCCTCTCAGGATGCATTTCCATTAATGCCGACATCCATAATTTTCTGCCTTCGTTAATCTTTCTTTCAGATTCCTCACCCATCATATAATACATTCTGAAAGCATTAAGCAATGAACCTGCAACCATGAAAGCAGGATCCCTGGCAAGGATTTTTGCATCAGGTTTGCTGAGAAAAGCTTCCATTTTATTTTTGTATGGAAAAATAGATTTCCTGAAATACATTTCAGTAAATTTATTGATATTACCTTTATACTTGCCATCTATCAGTTGAAATATATCGGGAAGGAAGTATTCATTCAGGTTATCTTTTACCAGCCTGAGCATGGCCTCACATAACTTTTTATCGGTAGATAAATTATAATTCTTATAGAATGTATCCATATCATTTCTGATCTTTGAGACGATAGCTACGATACTATCTTTATTATCCGGGTTTTCAGCCAGGATCTGATACAATTTGAGAAAACGGTAAGCAAATGCTGTGGATTCCATTCCCAGGTACATTGCTTCAAATGCCAGCTGGTAGCTTAAATTGGATTCTTTTCTCCCTCGTATTCCTTCCTCAATCAGATCAAGTGTGATTCCAAATTTTTCATTTCTGGCAGAATCCTTATTAATCCATGTAATAAACTCATTCTCAGTATCCTGTTTTTCAGATATGATATCCAGATCCGTCAAACCCTGGATCTGGCCGATAGAATATTTCCAATAATTACTTGATCTCGAATATTTTGCTGCATACTGGATACGTACTTTTTCATCAGCCTGCATATCAGCCAGCATGATCTCCTGTTTCACTCCCCTGACCTTTATCCGTGTAGGATGATCAATCTTCAGTAATTCATCCACTTCATATGAAGTCATATACCTGTCGGTTGTTCCCGGAAATCCCAGGACCATGGAAAAATCTCCATTTTTATATCCTTTGATTGAAACCGGAAGGTATTTTTTAGGATTAAGAGGTATATTAGAGGGTGAATACCCGGCAGGTTTACCATCGGGATCTGTATAAACCCTGAAAATTGCAAAATCTCCCGTATGTCTTGGCCACATCCAGTTATCTGTATCCGCGCCAAATTTACCGATAGATTCAGGAGGTGTACCAACAAGTCTTATATCCTTATAAGTTTCAAGTACAACTAGAAAGAATCGGTTATCATTAAAAAAAGATTCAACCGTAGCTTCGTATACAGTTCCTTCAGTAGCTCTGGAAATTATCCCTTTTGATATCCTGGCCAGTTCTCTATCAAATTGGAACCCGGAGAGGCTCTGGTCAATTTCAGCCGTAATCTGATCAGTCACATCTTCTATCCTGACAAGGAAAGATACTGTTTTGCCCGGATTGGGAAGCTCTTCCTCACGACTCATCGCCCAGAAACCATTCTTAAGATAATCATGCTCGAGGCTGCTATGCTTCTGTATCTCTCCATATGCGCAATGGTGATTGGTCAGAAGCAAACCTTCCGAAGAAATCAGTTCACTGGTGCATGAGCCGTAATCGAGAGCCCCTACAGCATCTTTCAGGCTTGAATTATTAATACTGAATATCTGATCGGGTGTAAGCTCAAGACCCAAGTCTGTCATCTCAGAAACATTATTCTGCAATAGATTCAGAAGCCACATTCCCTCATCAGCCTTTACCGGTAATAATTGAATGAAAACAAATCCTGCAATCAAAGCGATTATTTTTCTCATCATCTATGATATTTTCCACTATAGAAATTAAAAACTGCAAATATAAAATTATTTTGGTGGAATGGGTATTGAAAAAACATATCTGAGAACATATAAATTCAATGTATTCAGATGGGACTAATTAACGATCCCAAATTCTTTAAAAAACAGATCTTTTATTTGTTAAAGAAAATATATTTAAGTAGTTTTAATTGTTAAACTTTTATTCATCAAATCTTTTAATAATGAATAACGTAGTCGCAATTATCATTCAACTTCTCAGCGGAGCCCTGGGGGGTTACGGTGCCGGTTCTCTTATGAAAAAACTATCTCTGGGAACAGTTCTTGATTCCATTATCGGTATTGTCGGAGGTGGACTGGGAGGCCAGCTACTCGGAGCCTTAGGTGTTGCAACAGGAAGCGGCGGGCTTGACCTGGGGAGCATTATTGGAAGCATTTTAGGAGGCGGTGTTGGTGGAGGCGTTCTGCTTGCCATCATTGGATTAATAAAGAAGTTATTCGGTAAATAAACCAGTAATTTCTTCTTTTTTTCGAGCAAGTAGGAGAACCAACAATTTTTTCGAATTACCACCAGGGAAGATCAAATAATCTTTTTTTGGTGGTAATTGCTTTTTATGACTTTATATCATTGTTTTCGTGTTGATTTTTTTAATCCACCCGAAGTCCTGACCCAGAACAGGCTTTCTGTCATCTGTATTGGCAAGGGTAACAACAAAATCAAGTATCGCAGCTTTGTCATTGATAAAGTCTTTTAACCTCAAGAAAAACAACTTATGTTGAATTTATTTTTTCGTCCTGAAAAGACAGTTTAATTCAGCCCGCAGCCAACGCTCCGGGTATATTTAACAAACCGTGCTCCACGCCCTGAAAGAGCAGCTAAAAAAATTAATATCATGACACAATCGTTATCAAAATTTTATGTACTCACGTTATTTTAACCATTCATCATGCTTATGGTTCGAATTTTTAATAATTTTATGCCCACATGAAGGGTAGTATTGAGCTTTATACGGATGGAGCCGCCAGCGGGAATCCCGGACCCGGGGGGCTCGGTGTTGTTCTGATCTATGGTAATCTGAGAAAGGAAATCTCTGAGGGTTATGAACTCACTACGAACAACAGAATGGAATTGCTTGCCGTGATCAGGGGATTACAAGCCATCAGGTGGAAGAATGCAAATGTTATCATCTACACAGATTCAAAATATGTTTCAGAAGCAGTCAATGAGAAATGGATCTTTGACTGGGAAAAAAAGCAATTCAGGAAACGTAAAAATTCAGATCTGTGGAAAATTTTCCTGAAATTATTCCGGCAGCATGCAATTGAATTTCGATGGATCAAAGGTCATAATAAGAACATTGAAAACGAAAGATGTGATCGGCTTGCCGTTGAAGCAAGCAGGAAAACCAATTTAATGATTGACGAAGGATATGTGAATCAAAAAGGATTATTACTATAATTATTAGTTAATCTGATTAATATTTATAATTTTGGTTGAATTTTTATTTAAATGGGAAATAAAGAAACAATTCTTGATTTTCAGGGACATCTGACATTCAGTACCATTGGCAGGCTGCTGACCCTTTTAAAGCATAAAATGGTAGAAAAAGGCATTAAGATAGGGGTATATAAAAGGATCCTCTCGGTAATGATCGAAGCTCTTGAAAATATTTATAAGTACAGTGATCAATATTTTGATAATTCCTATATAATAAAAAACTATACACCCGGATTTCAGTTAGAAAGAACTGATCAGAAGTATTTCATCACAACAACCAATCCTATCAGGAACAGTGATATCCCCAATCTTAAGGCAAAGATTGACCTGGTAAACAGCAAAACACCCGAAGAACTCAGGCTGCTTTACAGGCAAACCATTATGAACGGCAGGTTCACCGATAAGGGTGGAGCAGGGCTCGGGCTTATTGAAATAGTTAAGATTACCAATCATCCACTTCAATACCGGTTTGAACCGATCAGTAATGACTATTCCATTTACCATCTCATCATGACTTTCGCCTGATCAACAGGCAGAACGTTATGCTGTCTTTTTATGCAATCATGAACATCGAATATCGAATGATGAAGGAAGTATCTGAACAGACAAATAGCACGAAAACTATAACCTCTAAGTACTCTAGGCACTCCGGGTACTTTTAATATCGAATATCGAATAATGAAGTGAAAATCGGAGAAAACTTAGGAGAATAAATCTTCATAACTCCATAACTCCATAACTCTATAACTCCATAACTTTTAAAAACGAACACCGAATGATGAATAATGAAGTTAAAATGGATGAATATTTCTTAATATATATTACTTCACCATTCGTTATTCTGACTTCATTATAATGTTAGATGATCAGTTAATATAAGTTCCCTTATCTAATTAGGCTTTGAGCTTTATGAAGATCTTCAGGTGTGTCGATACCGATATGTTCAACTTCAGTGTATCCAACTTTAATACGGCAGCCATTTTGAAGCCATCGCAATTGTTCGAGAGATTCGGCTGTCTCGAGTTGTGATTGGGGAAGTACGATAATCCTGCGGAGCACATCAGGGAGAAAAGCATAAATGCCGATATGTTTAAGAAACCTGTATTTGGTATGCCACTCAATTCTTTCAGCATCTCTCAGGTAAGGGATAGGTGAACGGCTGAAAAACATGGCAAAGTCATTGATATCTGTCACCACTTTGGTTTTATTCGGATCAAATATATCCTCTGTTTTCGAGATGTTTGATGCCAGTGTTGCTATTTGTGTCCGGGGATCAGAAAAGAGGTCAATCAGCTTCTTTATCAGGGAAGGTTCAATAAAAGGTTCATCTCCTTGAATATTTACGACCAGCTCGTATTTCACCCCATCCCGTGATTCCAGTATCTCGAGAGCTTCGGCACAGCGATCGGTGCCGCTCCTGTGTTCGGATGATGTCATTACAACCAGTCCTCCAAAATCCTCTACAATTGTAAATATACGTTCATCATCGGTTGCCACGCATACTTTATCAAGCACCTGAAATGATCTCTCATAAACCCATTGAATAACAGGTTTACTTCCCAGGATGGCGAGTGGTTTTCCGGGAAAACGTGTTGATGCGTAGCGGGCCGGGATGATACCGAGAGTTTTCATTGAGGTATTAATATCTGGATATGACAGGTCTCAAATATACTATAAATGTAGCAATGTACCAATGTACCAATGTACCAATGTATCAATGTACCAATGTTCGTGAGCAACAGGTTTCGCTTCGCAGGCTCGCAAAACCTGATTGCGAACAATCCCGACTTCTCGGGATAACCGTGAGCAACCGGTTTTGTAACAATCTGTATATCAATATTTTACATTTTTTAAAGGTTATTTACTTCATCATTCGACATTCGATGCTCGATATTCTTTATTCTAAAGTTACAGAATTATTGAGTTATAGAGTTATGGGGTTAGAGTAATTTCGCGACATCGGATTCCGCAAGGAGGATTAATATGTTGATTAGTGATAATTTATTATTTTTTGAAGAATTTCTTTTAATCGTTACATTGTCACATTAGCACATTCTCCCCCAGGTTTTCATTTTTATATTTTCGGTTAATCGTAAAAATGCGGAAAAATTGTAATTTTGTCATACTATTAAGTAATTTTGTCAGTTATTATGATATATAATCTATAATTTCAGAATGAATATTCAACAGGTGAAGCAGAGATTCGGGATTATTGGCAATTATTCCGGGCTGAATCGTGCGATTGATATTGCCATCCAGGTTGCAGCTACTGATCTGTCAGTATTGATCACCGGGGAAAGTGGTACTGGCAAGGAAGTCTTTCCGCAAATCATTCATTCACTCAGTGCCAGGAAGCATGGCACCTATATTGCCGTTAACTGTGGAGCAATTCCTGAAGGTACCATTGATTCAGAATTATTTGGTCATGAAAAAGGCTCTTTTACCGGTGCACATGATTCCAGGAAAGGTTATTTCGAGGTTGCTGATGGCGGGACTATATTCCTTGATGAAGTAGCTGAATTACCTT
>Ga0068714_10003471_pt1 | contig 18652 bp, 2 predicted proteins | sample MTBNYHSulfiMetaG_FD_62988 | JGI IMG/M metagenome (GOLD analysis project Ga0068714, IMG submission 62988) | Enrichment culture microbial communities from rom New York Harbor, USA that are MTBE-degrading - MTBE-NYH (New York Harbor Sulfidogenic)... | ecosystem: Environmental > Aquatic > Marine >... | reverse complement strand
CACCGCATCTATACCCCTATACCTTTTTCATCGGCACAGGCTCACGGCGATCCTCGCCCGTCTGTGCCATGGTTCCGCCTCTATCCGGTCATGCCGTTTCCTTATGTCGAATATCCAGTGGTGTATTTTAATGGTTGACACCGGGGTGTTGAATCAAGTATATTTCATAATCAAAATCAAAAAAATACATCCTTTCTAAACAAAATTCTTTCCAAGGAAATTTGAATACGACTGTATATTCATAATAACTGTATATTAGCATAGTATTGTTGTTTCTCCGTTTTTTCAACCATAACAATTTATCCTTTAAGCACAAACCTTATAAAATATTAACAGTATTAGTCTTAAAAATCTTATTTGAAGTATCGAAATAAGTTATTAGTTAATATTTTAGGGCATTGTTTATTTAAAGTTAAATGGAAAATGCCATGTTCTAAAAGGCGCTTTGAGGTTCTGTTTTTCTAAAAGGGAGAGCATGATGACAAAAATAAGATATTCGAGGTTTTTGTTTTTCGTTCTGTCAGTAATTTTTCTTTATGGCGGGACAACTCTGGGCGCAACTTTCCCTGTTTCAACGACACAGCAGCTCCGCCAGGCTCTGCTGGATGCTGCAGGCAATGGAGAAGCGGATACGATTTTGCTGGCAGACGGAACCTATGCGACCACAGATGACGGCGGCGGTACGTTTATCTTCTCTGACAGCCAGAATTATGATCTGACCCTCCAGGGAAGCTCTCCAAAAGCTGTCATGTTAAGCGGGGAAAACACGGATCAAGTGCTTTTATTCAATAGCACGACGTCTACCGCCACGATTCATCTCGTGAACATTTCCGTTGTCAACGGGAATACAACCGAAGACGGCGGCGGAATCCAGACAGGGGAGCATTACAGCGTAAGCATCACAAACTGCAGGATATCCGGGAACATGGCCGGGGGTTATGGCGGTGGTTTTTATGGAATCGGGCCGTTGACTGCTGCGAACAGCACCCTGGAAAACAACACGGCCGGGAGTTCCGGCGGCGGTTTCTATGGAGGCGGCCAACTGACCGTCACGAACAGTGCGATAACCGGGAACACGGCCGGCACCAGCGGCGGTGGTTTTTACGCCATGGAAAGCCCATCCGGAGCGAAAAGTGCAATCGTGAAAAATAGCACGATATCCGGAAACACCGCGGGCGGTTACGGTGGCGGGTTTTATGCCGACGGATCATCAGAGAGAACCACCACCGTAACAAACAGCATCCTGTCGGATAATACGGCCAGCTCAGGTGGGGCGGGCTTTTTTACAAACGGTGCGGCAACTGTGATCAACAGCATTTTTATCAGGAATATTCCCTCAGAAAGCATTTATTTGAACGATTTGGGTGATAATTACATCTTAAACTCAATATTTATTGATAACGATAATTATGATGTGGCTGGAGCTCAAAATGTTACAGCCACCATTCACAATAATTATATCGATGAGTCAAAAATCGATATGGATGCATCCACAAACGAAAATATTTTTGATGGGAACCTGGATTTCGAGGATGAAACCACGGGGGATTTTCATATCGGGCCGGCTTCCATCCTGATTGACGAAGGGACCACGTCGATTCCCGGGGTTACGTTTCCTGACGGGGATTTTGACGGCAATTTGAGGATTGTGGGAGAGTCCATCGACATCGGTCCTTTTGAATTTTCCGCAACACGTCCCATCATCGATTCTTTTACCTATGCAGGTTTTCCCGAGGTCCTGTCCGAAATAACCTTCACCATAACGGCTACGCCACACACGGGCAGAACGATTGAAACCTATGAGATCGATTTCGGTGATGGGATGTTCACGCCTGCAGGCGCCGTTGCAACCCATGTATACACGGCGGCCGGTGATTATACGGTTACCGCCAGAGTTACAGACAGTTCCGGAGAGTTCACGCTCGAAACCCTGGATATTTACATTATACCGATCGATGAGACATCTCTTTTGGATAAAGTAGCCGATGCCCTTGAAAACAATGATCCTGAGGCAATTCATGACGCGATTCAAGCGTTGTTTGCTTCCGGGTTACCCCAGGATGCCCTGGCGCAGGCAGTATCTGACGCGTTTGGCGTCGGATTGTCCGTGATTGCTCAACAAGAGGAGGAGATCTCTAAATGGGACGTGGATGGGGATCGGAAAATCAGCCTGGCTGACAGTATCCATTGCCTCCAGGTGCTATCGGGCGAGTAGGCGTCAACGCCCTGCGGAGGGTTGGGGCCTGGCCGCAGGTCATGTCGAATGAGAAACGGATAATGCGGCAACGGCAGCGTCGTTGCGAAGAAATCATGAAATTTCAGGAGGCCACATGGCAAAGAAAGACGAGAACACCGCTGGAATGAGTGGAACAGGCGAGGGCAAAAGCCAGGAAAATGCACAGGTAAAACTCCGATGGGATACCTCCAATATGCGAAGTGCCTATGCCAACGTGTTTAACGTGGCCGGGACGCGTGAAGAAGTCGTGTTCTTGTTCGGCATGAACCAGGCGTTTGATGCGGCCCAGAAGGAGCTTACGATTCAACTTTCCGATCGTCTTGTTTTGAGCCCCTTTGTCGCAAAAAGACTGTCCATGGTTCTGAATAATGTCATCAAGGATTATGAGTCCAAATACGGCAAACTGGATGTTGAAACCCGCCGTCCGACGGATACAGCCACCGGGCAGCTGCAGTAAGGAGAGAGTACATACAGGTTTTCGGATGAAAATTGAATAAAGGAATACCCCTAAATCCACCATCTAATTTCTCCATGGGGAATATCAAAGGTGGATTTAGGGGGATCCCTGGCCACCAGGAAGATGCCAGATGCTAGGCGCCGAGGAGCGACGACTGAGGCGTATCTGTAATACGCCGCAGGGAGGAGCGACCGAAGGCAACACCGCAGATGGCATCTTGATGGTGGATCAGGGATACCCGCATTGCCTTGACATAGGAGGTGAAGTATGGGCTTCGCCAGGCAGAGTAGAAGGCTGAGGAAAAAGTTAGAGCGGGCGGCCGCCAAAAAACGGCATCGCAAAGCTGTTATCGAGGCTCTTGAGCCGCGCGTGCTCCTGTCGGCAGACCTGTCCTATACGTTAACCGGCAGTTCGCCCCACGAGCTTACACTCCTCCTGAGTGATGTGGGAGGGGTGGATACGCTCCAGTTGATCGATCACAACGATCTGAACCCGGCGACCCGGGTGCTGGCTCAACGGTCCCTCGCGGACACGGATGCCGTGCGGATCGAAGGGTCATCCTTCGACGACAGCCTCATCGTCGACTTCACCAATCCTTTCTCGAAGAATATCTTTTTCGAAGACGCTCACTCCAGCGATAACGACACGCTCAACGTCATCGGCGATGCGATTTACCCTCTGAATATAACCGGCGAAAACACAGGCACCATCGCGAACAACAGCGCGGAAATCGCGTACAGCGGTATCGAGATCCTGAGGGTTGGGGGGTTGAGCGACTTTGTCGAGCTGGACGCTGAAATTCTGGAAGACGCGGCCGATTCGTTCACCGCCTGGCTGTCAAAGCTTACGGGCGCTGAAAACTTCGACATCGAGATTCCCTTTGTCGACGGCTCTTTTGCCGATGTGCTGGATTTCGGCACGGCATTTAAAGCGGCGGTCCTGTCAAAAATCGATTTCGACAACATCGAGACCCTCCAGGACTTTACGACCGAGATGACCAAGGCCGATCTGTTGCCTGACGGAGAAACGGTCAGTTATGACCCGGTCACGAAATCGCTGACCATCCCCGTGGAATTTGAACTGGATCTCGACGCCGTGAGCCTGCGCGACCTCGACGAATTGGGCCTCCTGGAGCTTGAAATGCTGGCTGATGGGGGTTTGATCCAGATCGGTCCCTATGCGGATCCGGATACGCTGCTTGATGAGGGATACACCACGATCGAGCAACTGGCGGAGCTCGGCCTTCTCGATGACGCCATCCTCGACTGGGATGAAATCGACACGGGTGTCCTACGTGACGCTGATCTCATCGGCGCTTCCGCCCTGGAAGCCGAGGGCTTCACCGTCGATTCCATCGACATGGACCGGCTGGTCGATTCCGGCCTCGTCACCCTGGGTGATCTTGCCGATGCCGGGTTCATCACCATCGGTTCGGTTGCGGGGAATCTCAGTTTTATCCGGGATATCAATCTCATGGCGACGAATGTCGCCGACCTGGGGTTGGATCTGGCCGGCCAGGCGAGCGTCGAAGACCTGGTTGACCTGGATGGACTTCTGTCAAGCGGGCTGACCACGCTTGAGAGCCTTTTCGACCAGGGGCTTGTGGGCCTCGGCGATATCGACCTGGGCTCCCTGGATATCGATGAAATCCTGACATCAGGCATCGCGTCCATCGAGGACCTGGTGGCGCAGGGGCTGGTCACGGCCACGGATTTCCTTTCTTCGGCGCTGGTCGACATACCGACTCTTGTCACCGAGACATCGGCCTCCCTGATGGACCTGATCAACCAGGGCCTGATCACCGCGGCCGATTTTGCCGCGTCCACCGCCGCCGACGCCGCCGCGTTTTTCAGCAGCGGGATAGCTGATCTTCGGGAAATGATTGAGGAGGAGCTGGTTGCGCTCGAGGATTTTACAGACATCACCCTGAGCGCGGCCGGAATCATTGCAGCAGGACTCGCGACGCAGTTTCAGCTCGATTACCATGACCTCGACGACGGACTCGGAAATGTCTCGTTGCACGATCTCGTAAATTCGGGTGTGACAACCCTGCAGGACCTGCTTGAAGAAAGCCTTATTTCTTTCACGAATCTTTCCACGGCGGCCTTCTCGCTCGCAGACCTTTTGAGAGCGGGGATTACGGACCTTGCAGAGATGGTGAATGCCGGCCTCGTGGAACTGGCTGACCTTGCCATCAATTCCCTCAATCTGCAGAGGCTCCTTGACAGCGGTCTCGCGCCCCTGACGGACCTGGTGGAGAGCGGCCTCGTCGGCTTGGCCGACCTCGGGTTGGACCAAATCGATATCCCCGGCCTCATCGAATCCGGCTTGGCGGACCTGGGGGATCTCGCCCGTGAAAGCTTGATCGGGCCGGCCCAGATGGCCATTGATGAACTCCTGGCCTCGGACATCGCCACGCAGGCGGCATCCCTGTTTACCAGTATTCAATCTCACGGGGGGCTCATCGGCTCCGGATCTATCATCGACCTGGATGAACTCCTGGCAGACACCCCCGTCACCCTCAGCCACCTGATCTATTTCGGCATCATCGACGACAACGACATCAGGCCCCTCGGGACCGTGGACCGGGACGAGCTGCTCGAGTCCTCGATCATCGACCAGAGTGTCCTGGAGCGCAACACCATCCCCGAGATCCTGGAGATGGGCTACCTTTCCATGGCGGACCTTGCCGAACTCGACCTGATCAGCCGGGGCAACCTCACCGATCTTTCTCCTGCAGCCCTGGATCTTTTCGGATTCAGCCGCGCCGTCCAGGAGGAACTTGACGGCCTCGGATACATCATCCACGGCGACAGCGTGGATATCGATCTTATAGAGGAGCATACCAACCTGACGATGGCCGCCCTCCTGACGTTCGGCGTCATCGATGAAGGCGACCTGAAGACCGGGGAACTCACCGAAGCCCTGCTGGATGACATGTTTGTCCAGGGGAAGGTCAACAAGCGGGCCCTCCTTGAATCGGACGTTCTCGAACAAGCCGTTCTCGAATCCTACATCGCCCAGGTCGGCGACGTGGATGTTGTCGCGGTTTCAGATATCCTTACGAACACCCTGGCCACTCTGGCCGAATTGATCGATGCGGGTGTGTTGACCTCGAGTGACGTTGACTGGAGCGCTGCAACCGTGAGCGAAGGGGACCTGCTCGCAACCGGCTTGATCACCCAGTCTGAACTGGATGCACATGCCCTGGCCCAGGCCGGTCAGGTTGAACTTGAGCCCCTGGTCGTGCTTGGCCTTGTCAGCCTGTCAGACCTGGCACGCCATAACCTCATCGACAGCTCCGACCTGGAAACCGTGAACGTGGAACTTGAGGACCTTCTGGAGGCCGACGTCATCGGGGAAAACGCTCTTACCGGAGCCGGCCTGGGCGAGGGAGACGACATCGATCTTGAAAGCCTTCTTGCCGCGACCTTCAGCGGCGGCATCACCCTTACCGAAGAAAACTTGATCGAGGCCGGGTTGACGGCCAAAAAAGACTTTTACAAAGGCAGTGCCATAACTCTGAAGGCGATGGTCCAGGCGGGCCTCGTGGACTCGACCGCCTTGATGACCAGCAGCGAGGTCTCCTTGGAGGATCTGCTCGACTCGGATGCCGTGGCAAAACGTTATATCGAGGACGAAGGCCTTGCCGATGCCGATGGCTACATCCTGATCGAAGATCTGCTCGCCGATTCCCATCTCACGTTCGAAGCGGTTGCCGCTGAGGACGACTGGGAACATCCGCAAGTGTTGCTGCCTGAAGACTTTGTCAACAAATCCTTTGATCTGGAAGACCTGGTAACGGCGACCCTCGAGGAAGAGCTCCTGTTCGAGGAGAACCAGCTCGACGGCATCGTGCACGTGGGAACCGTGGCCCTGAGCACGCTTCTCGACTCCATTCTTTTCGACAAAACGCTTTACGACTACGTGCAGCAGGAGTTTGTCGACCTCTATGATTTCGACAATATCGACATCGATGTGTCCGAGCTTGAAACAGCGATTTCCGGCCTGGACCTCGGCCTGGCCGAGGCGACGGTCAAGCTCTACAGCCTGATCGCCATGGATGAAATCGGTGTCAACCTTCTGAATTTGATCTACCTGGGGTTTGTCGACCGGGTTGACCTGACGGATCCCGACATGGAGCTTGACATCGTTGAGCTTGAAGATTCGATTCTCTTTGAAGACGGGGATCTCAACAACTACATCAGCGGGTACACGGTGTACCTCCACGACCTTGTGAACGAGGCCTATATCGGGAATCTCGTGACCCTTGGATTCGTCGATGTCGATGACCTGATCATCCGCAACCTGGGCGATTTGTCCGACATGGTGGATGACGGCGTGCTGGACAAGAACGACTTTCAAAACACCGCCCTGGATTCGACCGGGTTGGTGGCCTCCGGTCTCGTGACGGACAGTGACCTGAACAGCTTCAACCTTGTCAGAGAAGGCGAGGTTTTGCTTTACAACCTTCTCGGCTCCGGCCTGGTTCCCTTGAAATCCCTGATCGATGCCGGGCTGATCGATGGCGATGACCTCTCCGCGGATGTGAAGGCCCGGAAAACCGAAAAGGTCCTGCGCTCCGATGTTTTTGACCTGGCTTTGCTCCTGGACGCCGGGCTCATCACCGAAGACTCCCTCGACGAGGATCCTGCGACGGTCCTGGTGCCGATCAACGGCACCGGCAGCCTTCTGACGTCCGGTCTCGTATCCTTTGAGGATCTTGTGAGCTCCGGGGTTGTGGATCCTTCCTATCTCGATCCCGCGGCTGATGTCGACAAGGATCTCCTGGTTTCATCAGGGCTGATCACGCCGTCCGGCCTCATCAACGCCGGCCTGATATCCTCGGATGATCTCCTGAACGCCTCGATCGACCTGAAGGCTCTGAACGACACCGGTGCGCTTCCCTTCAGCGAACTCGAAGACGTGGATCTCCTCGTTTCCCTGGGGCTCATCAGTGAAGCCGAGGCCGATACGTTCGACCCGGATTATTTCGGCTTGAACGGGCATATTATTTCCCTGGCCGGTGATTACGGAGCGGACCTGGTCGGGCTGATCTCAGAGGTCGAGGCGGACATCCAGGCCGATGTTTCCGCCCAATTTGACATCATCATCGATTTTGAAAGTGGAGGTGGGGACCCCACGAAGGGCGATTTGACCTGGCGCGTGGCCGACGCAACCGCCACGGGGTCGGTTTCCTTTGATGCCTCCGGGCTCGAAGTGCCCGCGCGCCTGGGCTTTATCGGGGTGGAGCTTGGCGGCGAAGCCGGGACCGTCCACGTGGATATGACTGCTTCCGTAATCCTCGATCGAGACGGAAACGATGGAACCACGAACGACCGCACGTTCACCCTCGAAGAATTAGGAGATGTACAGGACTATGTGATTCGCACTGCATTGACCGGGGATGCCGACGCGTCGCTTCAGGGGATCACGGTGAACACAGGGCTGGGTGGCCTGGGCGTGGCTTCCGGCGCCTTGTTTCTGTTTAATGTCGACGATTTAAGCCGGCCCCGCACGAGCAGCGACTACATCACGCTCCAGATGCAGGACATCCCGGCGGCGTTTCAAATCTATGAGTACCTGCGCCTGGACGACCTCATGTCCGAGATTCTTCGTGGCAGGAATTACATTTTCGAGGCCCTGGACCAGCTTCCCTTCTGGGTGACGGATCCCAATTCGCCCCTCTACGACCTGATGGCCGATGTGACCATTCCTGTCATCAACAAGTCGCCGCGTGAACTGCTGGGATTTCTGACGGAGATCGAGGATGCGGTGAACCGGGCGCAGCGCGCCCTGCTCGATCCTGAAAACGACATCCAGAAATTGGTCTCGTACGTCATGGATTCCCTGGGGCTCGACATGGAGACCGACAGCGACATCTTCAGCGTCACGGTTGACGAGGGTGTCCTCAGGATGCGCCTGGCCCTTGAAGAGAGTGTTGACGAGGATATTTCCTTTGACTTCGACCTCGGCGCCCTCACGGACCTGGCAGGAGGGATCGACGGGCTCGAAGGCATCGAGGACCTGGTTGGTCTCGAGGGAAGCGGGAACATCAATTTCAAGGCCTTTGCGGGTATCGTGATCGAGGCGGGCGTCGACGCGTCCGGACGGCTGACGGAGCAGCCGGTGGATGTGTTCCTCTATGACTACGACGACCAGGGGACGCCCGACACGAGCGACGACACGGGCACGCGGGTCGACGCGGGCTTTAAACTGCTGGGCCAGGGATTGAACCTGGGGTTCGAAATCTTCGATTCCATCGGCCTCAACGTGGCGGGCGGAACGGTGACCATCGACGCCGACGGAGACCCCTATACCAACCCCGAACTGATCGACCCGGATGACCATTCGGACTTCGTCACGGTATCGTTTGTGCTGGACCAGCAGGAAGGCACGGGTGTCACGGATGACGGCAGGTACCGTTTTGACGAAACCCTGATCGGGGACAATGTCGATTTTGCAGGTGTGACCGGGAAGTTTGACGTTTCGCTGCCGTTGACGCTGGACATCTTCGGGACGGAAGTCACGCTTTCCGAGCCGCTGTGGATTCGAACGAACCCGGTGTATGGAACCGAAGGCCTGGAGCAGCTGTTCCTGCACCTTTTCGATCCTTCCTCGGCCGGTGTGGAAGATCCTGTCCTGATCGATGCCCCGGACATCACCGATGAACTCGGGAACCTCACGAACAGCATAATCCGCGGCCTGCTGGAAGACCTGGCCGCCTTCATCGCCACGTTGAAAGATCAATTCATCAGCACGGGCTTCCTTGACCTGGAGATCCCCGGTACGGGGCGCACGGTCGGGAGTTACTTTGAAGATGCCACGGTCGCCGACAGTGGCCTCGCGGGATTCGACGAGGCAACAGGCTTTGAGGCGTTTCTGGACATCGACCGATATATCTTCGCCTACCTGGAGACCATCAACTGGGTCGGCACGAATTCCGTGGCGGACGGCGGTGTTAGCGTTTCCGACATCTGGACCGGGCTTGCGGATTTTCTCAAGGCGCACTGGATGATCACCCTTCCGGGAATCGGCTCGCAGGGAAGCCCCGGATTTTTTACCGTGGACAGTTCGGGTGACGAACTGAACATCGCGGTGGACATCCCTTATACCATCAGCGACACCATCCCCATTGACCTGGGGACCGACCTCGGTGCCGTGGGTCTCGAGCTGGATGCGGCCATGGATTTCGCCTTTGACATCGCCACGGGCCTGTCCTTTGATTTTACCGTGGACCTGGCAGGGGAGAACAGTTCCTTCAACTTCAACGAGTTTTACTTTGATGCTTCGGCGAGTGCGAATGACATCGATCTCGGCATCAGCTATGAGGACACGGTTGAACTGACCACGCACGTGGGCACGGACTACGGCGATGCGGCCATTTCCGTGGGCGGCAGCATTTACCAGGAGGGCGGTGAGTTTACCTTCAACCACGAACAGAACAAGGCAGACACGATAACCTTTGACAACAGTGTGTCCCTTTACCTGCCACTGACCCTGGTGATCGGCGGCGGGGGCGTCGAGCTTGGCAGCATCAGTTTTGCGGACACCGATTTTTATGACGGGGAGCTCGATCCGGGCTTCAGTGCCGACCTGCGGGAGATCGGCGGAATCCTGGAAGAAGCGGCTTACCTCGTTCTCGACGCACTGGGTGCAGAGATTGAAAGTTTCAAGGGGGACCTTCTTCCCATCTACGCTACGGACGGGAGTGTGATCAGCGAGGGGAACGAGTACCTCACCATGACGATTCCGGGTACGGACATTTCCCTCGACCGCATCCTCGGGCTTGAAAGCCTGCTCGATATCGGCCTGTACATCCGGCACTACCTGCGGCCTGAACTCGGGACTGGGGGTTTTGACCGCGACCCGTCCATTCCCTTCGGCCAGGAGGCAGAGGGGGAGGATTACTACGGCGCGGGCGACCCCACGATCGGCGGGTTCTTCGACTACCTGCAGGAAAACTGGGTTCCCACCCTGGGCGGAGAGGGCGGTGGCCTGAGTTGGGATCCCATCATGGACGGGGGTGACATCGTGGGTGTGGACGTCACCTTCGTGCATGACTATTCCTTCGACAGGATCGTGGGCCTCAACTTCGGCGAAGAGGCGGAAAGCATCGGTCTGACCATCGATGGAGACCTGGAGCTCAATGTCGAGGTGGACATCAACCTGGAGCTGAGCTTTTCCTTTAACTGGCTTACGGATGAAACCAGTTTTGCCGTTGACAACCTCAGTTTTGACGGACATGCATCCATCGACGACATCGTGGTGGGGGCGGCCATCGGCCCCCTGAGCGTCAGCCTGGGAAAGGACGACGGCCGGAAAGGCGTGCTTTCCCTGGACCTCGGGGCACAGTTCTCCTACGACCCGGACAGCGGCGTGACATTTAACCCCACCTTGAACACCACGACCGAACACAACAATTACATCGATGTCCAGCTTCCCGTTTATGCCTCCCTCGGCGATGTCACGTTCGGTGAGTCGGAAAACCCGCCGCAGCTTTCCCTGAGCGGCACGATTTTCCCCTCCGCCGGCGGGCCTGCCCTGGCGTTCAGCCAGGAGAACATGGATCAGTTGCTGGACTTCAGTGACTTCAACATCGGATCCCTCATCAGCATCATCCAGAGCACCCTGGATTGGCTGGGCGGCCTGACGGACAACGACTTCATGCAGTATGAAGTGCCGATCATCAACAGGAATGTGGGCGAACTTTTTGATTTCGCGTCATCGTTCGCGGACAAGATGTCGGCCATAGACTATGACAGGATCAACAGCGTCCAGGATTTCATCGAGCAGTTCATCAACGCGGGGATTCTTCCGGAAGGGTTGGACGTGGTCTACGACGCGGTCAACCGCACCCTGAGCCTGCCCGTCGATTTCGACTTCAACTTCAGCGATCTGGATCTTCGCAACCTCGCCAATATGGGCGACTTCAGTTACCAGAAGCTGCTCGACCTCGGGGCGATCAACCCGTCCGCCACGTTTGACAAGGACACCATTCTCAATGGGCTCCTGGGAATTCTTGAGACACCGCTCGATGAGCTGGCCCGATGGGAATTGATTGACGCGGACTTCTTCAACCCGGCAAAAACGATCCTTATAACCTCCGCCGAGCCGGAGGTTCCCACCCTCGAAAGCCTCGAACTGATCGAAGAGGATGCGCTTCCGGGCACCTCCATCACCCTCAGCGACCTGCTGAGCTCCAATGAGGTGAATGTGAGCCTCGAGGATCTCTTTAACGTGGACCTGCTTTCAGCAGCTGATTTTCTCGCGGGCAAGAAAATCGATTTTGATGATTTGATCGCCTCTCGTCTGATGACGGCGGCCGACCTTGCAGCCGCCGGTGTTGTTCTCTATCGCTGGACCGACCGAGACGCCGAGACCTACGAGCAGGTGGATCTTGCGCAGGATGCCGATTTCGTCAACCTGTCCGATCTGCTCAGTTTGAAACGGCACGGCCTTGCCGATGCGCTTTCCATGGGCTTCCTGGCCCAGGATGAGTTTGACCTCGCCGGGACCATGCTGACCGTGGCCACGCTTGTGGAGAAGGAGATTGTCACAGAAGACGCGCTGGGAGAGGGTGTGACGGAAATCTCCCTCGGCGACCTTCTTGACTCGGACCTGGTGACCGTGGAGTTGAGTGATCTCATCGAGAACGATTTGATCGGACGGAGCGATCTGACGGACCTTGCCTCTGTTGCAGCCGAAAACCTGAGCTTCGAGGGCTTTGACCTTTACGACATGGTGGACCTGGGAATGCTTTCCCAGGGGGACATCGTGGATTTCAGCTATGACCTCCTGGATCTCAAGGACGTGCCCATCGATCTGGGGTTCGACCTCGGGGACGCGCTGGAGCTCGGCACGACCGCGACCGCCGATGTCAAGGTGACGGTGGAGGCGGGGTTTGAGTGGGTGATCGATTTCGACGGCCCCACCGGCGAGGAAGGGATCACCTTCCTGATCAACAACGCCCATGTGGGCGGCAGAGCCTCCCTGGATGTGAACGATCTCGAATTCCTGGCAAAGCTCGGTTTCATCAAGCTGACGGCGGGCGGTACGGGCACGGACTCCGGCGTCCATCTTTTCGCCGAAGCAACCCTCACCCTCGACGAGGATCGGAATATCGAGACCGAGGATGATCGCGAGTTTTCCTTTACAGACCTGGTCAGCGGGGGTCTTTTCGACAACCTGCTGTTCGACTTTACGGGGTATGGAGAGGCGCGTTTAAAAGGCCTCGATATCAGTCCCAACATCCCCGGGCTCAATGAGACCGGCCTGAACGACATGGAAGTTTCGATCACCATCCCGGATCTCCTGAACTGGGACGATGTGGAGGTGATCACCCAGGGCGAGGCGACGGAAGCAGAGATCGACCAGCACCTGGAACAGGACCATGTGGTCATTATCATCCCGGATTTCTCCGACGCCTTCAACGTTCAAAACATGGATTTTGCGAGCATCATCGAGGCCATCCGGACGGGTGTCGAGTTCATTGAATCGGCCCTCGAGGGGACATCCTTTTACAACACCGAGATTCCCATCATCAACCGCCGGATCAGCGAAGCGTTTGAATTCGTCGATGACCTGCTCGAGAAGGTCGAACTGGCCGCCGAAGACCCGGCTGCCGCGCTCCAGGAAGTGGAGGACATCATCGAAGACGCCCTGGGAATCACGAATACCGATGCGTTCGGCCTTTCCCTGGACGGCGAGGATGTGCTCAAGCTTCATATCGAGTGGGAGAAGATGCTTTCGGACCTGCTCGATGAAGACTACATGAACCTCAACTTCGCTTTCAACCTGGGCGATATCATCGGCATGTTCGGGGCAGGGGGCAGTTCAGGCTGGGACCTCATCAACGAGCTCGTATCAGGCGGCGCCGATATCTCCTGGGATGCCTTCGTGGAGATGACCGTGGATATCGGGATCGATTTCTCCGATATCATGGAAGGGGGCGTGGATTTCTTCCTCTATGACTACGATGATCAAGGCACGGCGGCAGTTGCCGACGACACGGGTACCCGGGTCAGCATCGGCGTCAAGGTGGAAGGGACGAACCTGGAGCTCATGTTCAACCCCTTCGGCATCGGGGTGACCGGAGGCTCTGCCTTTCTCGGTGTGCTTTCTTACGACAATGGCCATAACTACTATACGACGGGCGCCCAGGTCACGTCAGCGGATTTCGCCACGTTCACCCTGGGGATCGACCAGCAGACGGGGACCGGGGACGACGGCCGTTTTTACCTCTTCAGCGAGGATATCGGGGACAACTTCACCTACGACCTGGTGGGCGGGTTCGACATCTACCTGCCGGTGGAAATCCCGGGATTCTGGGGGGCAGACCCCGTCCATGTCTATACCAACAACCAGCCTTCGCCTGCAGGCTGGGGGGATGAAGCGCTCCTGGAGGCCTTCCGAAGATTGGCGGGGTCCGGGTCGGAAACCCCGGATGCGATTGTTGTCGAGCTGCCGAATCTGGAGCTTCCGGATTTTTCCCTCTTGAGCATGTTGAACGATCCCTCCTACATCCTGGATGGCGTGGATTTCTGCCTGGGGGCCGTGGAGGATGTTCTGGACATGGGCTTTGTGCAGGACATTCCCCTTGTGGGTGACAAGTTGGCGGGGGCGGCCAATTTTCTGGGTGACATCCGGACGGGATTCCTCGCGGATTTGCGGGAAAAGCTGAACGGCCCGGGCAAGGCGATCGAGTTTATCCGCGATTCCATCTGGGATGTGTTCGGTCCTCACAAACTGAACATCATCCGGGATGCGGACGGTGACGGCACGGTGGAACTCGAAGACATTCACGTCGGGTGGTACGACGCGACCGGCAAATTGTTGAAGGTTTGGGAGGTGGGAGACGAAGTGCCCACCGAAGCCGACGGTTATGACGCCGATGCCGACGCCATCCAGTTTGAAATCCCCCTGGGAGGTGTTGCATTCGGCACGGGGATCGACATTCCGTTGGATATCGATCTTCCGGGTTTCGGCCTGCAGGTGGACGGCGGCTTTGCCGTGCAGCTTGACTGGAGCTATGACTTCGGTATGGGCTTGAGCCTCGAGGACGGATTCTACATCACCACCAACGACGATGAAGATCCCGAAATCGAGGTGGAGGTGGGGGCCTTCCTGGACGGCGAGCCGTTGAACAACGCCGTGGTCACCCCGTTCTATGCCGAAGGCAAACTTCTGTTTTTCAAACTTACGGCCACCGACATGGACCGTGAACCGGGTATCAGTAATTTCCAGCCGAGCGGCCTGTTCGGGTTTCTGGAAATCGATATCATGGGAGAGAGTGACACAAATCGTTTGACGTTCAACCATGTTCTTTCTTCGCCCATAGACGAGATCTTCGATATCGACTTCGGACTGGACGCGGCTTTGAATCTCGAGCTCGAACTCTCCCTCGGGGATGTGCGGGGACTCCCGAAACTGGCGGCCGACCTGGTCGGGTCCTGGGGATGGAGCTTTGACGCGGGAGCGACGGATCCTGAATTCGGGCTGGAGAATCTCCGCCTTGAGGTGGGTTCCTTTGTCACCGATGTCCTGAAGCCCATTACGGACAACATCAATGACATCCTCTCCCCCTTTGAACCGGTCGTCGACGTGCTGCTCACGGAGATTTCCGGCCTGGACGTGCTGGTGGATCCGCCCAATCTCCTCGGCCTGATCAATCTGATTGCCAGGATGATGGGATACTCCGAGCTTCCCGAAGAATTCTTCGTTGCCGTCAAGAATATGATCGATATCGCCCAGCAGGTCGACGCCATGATCGGCACGAACGGCGAAATCCTGCTTGGGAGCATCGCAGGGCTCGGCACGGGCAACGTATCGGCGACCCAGGCTTCGGGGGCTTTCCCTGACGAGCTGCAGAACTTCCTGGACCGAATCAATTCGGACAGCACGGGCGGAGGAGGGCCGACCGGTGTGCAGAGCGGCGGATCCTCCACCGAACGAAGCGGCTTTGAAATCGTGGATTACATCCTGGACATCAGCAACTGGATGAAGCTCATCACCGGTGGGGATGCCATCCTCTTCACTTACGAATTGCCTTACCTGGAGTACGAGTTGAATTTCCGCCAGAGCATCGCCACCATCACGGCCGGCCCGGCGGTGATCAACGTTTATGCCGTGGGCGGCTTCAACATCGGCGCGGATCTGGGCTTCGGCTATGACACCTTCGGGATCAAGAAGGCCATCAACACCGGAAACGCCTGGGATGCCCTGGACGGCTTCTACATCGCGGACTGGGGGATCACCAGCGGCAAGGAAAAAGACGAGTTGACCTTCGGCCTGGAGATCGGCCTGGAAGCGACTCTGTGGCTGCTGCTGATCGAAGCGGGTCTGGGGGGTGTGGTCGGGTTCGAGGCCGGCCTGGACCTTCAGGACATCAACGACGACGGCCGGATTCGCATCTCCGAACTGGCCACTATGTGGAATTACACGGGAAACGACGCCCCGGGCGGCCTTTTGAACATCATCAACCTGGACGGCAGGGTGTATTTCGAGGCCTACGTGTTTGTGGATGTCGGGATCTCCATTCCCATTGTCGGGAAGATCATGTCCCGCGTGGTGGACTGGACCATCTTCGACATCACCCTGGCCGAATGGGAGTACAACGCACCCAAGGTTCAGCCGGTTCTGGCCCACGAGGAGGGCGACACGCTGGTCATTCATAGCGGCAAGCGGGCCGGGGACCGGGAATACCTGGATATTAAGGACGGTGGGGAGCAGTTCACCTTCACCGGCGATAACCTAACATCGATCACGGTCACCTATGACGAGTGGTCGCAGACCTATAACGGTAGCTTCTCAAAAATTATCGCCGACGGTGGGGCCGGGAAGGACGTCTTCGATGCATCCGGCCTTACAGGGGTTGCCGTGGAGTTCGACGGCGGCGAAGGCGATGACCGCCTGACGGCGTCTGCTGGCGCAGCGGCAACGCTCAGCGGCGGGGCGGGGAATGATACCCTGAGTGCAGCCCAGTCAACCGGGGCGGTGTCTATCGACGGCGGCGAGGGGGATGACCGCATCACCGGCGGAACCGAAGCGACAGCGACGAACACGCTGACCGGCGGCGCAGGCGATGACCGGATCACCGGCGGGGCGGGGGACGACCAGCTCGACGGCGGACCCGGTGTTGACACGGTCAATGGAATGGACGGGATCGACACCTACCTTTTTGTCGAAGGTTTTGGTTCGGACCGCTTCTCAGACCGTGAAGGGAATACGATCGTGGACTTCAGCGGCGTGTCGAGCGACATGACCGTGAAGGTGACGAATACCGGGATTACGATTACGACCGCCGGAGAAGAGCTGCGGCTCGGGAATTCCGAGGTCACTCACCTGATCCTCGGAACGGGGGATGATACGATCTTGATATCGAACCCCCCTGAGCGCACCATGGAGATCGAGGACGCGGGTGGGGCCGCCACCTACACCTTTGAGCTTGGAAAGCAGAGTTCCACCAAGGCCGACGGCATTATTGAAATCCATGACAGCGATACGGATTTTGACGAGGTCATCTTCAAAAATATTCCCGGCATCGAACTGAACGACGCCAACCCGGATATCGTCATCTTCAACGATCACGAGATCAGGAACGGTCGCGAAGTGATCCGTTTCACGGATGATGTCGAGAAATTCACATTGGTGGTTGAGGAATCGGAGATCGCGGCCGACAGCACGACCACCTTTCATCCGGCGGATCTGACCATTATTTCCACCAACCCGGCCGGGGCCGACATGGGAGCGACCGATCTCTACATCAACGCGCGGAACCTGACCATCAAGCCCCAAACCGACGGCGGCAACATGCATTTCGCCGGGGATAATATCGTCATCGAGGTGGTGGAGGATGTGGTTCTGGACACTTCGGTTCATGCCACCGGTGACTTTGACATCACCGCGGACAGCATCGGCGCGCAGTACGGTTCCGCGAATCCGATTGTGATCGACTCGGCCGACACCCTGGGCACGATCGAGCATGAGATCGACGCCCATGACATGGACTGGCATATCCGGGTGAGCAGCCTCGAGGTGAACGTTCAGATCAATGCCATCAATGACGGCCGGTTGGATGTTTACACGGCCAATGCCGCAGCCCAGGCCTATATCGACCTTCACGAAAACATCACGTCCGGCTCCGGGGACAACCGGGACAACCTGGGCGGGGGCGCCATGAGATTCGTGGCCGAGGGGACCATCAACCTCTATGACGGCATGCATTTTCTGGGTGCCGGCAGTCATCTCGTGCTTGCCGGGGACAATCTCTACAACCATACGTACGGCGGCTCCAACAAAATCGAGACCACGGTCGGCGGGTTGACGGTTCTCACGCGGGATGAAGGTGTCGAAGCGGGAAGCGAGATCGTGGTGGAGGAGACCGACAGCCTGGTTGTTTACGGGTTGACGGATCTTCCCGGCGCGCCGAATGCCGATCCGGTGGGTTTGTCGAGCGCACACGGCATCATTGATATTACCCTGTTCGGCATGGATGCTTCGACCACCCCTGAAATCGCACGCCTGACGCTCGATTCCGGGAGCATCATCACGAGAGACCCGGCGAAGGACATCTCGCTCACCGCCGATGATTTTGACTTTCTGAGTGCTCCTGCCGAACGCGATACCGATGTAGAAAGACCCGAGGGTGGTATCATCGGGACCGGCAATTTGACGATTCTCACCTCCTATGCAAGCGATTTTCTCCTAGGCACGGTCGCGGAGCATGAGCTGGGAACGGATTGGACGGACATCTACCAGACCCGTCCCACCTTCAAGAACTATCCCGATCATGTGGGCGGAAATTTCAGCGGACCGGAGGGCGAAGAAACCTACGATGACGACGACAGCCTCTTCATCAACACGGTTCATCTTTCCACGCGCGACCTCTCCGCTTTCAAGGACGGCTTCACCCTGATCACCATCGGCGACGGCACCACCGAAAAGATGATCTTCGGCGA
>Ga0068714_10003469_pt1 | contig 18660 bp, 17 predicted proteins | sample MTBNYHSulfiMetaG_FD_62988 | JGI IMG/M metagenome (GOLD analysis project Ga0068714, IMG submission 62988) | Enrichment culture microbial communities from rom New York Harbor, USA that are MTBE-degrading - MTBE-NYH (New York Harbor Sulfidogenic)... | ecosystem: Environmental > Aquatic > Marine >... | reverse complement strand
TCTTGAATGGGCCGGTGCCCGCGATTATCGAGGCGGACAGGGAGCGATTGCGCCAGCTTTTGATTAATCTGGTGGAAAACGGCATCAAGTATACCGAGCCAGGCGGTCGAGTCGCTATAAGCGTTGAATATTGCGATGAGCTTTTATCGCTGCAGGTTTCCGATACCGGCGTCGGCATCTCGCCTGAAGATCGCAAAAAGATCTTTCAACCGTTTTACCGGGCTCCGCAGGAGATATCGGAACGAGGCGCAGGACTCGGTCTTTCCATCGCACACTCAATCGCACTGGCCCACGCCGGCTGGATTGAAGTCGACAGCGCACCGGGCAGGGGCAGTACTTTCCGGGTCATCATTCCGCGCCAAGAGGCGAAAGCCCTCTGATTAAAACTATCTTCCGCCGGCACCAGAGCCAGCCAACATTAGAAAATTCTAATTTTGCTTTAATCCATCTTTAATTTTCCTCCTCTATATTTCCAAGCAACCGAGAAATAATCAAAAAAAAACCAGGTTAAGCTCGTATTGGCAAAGGAGGAGCATCCATGTTCGACAAAATGAGTGAGCGCTTAAGGAGTACAAAGATCGGCATCCGGTCAGCCACGGCTGTGGTTTTCTGTTTATTGACGGGGCTTTTTGCAGCCACCGGCATAAATTGGACCGGCATCTCGGCTGCCCAGGACTTTGCGGCCAGCCATCAGGCCTCCGCTGCACCAATTGTTCGGGAATCTTTCGCACCCTTGGCGGAAAAACTGGCCCCTTCGGTAGTTAACGTTAAGGTGACCAAGGTTCAAGCCGCGGGCTTGGCGCAAGGGCAAGGACCGAGCATTCCCATGGATGAATTTTTCAAGCGGTTTTTTGGCGATAACTTCCGCATGCCTCAGCAACGACCGGTGCAGGGGGCCGGATCGGGGGTTATCATCAGCGCTGACGGCTACATCTTAACCAACAACCATGTCGTGGACAGAGCCCAGGAAGTCACCGTTACTCTGGTCGATCGGCCCGACTTCAAAGCAGAAATTGTCGGCCGCGACCCAAAAACGGACTTGGCCATTTTGAAAATAGCAGCGACAAAAGACCTGCCGGCAGCCAAAATGGGAGATTCCGATCAGCTGAGGGTGGGCGACTGGGTGATTGCCATAGGAAATCCTTTCGGCTTGAGCCATACCGTCACATCCGGCATTGTAAGCGCTAAAGGCCGCATTATAGGGGCAGGCCCGTATGATGATTTCATACAGACCGATGCCTCCATCAATCCGGGAAATTCAGGTGGTCCGCTATTCAATATGAATGGTGAGGTGGTCGGCATTAACACGGCAATCGTCCCGAACGGCCAGGGAATCGGATTTGCCATTCCGGTCAATACGGCCAAGCCCCTTATTCCACAATTGGTAAAAACTGGAAAAGTGACACGCGGTTATATTGGAGTCAACATCCAGTCAATCTCAGCCGAGATTGCCAAAGCCATGAAGCTCGAAGACGAAAAAGGGGCCCTGGTGGCAGATGTCATCCCCGGAGGTCCTGCAGAGCAGGCGGGCATCCAGCGCGGCGACGTGATCATTGCATTCAACGGAAAAATCGTCAAAAACAGCCACGACCTGCCATCTTTGGTCGCTGCAACACCGGTCGGCGGCAAAGCTACCGCGACGGTTCTGCGTAACGGCAAAAAACAGGATATCCCAGTTAAAGTTGCAGAGCTTCCTGCCGATGAAGGCTCTATCGAAAGCTCGGCAGAGCCGGCTCGAGGCAAATGGGGTCTTCAACTGCAGGATATAACGCCGGACACTGCTCGTCAGCTCGGTCTCGAATCCGACCAGGGGGTTCTGGTCACAGGCGTAGAGCCCGGTAGTCCGGCAGAGGAGGCTTCGATTGCACGGGGGGACATCATTTTGGAGGTCAATCGTAAGCCCGTTAAGACGGTAAAGGAATTATTGAAAGAGATCGAGAAAGCCAAGGGCGACAATTCTCTTTTGTTGTTGGCGCAAAGGGGTCAAAGTAGAAGGTTTGTAGCTCTTTCGGCCTTACGCCAGTGATCGTTGCTTCAGCACATGGCATTGCAGCGGGGCGCAGCGCACATGCACATGGACTGGGCAAGCGCTGTAGGTTTCGAGATCTGATGCTCGAAACATCCCCTCAACATAAAAGGAGGTCACTGCATGCAGTGACCTCCTCTGCTTATCGCAACAACCTTAGTGTCAGTTAAGGAAGATCTGAGAAATCCCGGATCGAGCATCGATGCTTGGGGCAGAAAAGACGCAGCCATAGGCTCTTCTCTTCGCGTCGTTCCCTCTTTTTCTCTTGGATCTTCTCTCTTTCACGGTAGGATTCTTTCATCTGAATCACCTCCACCGAGTATCCATTGTCAAATCAAAACCGTTCCGCTACTTTTATTACTATAACCAATGTGCCAGACCTTTTCAGCAAACGAAAAGGAATGCCGACCGAAACAAGCCTTCCCCTATTTGACCACGCTAGTCTGCGGAAGGCTCCCGGGTCATGTCGCCGGGCAGCAGCCTCCAAATACCGAGGTATTTTTCTCTGGCGCTTTTTTCCTTGGCGAAGTATTCGTTGGGAGCGCCCGGCAACGCTTGCGCCCAACCGTTTTCCAACATGTAGGCGCTCAGATCTTCCCCTTCCACAGTGCAGAAGGCATTGATGCTTCCATCCGAATTTCTGCTCATTTCACGACAGTGAACAAAATGGGGATCGATTTTCAATTCAAGCACAAGAATTGCGTGTGGCCCGCAGCGTACCGGTCTCAGAAAGGTGAGGCAGGACTCGTAAGTAGGCGGAATATGGATGCCATACAACCAGATGGTGCGCCCCCTCACTCTCAGTGAGCCATCTTCCTTTACAATCGCATAACTGTTGTAATCCGCGGGCAAGACGTTTCCCGGAGCAAGCACCAGGCACACGAGAAGAATGCTCAGCCGAGCGCTCGCTGCGGCATTTTTCCAGCCTTGTAGCGCGCCTTGTTGCCTGGTTTCAAACATTTCTGTCGGCTCCGCGGTTCTCAAGTCCTGTTCCTTCGTTTCCGGGCTCTGCCTGAAGCGATGGGAACCGCTTACGATCTGCAGGCTCCATTTCACGATTTGCCGTCGAAAGGCGATTTCAAGTAAATTATAAACCTCCATACCAACACCGGCAATCGGATGGTCCCCCGGCCTTTGCCAGTTAAGAAATCTGTCGGGTGAGGATAATTTCTGCTATAATTTTTATAATAAAAGGATTGCTCCGGTTTAATGCTTGTGATGGTTGTGCAGAAAGGTGATGGTAGTTGATGCAACAAAATAACGAAGCTCAACCTGGTAGAATCGTCTCTGATCGCAGGAACAAATTGCTGCGCGGAATGCTTATTATAGTTATTGTGCTCTGTTTTTCTTCTTGTTCCACATTCGGTGACAAACAAAAGAGCCTGAAGGATTTGAAAACCGCTGTGGAAGGGTTCAACACCGCGTTGCGATGGGGAGATTATAAAACGGCCTCTGTCTTTGTTGCTCCAAGTCTGCAGGAGCAATTCTGGCAGCAAGCCGATATAATGGAAAATAGAATAAGGGTGACGGACTACGACATAAGAAATGTTTCCATGCCAGCAACCGGCGAATCTTTCCCGGTCATAATACGATTTCACTATTACATCACTAACGACCCTCACCTGCAGACCCGAACAGTCCGCCAACAATGGCTTTACTCCGAAGGAAGCGAGAGTTGGACGACAACTCAATCCGGTCTGGATGCTCTCCTTGACCGGTAGCCGTTTGGAAAAACGGAAACTGCCGCACAAGAACTTTTTCTTGCCTCGATTAATTCAAGCAGACTGTGACGCGATTTTCCTGTTTGCCCTCGGCACTTTGAAGAAATCGCGCTGGTGGTTAAAACGGAAGATCTTATTTTACCGGATCTTCTGAGGATTGTTACTTTTCGATAAGAAGGGAATCTGTTATAGAATTCGCCACACGAACTAAATAAATGTGACTTTGTATTTGTTATCTAATTGTTTAGGGCATAGAATTAATTTAGCGGTAACGGCATCCACGATGAAGTTGATAAGTCTTTACAGTCAAATACCAAAAAACGCAAGGAGGCTCCGGATTGAGTCCGTTTTATAAGAACTTAGCCCTCTGGTTGGTCATAAGCTTGATGGTGATCCTGCTCTTCAATATGTTTCACCAGCCCCAACAGGCCAGCCACGAGATCAACTATAGCCAGTTTATGACATCCGTCGAGAAACGTGAAGTAACCCAGGTGACTATCCAGGGCAACAACATAACCGGGGTCTATGTCGATGGAAAACCTTTTCGCACCTTTGCACCGCGAGACTCGGATCTGATTCGCACTCTGCGCGAGCACGGCGTTGACATCCAGGTAAAACCGGAAGAAGAATCCCCCTGGTACATGACCATATTGATCAGCTGGTTTCCCATGCTGCTGCTGGTCGGCGTGTGGATCTTCTTCATGCGGCAGATGCAGATGGGCGGCGGCAAGGCGATGAGCTTTGGCAAGAGCCGCGCTCGTTTGCTGAGTGAGAGCTCGAAGAAGGTCACTTTCGAAGATGTGGCAGGCATCGATGAGGCCAAAGAAGAGCTCCAGGAAATAGTAGAGTTCTTAAAGGACCCCAAAAAGTTCACCCGGCTCGGCGGCCGGATACCCAAAGGGGTGCTTTTGGTGGGGGCTCCCGGGACCGGCAAGACTTTGCTGGCGCGAGCGATCGCCGGGGAAGCCGGTGTCCCTTTCTTTTCCATAAGCGGCTCCGATTTTGTAGAGATGTTTGTAGGTGTAGGCGCTTCGCGGGTTCGCGATCTTTTCCTGCAGGGTAAGAAGAACGCTCCCTGCATCATCTTCATCGACGAAATTGACGCCGTAGGGCGCCATCGAGGAGCTGGATTGGGAGGTGGCCACGACGAACGCGAGCAGACTCTAAACCAATTGTTGGTGGAAATGGACGGGTTTGAATCCAACGAGGGTGTCATACTCATAGCTGCGACCAACCGCCCTGACGTCCTGGATCCGGCTCTGTTACGCCCGGGCCGATTCGACCGTCAGGTGGTGGTGCCGGTACCTGATATCCGCGGCCGCGAGGGCATACTTGCGGTGCATATGCGAAAAAAGCCTCTTGCTCCGGACGTTGACAACAAAACTTTGGCTAAGGGCACACCGGGGTTTTCCGGCGCGGATCTGGAAAATCTTGTCAATGAGGCCGCTCTGCTGGCAGCTCGAAAAAATAAAGAATTGATCAACATGGCCGACTTCGAAGAGGCCAAAGACAAAGTAATGATGGGCCTCGAGCGCAAGAGCATGTTCATCAGTGAGGAACAGAAGCGCACCACCGCTTACCACGAGGCCGGCCACGCACTGGTTGCCAGGCTTCTGCCGGGAGCCGACCCATTGCATAAAGTGACCATCATTCCACGAGGTCGCGCACTGGGCCTTACCCAGCAGCTTCCGCAGGACGATCGCCACACCTACTCCAGGGATTATCTTGTGGACAGCATAGCTATTCTGATGGGAGGCCGGGTTGCCGAGGAGCTCGTTTTCAACCAGCGCACCACGGGGGCTTCCAATGATATCGAAAGAGCGACTCAGATGGCCCGGCGCATGGTTTGTGAATGGGGCATGAGCGAAAAGATGGGACCCCTGAGCTTCGGCAAGCGGGAGGAACAGATATTCCTGGGCAGAGAAATTGCCCAACATCGCGATTACAGCGAACAGACAGCTATTCGCATTGATGAAGAAGTGCGCCTGATTGTCGAAGAAAACTATCAGCGAGCCAAACAACTGCTGACCAAGCATATGAACATCTTACATCGCATTGCAGGAGCTTTGCTTGAGAAGGAAACGCTGGATATTCGCGCCGTCGACGAAATCATTGCAGAAGTCGATCCGGAGCTGATAAAAACCATTCCGCCCAAGAAAGGGGAAGGCCCCGAATCCGGTCTGGTAATTTCCCATTCGCTGGATGAGGCCGCTGCTGCTGCAGAGGGTCCCGCACAACCGGAGGAGAGCTCCGAGCCGGAGCAAAATGAGCCGTCTGAGGAAAGCGGCTCGAATCAATAGGGAAAGCCATCCTATGAACGTCTTTCCTCGAAAGCCGTACGCACTCGACCTGCAATCCCGGAAACTGGAATTGGGTGAGCGTACATTGGTCATGGGAATTCTGAATGTCACCCCCGACTCTTTTACAGACGGCGGTCAATTCTTAGAATTTGAGCCGGCGCTGGAGCAAGCCAGAAGACTGATTGCAGAGGGCGCCGACATTCTTGACATAGGGGGCGAGTCGACTCGACCTTTCTCCGAGCCGGTCTCCAGGGACCAGGAGCTGGAGCGCGTTATTCCAGTCATTGAGGCAGTCCGTGAATTCAGTGACATCCCGATCTCCATCGACACGACAAAAGCTGATGTAGCCAAGCTCGCTTTGCAGGCGGGAGCGAACATCATCAACGATGTGAGCGCTCTGCGCTTTGACGAGCGAATGGTGAACCTGGCTGCCGCCACGGGTGTTCCGCTGATTCTTATGCACATGCTCGGAACACCTAAAGTCATGCAACAGAATCCCGCCTATTCATCGCTTTTTTCTCAAGTCATCGCTTTTCTTCAAGAGCGCATCGATTTTGCCACCCAACGCGGTGTCGACCGCGAACAAATTGTAGTGGACCCTGGCATCGGATTTGGCAAGACAGTCAGCCACAATCTGCTGTTGATTCGAGACCTGCCCTTTCTTCACTGCCTGAATCGCCCGGTTTTGCTGGGTGCATCGCGAAAGCGGTTCATCGGGACCGTTCTTGATCGTCCGGAGCACGAGCGCGAGATAGGAACAGCTGTAGTAAATAGCTTCGGCATCGCCGCCGGGGCGCACATAATTCGCGTCCACAACGTAGCCATGAACAGGCAAGTCGCGCTGATGGGCGATGCGCTCCGTAATTCACTTTGACTTCCAAATGCTAAGAACAAGTTGAGGAGTAAAGAGATGAAGAAGTTGTTTGGCACGGACGGTATTCGCGGAGTTGCCAACGTGCCTCCGATGACTACTGATATGGCGCTCAAAGTTGGGTGCAGCACCGCCCATGTATTCAAAAATCGACATCGTCGGCCCAAAATCATCATCGGCAAGGATACTCGTCTTTCCGGATACATGATCGAGTATGCCATAACGGCCGGAATCTGTTCTATGGGGGTGGATGTTTTGCTGGTTGGCCCCCTGCCTACCCCCGGGATCGCCTTCATCACTTGCAGCATGAGGGCTGATGCGGGCATTGTAATTTCCGCTTCGCACAACCCCTACGAATATAACGGCATAAAGATCTTTGCCTCTGACGGTTACAAGCTGCCCGATGAAACCGAGAAATACATGGAGGAGCTCATCTTGAGCGGTGAAATCGAGCTGCTTCCTCGCCCCTCCAGCTCCGATATCGGGCGCGCACGCAGAATCGATGACGCTCAGGGACGCTACATCGTGTACCTGAAATCGACTTTTCCGGGCTCACTCACTCTGGAAGGCATGAAAGTGGTCTTGGATTGCGCCCATGGCGCGGCTTATAAGGTGGCCCCAACGGTTTTCGAAGAGCTTGGAGCTGACGTAATCGTGACCGGCGACAATCCGAACGGCAAGAACATCAATTCCGATTGCGGTTCGCTATACCCCGACCACATGGCGTCCCTGGTGCGTCAGCATGGCGCTGATGTGGGGCTTGCATTCGACGGAGACGCCGATCGAGTTATTTTCGCCGATGAGAAAGGCGAAATCCTCAACGGAGATCAGTTAATGGCAATTTGCGCCTGCCATTACATGAAAAATAATTGCTTGAGCAAGAACACCGTGGTTGCCACAGTCATGAGCAATCTAGGGCTTGAAGTGGCTATTCGCAGGTACGGTGGTCATCTTTTGCGCACTCCGGTCGGCGACCGCTACGTGGTCGAACAGATGAGACAGGGAGGGTTCAATCTCGGCGGAGAACAATCCGGTCACCTGATCTTTCTGGATTACAGTACCACCGGCGACGGAATTTTGTCCGCACTGCAAACCCTGGCCGTAATGCTGCAGGAACAGCGCCCGCTGTCCGAGCTCAAAAAGACCATGGACCTCTACCCCCAGACCCTCATCAACGTACCTGTCAGAAATTCAAAATCTCTCAATGAGATACCCGAACTGGTTGCATTGAAAAGAGCTCTCGAAGAACGCCTGGGAAGCGAGGGGCGGCTGGTGATCCGGCCTTCGGGCACAGAACCGGTTATTCGCGTGATGGCTGAAGGCGCGGATCAGGGGTTAATAGAAAGCAGCGCCCAGGAGATGGCTCTACAGATACAAAGATTCCTGGCTTAGTCACTTTCGTACAAACAGGACACATCACATGCTACTTGCCATGGATATCGGTAATACGAATACCGTTCTGGGGCTTTTTCAGGACGAACAACTGATCCAGGACTGGCGCATCCGCACCGAAGTCAACGCCACCACGGATGAGTACGGGATATTGCTGCGCAGTCTTTTTGCAGCAAATGATCTCACTTCCGACAGAGTAACCGACGTGATAATTTCTTGTGTGGTTCCGCCGGTGCTCAATGCCGCGGAGGGCTTTTGCCGCAAATATCTGCATATCACCCCGTTAATCGTCGGCCCCGGTATAAAAACCGGAATGCCGATCTTTTATGACAATCCAAAGGAAGTCGGCGCCGATCGCATAGTCAATGCGGTGGCCGCCTATGAGACTTACAAGAGAGCCACAATCGTGGTCGATTTTGGCACTGCAACCACCTTCGACTACGTGTCAGAGCGGGGAGAATACATGGGTGGGGTGATCAGCCCGGGTATCATGATATCTTGCGAAGCCCTGTTCCAAAAAGCATCCAAGTTGCCGAGGGTCGAGATATTTGCCCGGCCCCGCTCCATCCTGGCCAAAAACACCATCGCCTCGATGAATGCGGGAATCGTCTACGGTTATGCAGGGCTGGTCGAAGGGATTATTTCGCGAACCAGGCAGGAGATGAACAAAGATCTCAAAGTTGTCGCCACAGGAGGCCTGGCGCCGCTCATCGCAAGCGAATGCCCGGCCATCGACGAAGTAGACGAGTTCCTGACGCTTAAAGGGCTTAGAATCATTTTCGAGCGGAATCGAAAGCAGCCATGACATTGACTCCTCTGCGGGCGGGCGATCAAATTGCGCTGATAGCCCCAGCCAGCCCCTTTGAAGTAGAAAACTATACCCGTCTTCGTGACAGCTTAAAAGGGAAGGGATTTCAGCTCGTCCAAGGTGAGAATGTATTCCTCAGGCGGGGTTATTTGGCAGGCACTGAAGCCGATCGGGCAAACGATCTCATTGAGGCTGTTAAAAACCCGTCAATTGCTGCAATTATCTGCGTGCGAGGCGGCTATGGCAGCGGCAGGTTGCTTCCCTGGCTGCCCTTTCCGGTCTTGCAGAGAAATCGAAAGATATTCCTTGGCTACAGCGACATCACCTTCCTGCATCTGGCCTTTTTGAGCCAAATGGGCTGGATCACTTTCCACGGCCCTAATCTGCTGGACGCCGATTCCAGTCCCGGCAAGTTGGATGGAATTCTTCAGGCGCTCGAAGGCCAAAGCGGTTTTGCATGGTCTTTACAGGACGGCCATATTGTCCGTGCAGGGGTCGCAACCGGAAGCCTTTTTGGAGGCAATCTCACGTGTATCTCGCACCTTCTTGGAACTCCTTATTTCCCCGACCCAAAAGGTGCTCTGCTGCTGGTGGAAGACTGCAGTGAGGCGCTATATCGGCTGGACCGCATCTTCAATCATCTCAAGTTGGCCGGCGTACTCGATGTTATCTCCGGTCTTATCCTTGGCGATTTTAAAGACTGCGCCGAATCCCGGGAAATTTTAAACATGGTGCTCGAACATGCCGGACCGTTTCACTTTCCAATCATCGCCGGCCTGCCTTTTGGCCATGATGGGCTAAACGAAGTCATTCCCTTCGGGGCCCCTTTTTATTTGAACACCTATGAGCGAACCTTTAGAGTACAGCATAGTCCCTTCTCCGAATGATTTCCCGCTGTTTTCAGAAATCGACAACGCCTTCCGAGCGGCGCTGCAAGCGGAGACATTCTCGGGAGCCGGCTTGCTGATTGGGACACCCGACCGCGTTTTGCTGCAAAATTTTTGGGGGCTCACCCGAGCAGGCGGCATTCCGGTGGATGGCAAAACTCGGTTTGACCTGGCATCCTTGACCAAGCCCCTGGTGACGGCAACCTTGTGTCTCTGGGCTATCAGGGAGTGCAGATTGGGCCTCGACAACCCGATAGCTGTTTTTTTCCCCGACGTACCAGCGGACAAGCGGTCCATCACCATCCAGCAATTGCTGAATCATTGCTCGGGGTTGGCGTCCTATCAGCCCTATTACCGCGACCTCATCGGAGTACCGGTTGCGGAGCGTCGTTCGAAATTGCAGCAGTGGATTCTGCACAGCTCCCTGATCGCAGCTCCCGGCAAGGAATCCTGTTACAGTGATCTTGGATTCCTGCTGCTGGGAATGATTCTGGAGCAGGTCCTGGAAGGCCGACTCGATAAATTGGCCGAAAAGATCCTGTTCAATCCGCTCGCTGTCGAGCAACTGGAATTTGTCCCTTTGCGCCCTGCCAAGGACCCAACCGTCGCGCAAGAGCCCCCGCCAATGCTTGCCCTTTCTTTTGCAGCGACTGAAAACTGCCCGTGGCGCAAAAGAGTCCTGCAAGGCGAAGTCCATGATGAAAACGCCTATTGCCTGGAGGGCGTCGCCGCTCATGCCGGACTCTTTGGTACCGCACTGGGCGTTTATTCCTTGCTTTCCTGCTGGTGGAAAGTGTACCAAAAAAAGCTCCAAAGTGCGCTTTTTTCCCCCGATTTGGTGCGGACCTTTTGGACACCGCCTGCTTTGGCACCGGGCAGCACGTGGGCTTTGGGCTTCGATACGCCGAGCGGCGGGCAATCGAGCGCGGGCAGTTACTTTTCTCCGCGCAGTATCGGCCATCTCGGCTTTACCGGCACTTCTTTCTGGATAGATCTGGATCAGGGGCTCATGGTCATTTTATTAACCAATCGGGTTTATCCGACTCGTCAAAATGAAAGAATAAGACAATTCAGACCGCTGGCACATAATCTTGCAATGAAAGCATTCCATGAATTCTCAAAACGATAAAACCATTTACATGATGGGCATCGGCGGAATCGCCATGGGAACCCTGGCGGCCATGTTGAAAGAAAAAGGCTATCGAGTGACCGGCTCCGATCAAAACCTCTATCCGCCGATGAGCACCCACTTGGAGAACCTGCGGATTCCGATGTTCCAGGGATACCGGGCGGAGAACCTGCAGGCGGCCGCCCCGGACCTGGTGGTCATAGGCAATGTGATTCGCCGCGATAATCCGGAAGCTGTCTACGTTCTCGAACATGGGCTCGCGTATGTTTCGATGCCGCAAGCCATCGAACGTTTCTTTCTGCCAATCCACAGAAGCATGGTTGTCGCCGGCACTCACGGCAAAAGCACAACATCTTCATTGCTGGCCTGGATTCTGGATTGTGCAAAGATGGAACCGAGCGCGTTCATCGGCGCATTCGTGAAGAACTGGCACAGCAGTTATCGGTTGGGCCTGGGAGAATACATCGTTATCGAGGGCGATGAATATGATACGGCCTTCTTCGATAAGGGTCCAAAGTTTCTCCATTATCGACCTTCGCTCGGAATCATTACCAGCATTGAATACGACCATGCGGATATATTCCCGGACTATAATGCTGTGCTGGCTGCTTTTCGTCGTTTTGTGAATCTTTTTTCTGCAGACAGCCACTTGATTGTGAATGCCGACGACGCAAACTGCCTCGCTCTGGCAAAGGAATGCAAAGGAGCGGTCATCGCTTACGGGGAATCCGCCAGAGCCGATTGGCGACTCGTAGAGCTCAAGCACCATCCGGGAGAGATTCGTTTCAAATATCTTGATCCCCATTCCAGGCAGCATGAAATGACCACTAAGCTCGCCGGCCGCCACAATCTGAGCAACACGATGGCGGTCATTGCGGCAGCGTCTGTCGTGGGCTTGTCGCCTGAGCAGATTCAAAAAGGCCTGCTGACATTTAACGGAGTATCAAGAAGGCAGGATATCATCGGGGAAAGCAACGGGATTCTGGTCATTGATGATTTTGCTCACCATCCGACCGCTGTGCAGGAGACTATCCTGGCATTGAAAAACCACTTCCCCGATCGACGCCTGATCGCGGCCTTCGAGCCAAGGACGAATTCCAGTCGTAGGCGAGTATTTCAGGACGCCTACGCGGAGGCTTTCGATTATGCAGACTGTGCCTGCATCAAACAGCCCCCAGGGCTAGAAAGCATTTCCCAGTCAGAACGGCTCGACACCAGAAAATTAGTTGAAGCCATCCGGCAAAAAAAACAAGAGGCCTATTACTTTGAAAATACCCAACTATTGTTGGAATTCTTGACGGGCTATTGTCAGGCTGGTGATTTGGTATTATGCATGAGCAACGGAAGCTTTGACGGACTGCCCTCCAAGTTGTTCGACGCAATCCGAGGAACGGGATGATGCAAAAAATACTCCTTCACACCTGTTGCGGTCCATGCACCATAATGCCGCTAAAAAATCTACGAGCCCGAAGCCTTTCCGTCCATGGCTTCTTTTACAACCCGAACATTCAACCTTACCAGGAGTTTCAGCGGCGCCTCGACGCCCTGCAAGCATTTGCCCAAAAAGAAGAACTGCAGCTCATCGTTCGCTCCGATTACGAGCTGGAAACCTTTTTGAGGCAAATCGCCTTCCGTGAAAGCCAACGGTGCGTCTACTGCTACTCGATTCGACTGGAGGCAGCAGCTCGGCTGGCAAAGAAAAGCCGATTCGACGCATTCTCCACCACTTTGCTCTACAGCAAACGGCAAAAACACGACTTGATTAAAGCAATTGCCCTGGAGGCCTCGAGCCGATTCGGTGTTCCCTTTCATTATGAGGATTTCCGCGAAGATTGGAAGGAAGGCCAGGAAAAAGCGAAGGAGCTGGGGATTTATCGGCAGCAATATTGCGGATGCATCTACAGTGAGAAGGAAAGATACTGCAGAGCGTAGCGCAACCCTTTACCCACGATTCCTGTGTAACCTCAAGCTATCACAAAAATCAGGAAAGCGATAAAAGGCCGGAAAGCACATGGATTCAGCCCTGCCGAAAAATACGGGGGACGCCGAAATCAAGCGGCATGTCCAAGAGTATTACAGTAGACTGTTTGAGGAGAACCATCCCCGTTTCGGTCGCCTGCCAATCAAAATGGGCAAAGAGCTGGCGGAATTTCTGGGCTACCCGATCTCTTTGCTGCCTTCCATTCCGCAAGATCATTGGGAGAAGTTCTTGCCGTGCGGCAACCCGTTTCCGCTGTTGTCCCTGCGCGGCGGAGACCGCTTGTTGAACCTGGGTTGCGGAGCAGCTGTCGATTCTTTCCTGATTCAGGAAAAATACGGATGTTCGGTGGAGGTGGTAAACCTGGACATCGTCTACGGCATCTTGCAGAGAGCCTCTTCTATTAGCGGATCGGCAAACTGCCGGACAAAGGCTCTTCTCTGGATTTGCGCGGACGGGGAATGCCTTCCTTTCGGCGCAGATTCATTCGATTGGATTTTGATGAATGGAGCATTGAATCTCTTCCCGAAAAAAAGCCTGGTGCTCCGGGAAGTATGGAGGGTCTTGAAGCCTTCCGGCTTTCTGATTGGCGCCGATCTTTGCGCCGCAGCCTCGCTTCCCGATTCCTTTCGGCGAGAAAAGGATGCCTGGGCATGGTGCATGAGTGGCGCATGCACTGAAATTGAGCTGACCGGATTATTCAATTCTTGCGGATTCAAGGAAACTCTTTTAGAAAGGCAAGAGGAACAGGACTTGCTCTATCGCATTCACTTTTCATGTCAGAAGTAATAGGCAGCAGATTCCCGCTACCCATTCTTCTCTTCTTCGATCATGCTTATTGCCTTGGTAGGGCATTCTTCCGCGCAAATTCCGCATCCTTTACAGTATTCCAGATCAATTTCAACGGGTATGGTCCGTTTTACTACACCTTCGGGGCAATAGAGCCAGCAAATGAAACAGGAAAAACGCTTATTCTTGGCGGGGGTACATTTCGCCTCGTTAATCTGAGGTCGAAAGGTTCTCCACTCACCTGTTTTACCTGCTTCTCCAACACACAATTTCGAATGCACATAGGTAAAGTCATCTGTGTTTTTATCGGACATCTAAAATTCCTTCTCTATCAAATCACGTTGCACGCACGCATCAGGCACTAGCCAGCGCCAGATCTTTACTGACCAATGTTCCTTCATAGGCTAAGCGGGCTCCTGCCACGTTCTTTTCCGCTGCCTGGCCGGTGAAGTGGCTGCGCAGCGCCTTTTCAATGCTCTCCAGGCCAACCAGTCCGGTTGACCGTGCAAAGCCTCCTAAAATTGTAGTGTTGAACAGCACCGTCCCCGCCACTAATAAACCGGCTTCTTTTGCATATTCACTGGCGTTTGTCGTGGCGATATTAACCGCTGCGTCCAGATGAATAGCGTCCGGAGGTTTGGGCGTGTTGATCAGCACCAGTCCTTCCGGACGAATGCCGGCCGCTACATTGACCACATTCAGCAATGTCTCATCCAGCACCACCACCACATCGGGAGATTCCACCAGCGAAAAGGTCCTGATTGGATCACGCCCCAATCTGTTGGTGGCGATGATGGGTGCTCCACGTCGTTCCGCTCCGAAAAAGGGAGCAGCCGTAACTCCTTTGTAACCGTCGTAATAGGCCGCCTCCGCTAAAATCATAGCAGCCGTAACTGCACCCTGGCCGCCGCGGCCGTGCCATCGGACCTCCACACAATTTCTTTGCATCGCTCTCGACCCCTGATCATTGCAGAACCCACTGAAAGTCCTGCCACCATGCATGGTAGAAGATTGCTCCTGCTCATCCGGCTTGATATCCTTACGATCTGATTCTGCGCCTTCGGTGGGTTTTTACATATCCCTTTGTCTGCGTGGAGTCAACAGAACTGCTCTTTAATCTTGCAATTCGTGCTTCTTTTGGCTAATTGCTGCTGGCTTACAGAGCTAATAGAATAAGTGAAGAGAGGAGTGCTCAATGAGTTCGGAAAATCGTACTGATGAGAGAATCAAGCTTGCCAACGGATTGACAGTCCATTTTCAAAGGCGGTCGCGCGAGATAGCAGGAGACCGCCGACAGGTTCAGCTTGCGATCCGCATTCCCATCGAAGTTGAAGAAATCTATTTCGACGACCTCGACAACCCTCGTGAAGCCTACCAGGCATATACTTCGACGGTCGGAAAAACAGTGTATTTTCAAGTAGAAAGAGTGCGAAACTTCGTCGACTTGAAGGAAGTGCAAGAAGCACTTGAAACTCTTAAGAAAGAATTTCTGAGAGCGAATTTAGACTATATTTCCATGCCTAGTTTTGCACGGAGGTTTGTCCTGAAAAGTTTCCATGAATGGCAGGAACAGAAGCGCTTAAAGGAGATTTACAGTCAGCACATCAGCTCCACCTGAGGAGGTTGCACGATCTTTCCTGCCGAGGTTAAGTTGAAGAAGCCAACCAAGGAAAGATTTCGGGCAAGGAAAAGGGTCAAGGTCTGATTGAAACAGGCGTTCCTACTTTGGCGATGTTAAACAGCTCGTCCATATCGCGATTATACAAGGCGACACAACCGTTCGTCCAATCTTTGTGTGCTCCGCCTGCGTGGATGAATATCTCTCCCCCCAAAGCGGTATTTGCCGGCGGAAGAGCAATCCTCTCCAAGGCGTTGAGGATATGCTGAAATTGTAATGGTGTAATAGCCCCAGCAAATAAGGCGCGTTGAGCGTGTTTTTTGTCGGGATAGGTCAAGCCCAGCGATTTTATAAAGCGGCTCGTCGGATTCTTCATGCAGATCAGAAAGTTCCCCTCTGGAGTCCGTCCGTCTCCCTGTCGCTGCTTGTCTCCTTGCGGACTAAAGCCCAGACCGATCGGATAATCCCGTACCAGGACATTGGATTGAATTACATACATCCTGCGCTTTTCTTTATAAACATAGATTTTCGGTTCATTGATGGCAGACACAGGGGTGAGATAATCTACCTCGACGGGAGTCAGGTCTTGAACACTGCGATTTTCAGAAGCTTGCCTGGTGCTTGCGGTCGGGGCATCCAAAGTGGCGGAGTCGACTTTAGACCCTGTCTTCTGCACTGAACACGCAGGAGCCATGGCGATTAAAAAGAGCAAAACGATGAGAAAGCCTAACTGGGACCTTTTCAAGGCACATGGACACATACTGCGCAGCCTCCTCCTAACAGTATCCCCGGTATTTTTTCCGATAACGCGATGAATCTACGTACCCCCAATATAGATCTCGCTACAAGCACCTACCATGGCATGTTAGATGCTGAATCCATGCCAGTCTAACGAATTCTTTCCGTTGGTCAAACAGAAAAATGCCCTCTGCGCCATTTTTTTTGTCGCTCAACTTTCAGTCGGGGTGAAAAAACCCACAATTCTGGGGCTGATGAAAATGAGCAGTTCAGTTTTTTCCGATCTAACGGAGGTTTTCTTGAACAACCGGCCGAGAATAGGAACACTGCTCAAGCCCGGTGTACCCTCCTCACTTCTTTCGTCGGTATTCTCAATGATGCCTCCGATGACTATTACAGCGCCGTTGTCCACCAGAAGCTCCGTTTGAATCTCCCGGGTGGTGATGGGAACCTGGCCTTGGATACCGACCGGGTTGGAGAAATCAGGCTGGTCCTTTTTCGCTCGTATTTCCATCCGAACGCGCTCGTCGGGGGTAATATGGGGCGTAACCTGAAGCTCCAGCACGGCATCCACCAGTTGAGTTGAAGCCACATTTTGATCGCTCAAGACAAGGTACGGAATCTGATCGCCCTGCTTGATGATTGCCTGCACATTGTCTAAGGTCAATACCCGCGGGGCCGAGACGATACGACCTTCACCCGAGCTTTCCAGAGCAGTGAGAACGAGATCGACATTCCAAATCGTCTGGCCGGTCAGCTGACCGAATGAAAATCCGAACAAGTCCCTGCTCGAGCCTGGATGGTCGACAAGGAAGTCGCTTTCAAAAAACGATCCATCGTTGGAGACGTGCTGCAAAAAGAAGTTCCAGGTGATTCCCAGGTCCCTGCTGGCATTTCTGCCAAGCTGAACGATCCGTGCTTCAATCATCACCTGCGGCGTAGGCTTATCCAACCGTGTAATGAGATTCTTGGCATTTTGCAGTCGGGATTGATAATCGGTGTAGATTATCAGGCTGGTACGCTCATCGATTGAAAGCTTGCCCTTCTGACTCTTTATCTCGTTGATCTTGGCGGCAATTTCTGCCGGCTTCGCATAGTTGACTGCAAGGTACTCGGTGGTGATATCGCCAAAATCCTTGGCTGCTTCCAGAAATTGCTGTTGAGCTTTCAGAGCCTCTTCCTGTTCCTTCCATTCTTGTCTGAGCTTGGTCCGTGTGGCAATGCGGATCACATTGCCGACCTCTTCTTTGCCCAGATTATTCATGGAGAGAATTAAATCGAGAACCTGATCCCAGGGAACCTGTTCTACTTTGAGCGTCACCTGGCCGGTCACGTCGGGTTCTATGACCATATTCGTTCCGGTGATTTCGGCAATCAAACGCAGCACGTTCTTGACGTCCGCATCGAGCAGATCGAGACTTATGGCTTTTCCCGTGTAAGTTTTGGAAAGGTTCAACCCCATTTCCAGCCTGCCGGGAGGCTCAGGTCTTCTGGGCGTCTCCATGGCTGGACTTAATGGTATCTTCGGTCTACCTGGAGCCTCACGAATGGATGAGGTCTTTCTTACGGCAGCGGGCGGCGGTGCAGGAGCTTTGGACTCTTCTGACAGAAGATTGAGCCGCACTACCAGACCACTGTCAATGCTGCTGAGATAATAGCGATCAAAAGCATTTTTCAGGGTTCCGATTACCTGTAAGCCTTGGGCAGACGGCACCTCGCGGTAGGCCAGCCTGATTCGGTCGGAGGTTGCAGTCAGTGGAGGGCGTGGCGAATCCTTTGCGATGTCGGCAAGATTCAATACAAATGCATTTTCGCCGGTACGCTGGAATTGGTAGTCCTTGAATGGCCCACTGCCGAGGATCGTAACGAATATTTCGTTACCCTGTTCCGAAGTGCGAATGGTTGAAAGTCGATTGGCGTGCAGTTGGAGGGCAGGCTCAGACCTTCCCGGCAGCGACTCCGCACCAGTAGCACGCGCTTGAGCCACAGTTCCAACAGGTTTGTCAACAGGATGTGAGGTCGCGCACCCCGAGAAACCAGACAGGGCAAGAGCCAGTAACAGGCACCTTAGAATGCACTTCACTGTCCCTTGCATGCGCCCCCTCTATTTCTATACTTCTGCAAGGAAAAGAGCTCGCGCTCCGGCCTCTCCTCAACGCTTCTACTTTTTGGACTTAGTCCCGGCTTTCTGATTTGCCTGCTCCAAAAATCGATAAGTAACAATTGTGCAGCCCACCTGCAACGAAGAATCCTTGCGCCGAGAAAGGGTTACATTCTCCACCTTGAGGATACGATTGAGCTTGCTGATCTTGTCGAAAAAGGTCCCCAATACATGATAGGTTCCGAGCAGATCCAGGCGGACCGGAATAACTGCATAAAATTCATGAGGCTGCTCGGGCTGCG
>Ga0068714_10003468_pt1 | contig 18664 bp, 17 predicted proteins | sample MTBNYHSulfiMetaG_FD_62988 | JGI IMG/M metagenome (GOLD analysis project Ga0068714, IMG submission 62988) | Enrichment culture microbial communities from rom New York Harbor, USA that are MTBE-degrading - MTBE-NYH (New York Harbor Sulfidogenic)... | ecosystem: Environmental > Aquatic > Marine >... | reverse complement strand
AGGTCGGCCTGATAGCGATAGCCCTTGTCACGGGCGCTCTCCAATAGGTTGAGGGCGTGGTTTAGGGTGTTATCCAGGTTAGCAATGTCGGCCTCGACCTCGTCGAAGCTGGCGCGCTGCTGGATATCGGTGAGATCGTATTGCAGGGAGGAGACGTCGGAGGAGATATCGGGATGGGCCTTGGCGGCGCTCAAGGTGAGGAAGGTGCCAGCGGCAACCGCCGCCGCGGCGGCCATCTGACCACCGCGAATCACGGGACGCCGGGAGGGCCGGGGCACCGCCCCCACCCTAATACCTGCCTTAACAGGGCGAGGCATCACCCGTCTGGGAGGCGCAACCGGGCGCACAGCGGGGCGAGGGGTCTTGGCAATGGTTTGCAGCTTGCGGGCCACAGCCTGCCGCCGGACAGTACGCGCCTGAGCGCGCTTGATATTGGCGCCGCGGCGCACCGCTTTTGCTACACCCCTGCGCTGCACGACACCAGCCTTGGGAGGGGATGGGCGCGCGCCGCGAATGGCACGCGTCCGATTGACTACACGACCAGCTCTCCTAGCCATGATTCACTCCTGAAACCGTTTAAAAGGGGGTTAGACGTCGAGATTGCGCACTTCCTGAGCGTGGGTCTGGATGAAGCGGCGGCGAGGGGGTACGGCCGCGCCCATCAGCATATCGAAGGTACGGTCGGCCTCGGCGGCATCCTCGATGGTCACCTGCAGCAGGATGCGGTTCTCAGGGTCCATGGTGGTCTCCCATAGCTGATCGGGGTTCATCTCACCCAGACCCTTGTAGCGCTGCACGCCGACCTTTCCACTGTCCTTGCCGATGCTCTTGAGCAGCTTTTCCTTCTGGTCTTCGGTGTAAGCATACTCGACCTTGCGCTTATGGGAGATGCTGTAAAGAGGCGGCTGGGCGATGTAGAGGTGGCCTCCATCGATCAGCGGCTGCATGTAGCGGAAGAAGAAGGTGAGCAGCAAGGTACGGATGTGGCTGCCGTCTACATCGGCGTCGGTCATGATGATGACGCGGTGGTAGCGCAATCCGGAGAGGTCGAAGCTTTCGCCGACCCCGATACCCAGGGCGGAGATGAGCGCCTTGACCTCGTTATTCGAGAGGATCTTATCCAGGCGGGCGCGCTCGGTGTTCAAAATCTTGCCGCGCAAGGGCAAGATGGCCTGGAAATGGCGGTCGCGGCCTTGCTTGGCCGAACCGCCTGCCGAGTCGCCCTCCACGATGTACAGCTCGGCCTGGCTGGGGTCACGCTCGGAGCAATCCGCCAGCTTGCCGGGCAGGGTCAGGCTCTCCAGAGCCGATTTGCGGATCACCAGATCGCGGGCCTTGCGGGCAGCAGCGCGCGCCCGGGCGGAGGTCAGACATTTCTGCACGATGGCCTTGGCCGCCGAAGGGTTTTCCTCCAGGAAGGAGCCGAAGACATCGTTGACCACCTGCTGGGTGTAGGTCTGCACCTCGGCGTTCATCAGCTTGACCTTGGTCTGGCTCTCGAACTGCGGCTCGGGGTGCTTGACGCTGACGATAGCGGTGAGGCCCTCGCGGGTGTCGTCGCCGGAGAAATTGGGGTCGGCGTCCTTGAGCAAGCCGCTCTTGCGGGCGTAATCGTTGATCGTGCGGGTGATCGCCGCCCGCAGACCGGTGAGGTGGGTGCCGCCGTCGATGGTGTTGATAGTGTTGGCGAAGGCGTAAACCGATTCGGCGTAGGCATCCGTGAACTGGATGGCAATGTCGATGATGGTGTCTTCGACCTCTTTTTCCTCGTGCACCACGGGGTGCAGCACGCCGCGATTACGGTTCAAATAACGCACGAAGGACTTGATGCCGCCTTCAAAATAAAAGGTCATCTCGCGGCCATCGCGCTCGTCGAGGAAGCGGATGGTCACCCCACGAGTGACGAAGGCCATCTCGCGGAAGCGCTGCACGAGCGGCTCGAAGCGGTAATCGACTTCCCCTTCGAAGATCTCAGGGTCGAACTTGAAGGTCGTGCGGGTGCCGCTTTCGCTGGCCTTGGCCTTGCCTTTCACCTTGACCGGCCCTTGGGGGATGCCGCGCTCGTAGCGCTGGTAATGCCGCTTGCCGTCTTGCGTGACCTCGACCTCGCACCACTCGGAGAGGGCGTTCACGGCAGATACGCCCACGCCGTGCAAACCGCCGGAAACCTTGTAAGCTCCCCCGCCAAACTTGCCGCCAGCGTGCAGCACGGTCATCACCACCTCGATGGCCGATTTCTTCATCTGGGGATGCTGGCCAACCGGGATGCCGCGCCCGTTATCGATCACGGTGACGCTGCTGTCTTCGTGGACGGTGACCTCAATGCGGTCGCAAGCCCCAGCCAGGGCTTCGTCGATGGAGTTATCGACCACCTCGTAGATCAAGTGATGCAAGGCTTTGACGTCAGTGCCGCCGACATACATACCGGGGCGCCGACGAACAGCCTCCAAACCTTCCAATACCTGGATATCTTCAGCTTTATAAGAATTTGCTACACTCTCTGCCACAAAAACCTCCAAACTAAAGGCCCCCATTGACGACGTTAAGGGGCTCTTACGCCCCTATTTTTCCATATTTGATTGAACAATTTCAACCCGATTCTGGTTCGCCAAAAAGGCCATTTTTACTCGAAATGAGCCTTTCGGCTCGGACTTCTAATTTTACCATAGCAGGCCGATCCAGGCACCCTGGCCCGGCACCCAAACAGGCTAGAAACGCCCCCAGGAAGGTAGCTCGGCGCTGGCTTGCTTGACCTATGCCTACTTAGTAAGTAGAATTGCGCAAGGGCTCAACCAGACGTAGATTTTCGGTTATCCTCCAACACAGCGGCGACCAGCTTCACGCCGCCCAAGCGCATCCCCAATCGCACCGGCCCAGCGAAATGGGAGGGACGCATACACCTGACTGTAAAATGCCAAAAGCAGAAATCCTGACGATTGGAACCGAATTGCTGCTGGGCGAGATCGTGGATACCAACTCGCCCTTCATCGCCCGCGCCCTGCGGGATATCGGCATCGACCTGTATTGGACCTCCACGGTGGGAGACAACGAGGCCCGCATCGCCGAGGCCATCCAGAACGGGATGGCGCGCTCGGAGATCATCATCACCACCGGCGGCCTGGGGCCTACGGTGGACGACCCCACCCGCAACGCCGTGGCGCGCGCCTTCGGTGTTGGAACCGAATTCCGCCCGGAGCTGTGGGAGCAGATCAAGGCGCGCTTCAAGCGCTTCGGCCGCGAGCCCACCGAAAACAACAAGCGCCAGGCCTATGTGCCGGAAGGCGCGTTGGCCATTGAGAACCCGGTAGGCACTGCGCCGGCCTTTATCGTCGAGACCGAGGTGAACACGGTGATCGCCCTGCCGGGGGTCTCACGTGAGATGGAATACCTGATGGAGCACGAGGTGCTGCCGCATCTGCACCGGCGCTTCGACCTCAAGGGGTTGATCAAGAGCCGTTCCCTGCACACCGCCGGGATCGGCGAATCGCAGATCGATGCCCTGATCGGCGACCTAGAAACCCTGAGCAACCCGACCGTCGGTCTGGCGGCCCACGCCGGGCAGGTCGACGTGCGCATCACCGCCAAGGCCGACACGGTCGAGGCGGCAGACGCCATGCTCGGCCAGGTCGAAGCCACCCTGCGAGAGCGGCTGGGAGATAGCATCTACGGCGTCGACGGGGAGACGCTGGAAGCAGCCGCCCTAACCAACCTGGCGGACATGGGCTGGAACCTGGTGGTCGTCGAAGCCGGGCTGAGCGGGCGGCTGACCCAACGCCTGGCGGATAGCGGAGGGCGGGGCTTTCTGGGCGGCGAAGTGCTGACCTCCCGGCCCACTCTGAAGGAACTGGAAACCGCCTGCCGCCAATTCCGCCAGAGCCGAGAGGCGCAGGCCTGCCTGGGCGTGCTCTTTCAACCTGGAAAAAGCAAACAAACCCTGCACCTTAGGGTGCTCACGCCGGAAGGCGAGCGCAAGCTGCGCTTCAGCTACGGCGGCCCGCCCTCCATGGCCCCACGCTGGGCGACCAACGTCAGCCTGGATACCCTGCGGCGGCTGCAACCCAAAAGCGAAAGCGTGACCGAAGAAGGATGAACTTGTGAGTGAAAAAGTCGACGTATTGCTGACCAACGCCCTCGTCCTGACGATGGACGAGGACTTCAACCAGTACGAGCCTGGGGCTGTGGCCGTCAAAGGGGATAGCCTGGTGGCCGTGGGGCCGGAGGAGGAGCTCAAAGCCCAATATTCGGCCGCGGAAACCATCGACTGCCAGGGCAAGGTCCTGATGCCCGGCCTGGTCAACGCCCACACCCACGCGGCGATGACCCTGCTGCGCGGCCTGGCCGACGACCTGCGGCTGGACGTGTGGCTGCTAGGCTACATGATGCCGGTGGAGCGCGAGTTCGTCTCCCCCGATTTCGTACGCCTGGGCACCCTGATCGCCTGCGCCGAGTTCATTCGCAGCGGGATCACCTGCTTCGCCGATATGTACTATTTCGAAGAGGACGCCGCCAAGGCTACTGAGGAAGCCGGTTTGCGAGCGCTGTGCGCCCAGACGGTGCTCAAGTTCCCCTCTCCTGACGCCCTATCCTACGAGGATTCCCTAGCCTACGCCCGCGATTTCATCGCCCGTTGGAAGGGTCATCCCCTGGTCACGCCGGGGATAGCCCCCCACGCCCCCTACACCTGCACGGAAGAGATCCTGCGCGCCAGCGCCGAGCTGGCCGTCGAGTACGACGTGCCGCTGCACATCCACCTGTCAGAGACCGCCCAGGAAGTCGAGGCTATGCGGGAAGAGCGGGATATGCCGGTGATCCCTTACGTGAAGAAGCAGAACCTATTCGACGCCAAAGTGCTGGCAGCTCACTGCGTGCACGTGGACGTGGGCGAGATCCACACCCTGCTGCACCACCACGCCGGGGTGGCCCACAACCCCTCCTCCAACCTCAAGCTGGCTTCAGGCGCCGCGCCGGTGGCCGAGATGCTGGAAGTGGGCCTGAACGTGGGCATCGGCACCGACGGCCCGGCCTCCAACAACGACCTGGACATGTTCGAGGAGATCCGGCTGGCATCCTTCCTGGCCAAGCACCGCAGCGGCGACCCCACAGCCCTGCCGGCGCGCACCGCCATCGCCATGGCCACCCGGCTTGGCGCGCAGGCCATGCACCTGGGAGACCAAACCGGCTCACTGGAAGTCGGAAAACGCGCCGACCTGATCCTGGTGAATCTGAGCACCCTGCACAATTCACCCCGCTTCCGCCGCGAGGCCAACGGCCCTTACGCCCAACTGGCCTACGCCGCCAAGACCACCGACGTGACCGACGTGATGGTCAATGGCCGCTGGCTGATGCGCGAGCGAGTGATCCCTCACCTGGACGAAGCCAAGCTGCTGGAAGAGGCCAACCAGTACGCCCAAAAGATCGACCAGTTCCTGAAGAAGCGCGAGGAATCGGTGCTCTCCAAGCTGATCGCCATCGGCGGCACGATGGAGGGCGAGAGCTTCGAGGTGCAGGTCAAGGTGCGCATCGAGGACCCCGAGCCGGTGCTGCAAGCCCTCAAGAAGCCGGAGATCAAGATCGTCTACCATCGCCACTATCGCGAGTTCGACACCTATTTCCGCTTCGAGGACCCCGACCAAGGGCGCTTGCGCTATCGCGAGGACGTGTTCCTCGACGAGCGCGGGGAGGTGCAGAACGTGCGCTACCGCCTGACGCTGGTAGGCGAAGAGCACGAAGGGCAGTTCGACAGCGATGTGTTGCTGTCGCGCAGCCGCTACCTGGCCTCCGCCTCGCACAGCCTGCGCTTCTACGACGAATACTTCAAGCCCATGGAACAGACCTTCATAGAGAAAGACCGATTGCGCTGGCTGGTGGAATACAAGGACACCCAGTTCTATGTCAATATCGACCGGCTGGACAAGCCCGATCTGGGGTATTTCCTGGAGGTCAAGAGCCGCACCTGGAGCCGCAAGGATGCCGAACACAAATCGGGACTGATCGCCGAGCTGGTCACCTTCCTGGGCGCATCCCCCAAGGAAACCGTGCCGCAGGATTACGCCGCCATCGTCGAGATGGAGGCCTGAGCAAGGCCAGCAAACACAAACATTGGAGGGCAAACCATGCGCAAGCGAATACTGACGGCTTTGCTGATCGCCGCGGCCATCCTGGCGGCTTGCGGCGGCCGCACGGAGGAGGCCAGCGATCAAGCCGAGATCAAGCTGGGCGATTATTCGCTGACCATCGCGAGCCAGGACGTGCGCGATGGCGAGGTCGTGATCGAGCAGGTGGAGGTGCCAGTCCAGGGCTGGATCGTGATCCAGAACGCCAGCGGGGGGCAACCATTCGAAGTCATCGGCTACCGGGAACTACCCCAGGGCCTGTCGCGAGGGCTCAAAGTGAACATCGACGCCCAAGCAGCCACCGCCACGCTGTTCATCAGCCTGAATCGGGATGGGGGCCAATTGGGCGCTTTCGAGTACCCCGGGCTGGATACGCCCTTTGAGGTGGACGGGCGCAGTGCGCAGGTGGCCTTCACCGCCATCATCCAGGGCGACGACATCTACCTGACGGTGTACGACCAGGAGATCAGCACTGAGGAGGTGGAGATCAACGAGGTCTACACCGACCAGCCGCCGATCTGGGTGGCGATCTACAATGACGACGGTGGGACGCTAGGTGAGGTCATCGGGCAGGAATGGCTGGACAGCCAGCAAACCGAATACGTGATCGTCAACATCGACCTCGAGCAGGCTACGCCGATCCTATACGCCATGATGCACAAAGATGCCGGGGAGATTGGCGTTTTCGAGTACCCGGGGCCTGACGAGCCGGTGGTGATCTTCGGCGAACAGATCATCAGCGCTTTCAACGTCACCCTGCCCTAGTTCCCCCTCTCAGCAGGCGCGCGACTTCAACCCGGCTCATCCACCGGGGAGATTCGCCGTCCAAACGCGCTTCAAACTGAATAGGGCCTAGAATAGATTACTGCGGGCTCTCACCATCGGCCACAGCCTCACGGATTTGTGCCGTCAGGGCGCGTGCCCGCTCGGGCGCGTCGCCGAGGTAATCCCCAACCTCCATCAAGGCGTTTAATTCATCCACAGCCAGATAGCCAGCGAAGACCTCATCGGCAGCGATCAACTCCGCCAGCGGGTTGGCCTGGCCATCCTGGATGGCCTCCCAAGCGGAGAGGGCATGCTGGCGCAGGCGGGCGTGCATCTCCTGGCGGTCAGCGCCAGCCTTCCCTAAAGCCATCAGCACCCGCTCGGTGGCGGCGAAGGGGCCGTAAGTTTCAAGATTACGGGCGATAGCGCGCTGATCCACGCTTAGGCCAGCCAGGATGCCTTTCGTGGCGCTCAAGATCTCGTCGGCGGCCAGGAAGGCTTGAGGTATGACGATGCGGCGGTTGGCGCTGTCGTCCAGGGTGCGCTCAAGCAGCGAATGGGCGGCGTTATCCCAGGCCACGCGTGGGGGCGCGGCGAGATAGCGGGCTAGGGAATTGATCTTCTCAGCCTGGATAGGATTGCGCTTGAAGGGCATGGCCGAAGAGCCTACCTGGGCCTCCCCAAAAGGCTCGCTCAGTTCCCCGATAGCAGGGGATTGCATCACACGCAGGTCAAAGGCGAACTTGTAGAGCGAAGCGCCCAGCCCCGCCAATGCACTCAGGATGGCGTAATCCTGCTTGCGCGGGTAGGTCTGGGTGACCACGGGGTAGAAGCGCAGCCCCAGGCGCTCGGAAAGGCGCGCCTCGAACTCCGGCAGGTGCTGAGGCCCGATCAAATCGGCGAACGAAGCCGAGGTGCCGACGGCGCCGCGCAGCCCTTTGCCGCGCAGGTTATGCCGCAACGTACTGAGATTTTGGTAGTCGGTGAGCAAATCCTGGCCGTATTGGGCCAAGCGGTAGCCCAGCGTGCTAGGCTCGGCCGGCTGCAGGTGGGTGTAGGCGATGACCGGCAGGTCCGCCCAACGCTCGATGTGCTCGGCCAAGCCGTCCAGCACGGCGGCCAGCGAAGCCAGGATCAACTCCAGCGCTTCGGCCAGGCGCAGTGCGTCGGCGTTGTCCTTGACGTCCATGGAAGTGGCGCCCAGGTGAAGGATTCCACCCCCTACCGGGCACTGCGATGCGAAGACCTGCAATTCGGCCACCAGATCGTGGTGTGTCTCGGCCTCCACCGCCAGCGAGCGCCCCAAATCCACGGCCTCGGCGTGCTGGCGTAGATCGTCAAGCTGCTCGGCGGTCACTAGACCATACTCGGCCTGCACCTCCGCCAAGGCCAGCCAGATGCGGCGCCAAAGGCGACGGGCGTGGTCTTCACTCCAGATATGGCGCATGCCCTGGCTGCCGTAGCGCCAGGAAAAAGGTGAAAGGTAGTTCTCGAAATCGTGCATGTGTGCTCACCCAATGTAGAACTGCGGCCAACAAAAGCGAAAGCCGGGCGAAAACGGCGGCGGTCAAAGGGGCTGTATAATGAAGCTCACCAGAACAGCTTCCGCTATACCCGAATTATAACCAATGTGGTTTGCTTTCCCACCGAATGCTGGCTATAATCTTTCCATTGACATTATCAATGGATACCTGAGGTAATGAGGAGAACACCCTGAGCGAGCGCACCACCCGCAATCTGGACAACTCGAAAGAGGCCCCCAGCTTCCAATTGAAGGAAGGCGATCTCCTTCAAGACCGCTACGAGATCCAGGAGATCGTCGGCGCAGGCGGCATGGGGTCGGTCTACCGCGCCAGAGATACCAATTTCAAGGCCATCCGCCTGGTAGCCATCAAGGAGATGATCAGCCAGGTGACCGACCCGCTGGTGCGGCGCAACATCCTGAACATCTTCGAACGAGAGGCCAATATCCTGGCCACGTTGCGCCACCCCGCTATCCCGCGCATCTACGACTACTTCTCGCGCGGCGACCGGGCCTACCTGGTACTGGAATTCGTGCACGGCAAGGACCTCGACCAAATTCTCTCGCAAACCACCACCTTCTTCCCCCCTGAACAGGTCTTCACCTGGGCGGTGGAACTGTGCGACGTACTGCACTACCTGCATTCCCACGAGCCCGAGCCGATCGTCTTCCGCGACGTCAAGCCCTCCAACATCATGGTCAATTTGCAGAATCACATCGTGCTGGTGGATTTCGGCATTGCCAAGGTCTTCCAGGCCGGGCAGAAGAACACCATGGTGGGCACGCAGGGCTACTCGCCGCCGGACCAATATCGTGGCGAAGCCACCCCTAAGGTGGATATCTACGCCCTCGGCGCCACCATCCACCACCTGCTCACTCTACGCGACCCGCGGCTGGAAGCGCCCTTCTCCTTCGACGAGCGGCCGATAAAGGACATCAACCCCGATATCCCCCCCGAGATGATCGCCGTGATCGACCGCTCCCTGCAATACGACCCCGACAACCGCTTCGAGAGCGCCGAAGAGATGCGCGATGCACTGCTCAACGCGGCGCACAAAACCGGCACCCTGCTGGACCTCAACCTGCCCACCGCTTCCTACTCTCGAAAAGCGGGCATCAAGCCGCTGTGGACTTTCGAATGCGAGGACGAGATCCGGGGCACGCCTGCGCTCTACGAAGGCACCCTTTGCGTGGGCTGCTACGACAACAACCTGTACGCCCTGGATGCCTCGAGCGGCGAATTCAAGTGGAAGTACGCCACTGATGGCGGCATCCCGGGCCGCCCGGCGGTCCTGGGGGGCAATATGTTTTTCGGCTCCGAAGACCATCGCCTGCACGTGGTCTCGACGCAATCCGGCAAGGTGGTGTGGACCTACTTCACCGACGCCCCGATCCGCTCCTCGCCGCGCATCGCCGAAAGCCACGTGTTCATCGGCTCAGACGACGCTTACCTGCACGCCGTCAACGTAAACAGCGGTCGGATGACCTGGAAAGCAGAAGCCAGCTCTCCGGTGCGCTCGACGCCCTTCATCACCAACGAACTGGTCTATTTTGGAACTGAGGAGGGCGACTTCTACGCCATCGATTTCCGCGGCGAGGTCAAGTGGCACTTCAAGGCCAAGCGAGCGGTCACTGCCTCGCCGGTGGTGGTGGGCGACGCGGTTTACTTCACCTCGCTGGACGGCACGCTGTACGCCCTGGATGCCCATTCGGGGTGGGTGGTGTGGCGCTTCCGCATGGGCAAAGGCTCGATCTCCAGCCCCTGCGTGATCGACAACCTGCTGTTCGTCGGCTCAGCCGACAAAGCCATCTATTGTGTGGACATCCGCACCGCCAAGGAGACCTGGCGCTTCAACACCGACCATCAAGTCTCCGGTTCCCCAGTCGTCTATAAGGATTCGATCTACTGCGGCTCGGTGGACGGCCACCTGTACTGCATCGATTACCAGAGCGGCCAACTGCGCTGGAAATTCGGCACCGAAGGGCCGGTCACCGGCACGCCTTTGGTGCACGACGACATCGTTTATTTCGGCTCCACCGACAAAAAACTGTACGCCCTACTAGCTTGAGATCGTTCAGATCGGCAAGGTGCTCTCCGTGACAAATCCAATCAAAGTCTTCATCAATAGATTGTTCAAGAAGCAAAGCCTCACGGTGAATGAAGCCACCACCGCGCCGCTTACCGAACAGCAAATCAGGGAAATCGCCGAGGAGACCCACCGCTACCAGCCTCCCCAGTTGCTGGTGGGCAGCGGCCGCGATGTCGGCTTGGTGCGCAACAACAACGAGGACTCCCTGTTCACCTTCATCGCCACCATGGCGACGGAGAAGCGCAGCCTGCCCTTCGGCATCTTCATCGTGGCCGACGGCATGGGCGGGCACCAGAACGGCGAGATTGCCAGCGAGAAAGCCGTGCGCGCCATGAGCACGCACATCATAAAGAAGCTCTATACGCCGCTGTTCGGCATTCAGCCCCACCCACCCCAGGAATCGCTGCAGGAGATCATGGAGCAAGGCGTCTTGGAGGCTCACCGCGCCGTGATGAGAAACGCGCCCGGCGGAGGCTCGACGCTGACGGCCGTGCTGGTGCTGGGCAACCAGATGACCGTGGCACACTTGGGCGACAGCCGCGCCTATGTCATCCAGCGCGACGGGCGCATGCAGGCGGTCACGCGCGACCATTCATTGGTGCGCAGATTGGAGGAACTGGGGCAGATCACTCCCGAGGAGGCCGCCGTCCACCCCCAGAAAGCCATGCTCTACCGCGCCCTGGGCCAGGGGGAGCCTTCGGAGCCGGATATCTCCAACCATTCATTCCCCCACCCCGGTTACGTGCTGATCTGCTCGGACGGCCTGTGGAACGTCGTGCCGGAGGACAAGATCCTGCGCATCATCAACGGCGCAACCGACCTGAACCAAGCTTGTGCCGACCTCATCGAAGCGGCCAACGCAATGGGAGGGCCCGATAACGTCGCCGTCATCATCGTGAGCTTGTCCGACTAAGGCAGGGGGTAAAATGGCCACCAATTACCTGGATAATTACTACGCTCGTCTTGGGCTGGCAAAGAGCGCTTCCACGGAAGAGATTCGCAACGCCTACCACCAGGCAGCCCGGCGGCTGCACCCCGACGCGCGGCGCGATCCAGGTTCCACCGAATTCTTCCTGAGGATCCAGGAGGCCTACGAGGTCCTCTCCGATAAGAGCAAGCGCGCCAAGTACGACAGCACCCTGCCGGATGATATCGACGCGCCTGCCGACATCATGGTGAACACAGTCTACAGCCGGCCGATCCTGCCAACCATCGACGACCCACAGCTGGTCTACGTATTGATGGACTTGATGTCAAAGCCCGCCAAGGAGCAGCTCACCACGCGGCCCAGACCCAAGATCAACGTGTGCCTGGTACTGGATAACTCCACGTCGATGAAGGGCAGCCGGATGGACGTGGTCATCACCTCGGCGATCGCCTTGATCAAGCAGCTCAAGTCGAAGGACATCCTCTCCATCGTCGCCTTCAACGATTTCGCCGAAGTGGTGGTTCCGGCCACTGTGGGCTTGGATTACGAGCGGGTGGAGGCGCGCATCCGGAAACTGCAAGCCAGCGGCGGCACCGAGATATACAAAGGGCTGGAGACCGGCCTGCGCGAAGTTAAACGTCATTTGAGCCCAAGCCACGTGAACCACCTGATCTTGATTACCGATGGGCGTACCTACGACGACGAGCAAGACAGCATTGACCTGGCAGGGGGCGCCGCCGAATTGGGCATTACCATCAGCGGGCTCGGCGTGGGCAGCCAATGGAACGATCAATTCCTGGATCACCTGGCAGGCAAGACCGGCGGCAACAGCCTATTCGCTGCCGAGGCTACCGAAATCAGAAAGCTGCTCGAGCAGAAGTTCAGCGGCCTGTATCAGGTCTACGCCAGCCAGGTCAGCCTCGAATTCAGCACGCCACCCAACGTGGATTTGCGCTACGCCTTCCGGCTCTCGCCTGAGACCGGGCCCCTGGTGATCGAGTCGCCGCTCTATCTGGGCAATATTCCCATTGGACCTCGCCTGACGATCATCATGGAATTCATGGTGCATTCGATCCCGGCCGAAGAGAGCGATCTCACACTGGCTGAAGGCAGGCTCAAGATGCAGATTCCCTCACGGGTAATTCCGGCAACCGATATCCGCTTCAGCCTAAAGCGGCCGACGGCGCCCCAACCCGAACTCGAGGCGCCCCCGCTGGTGCTGGTCGATGCCATGTCGCGGCTTTCCTTGTATCGTTTGCAAGAGCAAGCCCGCGACGAAATCGCCGATGGCGAGATCGAGAAGGCTACCAAGCGGCTCAATGAACTCGCCACCCAACTGCTGGCCTCTGGTCAAGAAGGGCTGGCAAAGACCATCCTTTTGGAGACAGAAAAGCTTAAAACCCTTGGTTCTTTCAGTGAGGGGGCTGAAAAGCAGATAAAATATGGGACGAGAGCCCTGCTTCTCCCCTCAGAACTGAAGGAGAGCATGTGATGTCTATTATTTGCCCAAACTGCCAAAGCGAAGAGCCGGAAGGCTCACTGTTCTGCAGCAAATGCGGAACGAGGCTCGTGGATAAAAACGGGCTGACCACTGCTGGAATAGGAATGAAGCCCGGCCATAAGGTCACCGAGCTTCCCCTAGCGCCTGAACCTCTCGAGGGGGTAGCGGCCAGCCTGCACATCGTGCGCACTGGACAGATCCTGCCGCTGGTCGGCAGGAACGAGTTCACCATCGGCCGCGTGAGCGAGGGGCAATCGATCTTGCCCGATGTCGATCTGGCGCCCTACGATGCCTACTCACAAGGCGTCTCACGCCTGCACGTCACCATCAAGATCAGCGCAGGGAAGGTCACCATCACCGACCTGGGTTCGTCGAACGGCACGCGCATCAACAACACGCGCATCCCTCCCCACAAGGAACAGGCCCTCAACCATGGGGACGTGATCACGCTAGGGGCTTTCAAGCTTCAAGCCCTGCTGCACCAGGAATAATCCCGGAGGCCAGCATGCCTATTACCGTAGTCATCCATATTGCCAATGAGGATCCCATCGTTGGCGAGATCGAGGAGATGCCCAAGCCTTCCGATAATTTCTTGACGGTCAGCAATCCACGCCGCCGTGATGGCAAGGACGTGCACTACCTCGTGAGAGAGGTCACCACGGTGATCTGGCCGTGGGAGCGGATCAATTTCCTCGAGATCATGCCCAGCGAAGAGGACGAGGAGATCATCGGTTTCGTAAGGGAGTAGTGTGTGAAAGATCAGCAGTTCGCCAACCGCCGCATACTGGTCGTGGATGACGAAGAGCGCATGGTGCGCTTCATCCGCCTCAACCTGGAGCATGATGGCTTCCAGGTGGTCGAGGCTTTCACCGGCCAGCAAGCCATGGATCGGCTGCGGGAGACTTTGCCCGACCTGGTGCTGCTGGATGTGATGCTGCCTGATATCGACGGTTTCGAGGTGCTGCGGCTAATCCGCGAGAGCAACGACGTGCCCGTGATCATGCTGACAGCCAAGAGCGAGGAGGAAGAACGCATCCACGGCCTGGAGTTGGGCGCCGATGACTACGTTACCAAGCCATTCAGCCCGCGCGAACTGGTCAGCCGCGTGCGCGCCGTGCTGCGGCGCACCGATGCCGCCCGAGGGGATGCCACCGGCCTGATCGAGGTGGACGACCGCCTCAAGATCGATTTCGACCGGCGCGAGGTGTGGGTGGATGGAAAGCTGGTCAAACTACGCCCCACCGAATACCGCCTGCTCTACCATCTAGTGCAGAACGCCGGTTGGGTGGTCTCCCACGACCAGATCCTGGCCAAGGTGTGGGGCTACGAGTACCGCGATGAGCCCCACTACGTGCGGCTCTACGTGAACTACCTGCGCCAGAAGCTGGAGGAGGACTCCTCCAACCCCAAGTACATCCTCACCGAGCGCGGCGTGGGCTACCGTTTCGTGGATTTCCGCCGCGAACAGACCCAAAAAGAGAAGGAGAAGAAGGGGAAAAACAAGAAAGACGAGTGATCCGCAAGACTCTGACAGTTTTTTAACGAACGGTTTGCGTTTCTCTTACGCGAACCGTTTACCATTTAAGCGCAAATTACTTTCGTGAAGGAGATTATTGGAAAAGGAGGCAACTATGTCCAACTTAATTAGATGGCAACCTTTCCGCGACCTGTTCTCGATGCGCAGGGATATCGACAGGCTGTTCGACGAAGCCCTGGCGCATCCCCTGACGGGCTGGGAGGACTGGAGCGTCCCCCAGGTCAATCTGTACCAGACCAAGGACGACGTGATGGTCGAAATGGCCGTCCCCGGCGTGAATCCCGATGACATCGACATCGAGATCACCGGCGATGTGCTCACCGTGCGCGGCGAAACCAAGGTGGAGGAAGAGAAGGAAGATTCCGCTTACCACCTGCGTGAACTGCGCTACGGCTCCTTCAGCCGCACGCTGAACCTGCCGGCAAAGGTGGAGGCCGACAAGGCCAAGGCCGACTTCAAGAACGGCATGCTGACGCTCACCTTGCCGAAGGCCGAAGAGGTGCGCCCCAAGACCATCAAGGTGACGGCCAAATAAGCTCGCTCACGCGCAGCTCGTCAGCCAAACGTAGAGCCATGCCGGTATACACTTTCCAGTGTGAGGTTTGCGGCGCGGTCTTCTCCAAGCGGATGCACATGGACGAAGACCGCTCAAACCTCACCTGCCCGGAGGGGCACACCCCCACTCACCGGCTGTACGCCCCGCCGGCCATCGAATTCAAAGGCCTGGGCTTCTACGCCACCGACAGCCGCAAATCAGCGGGCAAGACAAGCCCGTCAAGCAAAGCGTAGCACCCATCAATACAATCAATAAACACAACCCCGCCAAGTTCGGCGGGGTTGTTGATTTTAGCAATCTGGTATCACAATTTCGTTTTCACTCAGGCGGGGGAAGCCTCGTCTGAATCCTCGAGCCGTTCGCACAGCGCCCGCAGGTAGTGCCAATGGTAGATGCCGTGCTTGTGCCCATCCTCCCACTCGATGTTGATGGCGTAATTGCCCACAGCCTTGATATCCCGCAAACGCGTGGCGCTGGCGTCCATCAGCGGGATGACGAAGACGTCGTCGTCCGGCTCGGTGCTCATGTTCTCGTGCCCACCCCGGCACTGGGCGCACGGGCAGGCATTACGCAGCAGGTCAAAAGGGTACACGCAGGCCTTGCCATCACTCCACTGGATGGTCAATTGGCCCTGCTTGCGGTCGGCGGTGATGTCGATTGGCACGAGGCTGCTCATAGGTGTCTTCTCGCTCGAAGTCAATTAGCTGATGGATTCAAGGCACGGCCACCAAGGAAAGGAAATCGGAAACCGCCCACCCGTTGCGGGCTTCATCGACCGGGGTGACCACATACCACCAGGTGAGGCCATCGGCCTGCTCGGGACCGGCGCGCACCTCAAAGACCTCCGAATCATAGCCCAGGAAATTGATGGCCGCCGATAGCCCAGGCGAACGGCGCAGGTTCAGCCCTGCCCCTCCGGTGTTGACGATCTGCACGTAGCTGCCCACCCCAATCTCACCGGGAAGCGGTGAGGCGTCGGGCGGCTCGGTGGCGATCACGGTCGCCGTGGGAGTGGGGATGAGTGGGGTGGCGGTCGGGCCGGGGGTGACGGCGAGCAGCGCGGTGGGAAGGCCGGGCGGCTGCTGCGGCGGGGTGGTGACCCACAGCAAAAGGAAAGCTCCGAAGAACAAGAGACCCGCCAGGCCCAAAGCGCCCAGCGCCACCGGAGGCTGCAGCAAGGTGCGGTAGAGACGTTGGAATTTGGGGCTGAGCTTCATTGCTGGCTATGGTTGGCTTCCGGCGCCATCGAGCAAGGGCGGCTCCGCCGGATAGCCGAACAGCGCCGGATGTGCGTCGGCCGGGACGAGCACGCGCAACGCCCTAGGCTGCACCTCGATCTCGATAGCGCCGTTGACGGCGATCGATTCGCCGTCCATTTGCAGATGGTTGAGCGCCTCGGATTGAATGCGCAGCTTGCGGAAGGGGATGTGCTGCACTTTGCTGGATTCGACGTGCCGCCCTAAAAGCAAATTGAAAGCGTGCCGCACGACTTGCTCCAGCGAATCACCGCTAAACAGCCACAAGTCCATCAGACCATCATCCAAGCAGGCTTGCGGGGAGATCTGCGCCAGGCCCCCGGCATAATTGCGGATATTGGAGACCACGGCGACCAAAGAGTGCTGGTGGCTGATCTCCTCATCGGTCTCCACTTCCAGATCGATGCCCTCCCAGTTGTAGGCCGCCTGAAGAACGGAGGCCACGTACATGGGGATGGCAAGCTGGCGGTGCCCCTGGCGGTGCTCTTCCATCTTATGCACCACCAAAGCACCCAATCCGACCCCTGCCCACAGCAAGAAAGCCTTGTCGTTGCAAATCCCCACGTCCACCGAATAGACCGGAGCAGCCGCCAGACGCAGGGCACTCTCCTCCAGGGCCAGCGGATTGGTCAGAGTGAGGCCGCGCAGGCCCAGTTCACGGGCCCAGACGTTGGATGAGCCGGCAGGCAGCATGCCCAGGGCGGTCTGCGTCCCCACCAGGCCGCCAGCAGCCTGACCCACCGAGCCATCCCCGCCGACGACGAAAATGGCGTCTAAGGATTCCTCGGCGGCCTCTCTGGCAAGCTGGGTGGTGTGCTCGCCGCCCTCAGTCTGAACGACATCTACTATCCAGCCGTTATCTTCCAGCCGCTGGGCGGCGCGCAACATCAGCCTCCAGGAAGGGAAGCGGCCGGCAACCGGGTTAAATATCAAACGTGCTTGGGGCATCTCTCTCCAGCCAGATTGTACTAGAGATTTGCGCTCAGGCAAGCCCCACCTCTTCGGTTGGCAACTGGCGAAGCGCCCCGCTTTCCGGTAAAATGCAAAGCGCAGTGGCTTTCCGTCACGCTTTGGGCAATGCTATGAACGAATCGGATTTGCTGAACGGACGATACAAACTCGAGGATAAGATCGGCAGCGGCGGCATGTCGATGGTCTATCTTGGCCGCGACCTGATGCTGGAGCGCAGCGTGGCCATCAAAGTGCTGCGCAAGGATTTTTCCAGTGATCCGGCCTTCCGCGAGCGCTTCCGCCAGGAAGCCAAGGCCGCCGGTAACCTCTCGCACCCCAATATCGTCACCGTTTACGATTTCGGCCTGGATGAGGATCAGCTCTTCATCGTGATGGAGCACGTGCCCGGCACCGACTTGCACACTATGCTCAAGGAGCGGCGGCTCTTCAAGATCGAGGAGGGCATCGCCCTGATCGTGCAGGCCTGCGCCGGGATCGGCTACGCTCATCGAGCCGGGCTGGTGCACTGCGACGTCAAGCCACACAACTTCATCGTCACCCCCGACGGCCGCCTGAAAGTGACCGATTTTGGGATCGCCCGGGCACTGGCTTCCATCAACCCCGATGAGGCTTCCGACGTGGTGTGGGGGTCGCCGCAGTATTTCTCGCCCGAACAGGCGGGGGGCATGGCCCCGTCGCCCGCCTCCGACGTGTATTCCCTGGGCGTGGTGATGTACCAGATGTTCACCGGCGAGCTGCCATTCACATCGAAATCCGCCGAGGAACTGGCCCAGATGCACCTCACCGCGGAACCCACCCCGCCGCGCGAATACAACGCCTTCATCCCCCCGGCCCTGGAGGAGATCATCCTCAAGGTGCTCTCCAAGGAGCCTTCCTCCCGCTACCGCACCGCCGACCAGCTCGGCCGCGTGCTGCTCACCTTCGCCCGCCAGGAAGACATCGAAGCCCCGGAGCTGCAAGCGGTGGCCTTATCGCAAGGGAAGCTGAACCGCTCTCTTCACGCCGGCCTCTCCGCCCTGAAGGGAGAGCTCGGGGCCTCTCCGCCCGATGAGCTTGGCACCATCGACTGGGCGGCAGTGGGGCTGGGCTTGCTGGCGCTCTTGGCAGTCGGTGGCCTGATCCCCTTCTGGATGTGGGTGTATTTCGTTTTCAACCCGCCTTTCCACTAAATCGCGGCTGCACCCCCCTACGCTTTGATATAATGAAACAATGCTCAACCCTAACGTGCCCTACGTGATCGCCGTCTCCATCCTGGGCGCCGACTTCGCCGTGCTGAAGGATCAGATCGCCGAAGCGGAAGCCAACGGGGCCGGCTGGGTGCACATAGACGTGATGGATGGCCACTTCGTGCCCAACCTCAGCATGGGGCCGGTGGTGGTGGAGGCCTGCAAGCGGTCCACCGCGCTGCCGCTGGACGTGCACTT
>Ga0068714_10003465_pt1 | contig 18688 bp, 12 predicted proteins | sample MTBNYHSulfiMetaG_FD_62988 | JGI IMG/M metagenome (GOLD analysis project Ga0068714, IMG submission 62988) | Enrichment culture microbial communities from rom New York Harbor, USA that are MTBE-degrading - MTBE-NYH (New York Harbor Sulfidogenic)... | ecosystem: Environmental > Aquatic > Marine >... | reverse complement strand
CCGGACGTCCGTCCGATCGAACCGGGCATCCTTGCCGTACTTGCCGCTGAGAAACCCGCTGGCCAACGGCACGCGAGCCAGCACGCCAAGCCCCTGCGCCATCGCAGCATCAAGAAACTGCCCTTCCGCCTTCCGTTGAAGTCGGTTGTAGACAACCTGGATCGCGCCCGCCACCACGTCGGAAGCACAGTCCACCTGATGTGTCCCCTGATAGCTGCTGCTGATCGATATGCCGAGGTGCCTCACAACGCCCGATTCGATCTGCCTTTGCAGCATCTCCCACAATCCCGGCGTGTCGAACATCGCATCGGTCCCGCTGTGGAACTGGTACAAGTCAATGTAGTCCGTCTGTAGCGCCTTCAACGAGGCTTCCAGTTGCTCTCGAACCAGCGCCGGCTTGTAGACGTCGTCCCGCTCGAACCGCCGCTTGAACTGGTGGCCGAACTTGGTCGCGATGATCCAGCGGTCACGCCTGCCCCTGATCGCCTGCCCGATGAGCCGCTCCGAGAGGTGGTCACCGTAGCATTCGGCGGTGTCGATCAGGTTGATGCCGAGTTCGGCGGCCTTATCCACCATCGCGTCGACCTCGGCCTGCTCGAAGGTCTTGCCCCACTCGCCGCCAAGCTGCCAAGTCCCCAGGCCAACAACCGAAACCTCCAGCCTTGTCTTGCCCAACCGGCGGTACTTCATGGCCTCAGATCCTTCCTTGAAACGCGCCACTAATGGGCGTAAAACCCGGTTGCAGAACGAGCCGCGGCCGTGTAGTCCAGCACGTCGTCATCCGACAGGGTCAACGACCCGATGTCTCTAAAACGGTCTGTCTCATCGGTGGTGCGATATGCCGCGAATGTCTCGCGCTCGGAGCCGCGTATGGAGACTGTGACCCGCTTGTCTTTCATGCCGATGTTGACCAAAACAAATGCGTCCGGGTACTTGGTACCGTTGCGATCGAAGGCAAGCAATGCCACTTCCGAATCCATGGCGGTCGTACGGACGACCGCCATGCCGGGCTGACCCGCCCGCGTCAGAAGCTTGTAGTAGTAATACCCACGCAGCACCTCGTACGTGCCGTCTTCCGAGACGCGGAACGCCGTTCCCGGATTCGGGTCACCACCAACCCATTTGGCCGGTCGCTGGATGCACGCCCACGGCGTAATGCCGTTGACTTTCGCCGTGTAGATATTCCCATGCATCTCCTTGATGTTGCCCACATCCATTTTGCCCCAGCTCGTGGAGGTCACCCAAGCGTGCAAGTCAGGTTGCTTGTCGCGGAGTACATCGATTCCCACACTGCGGTGCTCACCGAACCAACGGCCATACGTGCCGCCGTAGAAGCCGTGAGATGTCACCAAGCCAAGATTCGCCAGGGCCCCTTCGTCGTCGGCAATCGCGTCCGCGTAACCCCAGGCACTGAACCGATACCAGTTAGTGCACTCGCCCGGTGTAAGACCGACATCCGCTAAGCCCGCTTCGTCGAGCATCGGACGCATGAATTTCAGGAAATCGACCACTTGCTCCGGCGGCCAGAACAGATTGTAGTCATGCCCCTGCCCGATGTTGCCGCTGGCGCCATCTGCGGGCCAGCGCATCCAGTCCTCACCCTCATTGTGCAGCGAGAGGTACTTGACAGGAAGCCCTTCTTTCTTCCGCAGGTAGCGCACCCAGTCGATCATGTAGCAAGCCAGGTCGTACTTGCGCGCCGGGTCGAGATCGCGGCCACGCAGGAACTTCTGCTTCGTCACCCAGGCGGGCGGCCCGTACAGCGTCGTAATGATCGTCAGGTCATCCCCCCGCTCTCGCGTACGCTTGAGGCCTTCGCGCACAAAATAGCGCATCCATCTCGTTGTTGTCTCATGGTCGAACGGTCCACCTGGCTCTTCCTGATGAAACGGATCGAAGAACATCTTGACGAGGCCCGGCTTCAGGCCGTCGTCGCCAAAAACCATGTCCAGAATCTCCTGCCGCTCCACTTCACTGAGCAAGCTGAAGCCACCGTATTCCTGGGGGTCTTTGCCGTAGTCAAGAGACTGAGCCACTTCGACGTAGTTGACTCCAAAGCCGTCCCAGTTGCGGAGCTTCCTGGTGAAATCCACCTCCGCCCGCACGGCCTGGAAATCCATCGTCTGACCGAATGCCACGCTCGCGTAGACGCAGACCCAGGCAACACACACACCCCCAAAACCGCCGCGCCTCTTCATGTCCTTGGCGCCCTTTCCCTTGACCATGTCATTGCCCCGGCCCCACCACCTGGATCGCACCGGCCTCCAGCAGGGGCTCCAGCATATTGGCCGCCCCGCCATGCTCGACGATCCGGCCATCAACGACCTTGTCGATGTTGACGACGGTGATTTCGACGGTCTTGCCCGTCGGCTTTGTCCCGAGCCACCCGCCGCGATGCGTGCCGCGCATCGTGGCCCGCGTCACGACCCAATCGCCCTCGGCGATCTGCTGCTCGATGGTCAGATGCAGATATTCATACGTCCGGCGGCCGCCCAGGATGTGTTGCTTCGCCCCTTCGAGCCCCAAAGCATATCGCACATTATTATACACCTCCGCGTAGTCCGGTGCGATGAACTCGGCCAAGCACTCGACGTCGCCCGTATTCACGACCTCTTCGATGTAACGGCGAACCAGCCGTTTGTTATCCTCTGTCGACATGATCACGCCACCTGGGCATTGAAGCCGCATAGCTGACAGAAATCTCTCACCTGGCGGCTGTAGTCACCGTAGAAGAAAATCTGATGGAAGCCTGGGAAGCTGAGCACGGGATGGCCACCGTCGAACTTGACTTTCACCGAGACCACGCAGCCGCCGCTGGGAGGCACCTCCATGTTGTCCGTCACGGTGCCGACCGAGACGAGGACAGTCGAGGGCGTATCCTGATTGCCTGGCAGTAAGTCGATGCTCGTGACGCGCTGCCCTTCTCGCCAAATCGTTCGCGGGACCGCGTCACGGTTGCCGTGATGGTGCTTGATGTCGAAGGGTTCAGGACGCTGGTCAAATCCGTTTAGCCGCGTCGGGCACGAGCAGTGCGCGCCGATCACCGTGTCGTCCATCGTATCGGCCACCGGATCTTGCTGAAACCCCGGGCGGTCGAACAGGTACTGAACCATCACATGCGACGCCACCGCGCCGAGATCGGCCTCACAGGCGGCCGGGATGCCATCGTCGTTCATCCGCGACCAGGCGATGCAGGGCAGGCTGACGTCGATTTGGCCAAGGGCACCGAGGCAGTCCATCGTGATGGCGTCGGCTCCCTCTCGTTCGAGAATCCGACCTGCGACGTAGTAGCTCTTAAGACCGTTGATCACATCCTGCCGTGTCGCATCGATTCGGCGGCGCGCTCGGCGCATGTACTCATCGGCCATCGCCAGGATCGCCTCGCTGTCCGACGTACGACGGTACTCCTCGATGAACGAAGAAGCCGGGATGTGCCGCAGCGAGATGCCCGTGTCGGCCAAGGGCGTATCGAAACGCCTGTCGCCTTTGATGACCACGCAGCGGGTTTGCGCCATCTTCGCTTTGGCACAGAGCATCTTCATGCCGTAGGCGGGCTGGCTGAAATCACTCGTCGCGTAGACAACACAGCCCGGCGTGTCGGCCACGCTGACAGTGTTCGTCGTGAACGACGTTCCCAGCGGAGAGAAGATGATCGAGGGGACGGTGCTGGCGGCGACCTTCTGCACCGTCGGCCAGGAATGCTGCTGGCGGTCCATCATGACCAGCATCAGGCCATCGACCTTAGCGGCTTCGGCCTCGGCGATCCAGGCCTGCCCTTCTTCAAGGCTGTATATCGGCTCGGGGCGCAATTCGAGCCTGGCCCTAAGCTGTGAAGCCCTCCGAGCCAGTTCCGCCGCGTACTTCTGCCTCGCTGCGTCACCATCATAGACCGCGCCGGGCCAGAGCATGCCGTATTCCTCCTTGCGCCGGACGAATGCTGCTCCAATCGTCGGCACGTAGGCGGAAGCGGGACCGCACTGGCGAATCGGCTCCATCGCCAATCTCTTCGAATCCAGCGACGAACAACCGGCCAACATCGATGAACCCGCCAGTGCAACCGTCGACCCCTTGAGGAAATCGCGGCGTGAGAACGAATGACAGGACTGACAATGCAAAGGACATCTTCCCGAACCCATGGCAACCTCCCAGATTCCAGCTCAGAAATCGCACAATGCGCAGCGCGCATCCTGCCGGACCATCCGGGAAGCTATCCTATGAACCTCGCCAGGCAATTGCAACGATTTGCCGGTCTCCGCTCCGGCACAGCTTATGGCAGCACCCCCTCGAACGGCCAGAAGACCCAGTCGCCGTTGTCGGCCCACATACGCGGCTTACCGTCCTGACCAAGGCCCTGTACCCCTCCGTCGTCAGTCAGGTTCTCACCCCAACTGTACAGCAGAAAGCCATCGTTCGTCCTGCGGTAGGACAACGGACCGGTACCGAAGGGGTCCTGAGGCAGTTTCGAGAGGTAACCTGTCGCGACCAGCGTCTCGAGGCTGGCGGGATACTCGCTTCTATCCCTCCTGTAGGACACGATCGCCACGGTGATGATGGCCGCCCCTTCGTGAGTCTTGAGCCTCCACGCCTGCTGGTCTACGCGATCAAAGGCCGGAGGAAGAATGGACAGCAGCATGTTGCCGAATGGGATCCCCTCTTCCTCATCTGACACGAGATATGGACCCTCCTCGCCGGGTAGCGTTTTCAGCGAGGACTGGGCCCGCTCGAAGAACCGTTCGACCATGGCCATCGTCTCGCGGCGGTCGGGATAGTCAAAGACGAATACCCCGAGCAGGTTGTCCAACCAGTTGCCAGCGGCGAATGGGAATCCCTGGCGCAACGCATGACCTCCACCCTTGCCATCATCGGTGAAGGTCCGTTGAATGTTGTCGTACCAGAGGGCTTTTTCCCCATCGAAGCTGACAACACTTCGATCTTCGTCGTACAGGCCGCGCAACTGGTTCCGTGCGTGCTCCAATACCGGTCCGGGCACATTCGGCTGATCGTACAAGATATGGAACATCCGAGAATAGGCGACGCCCTCAATCGCGACCCCGACCAACTGCTCAATAAGGAGCCCTCGGCACTGCAAATGTCGGCCGACCCGTCGCATGACGAAACAGTCGTCGAACGCCTCTTGTACATTGCCGCGGTGAACCTCATAGGCAGCCTCGTGAGCAAGAGCGAGCACAAGATGCCTGTACCTGGGCAGTGCATCCATCGGTTTGTCCATGAAGTTCGGGTCTCTCAGATTGGATTCGTTGGTGTCGTAGATCGGCCAGTAATTGGGTGTGCCCGCCCCCTGCCTGAGCTTGGCTAAAGCCGGTGCGTTCTCACCCAACCACGCTGCAAGCAGATCAAGTTCAACGTCGTTGTAGTCCTCCAGTTCGGGTCTTGACGTCTCTACCTTCTGCCGGAGTTGCTGCGGCGGCTTGACGTAAAGTCTGGCCGCTTCTTCATAGTAGACTGCGGCGTTTGCGGCCTTCTTGTCTGCCGGCCTCCAACGCTCATTGAGCCATTCAACGTAGTTGACGCGAATCGTCGGCCTGCCGACAAACAGAGGCAGCGCACACAGTACTATGTAGGCCAGAATCACCAGAACCCCTTGCCCGATACGCACAAGCGCCTTCTGCCACAGCGGTCGGCAGCGCTTCTTGGCCCGACGGCACAGGGCCGCCAGAAGCTTGGCATCGCCAAATTGCTCGATCAGCTCACGGGCTCGGATCTCGCGCTGCGCCGCATCCGCACAATCTCTCAGGTCGTCCTCGAAATGCGCTCGCAGCTCCTCGTACACCTCCGCGCGCACGCGCTTGCGATAGCGCACTTGTCGGACGACCTGATCGATGTACTCAACCGCGCAACGAGGAAGCTCGACCGGCCCTCTATCAGGATTCGATTCCATAACTCGCTCTCCGTTCTCGGGGGGATTCAGAACGCCGCTTTCAGCGCGCCGCCCAGGAGCAGATCGACGCCCTTGGCCAACTCCACGAGCTGGGCCTTGCGGCCGGCCAATTCGGCCTCGCCCGTGCCGGTGATCGAGTAGTAGCGCCGCTTGCGTCCCGAGTCGGTCGTCTCCCACTTGCCCTTGATCAGTTTCTTGGCTTCAAGGTTGTAGAGCAGCGGGTAGAGCGTGCCCTTGCCCAGCGTCAGGATCTCGGCGCTTCGCTGCTCGATGGCCTGGCTCAGCTCGTAGCCGTACATCGGACCCCGCGACAGAATCTCCAGCACCACCACCGGGGCAATCCCCTTCAACAACTGGCTTTCGAACTTCATAAGGACCTCCGTAGTTATCCGTAAGGAACCTATTATGCAACGCATAGTATGCTATGCATACCATTCGTGTCAAGTCCTGATTCTCTCTTTTTTTCGAAATAGGCTCGTCGCGTCGGGAACGTCGGCGCTACGACCGATGCCAAGGGCTTGCAATCGCCGGCCGGACGCATAGAATGACCCCCTGAGCGGGCGACAGCGCCCGCTCCTGGAGCAGTGGCCGAGCGGCTTAAGGCGACGGTCTTGAAAACCGTTTTACCGAAAGGTAACGGGGGTTCGAATCCCTCCTGCTCCGTTGGCACAGCGGCCCACCGTTGCGGTCACAGGACCTCCCTGCCCTACGCGGATACCGGGTATTCTCAACACGGCCTGCGGGCACGAGTCCTTTCCGCCACACGCGAGAATCATCGGGCAGGCAAGCATCTTCTCCTGACGATCAAGCCATTGACCACACAGTATCGCATGTTATGTAGCCGAAATATCTATTACTGAGTCCACGTCCGGCTTATTACCTTCTTCTTTGGACATGCCCAGTGGATTGTCGTGATCGAGGCGATCCCGATCCCATGTCGGCACGCAACACGGAGAACGGGTGTACGCGCGAGGGAAAACAGAAGAGACGATCTTCTCCGATGCACCGTCCGAGGGGACGGCACGCCCGGCGTCCCGTCGAGGTCATCCAAAAAAAAAGACACGAATTACGTAGTTGCCACAATTGACCACCTTCCGGGGAAGGGTAAGGTTCTATGCAGCGTCACGGAACAGACCGGAGGCCTCAGTTCCAAACAACACCGGCGCTCCGAGGAATGGTGCAATCTTGGGTCACGGACGGCCCAACGCGGGGAGGCTGTAGGCGCGCTCTACGGACTCCATCGTAGCGGTTCACGTCCGAAGCAACTTGTCACCTCTTCAGATGGCAGAACGGCAGGGTTCTGCGCACGGATGCGTATCAGAGAGTGAGAGAAAGGAGTGTCACACATGAGTAAGAAAATGCTGTTTATTGCTGTCGTGCTAATGCTCGTTTCAACCACAGCCTTTGGGGCTATTGTCCAAGTCCAAACTACCGGTCTTGCTGTTGCTGGAGGGTCAATTGCCGTTGGCAACTCCTACACCACAACCGGTGGAACCGTAAGCGCGAACCAATCAGCGACAAACTCGTATTATGCCGGGCCGTTCGGCTTCGGCGCCAGCCAGACGGCCAGCCAGGGTGCCAGTTCGGACATCCGCGCCACAGGGATGACCTTCGGCTGGGGAGCCGTGGCCACATGGGTCGCCGGCTTCGCCAACACTTGGCAAGGCCAAGCCGTCTGGTAAACCGACTTCTCAGGTCATTCAGAGCGCAACAGAACCCTGCGATCCGGGCGGTTGCGGTGAGCGCTCCGCAGCCGCCTTGTTTTTTTCTTCCAGGAAGCCCCACGTCCGGATCGGTACGCCGCCGCCGGGGAGCTTCAGTCCGAACGGGCGGCTCCCCTGCCCCATTTCCCTCAAAAGACCGTTGAATCCCGCGAGACGATAGTCTATGATGAATGCAGGCAATCGCCGTAAGGTCACGATGACCGAGACGGCAAGGAGGAGGATGTGCGGATGCTGGGTGGTGCGAAGTCAAGACCAGCACATCGTCTTGAGCGATGTGTACGTGGTTTTTCTGCTCATCTCGACACCCTTCTCAAAGTCCTTCACATCTATGGCGTTGTCCGTTGAGGGTAAGCCAGCCAAGTGCGTTCTCATTGAAAGGGTACGAAGATGGCAAGGGGCAGAATTGTCGCGTGCATAACCGTGATGGCGCTCGTGTGCGGTACGGTATCGGGCGCAACAGTGTCCTGGACCAAGGGCCAGTCGCCTCCTGCGTCCTGGACGTTGTCCCCAAGCAACCCGACTTCGTCGAGCATCATTTCCTTCAGCGGACCTCTGGACGAGCCCACGTACGGCAATAGTTGTGTGGCCGAGTCCAACCTAGGCGGAACGCCCCAACTGACGGTCAACACGCTGACCCGAACCGTGAGCCTGTGGTTCCAGGGGCCAGCACCCACCATCTGCACGCTGATCTGGCAACCCGTCTGCGGCCTGGAGGGAACCTTCGGACCGTTGTCGGACGGCAAGTGGACGTTTCGCTGCCAGACGCTCGACATAGAGATCGAGTTCACGGTAGGTGGTGGTGGGAGTGGTGGAAAAGTGATCTATGTGGACCGCTCGGCGACCGGGCCGTCGCCCAACGGATCGACCTGGTATCGCGCCTATCGAAACGTGCAGGATGCGCTGGCCGCCGCTGCTGGCGGAGATGAGATTCACATCGCCGACGGGACCTACGAGCCGGACCAGGGCACTGGGCAGACCGCCGGCGATCGAGAGGCATCGTTTGCTATCTCGGACGGTGTCACCGTGCGAGGCAGCTACGCCGGTTACGGAGCGTCCAACCCTGACGCCCGGGACCCCGCAGCCCACCCGACGGTTCTCAGTGGCGATCTCAACGGCGATGACCTCTGGGGCATCCTCAACCGGGACGACAACAGCTATCATGTCGTCACCGTCGAGGGCAACGCCACGCTCGACGGAGTGACCATCGCGGACGGGCAGGCCGACGGCGGTTACCCCCATCACTATGGAGCGGGAATCCTGGTCCAGGCCGGCGAGCCCACCATCGTTGACTGTATCCTCCGAGGCAACACAGGCGTATACGGAGGAGGTCTCGCCGCGTTTGGAGCCTCACCGTACCTGGCCAACTGCCAACTGTCGGGCAATCGCGCCATGCTGTACGGCGGCGCCCTGTACAATCACGACAGCACCACCACACTGGCAAGCTGCCTGCTGACGGGCAACTCCGCCGGCAGCAGCAGCGTCGGCGGTGGCTCGGCGATCTGCAACATGGGAGGCGGCGCCGCCCACGTAACCGTCAGCAACTGCACCCTGGCCGACAACGTGGGTCCATGGCCCAACGAGATCGTTCTGTTCAACTTCAGCTATTCGAGTTCGCCAGGTGAAGCGGTACGGATCAACAACAGCATCCTGTATAACGACGGCGGCGCTTCTCTGATCTGGAGCGACGACCCAGCCACGGTCGTGGCCTCCTACAGCATCGTCCAGGGGGGCTGGTCCGGCACAGGCAACCTGAACGTTGACCCGCGTTTCGTCAGCCGAGGGCTGTGGAGCATTGAAGGCGAGTGGATCGACGTCGACAGCGACTACCACCTCCAGGCCACTTCGCAGGGGATCAACCACGGCAGCAACAGCCTGATTCTGGCCGACCATGCGGATGTTGACGGCGACGGCAACACCAGTGAGAACCATCCGTTGGATCTGGCCGGCGCGGACCGGGTGCAGAGCAGCAAGGTCGACTCTGGAGCCTATGAGGGTTCCGCTGCCGAACCGCACCCCGAATACGTCTGGGAGGAACTCAGGACCTTCGAGATCACGTTCGACGTACCGACGGGAGTCACCTATCCGGTCACCCTCAACGGCTCGTACTCGCACCAGATCGAGACCAACTTCAGCGCAGAGCTTAAGCTGGAGGTCTCGGCGGCATCGGCCGCTGGAGGGACCTGGACCGCCTGGTTTGACCCCGACCCGGGCAACGTCGGACCGGGGATCACGACGGTGAGTTGGCGCGTCAGGGGAGAGAACGTGGACATCGGCGAACTGACGCCGGGAGCGACGGACGTTACCGTGGCAGAGGTCACCTTGTACGTCCGGCCCGCCGCACCGTAACAGCCACAGACGCGACGCGAGAATCGGTATCAGCAACTTGGTTTTCCCACGGGCTGTGGGCGTTGCTCACAGCCCTTTTCTCTTGCCCGCGAATCGCCGTTTTGGTCTAATGAGAGCGTCTGGAAGCGGTCGTGCCGGGTGCGTCCAAGCGACGGTATCGCGGAAGAGCCGGCCGTCGCAGGAAGGGCCGGCGGGACCCGGGGTCACCAAGCCAGGGAGGCGTCAGCGAATTGATTCAGGAAACGCGTGCATTCGAGTAAGTCTTCTCGGGAAGGAGGATCGTCATGGGTAAGAAATCACTCCTGGTTCTTCTTGTGGCAGCGTTGACTCTGCTTTCCGTGGGCGCCGCCTACGGCCGTTTCGATCCTGCCAAAGATCCTGCCCTTCTCGGCTGGTGGGCGTTCGACGAGGGATCGGGCACGATCGCCGTCGATGGCTCGGGCAACGGCAACGACGGCACACTTAGCGGTGATCCCCTGTGGGTCCCCGGACTCTACAGCACCGCCCTGCAATTCGACGGGCAGAACGCGTACGTCGGCACCGGCAAGAGTCTGCTCAACGGCCTGACCGGCTTCACCATGGCCGGTTGGGTCAGTGCGGGCAACACCGGAGTCTACTCCAGCCTGTTCGGCCAGAACGACCTGATCGAGTTCGGCTTCACGACGGAGAGTGGTGGACAGCTTGGAACCTGGATGGCAGGCAATGGCTGGGCGTTCGTCGGTGCCAACTATGGTTTCTCCTATCCATCCTGGCATCATCTCGTCCTGGCAGGAGACCAGACGAGGATCGCCCTCTACATCGACGGCCAGGAGCGGGCCAGCGACGAGGGCGGCATGTCCAGCGGCACTTCCTCGTACTTCTTCAGCATCGGGGGCAACGTCTTCAACGCGACCGGCGATTGGTTCCAGGGCGAGATCGACGACGTTTGGCTATTCGGTCGAGCGTTGACCGCGGCGGAGATCGGCGTCCTTATGAAAGGTCCGGGCGGGCCCGGCCTAGCAACCGGTCCGCGTCCGGCCGACGAAGCCGTGGACGTGCCTCGCGACGTCGTGCTGGGCTGGACGCCTGGGGAATATGCCGCGACGCATGACGTCTACTTCGGGACCACATTCGATGATGTCAATCAGGCGAGCCGGAGCAATCCTTCCGGCGTGCTGGTCAGTCAGGACCAGGTGGCGGCTGAGTGCGATCCGGTCGGCGTTCTCGACTTCGGGCAAACGTACTACTGGCGGATCGACGAAGTCAACGCACCGCCCGACAACACCATTCTGAAGGGCAACGTCTGGAGTTTTACGACCGAGCCGTTCGCGTATCCGGCACAGAACATCATTGCGACGACCAATGGCGCCTCTGACGAAGGGGCTGGACCGGAGAACACCGTCAATGGCTCCGGGCTCAACGCCGACGACCGGCACTCTATCGAGGCCACAGATATGTGGCTCGTAACGCCCGCCACTGAAGACCCCCTGTGGATTCAGTACGAGTTTGAAAGAGTTCTCAAATTGCATGGACTGCATGTCTGGAACTACAACGTCCAGTTCGAGAAGGCCCTCGGTTTCGGAATCAAGAATACCACGATCGAGTACTCCACCGACGGCGCGGCGTGGACCGCACTGGGTGATTTCGAATTCGCCCAGGCAACAGCCAGGACGGGCTATGCCAGCAACACGACCGTCGATCTTGCCGGCGTAGCCGCCAGGTATGTCCGGCTCATCGTCAACAATGGCTTCGGTCCGATGGGCCAGTACGGCCTCAGCGAGGTTCGTTTCACCTACATTCCCGTCCAGCCGAGAGAACCGCAACCGGCCGATGGAGCGACCGGAGTAGCCCCGGACGTCGCTCTCACCTGGCGCGCGGGCCGAGAAGCCTCCTCGCACGAGGTGCATCTTGGCGTCGCCCCGGAAGCGATGACCCTGGCAGGCACCGTCGCCACAGCTGGCTTCACACCCACGAGCCTGGAGTTTGGAAGCACGTACTACTGGCAGATCGTGGAGGTCAACGATGCCGAGACGATCCCCTCCTGGGCAGGCGACCTCTGGAGCTTCTCGACACAGGAGTACGCCGTCATCGACGACTTCGAGAGCTACACCGACAATCTCGATGCGGGTGAGGCAATCTTCGACACCTGGATCGATGGCTGGGTCAACAACAGCGGTTCGACCGTCGGCTACTTCGAAGCCCCGTTCGCTGAGCAGCGCATCGTCCATGGAGGCCGGCAATCGATGCCTCTGCAATACGATAACGCGAGTTCGCCCTGGTATTCCGAGGCTGAGCGAACCTGGGACGCACCTCAGGATTGGACCATCCACGGGGCCAACACCCTCGCACTGTATGTCCAGGGCAGAGCCCCGGCGTTTCTGGAGACGACCGACGGCCAGATCCTTATGAATGCGATCGGCTCGGACATCTGGAACAGTTCCGATGAATTCCGCTTCGCCTACAGAAGATTGAGCGGCAACGGCTCCATCATTGCCCGCGTCGACAGCGTGCTGGACTCGAACGCCTGGGCGAAGGCAGGCGTGATGATTCGCGAGGGTCTGGAGGCCGGCTCCAAACATGCCATGGTGGTCGTGACGCCGAGCAGCGGCATCTCCTTCCAGCGCCGGCTCACCGCGAACGCGGCCAGCGAAAACTCCGACGCCAGCGGCCTGGCGGCCCCCTACTGGGTCAAGTTGACGCGGACGGGCAATGTGTTCACGGCACAGAGGTCGGCCGATGGCGTCACCTGGGTCGATATCGCTGCTACCGTGCCCGTCAACATTTTGATGGCGACCGACGTCTACATCGGCTTGGCACTGACCAGCCACGACACCGCTATCTCGACGGGCGCCGAATTCTCCAACGTCTCCATGACGGGGAACGTCACCGGCTCATGGCAGATCGTAGAGATCGGCATGACGCAGCCGGAAGGCAATTCCGCCGAGCCACTCTACGTAGCCGTCGAGGATAGTGCCGGCAAGGTCAAGGTGATCCGGCATCCGGACGGCATCGCCACCGCAAGGCCCGGCTGGCGTCTGTGGCAGATTCCGCTGAGCGATATCGAGTTGGCCGGCTTGAAGACCAACAGCATTCAGGCCTTGTCCATCGGAGTGGGCGACCGCGAGAATCCGATCGCCGGCGGCAGCGGCCTGGTCTTCGTCGACGACATCGGATTCGGCAGGCCTGCACCGACAGACTGATCCGTGATCCGCCGACGCAACCAGCGCGTCGGTCCGGGAGCAACGACGGGCCTGTGGATGTGCCACACCCTGTGGCGGAGGTATCACAGCCCGCCTGGGACGAAATGTCATTGCGTCGCGCGCGGGCCGGCAGGTAAGATGGCAGATCCATGGACGTATTGTGACAGGGGCACGAAGAAGGATCGTGCGGATCGATGAAGTTCGGCATCATTGCCAATCCCAAGTCCGGTGCAACCAGCGTCGCTCGCAAGGCGGAGACACTGCGAAAAGCCTCGCAAATCCTCGGAGGTGATACCGTGCTCGCGGGTCTCGATACGACCTCGCGAGAGGAGTTCCTTGTCTGCGCCGAAGATGTGGCCGAGAGAGTCGATGTCATGATCGTCGCCGGCGGCGACGGCACGTTTTCGGACATCATCAACGCGGTCCGCTCCGATGTGACTCTCTCGTATATTCCGCTCGGTTCCGGCTGTGCCCTGCGCTACGCGCTGGACCTGCCCCCGCAGGTGTCGCGCGTCGCCAAGCAGATTCGCGAAGGGCGGCGTCATGATCTCGACCTGATCCTGTGTGATGAATCCGTCAAGGCTTTTATGGCGAGTGTCGGACTCGAAGCGGACATCCTACACCGCCGCGAGACCCTTCAGGCCGGCGGTGTGCGAGGCCCCCATGCCTACGCGATGGCCACGTTCGGCTCGTTCTTCGCCGATCTGGAGCGCACCGACATGACGATCACAATCGATGATCGGACGTTCGTCGTACCAGGCGCCGTGACCGCAATCGTGACCAAGATCGCCTACTATGGATACAATATGAAGATCGTGCCCGATGCGGTCTTCGACGACCGGCACCTTCATCTACTGGCGATCAACTCCGGCTGGGGCGAACTCGTCCAGAGCTTGGCCACGTCTTTCATGGAGGGCAACCGGTTCGGTCAGCACGAGAAGGGTCGCCAGATTCGTATCGCTATGTCACAGCCCAGGCATGCCCAGACTGATGGCAACCTCTATCGTCAGGGGACAGAGTTCAACTTCCGTGTTCTGCCCAAAGCACTGAAGATGTGGTACTGACCTCCGCCGGCCCTTCGGTGTACCTAACCCTATACAAACACTCGACCGCGCCCATTCTGCGCGGTTGGAGGAAGACCTAATCCGGTTCTTGGACCTGGCCGGTCATAGGCACAAACCGGACGGGCATGACCTCCTTCCGATCCAGCTGCCCCCTGGCATCCTTGGTGATCAGGATCAGGTATTGAAAGCCAATCTCGTTGGTGACGGGCAGAATCATCCGTCCGCCCGGCTTGAGCTGCTCAATCAGCGGCGGGGGAACCCGGTCGGCGGCTGCGGTGCCGATGATCGTGTCGAAAGGCCCCTTGTCGGGCCACCCGTAGTACCCATCTCCTGCTCGGACGAAAACGTTCGAGTACCCTAGCTCTTTCAGACGCGCTTTCGCCGTCTCTGCGAGCGGCTCAACGATCTCGATGGTATAGACTTGGCGAGCAATCTCGGCACACACCGCCGCCTGATAGCCCGATCCGGTTCCAATCTCCAGGACGACAGCATTTGGGTCGAGCTTCAGGGCCTCGGTCATGAACGCCACGATGTAGGGCTGGCTGATGGTTTGACCTTCTCCAATGGGCAACGGATTGTCCTCGTAGGCGTACCGCTGCTGGGCCTCCGGGATAAATGCATGCCGGGGCACGACCTGCATCGCCTTGAGCACGTTCGGGTCCTTGACCTCGCGGTGACGAATCTGCAAATCCACCATCCTCTGCCGCTCGGCGACCCGCTCGCCGAAGGCCCGGTGGCTGTGGTCGCATCGGGTGGACTGCGTCTGATTCGGCTCGGAGGCTCCTCCCTGCCCTTCGGTGTTCTGATGCTCGGTAACGGACAGTGAGACCGGTTCCCTCGCCGTGTGGCGGACAAACCAGAGAGACAGCAGCAGCACTACGGCGAAGAGGAGTCCAAAATGCTCGCGTGGGCCTATTTTCCTGCGATTCGTAGCAGCCATGGTCATATCCCCCTACGGCATTCCTGCGTATCTACGGATACGATGATCGCTGCGACCTTGTGCTTGCATTGTACAGTCCCGGCGGGAGAATTGCACGCCAAAATCAGGGCACGGGGGGGGTGGTCTTGCCGGCCATCCCACCCGGACTTTTTTGATGAAAAGGCGGAGGTGGACGTCTATAGTTGAGACGAGCTTCGGTGCGGCCGGAGCCTAACATCGTAGTCGCACGCCTACGGGCACGATGTTCCAAGCGCACTGCTGACAAGAGGAGATCAACGTTATGACCTGCTCCACAATCGCTTCTTTGTTCACCGCGATCGTGGCCTTGCTGCCGAGCGCCCAGCCGGGCAGACCGGCGGCGCCCGATCCAGAATCAGCCCGCGTGGTCAGCCTTGCAATTGCGCCGGCGCAATTCGACGCTGCAACGACGCTGTCGCTGCTTCCCAGGCCCGAGGAACTGACCGACGGCGACGGAGCAGAGCTATACGCCAGGGCAGTGCAAGCCCTTCCGCAAGGACTGGACTTCGACCAGGTGCAGCGATGGCTCGGCGCGCCGCTGAGGGGACTGCCACAAGCGGACGTGCAGGCGGTTCTCCAGCAGGCGAAGACCTCTCTGGAGCTGGCAAGCCAGGGCGCCAAGTGCAGAAGCTGTGAGTGGCCCCCGTTCCAGTCGGGGACAATGCCCGCCGGCTTGGCCGAATTCCGCGATCTGGCGCGTCTGCTCTGTCTTCGCGCACGTCTCCAGATCGCGCAGAGGCAATATGGCGATGCGGTCGGCACGATACAAACCGGTCTGGCGATGGCCCGGCACGTTGGAGAAAGCCCGACTGTCGTGCAGGGAATGGTCGGCGTAGCGATCGCGGCGATGGTGCTCCGCTGCGCCGAGGACATGGCCCAGGCGCCGGGCAGTCCGAACCTCTACCATGCCATGCAGGCCCTGCCGCATCCCCTGATCGACCTGAACCAGCCGATCTCGGCCGAGTTGAAGAGCCTCGACGCGAACTCGCAGTACAGCGAGGCGACGCGCAACATGATGCGACGACAGATGGAGTCCTCCTTCGGCCGGGTCCGTCAACTGATGAACCGGCTCGACGGAACCGTCATCGCACTTCAGTGCATCGAGGCGCTGCGCCACCATGTCACCACACACGACGGCGCGCTTCCCGCCCGGCTTGCCGATATCGCGGACGTCAAGGCCTCTGCCGAGGGGACGCCGCTCACATACCGCCTCGATGGATCGAAAGCCATCCTTGAGGTATCGCCTCCCAAGGGCGGCCGATCCAAGGATGCGGTCCACTACGAAATCACGGTCGCCCGGTAGCGGCGTCCATCACGGTGGAGGTGGACTGCATGACGAGCATGGCCAATCGCACCGTCGCAATCCTTCTGGCAACTGCATTGTCTCAGACACTTGTTGTCCAGGTCTCCGCGGTCGGCGAGGAGATCATGGTGCTCAACAACAACGGAGGCTGGTGCTGGTTCCAGGATGAACGCGCGATCGTGCTCGGCGACAGGCTCGTCTTCGCCTCGGTCGCCAACGCCCTTGGGACGGACGGCGCCGGCCGGGGCGGCAATATCGAAGTGACCACTGTCGACCTGACCGGCAAAGTGCCGAGCGTCACCACGGTGCTTCATGCGCAACTGCAAAACGACGACCACGCCGGCCCTGCCCTGCTTGTGCTGGACGATGAACGCATCCTGGCGATGTACTGCCGGCATGGTACGGACCCGCTCATTCGTTTTCGAATCTCGTCCTATCCGGGTGACACGACATCATGGCAACCGGAAAGACAGTCCCCGCGTGAAACGCCGGTGACATACTCAAATCTCTTCCTGCTCCGCAGTGGAAAAGGCGGCAAGGCTCGAGTCTATAACTTCTATCGCGGCGAACACTGGAACCCCAACTGGCTCACCTCTGATGACATGGGACAGACGTGGCGGTACGGCGGGCGACTGATTGCGTTCGAGGGCCGGCCCTACGTCAAGTATGCCTCTAACGGCCTCGACACGATTCACTTCGTCACGACCGAGCACCACCCACACAACTACACCAACAGCCTCTACCACGGCTATATGAAGGCTGGCTCGCTCTATCGTTCGGACGGGACTGTCATCTGCGATGTGAACGACGCCCCCATCCAGCCGACGCAGGCAACGACGGTTTTTGCGGGCGATGTAGACCACGTCGCGTGGCCCTGCGACATGCATCTGGACGCCTTCGGAAATCCGTGCATCGTCTACAGTGTTCAGAAACAACTGGACCCAAATCACATTCGCTATCACTATGCGCGATGGGATGGGCGCATCTGGAACGACCATCTCATCGCCCAGGCCGGGACGGCACTCTATGCCGGAGAGGAGCATTACTCGGGCCTGGCTGCCCTCGATCCGGCCGATCCCGACCGGCTCTACATCTCCACTGATGCCGATCCCATCACGGGCGAACCTCTGCTCAGCCGCAGCGATGGCCGACGTCATTACGAAATCTTCGAAGGCCGAACGGCGGATCGCGGCGCCACCTGGAGCTGGACGCCGATCACCCGTGACTCGACGGCGGACAACATCCGTCCGATCGCCCCGGCCCGAAAAGGCGGCCCGAGCATCCTGCTGTGGCTGCGCGGAACCTACATGAGCTACACGAAGTACGATCTGGACGTCGTCGGAATCATCGGGCCGGCAGAGCCACGGTAAAACAGTTGGCCTGCGATAAGTAGAACGTGTACCATGTCCCGTGTGAAGGATCGCAGATCGAGATGGAAATGCAAAGAGGACCGGAGCATGCAATCGAAACGATGGATCAGATGGACGTCCTTTCTCATGGCGGCGATGTGGCTGCCCGCAGGTTGCAGCACGCCTTCCGACGGCATGCCAAAGGCCAAATCAGAGAGAACGATTGAGTTGGAGCAGACGCTGGGGGCCGGGACAGCAGTGGCGGTCTCGACGACGAGCGGCTCGATCGAGGTGACCGGCCAGGAGACGGACCGCGTACACGTCATCGCCACCGTCGTGGCCCGCGCCGCGACCAAAGAGCAAGCCCAAAACCTGGCCGAGCAGGTCAGCCTACGGTTTGAGCAGACCACCGAGGGACTTGGGATCAAGATCGACAGGCCCGATCCCGCGAGCCGACGATTCATCAATATCAGCTACCAGATTACCGTACCCAGACGGACCGGGATCGACTGCGCCAGCGCCTCCGGCTCGATCGACTTGGCCAACCTGACCGGCGAGGTCAGCGCACGCACGACCAGTGGTTCCATCGACGCGGCCGGCATCACGGGCACGCTCCATCTGAACTGCTCCAGCGGCTCAATCTCCTGCGACCGGATCGACGGCGGGGACGTCTATCTCGAAAGCGCCAGCGGCAGCGTTCGCCTTGCCAATGGGTCTTCGCTCCAGGTCTGCCAACTGACCGCCGCGTCCGGGCCTGTGACCGGCCGGCACATCGAAGCCAATTCCATCCGGATGGCCTCCTCCAGCTCGCGCGTGACCCTCAACGACGCGAAGGCGGAGGTGATCAACCTCCACGCCGGCAGCGG
>Ga0068714_10003464_pt1 | contig 18689 bp, 15 predicted proteins | sample MTBNYHSulfiMetaG_FD_62988 | JGI IMG/M metagenome (GOLD analysis project Ga0068714, IMG submission 62988) | Enrichment culture microbial communities from rom New York Harbor, USA that are MTBE-degrading - MTBE-NYH (New York Harbor Sulfidogenic)... | ecosystem: Environmental > Aquatic > Marine >... | reverse complement strand
AGCCTGTCCCGTACTTGATACGGGAACCGAAAACTCCTTTCCGAGTTAAGCCGCTGCGCCTGGGAGACCTTGAAGGAATTTTTCCAAGAGATCGTTCCTGTTCCTGAGGAGGACGCCGTTCCTGGAGCGGTTGTGGCCATTCATTCGTTCGGTGACTTAATTTTCGTAAATTCTCATCCTTAGAAAACCTTCTCCTACTAATGCTTCTATTTCTCTAACAACTCACCACCATCCTCCCTTTTCCCTATACCGTATGTTGTGGTCCATTATTTTCTTGACACCAGCCAAAATTCCTGCTTACCCTTCCTTTAAAAAGCGAGGTCTTATAATCTCGCAACGGGTATATTCGAAATGGCGGAAGCAAGCGGCCTCGGGGTCACCGTTTACGCCGACCGAATTCGCGTCAGCCGGGAAACACAGGTGCTTTGCGGCCTGATGGGGGTGAATCCGCTCGGAACCTTCGCTTCGGGGTCGCTTCTGATCGCAATCGACCCCGCGGGTGTAGAGGAAGCGTCGAAACGGCTCGACGGCGCCGGCATCCCAGTTTCCGTGATCGGTGTGATGGGCCCGGCCGGCGGCAGGTGGGTGGAGCGGAAACGGGGCCGTGAACCTCTGCCCGTTTTTCACCAGGACGAACTTTCCAGAATTCTCGGATGAAGCCCGTAACGGAGCGCCGGATGACGGATGACCGCCGGACCCTTGAAGTCGAAATATTTTGACATCTTGAGGGATTTTTATATAATACCCCCACCGGCTCGAAACACCCTCTTTTTCCAGGTTTTCCAACCGAACGGCGGACCAACATGGAATACTGGAGACAGCCCCTCGACAAGGACCGCATCCGCACCCCCTGTGGAACCGTTCATTTGATCCCCGAGCGCTGCAAAGGCTGCGGCTTCTGCGTGGAGTTCTGCCCGAAGAAGATCCTGTCCATCTCCGATGAAACAAACTCCAAAGGATACCGATTGCCGTCGATTTCCAGGGATGCGGCCTGCCCGAACTGCGGCCTGTGCATGCTGTTGTGCCCTGATTTCGCCATTTACGTGGAGGCCGCCGCGGAGGCGCCGGCTGATCAACCGTAACACACGGGATTGAGTCATGAATGAAAAGCGCGGACTGCTGACCGGGGAGCATTTCATGCTGGGCGACCACGCGGCCGCGGAAGGGGCGATCCTTGCCGGATGCCGCTTTTTCGCTGGCTATCCCATCACCCCGGCTACCGAAATAGCCGAACACATGTCCACACGGCTGCCCCAGGTGGGAGGCGTCTACATCCAGATGGAGGACGAACTGGCGTCCATGAACGCGATCCTAGGCGCCTCCTGGGGCGGCGTGAAGTCTATGACCGCCACCAGCGGGCCCGGTTTCTCGCTCATGATGGAAAACCTGGGCCTCGGTGTAATGCTGGAGACCCCCTGCGTGCTGGTGAACGTCCAGAGGGGCGGGCCGTCGACCGGGCTTCCTACGCTCGTGGGGCAGCAGGATATGATGCAGGCCCGCTGGGGTTCCCACGGGGACTACGAAATCATAGCCCTGAGTCCGGCCTCTCCTCAGGAACTGCTGGATTTGACGGTCCGGGCCTTCAATCTCTCCGAAAGATACCGGACTCCGGTCCTCGTGATGACCGATGCGGAAGTGGGGCATATGACCGAGAAGGTCGTCATCCCGGCGCCCGAGGACATAGAGATAGTCGACCGCCCGGTGGTGCGGAAGGGGGACGTCAGCCCGGACCATTTCAGGGTGTTTCGCGACATGGGCGGAAAGGGACAGGTTTCCCCGATGGCCGTGGCCGGGGAGGGGTATCGGATCCACGTAACGGGTCTAACCCACGACGAACGGGGATACCCCGCCATGAGCGCAGCGGCCCAGCAGTGGAACATAGGCAGATTGATAAACAAGATCCGCGATCATCTGGACGATATCGTCCAGTTTCAGGAAATCCGGCTGGATGACGCGGAGGTCGTGATAGTCAGCTTCGGAATCTCGGCACGCACGTCCCTGTGGCCTATGGAAGCGGCCAGGCGGGAAGGGATCCGGGCCGGGATGCTGCGCCTGATAACCGTGTGGCCTTTTCCGGAGGAGAAAATCCGGGAGCTGTCCGGCCCCGGGCGCGCGTTCGTGGTCCCGGAGATAAACATGGGTCAGATGATCCGGGAAGTTGAGCGATGCGCGTGCGGCCGCTCGCCGGTGCTGGGGGTGAACCGGCCGGGAGGGGAGATCCTGGAGCCGGAAAATGTTCTGAAATGCATCCGGGAAGCCGCCGGCCGGATCAAGAAAACCAGGTGAGAGCGAGGAGAGAAAGGTCGGGAGATCGATATATGTCATCAATGGAGCTCCGGGAGGACGGGAAGCTGAGGATCCTCGAATACGAACCGCCGGAGGAAAGCGACTGGCTCTCCGGCCTCCACCCGATGGACGATCTTCTACGCGGCGAGCGCCTTCCCCATATCTGGTGTCAGGGCTGCGGACTGGGAACCGCGATGAACACCTTCGTGAGCGCTCTCAAATGGCTGGAGCGTCAACGGGGGTGGGACCTGGACAAGGTTTCGGTGGTCTCCGGCATAGGCTGCACCGGAAGGGTGGCCGGATACCTCAGGCTGGACTCCTTCCACACCACCCACGGCCGGGCGATACCGTTCGCCACCGGCCTGAAGCTGGCCAACCCCCGGCTCAAGGTGGTGGTGTTTTCCGGTGACGGCGACATCGCCGGGATCGGAGGAAACCATTTCATTCATGCGGCCCGCCGCAATCTGGACATCACCGTCATCTGCGTCAACAATTTCAATTACGGGATGACCGGCGGACAGGTGGGTCCCACGACACCCCACCGCGCGCGTGCCGTGACCACCCAGTACGGCAACTTCGAATACCCGTTCAACCTTCCCTACCTCGCCGCCGCGGGGGGCGCCTCGTTCGTCGCCCGGTGGACCGTCCTCCATGCGAGGCGCCTCTTCTGGACTCTGCGGGAAGCGATGGAATACCCGGGGTTCAGCTTCGTGGAGATAATCGCTCCCTGCTCCACCGCCTATGCCAGGTGGAACCCGGAGGGCAGCGGCCTTGACCCGGAGAACCTCAAACGCCGGGGCCTGGAGGTGCTGAAGCACTACCGCAGGATAGGCAGGATAGGCCACGGGGTACATCCGAAGGATGCCGCGGTCAAGGTGGATGAAAACGGTCTCATATGTGAAATCGTCGAGGGGAAGTTCCTCAGCACGCCGCAGCCGGACCTGCAGGAATCCATAGATGAACAGGGGCATGCGGCGGAAAAGCGATGGCTCCAGGCCAGGAAGGCCATCGAGGAGCGTCCGGTGGTCGAAAAACGTGCAGGGCCCGTTCCCAGAACCGAGGTGCAGCTGGGGGGGTTCGGAGGGCAGGGCATCATGAGCGCCGGCCGCATCATCGGGCATGCAGCCGCCCTCTACGACAAGCTGGAGGCCTGCTTCACCCAGAGCTACGGCCCCGAGGCCCGGGGAGGGGCCGCCGGCGCCCAGGTCGTGATCTCGAGCGAGCCGATTCACCATCCGGTGGTGACCCAGCCGGGGAGCGCGATCATCATGTCCCAGGCGGCCTACTCCAGGTACGTACCGAAGCTGGCGGACGGGGCTTCGCTGATGATCGACCGGGCGCTGGTGAAGGCCGACCCCGCTCATGGGGAAAATATCAGGACGTATGCAATTCCGGCCACCGAAATCGCGGGATCCCTGGGAAACCCCAGGGCCGCCAACACCGTGATGCTGGGACTGTGGACGGCCGCAACGAATATTCTGAGCAGGGAAGCCATGCGCCTGTCGGTGGCCGAGTCGGTTCCGCCCAAGACCGTCGAACTGAATCTCGAGGCGTTCGACGCAGGGTATCGGGAGGGGGAGGAGTTCCGGAAAGGGGGCAGCGTTGGGTGACGCCGTACTGATCGCCGGCGGCGGACCGGCAGGAGTCCAAGCCGCGCTGGAGCTTGCCCGCGCGGGCGTTCAGGTTCACCTGGTAACGGCGTCGCCGTTTGTGAAAGCTTCTTCATCGACCGGGAGGGAGCGGTTCGAAGAGGCACACAGAATACTCGAGGCGGAAAAACACCCGCTCGTTGATGTGCGTACCCTCACTGACACAGTCTCCGCGGGTGAAAGCGATGGGCGCTTTTCGATAAGGCTCCGCAGAAGGCCCCGGTTCGTGGATCCGTCGAGATGCACCGCCTGCGGCGACTGTGTGGACGCCTGCCCGGTCACGGTTACGGAGAGCGGTTCGAAGGCGGTCCGGCTTGCGGAAGGGGCCGTTCCCGGATGCGCGATCGTGGACAAACAGGGAACCGCCCCGTGCACGGCGGCCTGCCCCGGAGGAATCCACGTGCAGGGGTACGTTTCACTCGTCGCCGCCGGCCGATTCATGGAAGCGTTCAACCTGGTTGAAAGAGCCATCCCTTTCCCCGGCATATGCGGCCGCATCTGCACCCATCCGTGCGAGGAGGCCTGCAGGAGGAGCGGGATCGACTCACCCGTTGCGATTCGCCTCCTCAAGCGGTTCGTGTCCGACTTCGCACAGGAAGCTCCCGCCGGGGCCGCCGTGGAGGTCCCGGCCGGGACAGGGCCGGCCGTTGCCGTCGTCGGGGCCGGCCCTGCGGGGATATCGGCGGCCCGCCGGCTCCGCGGGCTCGGGTACCGTGTCACGGTCTTCGAAAAACTGCCGGTCATAGGCGGGATGATGGGGGTCGGAATTCCCGGGTACCGCCTTCCAAGGGACATAATAGACAGGGAATACGACCGCATCCGCGGGGCGGGAGTCGAAATCCTGCTGGATACCGCGGTGGGCCCCGGCGGACGGCACGATCTGGATGACCTTTTCCGGATGGGCTACCGTGCGGTTCTGCTGGCCGTGGGCGCCCACCAGAGCCTGAAACTGAACATCCCGGGCGAGTCTTTCGAGGGAGTGATACAGGGCCTGGACCTGCTCCGCGCCATCCGCCTCGCGCAGTACTCAGGAAACCTTTCGTGTGATGAAATTCTGAACCGGGCGATCCGCCGCGGGCAGGACACGCGTGCGGCGGTGATCGGGGGAGGCAACACCGCGGTGGATGCCGCCAGGACCCTCCGGCGCCTGGGGCTCTCCGATGTCCGCATCCTGTACCGCCGCAGCCGGGCCGAAATGCCTGCACTGCCGGAAGAGGTTCACGAGGCCGAGCTGGAGGGGGTCCGGATGGAGTTTCTGACGGCCCCGGTCGGTATTACCGGGGACGAGGCGAACGGGGTGGCCGGCCTGGAATGCGTCAGGATGAGGCTCGACGCCCCCGATGCCGGGGGCCGGCCGAGGCCGGTTCCGATCGAGGGAAGCTGGTTTCTGTACGTGCTCGATATGGTTGTTCCGGCCGTCGGTCAGGTTCCGGACTCCGGATTCGTGGATCGGGTCTCCGGGATCGAGAGCGCCCCGGACCACAGGATAATACTTCCCGGAGGAGGGTTCATGACCGGCAGACCCGGGGTTTTCGCGGCGGGCGACGCCGTTTCGGGCGCCGGAATGACGGTCATCGAGGCCATAGGAATGGGGAAAAAGGCCGCTGAGGAAATCGACGCCTATCTGGGGGGGGGATCGACGGGAAAGGAAAGGCCGTCCGGACCGCGGCTCCCCGTTTCCATGCGCGAGCTGTCGGAGAAGGAGAAAACGCCTGTGCCGCGCGTCCCGGTATCGACGGTTCCGGTTTCGGAGCGAACCGGGGGCTTCGTTGAGGTCGAACGGGGTTACACCGAGGCGGAGGCCGTCGCGGAGGCGGGCCGCTGCCTCGGCTGCGGGCCATGCGGGGAGTGCCTGGCCTGCGAGGATGTGTGCGAGCCCGGGGCGATCGATCATCTCCAGCGGGAAACCCTGGAGGAAATTTCCGTCAAGAGAATCATTTACGCCGGCGACCCGGACCTTTTCGAGGGCGGTTTGTTCGAGGGTCTTCCGGGAGTGACGAGAATACCGCCGGACAATCCCCATGCCGGGTCGGCCGCCGCCGCTGAGATCCTGGACGGGCTTCCGAAACGGGGTGTGCGGGCGCCGGAGCCCGCCACCCCTCTCGCCCGCGCTTCGCGGATCGGCGTTTTCGTGTGCCGCTGCGGGGGTGAGATATCGAACACCGTGGACACGGCCGCCGTCGTCGAAAAGGCATCCTCGTTGCCGGGCGTGGTTTACGCGGCCGAACTTTCCTTCTCGTGCACTCCGGATGCGGCGGAAATCATCCGGGAGGCCGCAGCGGAACATCGGCTGGACCGCGTGGTCGTCGCCGGCTGCACGTGCTGCACCCTCGACCAGGCGTGCTATGGCTGCACATTTCAGCGCATACGCTGCAAGCGGAATCTGGGGGTGCTGGGAAAAGGCGGGCCCGCCGCCGGCTCCGCGGAATGGGGCACGGGCCTTCCACGCGAGGCCCATCGATTCGTGAATATCCGCGAACACTGCTCCCTGCCCCATGCCGGTGACGAAGCCGGCGCCACCGGAAAGGCGGCATCCCTGGTCGCCGGGGCCGTGGCCGAGGCCGGGGAGCAGGTCTTTCCACCGATGGACCGAGCCGTGGTGGACCGTTACCGGTGCCGGAGCTGCGGTACGTGCGTGGAGGTCTGTGAAACAGGGGCCGCGCGGATAACCGCATCTTCGTGGAGATCCGCATTTATAGACCCGGCCGTCTGCAGCGGCTGCGGCGTATGCGCAGCCCTTTGCCCGTCCGGCGCGATAACTTCCGGGGATTCAGGCCGGCAGCGCCTGACCGCGGTGATGGGAGGTGTGCTTTCTTGAGTGCCGCGAGTGTCGAACACAGCAGAATCATTCTGTTTGTCTGCAACTGGAACGCGTACGGTGCGCTTGAAGAGGCCGGAAGGGCGGGCCTCCGGTATCCCGCCCGGGTTTTCCCGGTGCGGGTCCCCTGCGCGGGCTGCATTCATCCAGGGATCATCCTGAAGGCTTTCGAGCTGGGGGCCGCCGGGGTTATCGTGGCAGGCTGCGGTCCCGATGAATGCCGCCACGGTTCCGGTTACCGGAGGGCCGAGGATGCCTTTTCCAGCTCCGCGGCTTTGCTGAAGCTGCTGGGTATTCCGGAGAGACGACTCGAGCTGGAGTGCTTCGACGCGGGAGACGGGGCCATGCTTGCGGAGAAAATCAACCGGTTTGTCGAGCAGGCGGGTTTCGAAGGGAAGCGGCCGTGAGAAGTCTTGGTGAAGCCATCCGGGAAAACGGCGTGTCCATGTGCGTCGACTGCGGCAAATGCAGCGCCGTCTGTCCGATAACCGCCTTCGAAACGAAGGGATACGCCAGTCCGAGACGTCTGGTTGAAACCGCCCTTTGCGGGTCTTTCGAGGCGCTTCCGGACGAAACTCTATTCTGGGCCTGCCTCACGTGCCGGCGCTGCAGCGAACTTTGCCCGTCCGAAGTGCATTTCCCTGAATTTATCCGTGACCTCAGGCGGATGGCTGCGTCTGAAGGCCGAAGCGGCCCGTCCACCCACGGCGGGGTCGTCACCTGCTGGATGCGGATCATGACGGACCAGGCCCTCGAGCAGAACAGGCTCCAGTGGCTGACCGCGGACCTGGAAACTTCCGAAACCTCCGATACGGTGTTTTTCGTCGGCTGCCTGCCTTACTACGCCGAGCTTTTCAGGGATACGGCGTTTGAGGGGATGGAAATAGCCCGCGGCGCGATCCGGATCCTGAACCGTATGGGTATACGGCCGCAGGTGTCGGCGGACGAGCGGTGCTGCGGGCACGACCGGCTGTGGCAGGGCGACATTGAAACCTTCAGAAGCCTTGCGGCGCTGAATCTCCGGATGCTCGAAAATACGGGAGCAACGCGGATCGTAACCGCCTGCCCGGAATGCGCGCGCACGCTGGAGCTGGACTATCCGAGGCTGGCCGGCGCCCACGGGATGGAAGTTCTTCACGTCAGCCAGATCGCGGCGGCGGGGATTTCCTCCGGCGCGTTGAAGTTCGAGCCCGGCGGGGACGTGCGGCGGGCGGCGTATCACGATCCCTGCAGGCTGGGGAGGCACCTGGGCATATACGACGAGCCGAGGTCGCTTATGGACGGGATCGGATTCCACCGTGTCGAGATGGCGCATTCCCGCGCATCCTCCGTTTGCTGCGGCACCAGCTGCTGGACGGCCTGCGGGCTGACCAACAAACTCATTCAGTCCGAAAGGCTGGGCGAGGCAGCCGCGGCGGGGGCCGAGCTGCTCGTGACCGCGTGTCTGAAGTGCCAAATCCATCTACTGTGCGCCCGGAAGGACCCGTCGTTTCAAAACGGATCCGAATTCCCGATCCGTGACATCACGACCCTCGCGGCGGGCGCACTCGCGGCGACATGAAATGAGACCCGATCCCGCACCCGATGAAATTTTCGATCCGTATTTTCTCCAGAGCATCGTCCAGCACGCCGTCCACCTGCTGGGCGCAGGAGGGAGCGGCTTCTATTTCAGAGACCCCGGGGGGGAACGCGCGGCGATGGTGGCCGCGTTCAATCTCCCGGAGGTTCCTTGGGACGAGTCTCTTCCGGGCCGGGTAATAGAGGCGCGGAAATTGCTGGAGGAGCGGATTGCGGGCCGGGCCGCGCTTCTGGCTTCCCCCGCCGCGCTCCACGATGACGTTCTGGGTGTCCTCGTGGTGGTCGACAGGGACCCTGAGCGCGTATTCGGGGACAGGGACCGCGCGGCGCTCCGCTCCATGGCCGATCTGGCCGCGGCTGCGTCGAGGCAGAGCCTGAGGCTTGCGCGCATGACCGCCCAGTTCCGGGCGCTCCATGTCATCGATCTGGCTCTCTCTTCGAGCCTCGAGCCTGACCGCGTGCTCAACCTGATACTGGAAAAGGCCGTGGAACTGGTGGGCGCCGAACACGGGTCCCTCAGAGAGTTGAACCCCGGCACCGGCGAGCTGATCCTGAGGGCCCACCACGGCGCGGGGTGGAATGAAAGGACGCTCGCCTACACCCCAAGGGTCGGCGAAGGCGTGATGCAGTGGGTGGCCAAGCACCGCCGGCCTTACCTCTGTGCGAACGTTCAGAAGGATCCGAACTATGTGGTGCTGTTCGAAGACATGCGCTCGAGCGTTGCGGTGCCGCTTCTGACGAGCCCGGAATGCCGGGGGCTGAAGGACGATTTCCTGGGGGTGTTGCTACTCGAAAGCTCCCGCCCGTCCGCGTTCGACCGGCAGGACGTGGAACTGCTCGATGCGCTCGCACAGGAGGCGGTGATCGCAATCCAGAACGCGCGCCAGCACCAGCGGCTTCAGTCGATGCATGTGAGGCTAAAAGCCGAACAGGAAAAGCGCCTTGCGGCCGAAAAATGGACCGTGATGGGCCAGGCGGCCACCTCTCTGGCTCACCGGATAAACAACCTCATCGGCATAGTTCCGGCGGGTGCGGCGGAAATAGCCAGGTCTCTCTCCGGCCTCGAAATCCCCGAATGCGAACGGGAATGGATCGATGCGAATCTGGGCCGTATCGAACGCAACGCCCGGTTCGTGCTCAAAATGAGCGATGCGTTGTTCCGGCCGTTCAAGGAAACGGGCCCTCCCGGACTTTTCGACGTCAACCGGCTGCTGAGCGAAGCCCTCGAGTCGTGCGGTCCACACGGGGATGTCCGGATCGTCCGCGATTTCGAGGAGCGGCTCCCGCGCATAGAGAGCAGCATGCTGCTGGTGGACATTTTCTTCGAGCTGATCTTCAACGCCGGCAAAGCGATGGAGGGAAGCGCCGAGAAGGTTCTCACCCTGCGGACAAGGGCGGCAGGCGGTGATGAAACGAGGTGGGTGACGGTCCAGATACAGGACACGGGCCCCGGCTTCTCCGGGGAGCAGGCGGGGCGCATGTGGGATATATTTCAGCAGAGCAGGAACGGGGTCGGCTTCGGCCTCTGGTGGATCAAGACATTCATCGAGCGCCACGGGGGGGCGGTGGATTGTGAGAGCGAGCCCGGGAAGGGGTCGACCTTCACGATAAGGCTTCCGGTGCAGGCGCATAACGATCCGGGTGGTGAAACATGAGGGGAAATATTCTGATAGTCGAGGACTACGCCGACTGGCGGGAGCTTCTGGGCGGCATGCTTTCCAGGGAGGGCCACGAGGTGACCGCCGCCGCGACGCTGGAGGAGGCCAGGAGGCTCCTGGCCGAGATCGGCAACCTGGATCTGGCGATCCTCGACATCCGCCTGGCCGAGGCGGACGAAACCAACGAGGACGGGATGCGGCTGCTGTCCGAAATCAGCATGGAGAGGGGTTTCACCCGCGTGATCGTGATAAGCGGCCACGGCACGATGGAGAAGCAGCGGAAAGCTTTCCGGGAGTTCAAGGCGTTCGATTTTTTTCGAAAGGAGCAGTTCGACTCGGAAGAGTTCCGAAAGGCGGTGAAGGATGCGGTCGAGGAGGCCGCGAGGGACCGGCGGAGAGCCAGGGAAAGCGAGTACATCCTGGGCCGCCGCTTCGAGATGTGGCGGAAAGACAACGACTGAACGAAAGGAGGCGGGCCTTTGACTTCAGAGCCTTTACGCATCGGGGTTTTCGTCTGCGACTGCGGATCCAACATAGCCGGGGTGGTGGATACCGAGAAAGTCCGGGAGTTTGCCGGGGCGCTGCCCGACGTGGTGGTTTCGGTCCGGAACAGGTACACGTGCGCGGACCCGGGCCAGCAGGAGATCCAGCGTACAATCTATGAAAGCAAGCTGAACCGGGTGGTGGTGGCCTCCTGTTCCCCGGCCTCCTACGAGCCCATATTCCGGCAGTGCATCGGGGGAGCCGGCCTCAACCGGTACCTGCTGGAAATGGCCAACATAAGGGAACACTGTTCCTGGGTGACCACGGACCCGGAGGAGGCCACGCGGAAGGCCATGGACATCGTGAAGGCCGCGGTGGCCCGCGCCCGGTGGCTCTATCCTCAGGATGAAGAAGAGGTGGCCGTCACCGACGCCGTCCTGGTCATAGGAGGCGGAGTGGCGGGCATCCAGGCCGCGCTGGACCTGGCCGACTCCGGGCACAGGGTCTACCTGGTGGAGAGATCGCCCTCCATCGGAGGCATCATGGCCCGCCTGGACAAGGTTTACCCGGACATCGAGTGCAGCATCTGAATTCTCGGCCCGAAGATGATGGATGCCGGTCGGCATCCCCGGATCGAACTCATGACCTATTCCGATGTGGAACACATATCGGGCTATGTGGGCAATTTCAGCGCGCGGATCCGCGGAAAAGCCCGTTACGTGCAGGAAGACCAGTGCACCGCGTGCGGAGAGTGCGCGTCGGTGTGTCCCGTCGCGGTGCCGGATGAATTCCAGATGGGCCTGGGCAGCCGAAGGGCTATTTATATCCCGTTTCCCCAGGCGGTCCCGTCGGCCTATATCATAGACCGGGAGGCCTGCCTGGGCCAGAACCCCATCGCATGCGGGAAATGCTTCGAGGCCTGCGAGAAGAAATGCGTGGATTTCGACATGGAAGACACGATCACGGAGATAGATGTGGGGGCCGTAATCGTCGCCACCGGAATGGACGTCTATGACCCGGGACCTCTCGACGAATACGGCTACCGGCGTTTTCCGAACGTGGTCACAAGCATGGAATTCGAGAGGCTGATTTCAACCGGCGGGCCCATGGGCGGCCGGTTCGGGCGCCCGGGAGATCTGAAAAGGCCCCGCAGGGTGGGCTTCATCCAGTGCGTGGGGTCCAGGACCAGGAATCCCGAGAGGGGAAACCCTTACTGTTCCAATATCTGCTGCATGAACACGATAAAATCCGCCCAGTACCTCAAGGACGGCTGGCCGGACACCGATATCACCGTTTTTTACATGGATTTGAGAGCCTTCGGCAAAGGCTTCGAAGAGCTTCTGATGAGGAGCAGGCAAAGCGGGGTGCGCTACCTGCGGGGGCTTCCCGGAGAGGTGCGGGAGGACCCGGAAACCGGGAACCTCAGCGTGACCGTGGAAAACACCACCGCCGGCCGGCTGGAAACCCATGAACTGGACATGGTCGTGCTGGCGGTGGGCGCCGTACCCGCCGGCTCGACCGAGGAGATCCGGAGGCTGATGGGTATCTCCCTCTCTCCGGGCGGGTTTCTAAAAGAGGCCCACCCCAAGCTTCGCCCGGTGGACACTCCTGCGAAAGGAGTTTTCATCGCCGGCGCGGCGGAGAGCCCGAAGGATGTGCGCGAGAGCGTGACCCAGGCGGGCGCGGCCGCGGCGAGGGCTTCGATCCTGTTGAACAGTCCCTCCTTCGCGGTGGAGGCCGTCACGGCCATAGTCGATGAGATCCTGTGCAAAAAGTGCGGTCTGTGCGCGTCGGTCTGCCCCTACGGGGCCGTATCCTGGCGCAGGAAGGAAACGGCCCGCGTCACGGCGGCCGCATGCGCCGGCTGCGGCACATGCGCGGCCGAATGCCCGTTCGGAGCCATCGAAATGAGGCATTTCCCGGATCATGCCATATACGCCCAGATAGACTCCATCCTCGAAACGGATCCCATCGGCAGGATCGTCGCGTTCGCGTGCAACTGGTGTTCATACGCGGCCGCGGACTCGGCCGGGGTGGCGCGGATGAGCTACCCTCCGAACGCCAGGATCATCAGGACCATGTGTTCGGGCCGGGTGGACCCAGGGTTCGTTTGGTACGCTTTCAAGAAAGGCGCCCCGGTTGTGCTGGTTTCCGGCTGCCATTACGCGGACTGCCATTATATCGACGCCAACAGGAGCACCGTCCGCCGTATGGACGGCCTGTGGGACGGCCTCGAGAAGGCCGGGCTGAGGCCTGACCGCCTGCAGCTGGAGTGGTGTTCGGCCGCCGAGGCCCTCCGGTGGCAGGATATCATGCTGGCGGTCGAGGAGAAGCGCCGGACCGTGGATCGGTCCGAGATCGAGAGGACCAGGACGGCGCTGGCCGAGTCGGATGTCCCCAAGCCCAGGAACCCCAGGGTGGCCGATGAGGACCGGCCGGCCGGATTCGTCTGCATGCGGTGCGGAAACCGTTGGAGCGCCCCGTTTCACGCCGGTGCGGAGCGCTCCTGCGCCACCTGCCGCTCCAACAGCGTCAGGTGGCTGAAGACCTCCGCGATGGAGTCCTCGTAAGGGGGGCGCAGCACACCCTTTTCCGTGATGATCGCGGTTATGTATTCCGCGGAGGTGATGTCGAAGGCGGGGTTGAAAGCCTGAACCCCTTCGGGTCCCAGATGTTTTCCCGCTATCGTGGTTATTTCGGATGGCGGACGCTCCTCCACCGGGATCGAGTCCCCGTGTGAAACGGTCCGGTCGATCGTGGAAAGGGGAGCCGCCACGTAAAACGGAATCCCGTTCGCCCCGGCGAGCACCGCGAGCTGGTATGTGCCGATCTTGTTGGCGGCATCCCCGTTCGCGGCTATGCGGTCCGCCCCGGTCACCACCGCATCGATGCGCCCTTTGCGCATCACGTGGCCGGCGGCGCTGTCGGCGATCACCATCACCGGGATGCCGTCTTCCATGAGTTCGAAGGATGTCAGCCTCAAGCCCTGCAGCCAGGGCCTGGTTTCGTCGGCCATGACCCGGATGCGTTTTCCGGCTGAAGCGGTGGCCCTTATCACGCCGAGCGCGGTCCCGTATCCTCCGGTGGCGAGGGCCCCGGCGTTGCAGTGGGTCAGCACGACGGCCGGGTCAGGCAGCAGCCGGGCTCCGTGTTCTCCCATCAGGCGGTTGGACCGGACGTCTTCCTCCAGGATCGAAATGGATTCGCGCCGCAGGGCGTCGGCTATCTCCGCCGGGGGGCTGTGACTGAGACTCCCGGCCAGCGCCTGCATCCGCTCCACGGCCCACCGGAGGTTCACCGCGGTGGGCCTCGCGGCGAGCATCTCGGCCGCGATACGGTCCAGTTCGGAGAAGAATCTTCGCGGAGTGCGGGAGGCGGCGCGCCGGGCGAACGCCCAGATGGGGCACGGTAGCGATCATCGTGGGCCTGATATAGAGCGAGGCGCCGTGGCTCCGGGGTATCCATTCCCGGTCCAGAATGAGGAGGGCCTTTAGGGTCTTCATCGCGAAATCCACGTCGAGTTCCGGCATGCACATGCGAGCGGCCGAGCGGTTCATGCGCTCGAAGTTCTCTCTGGCCCTGAAAAGATAAATGCCGCCGTTGCTTCCCGCATAGGCTTTCAAACCTTAGAATATCTCCTGGCCGTAGTACTGGAGGCCCATCGCCGCCGGGTCGATGCTGAGGGGACCGTAGGGCTAGATGCGGGGGTTTATCCAGCCTTTGCCGGCCTCGTAATCCATCAGGAACATGTGGTCGGTGAAAATATCACCGAAACCCAGCCTGGTTTCATCCTCCGGTTTTTTTTCATCCTTTCCGGGGGAACCTTCCTTACAGTCAATTCCGAGTCCATGACATCCTCCCTTCATTTCTGGAAATGCAGGCGGAAATCTATAACACACGGTTGTAGCGAACATTACCAGTCGAAGGATGGAAAGGAGGACAAGGTCTTTGACTCCCTGGAATGGCTGGCGGCCATGTGCTGTCACGTTCCGAATAAGGACGAACAAATGGTAAGGTATGTGGGTTTCTACAGTAATGTGAGTCGCGGCAAACGAAAAAAGCAGAATCAGGACGGCGTGATACCTTCCATCCTCGATCCCGATGGGTCATCCAGTGAATACCGGAAAAACTGGGCACGCTTGATCCAGCCGAGGAAGCGATCATCGCCCGCATTACGCTCCCGAAGTGAGGCGAACCTTCGCTCCAGGGTGGTCGGTCGGTCAGCCTCGAGCAGGTAGTCCACCAGCGGCACGATGCGCTGTTCATAGGTCACCGGCAGGAAGTCATGATCAGGGAGACCAAGCTGTACCGCCTCGCTTGCATGCAGACCGAAGACGACATGAGAAGCACACACGAATGCTTCCTCCTCGTGACCGAGGCCCATGAGTAGGTGGTAGCCCTCGACGCCGTGTATGATCGGATCATGAGTCGCATATCGACCGATATCATGAAGCAGGGCCGCCGACCACAGCCAGTGAACATTGACTTCGTGGAGAAACCTCAGCAGCGACCCAACCGCTTCCGCTGCGTCGGCAACCGAAAAGCAGTGTCGAGTCCACGGCCTTCCCTCACCGTACTTAAGTAGCAGTGCTTTTGCCTCATCACGCGAAAGCATGGCTCCGGCTGTCCCTGACGAGTGATAATATGGTTCTGATAACATTCCGAGAGAAAAAGCCCGGGACGTCTCCGTTATCGATTTTCGTTGGACCCTCCTCTACACTCTGGAACGATATGATGGACTTCAATATTGGCGCCACATGCCTTTCGACAGAGGCAGCAATGTCGGTCGCACCAAAGCAAGGTAAGGCTCCGAATCTCTCGGCTAAAACCCATTATGTTGTTATCCTGATCAACAATTCCACCTGAAATATTGAAATCTGTGGGATTGCAGAATAAACCCCACAAGCGTGACCCTATAGATCAGAAAGGCCTTTGATAACGGGCTTGATCATAACACGTGAGTCAGGGAAAATGAATCACCTTCGCGGCAAAAGGCGGAAGTCTACAATAACCCCTTATAAGAAGGCACCTTATGAACGTATCAAAGGTCATGGAACGATTTTTCGAATACCAAAGGGCAAATTGCAAAAAAAAATACCGTTACTGAACGTTTCATCGTTTTCTCTCTCCATTATCTTAGAGAAAGGCTAAGCCAATTATAAGACCATTTTTTTGAGGATTAAGATTTAAATTTTTATTGTAACAAAAAAATTTCACCCTGCAACAAGCAAATTGCCCAAAATGGGCAGTCTGCATATTGTATCTTTATCCCCTCTTTTGCTATTATTCTGTAAAACAGAATAAACACATAAATGGGGAAGGCAGATGGCCTCGCATCGCAAGAGTGCAGACCATAATCGTGAAGCAACTGTTTTGTCCGATACCGAAGCTTATCAGCAACACCAAAGACAGATTGCTGTCATTATGGGGAGGTTCATGCTGAAGCATTTGAACAACCTCTATAAAGAGTTCGACGGGGACATCGTTCTTGCCATCGTTCTAGGCGAAATTGCCCATCACAATATATCCAGATATTTTTCCGGGGATATACCCGTCATGCCGATCGGTAACGATTTTTGGGAGCAGACTGAAAATGTGACCCAACTGTGCTCCTGCAACGCTTTTTCCATCAGTGAGGCTACAGGTATTCCCAGAGAGACGGTTCGACGGAAAATCGCCATTCTGATAAAAAAGGGCTGGGTTCAATACGGTTCAGGCAGGGAAATAATCGTTACCAAAGCGGTAGGTGCCCATTTTTTCAGCGACTTTAATGTGCAGCTTTGCCGAGACCTGCTTCAAACGGCAGATCGCATCAGTGATTTACTCAAAACATAAAGTGAAGCGTCCAACGATGCAAGCAGGAGATGAAACGCCCGTCTTATCCATATCCAAACGGATAGATCGAGCAGGCAACGAAACTTTTATGCAGGTTCGAAGGATATGAAAAGAAAACGAAATCGGCGCTATCTATCATTGCTGCCCATAGTTCTTTTGCTCAGCTGCAGTCGTCTTCCCAAGGTGGGGCCCGATTATGTAGCCCCAGAACTGGCAGCAACCGCCTGATCCTGCCTTGGTTCCGAGCAAGGCGGAAATTAAAAACTATTGGACGGTTTTTAACGACCCGGTGCTGACCCGTTTGATTGAACAGGTCTCTGAAAGCAACCTGGACGTCCGAATAGCTGTCACGCGCGTAAACGAAGGCCGGGCGCGGCTGGGGATCGCCGTCGGTCAGCAGGCGCCAGTGGTGGATGTCGGTGGTGCTGTTGGAAGAGAACGAGCTGGGGGGGTCAACCAAACCCGGCATTCAGTATCCCTGGACGCCAGTTGGGAGATTGATCTCTTTGGAAAGATCGGTCGCGGCATCGAAGCCGCGACGGCTGAATTTCAGGCCACTGAAGAAGATTATAACGATGTGATGATTACCATGTACGCTGAGATGGCACGGACCTATCTGTTCACTCGGGCCCTTCAAACCCGTTTGAAAGCCGCCAACGGTAACATCGAATCCCAGAAAGAAATTCTTGCCCTGACGCAATCTCGGCTGAAGCATGGCCTGGCGACAGCCCTGGATGTGGCCCAGGCCGAGCAAGTGTTGGCCAGTTCGGAAGCCGCAGTTCCGCCCCTGCGGATTGAACTGGCGCGTTCGATCAACACGATTGCACTGCTGCTCGGAAAGCCTCCGGGAACGTTTTATGAATTGCTGGGAGAGGAAAAACCGGTTCCGGTCCCGCCGCTTCAGATCGCCGTCGGGGTTCCGGCGGACCTGATGCGTCAGCGGCCGGATATTCGACGAGCGGAACGACAATTGGCGGCCCAGACTGCCCGCATCGGCATCGCCACGGCGGATCTATATCCCAGTTTTTCCCTCACCGGCTCGCTGGGAGTCGAGTCCTTAAATATTGGGGCCTTGTTCAACCCCTTAAGTCGGATTTTCAGCATCGGTCCGCAGTTTCGCTGGAATGTTTTTGACAGGGGGCGAATCCGCAACCAGATCAAGGTCGAGGATGCCCGCACCGAGCAGGCCCTGATCATTTATGAACGGACCGTGCTGGACGCCATCAATGAGGTCGAAAATGCCATGACCGCCTTTATTGAGCAGAGAATTCAGTTTGAAGCTCAATTTCGTTCTCTTCAAGCGGCCAGACGGTCGCTGGATCTATCGACTGAATTGTACAAGCAGGGGCTTTTAAATTTCCAGAGTGTACTGGATTCCCAGCGGGCAGTTTTCGAATATGAAAACCTGGCGGCCGAGGCTCAAGGCAAGGCCGCCATCAACATAGTTCGCTTATATAAAGCTCTGGGAGGCGGCTGGGACCCTGATGCCTACGACAACCCTCAGACATCTGAGGAAACAAAGACCAAGGTCGCCCGTTGATGATTAAAATTTCAATTTACGTAGCAGCACCCATTTGTAAACAGGGAACATGCGTATGAAAAATCAAGAGCTTGTCGCAAGATGGAAAGCAATTCACCTGTTGACCGTCCTGATGGTCATAACGGCTGTAATCATGACGGGCTGTGATAAGGGAAAAAACACTTACGTCCCTCCTCCGCCGCCCGAGGTGACGGTCAGCCGCCCGATCAAACAAATGGTCACCGATTTTGAGGTATATACCGGCAGTACACAGGCGCAGGAATTCGTAGAGGTTCCCGCAAGGGTCGAAGGTTTTCTGCAGAGCATTCATTTTAAGCCCAGCGCCCGGGTGAAAAAGGGAGACCTTCTTTTTGTGATCGATCCCCGATTCTATCAAGCCGAACTCAGCCAAGCTGAAGCCGATCTGAAAATTAGCCAAGCTGAGCTGAACCTGGCCGAAGTGACATTGAAGAGAAAGAAAAACGCGTTTAAGGACAGGGCCATCAGCGAAGTCGAAGTCCTGGAAGCCGAAGCGCACCGCGACAAGGTCCTTGCGGCGATTAAGGCCGACAAGGCGGCCCTCGAAAAGGCCGCCTTGCAGCTTTCGTATACCAGGGTGCTGGCCCCCATCAGCGGCCGAATCGGACGTCCGCTGGTGGATGTGGGCAACCTGGTGGGGGCAGGCAGTGATAAAACCCTCCTGGCGACCATCGCGAACGATGAATCGATATTCGCCTATTTCAACATCAGTGAACGCACCCTCCTCGATTTTGAACAAAGGGCTCTGCAGGCAAGCAGAAAAAGAGGGAAAGAGGTCCAGAGGCAACCACATCCAATATTTCTCGGCCTGCAAAATGAGGAGG
>Ga0068714_10003461_pt1 | contig 18702 bp, 18 predicted proteins | sample MTBNYHSulfiMetaG_FD_62988 | JGI IMG/M metagenome (GOLD analysis project Ga0068714, IMG submission 62988) | Enrichment culture microbial communities from rom New York Harbor, USA that are MTBE-degrading - MTBE-NYH (New York Harbor Sulfidogenic)... | ecosystem: Environmental > Aquatic > Marine >... | reverse complement strand
GGCACTGGGAAAAGTAAAATATCGAATATCCGGTTGTAGAAGACGAAGCATAGTATGGCCGCAATTACTATGGCAATTATGCTTCTGATTAAGCGTTTCCGTAGCTCGGCAATATGCCCGAAGAAAGATTGTCTCTTCTCAGCACTGCTCATTTTCGTTGTCGCGGTATCCACTTGCCTCATGGGATAGCTGTTTAAGTCTCGTTAGAATCCGTTTTATCCCGGTCTGTTGATTCCTCGGTCGTGGTTTTATTTTCAGTACTTGCTTGAGACGAGCGGTTTTTCTCATCCAGCTCCAGTTCTCTGGTTACGGTGGCGGTAAGGTCAGAGGTAGCTTTCCTTAAGGCACGCATCGTCCTGCCCAGAGTGCGGGCAATCTCTGGTATCTTGTTCGGTCCCCAGATTATCAGGGCCACAACCAGGATGAGTACTATTTCCAGTGGCCCCATATCAAGAAAACCCACTAACCTCGCCTCATTTCGTCACCGGGAAATAATCAATTACGCTGAAGATAAAACCGGACGTCAACTTTTTACCTTCGTTGTCCTGCTGACGGCTCTTTTTCTGGTGGTCTTGCTTTCGGCCTGAGGTGCTTCTTCGTCTTCCTCTCCGTGCTGTACCTTACGGAAGGAACGTACCGTCTTCCCTATGGCGGTGCCAACCTGTGGTAACTTTCCTGCCCCGAAGACTAAAAGGATAATTATCACGATGATAGCTATTTCCCATGGTCCCAGGCGCACCATAACTCCCTCCAGCCAGATTGTTGAGCTTAGATAGCTACTATTTACAGGAGAGCAATCTCACTAATATTATAGAAGCTTAACCGGGAATCTTCAATCTTGAGGCTGGTGGTAATGCGTCTGGCAGGTATCACAAACGTCTGGCTCAATTCGTCGTTTGTGTCGGGGGTTCAGAGTGGCCAGGCTGGTAGCCCTTTTCCTGGGCTTGCCTGTCTATGTCAAGGGTAAGCACCCGTTCGAGTGGTACCGAGATTTCAGATTCGATAGGCCTTAAATCAATAGCCTTGATGTACTTGTGGCACTCATCACATACGTAAAGCCGGTAAACTCCTTCTTCATCAATAAAATAGGCCAGAGCCTCCTGGTTCTGTGTGCCGCAGTATGGACACTGCAAACGCTGGAAAAGCCACTCCGAATCGCAGCGAGAACAGAGCAGCCATCGTGCTCCCCGCTCCTTGTCCAGAAATGCAAAATCCGGCGAGCCCCCACAAATCGGGCAGTATCCTTGCCGCCAGCGTTCCTGGTCTACCAGCTTAATCAGGGATTTAGCCTGAGTAGCCAGAAAAGGTTTGAGCGACTCGTGTACTATGGCTTCTAAGAGAAGGTGTTCATTAGTGTCGGCGGCTTCTATCGTGGCCGGTAGTTCAGTTCCTTTGAACCATGCCCTGGCCACTTTTTTAGGGAGCGCTGGTTGGGACTTCAGTTTTTCCAGACTTCTGGGAAGCTCACCGAAAAGGTCAGGGTATTCGGTAAAAGTAGCCATAACTTCGGCCAGGACCTCCTTCAGCAGCGCCCGGTCGATAGTGAGTTCATCAAATTTAATGAGCGGCTGCCCGTGGGCTAGCCGCTCATTAATAATTCCGCTTTTCAAACCGGGCCTGGCTTTGCCGATACGCCGCTCAGCTTTGGATTGAAGGCTAAACAGCTTATGGTAAAACTCCAGTAACCTGGCTGGTATACCTTTCTTCTTCCCTTCTTCCTCCAGTCTCTTTAAGGTCTCTTTATCTGCTTTCCCTGCCACTTAAATTCTACGCTTCCTTACCCTTTGGTAACCTTTTCAAACCATTTACCGTGATGCGACTTGGCATATTCCTCTGATACCTTGCCGGTAACTATGGCGCCCCAGGCTCCTTTCATCATCGGGTGGATAACGCCGAGATAAATATGGACGAAGAGCATGATACCAGCCACGATAAAAGCGACGTCATGGATAAAAAGCATCCATTGCAGTAGTTCTGCCGGGGCGGCTTCTTTGGCGAACCACATAATAGCCCCGCTGATGACAAAGAGCACCCCGCAGACAAGGGTTATCAGCCACCATAGTTTCTGGCCGGTGTTCATCTCATCCTGGGGTGGCATTGCCTCTTCGTCACCCAGGAAATAATAGCGGGGGGCTGCTTTCAGCCAGCCGATGTCATCACTTCCCCAGACAAAGGCTTTCTTAACACCGCTCCAGGTCCTCTTCCAGTTCACCAGCATGTAGATGACAGGTGCGATGATGAAGACCACGGCTCCGATACGGTGGATGAGGCGGGTAACACTGTCCTGGGCGGCGAGTGACATCCCTGGTATAAAAAGGATGAGCCCCGTGATAAAGAGGAGTAGAAAGGCAACTAAATGTACCCAGTGCATGGCTCGTGTTGGTTTCGCATACTTCTCTAATTCTTTTGCCATCTTATTCCTCCTTCTTTCCCGGCAGTTCCTGGGTTATTCTTGCTTCCCGGGCAACAAGGTAGTTGATTCCCAGTCCAACTATGGCCAGGCCACCCAGTGCCCAGCCCAGTGGCTGAATTACGTCCCTGGCATAAACTGCTGCCGGAACCTGTGGAGCTACTGGCAGTCCGTATGCCTGGGGGGAATCATCGAGGACATACATTACATGTAGTCCTCCCAGTTCCTTATCGCCGTAGAGGTAGGCATTACTGTAACCGTTGGCTTGAAGGGCGGCGACTCTCTTTTTACCTTCTGCCAGTAACTTATCACGGTCACCAAATTCCAGAGCATTGGGCGGGCAGGTCTTGACACAGGCTGGCTCCCATCCCTGAGCAATTCGGTCAAGGCCAGGGGTGGTGCATAAAGTACATTTGTCCATCTTGGCAATGCCGGTGATAATGTTGCGGTCAGACCGTGGCACATCAAAGGGGCAGGCATCGATACAGTAGCCACAGCCGGTGCAGGTATCTTTATTATAGGCGACAAAGCCAAGTTCATGGTGGTAGAGGGAACCGTTAGGGCAAACCCTGACGCAAGCAGCATCAGTGCAGTGCATACAGGCCCGGCGGGAGAAGAGCCAGGCTACGCTTCCTTTTCGTTCCACCTCGCGGAACTCCATCTTGAGCCAGGTGGTCGGGGAGAGGTCACGGGGATTTTCATAACTGCCCCAGTTGGACGACTGAACCCCGTTTTCCACCGTGGGTATAAACTCATCGTTTTCGTTCCACTGTTTACAGGCTACCTGGCACCCACGACAGGCTGTGCACCGTGTCGGGTCATATAAAATTGCTTTCTCTGCCATTATTACCTCCAAACAAAGACTTGGCTACTACTCTCTATGCCTTACGGACGTTGACCAGAAAGGCCTTGTATTCAGGTATCATGGTATTGGCGTCACCAACATGGGGAGTGAGAACGTTGGCGCTATCGCCGGTGGAGAGGCCGGTATATCCCCAGTGCCAGGGTATGCCGACCTGATGTACCTTGCGTCCGTTCAGCTGGAATGGCTTGTAGCGCTTGGTGACAATAGCGACCACATTAACCCGGCCGCGGCTTGATTCTACGATAACCCGGTCGCCATTGGCGATACCCTGTTCTTCCGCCAGCTCTTCACTCATTTCACAGAATGGTTCGGGCATGGCCTCAATCACCCAGGGCATGTTTCTGGTCATCTGCCCGCCCTGCCAGTGCTCGCAGACTCGATAAGTGCTGCAAATAATCGGGTATTTCTTCGGGTCACCCTGTTCCTCAGGCCTCCATATCTTGAAGGCGGGGTTGTTCTGCTGCCTGGACATGGGATTATCAATTGGTGACTCCCAGGGCTCGTAGTGCTCCGGTAGCGGGCCTTCCGCCATACCGGGACCGAAGACGCGGGCATGGCCTTCTGTTTTCATAATGAAGGGCCACTTTGTTGCTGCCGGGTCAACGGCTATCGGCGGCCAGCCACCATCGGGAACATCACCGACCCACTTGCCGTCCTGCCACCAGATGACCGGCTGCTCCTTGTCCCAGGGGACACCATTGAGGTCAACCGAGGCGCGATTGTAAATGATACGGCGGTTAACCGGCCAGCACCAGCTCCAGTTTGGATAAAGACCGATGTTGAATTTATCGGGAGTTGCGTCACGTCGGCTGGCACGGTTGCCGGGTATCGGTGCTTTTGGTTCTGCGTCCGGTTCAACGTAGCTATTACAATAGAGCCAGTTCCCCGAGGTTGTGGTGCCGTCAGCCTTCAGGGAGCCGAAGCTGGCCATTAACTTGCCGGTAGTGAGGTCATAGCCGTTTATCTCTTTGGCTACGGCACGTACATCAGGATGGCCCGCTCCGTAATCCCAGGTAAGTTTGGTGATTGCCTCGGCGTTGGGTCCACCTTCACTGGTGTAAAGCTGCTTGAGCTTGCGGTAGAATTCAGTTATCATCCACAGGTCGTCCTCGGCTTCACCAGGGCCGTCGGCACATTTGTAGCGCCATTGCGACCAGCGGCTGCTGTTGGTAACGCTGCCCTCCTTCTCCCAGGAATTCTTGGCCGGGAGCAGGAAGACTTCGGTCTTGATGTCGGCTGGGTTAGCTCCAGGGCGGCGCCAGAAGTTAGCCGTCTCGGTTTGCCACATGTCGGCAACTACCATCCAGTTCAGCTTATCCATGGCGCTGCGCTCAAGGTTGGCGTTGGGGCCACCCACAGCCGGGTTCTGTCCCCAGACCATCAGTCCCTTGATGACGCCTTTATCCATGGCTTCAAAGAGGGCGATGTGTGAGTAGTTTACACCAGACTCAGTCTTGGGTAGATAGTGGAAGCCAAACTGGTTATCTTGACTGGCGGCGTCATCATACCATGCTTTGAGCAGACTTACCACGTACTTGGGGGTATTCTGCCACCAGTTGGCACTATTCGGATCACTGGACGTAGGCGTGGTGCGCTCGAGGTATTTATCCAGGGTGCCGTCGGAATCTACCGGAACCTTGAGGTAACCGGGCAGGATGTGGAACAGGAGGCAGTGGTCTGTGGAGCCCTGTACATTAGATTCGCCACGCAGGGCATTGATGCCACCGCCGGCCACCCCGATATTCGCCAGTAAAAGCTGCAATATGCAGTAGGAACGGATATTCTGGGCACCATAGGTATGCTGGGTGGTGCCCATGGCGTACATAATGGTACCTGCCTTACCAACCCTGCCGGTTGAGGCGTAGGTACGGCAGATTTCCAGGAAGACATCTTCTGGTGTGCCACAGATAGAATTAACCATTTTTGGAGTATAGCGAGCAAAATGCCTCTTCATATGCTGGAAGGCACAGCTGGGGTCTTTAAGTGTCTTGTCTTTCTTGGGAATGCCATCTGCATCTACCTGGTACTGCCATGATGAGCTATCGTATTTTCTCTTGCTGCCATCAGTTTCGTTAAGACTGCCGGCATAGCCGGAAAATAGTCCTTCGAGCTCAGCTGGTCCCTTAAAGTCAGGATTAATCAGGTAAGCGGCATTAGTGTATTCTGTGATGTAGGTCATGTTGTAGTTGCCCGGGTTAGCATCAATATCATCGAGCACGTACTTAATCATGCCGTCGATGAAGGCGATGTCAGTCCCTGACCTTAGCGGTGCGTAGATTTCAGATTTGGATGAGGTTCTGGTGAACCTGGGGTCAACGTTGATAAGCTTGCCACCCTTTGCCTTGGCATCCATGATATGCCCGAAGGCGGCCGGGTGATTTTCTGCGGGATTTGCGCCAATAGCCAGGATAACATCAGCATTGGCGATATCATTCCAGTGGTTGGTCATGGCTCCCCGCCCAAAACTTTCCGCCAAACTGGCGACGGTGGGGGAGTGTCATATACGGGCATGGTGTTCAAGGTAGACGATACCCAGCGCACGGGTCAGCTTCGAGAGGAGATAACACTCCTCGTTATCCAGGGCAGAGCCTCCAAAATTACCAATAGCTTCGGTACGGTTTACCAGATTTCCCTTGCTATCAGTCGTGATAAAACTGCTATCTCTGGTGTCTTTGATTTTGCGGGCAATCTGGTCAATAGCCCAGTCCCACGTCTTTACTTCCCAATCGGTTCCGCCGGGCCGTCGGTAGAGGACTTTGCTCAACCGCCAGGGGTTGTCAGCGGATAGCTGCCGCATTGAAGCACCCTTAGCGCAAGCAGCACCACGGTTTACGGGATGCTCAGGGTCGCCTTCTATGTTGACTACCTTGCCATTCTCAGCAGCGACAAGAAAGCCGCATCCCGAGCCGTCATAGGGGCAGATTGTGGTCTTTTCACCAATCCGCTTCTTTAAAGGAATGGCAGCATGGGCTACCCCTCCTTTACCCAGGGAGTCCATACCTTTAAACAGGACCAGGGCTCCCATCCCCGCTCCACCAAATTTCAGAAAGTCTCTCCGGCTTAGCTCCATAAGTACCTCCTCCTTTATTGTTACATTCCTTCTAGAGCCTCCCAGACTTGCTATTTATGATAAAAAAATGGAAAGCACCGCTTTCCATTACTCAATTGCTCAATATTAATATTAGTGAGTAGGCAATAAGCTCCGTCATTACAATGTATAGAGTATAAACGATAAAGAAATAGTTTGTCAACACCTGAGTTCTGTATTTTACGTTTGAATTAAGACTGGAATGAGCCTTGATGCCTTTTTACAAAGTCTATGGAAGTGAAGTATAATTAAACCAAGTATTTTACAACGAGGATAGCATATGAAGGTTGTTTTTCTTCAGGATGTGCCCAATGTGGGTAGAGCTGGCCAGATAAAAGAGGTGGCTGATGGTTACGGTCGGAATTTCCTCATTCCACGAAAGTTAGCCTTGTTAGCCAGGCCAGAGGCGATACATGGTATGGAGGTACGGCTGGCGGTAAAGACCCGTCACGAGGCTCAAACGGAGGCTGAACTACGTGAGCTGGCAGACCAGTTGAACGGAAGAGAGTTCACAATTGTAGCCAGAACTGGAGGGAAAGACAAGCTCTATGGTTCAATTACCGCGGCCGATATCGCTGATGAGATAGAGAGGGCTACGGGCTTGGTTGTGGATAAAAGAAAAATTGAGCTTGAGGGAACAATCCGTCAGGTGGGCCGCTACGAAGTACCCATCAGGTTTGCTAAGGACATTGAACCGCAAATAACGGTTGTAGTGGCCGAGCAGAATGCCGAGAAAGAGGGTTTAGGGGAGTCTAACGAGGGAGAGAACTAGGTGAATGGCGAGAAATTGCCCCCCCACGATATTGATGCTGAGGAAGCGGTAATCGGTTCACTCCTGATAGATGGTTCGGCAATCTTTAAAATAGCTACTTTCCTCCAGCAGCCTGACTTCTACCATGAGAGGACCCAGTGGCTGTACGGGGCATGCCTGTCACTTTTCCAGCGTCCCGAGCCCACAGCGATAAACCAGATTACGGTAGCTCAAGAATTAGAGCGACTGGGAAAGCTGGAGGCTTGCGGCGGCGCTGCCTATTTAAGCCACCTGGTTTCTATTGTTCCCACGTCACTTGATATCGAGCACTATGCTCAGATTGTTTACCGCCTGGCCATCAGTCGTCGTTTGATAGATGCCGCCCGGCAGATTGAGGTGATTGGCTATCAGGCGGACCCTGATGTTGATGCCACCCTGAATAAGGCGGAGGATGTCCTCTTCAGGTTGAGGCATGGGCAGAGTCCCCGGGACTTTGTTCATGTCCGTCAGGTGCTGGACAAGTATTTTGAGACTCCTTCCGCAGATATAGAGGGCTATGGTGGGCCGATTTCTCAGATAAATTCTAATTTTATTGGTCTTGATGAATTTCTCGGGGGGTTTCAGCGCTCTGACCTGGTAATTGTTGCTGGCAGGCCCAGTATGGGTAAGACGAGCTTTGCTCTCAGCGTCGCCGGCAACGCGGCTATCAAGCAGGGAGCCTGTGTGGCTCTCTTCAGTCTTGAGATGGCACGGGAGTCACTGGTGCTGCGTCTGCTGGCCAGTGAAGCCGATGTTGACTCAAGGCGTATTCATCTCGGCCGTCACACTACTGAAGAGGAAGAGAGAAGGATTATGGATGCCATCGGCGTTCTCTCTGAGTCACCCATCTATCTTGATGATTCACCGCAGCTGAGGGTTGTCGAGATGCGGAGTAAAGCGCGGCGGCTCCACTATGAGCGTGGTATTAACCTTATTATTATTGATTACCTGCAATTGATGCAGGGTGAGGGCAGGGGAGAAAACAGGGTTCAGGAAATTAGCTACATCTCCCGCTCCCTAAAGGCACTGGCCCGTGAGCTTAATGTACCGGTGATTGCGGTATCTCAGCTCAGCCGTGCCGTAGAATGGCGGGCTTCACATCGGCCACAGTTAGCTGACCTCCGTGAAAGCGGTAGTATCGAGCAGGATGCTGATGTGGTTATCTTCATCTACCGGGATGATTACTACTATAACAGGCAGGATTGGGAGACCCTGCATCCTGACCGTGAATACCCGGAAGGGATTGCTGACATCATAATTTCCAAGCACCGGAACGGTCCTACGGGTGAGGTCAAGCTGCATTTCTTGCCCAGGTCAGCCAAGTTCAGGGATATTGCCAGCCAGGAACCGAGTTTGTTCTGAGGATGCTGAATTATTTCAAGAGCTGAGTCAATTATGGGGCAGTTTCAAGGTTTTCCGGCTAAGACACAGTTTACACCGATACCTAACCTTTTTTTCAGTGATTTGCTGTCCCGGATTAGTGATATCGCTGAATTGAAAACAACTCTTCATATTTTCTGGATGCTCTATAAGAAACGGGGTTATCCCCGTTTCCTGACTTACCGGGAGCTGGTGAGCAATACCAGCCTGCTGAAAGGTTTGAAAGGCGGAGACAAACCACCTGAGGAAATGCTGGGTTACTCCCTGGATATGGCGGTCAAGCGGGGGACAGTCCTCCACCTGGTATTGGATAGAGACGGCGCACCGGAAGACGTGTATTTCCTCAATACCGAGTCTGACCGGCGGGTAGTGGAAAGGATTCGGAATGGTGAGCTTGTCCTCGCCGGACTTAAAGCCGGAGGACAGGCTTATTCTGATGTCGGGGCTGAGCCGCTGCCGGATATTTTTGCCCTTTATGAGCAGAATGTTGGGATGCTAACCCCGATGATTGCTGAGGAGCTTCGTGAAGCAGAGAAGCTCTATCCTGAAGCGTGGATTCAAGATGCCATCAAAGAGGCGGTTAACCTGAACAAACGGAGCTGGCGTTATATCTCCCGGATTCTGGAACGCTGGTCAGCAGAAGGCAGAAGTGATGGAACATATCGGCGAGATTCTCAGAAGACAGACCCGGACAAATATATCAAGGGCAAATACGGACACATGGTCAGGCGCTGAGCCAGATGAGGGGCCATCGGTGCCAGCATGCCCTATCTGTAAGGGAGTAAGGTTTGTTTATCCTCTCCTGCCTTCAGGAGAGCCGGATTACACTCAGGTTGTTCCCTGTAGCTGTACTCAGCAGGAGCTGGGGGGAGGTCGTCAGGGGAGGTTGCAGCGGTATAGTAACCTGGGTTCACTGACCCGTCTAACCTTCGATAATCTCAAGCCTGAAGGGAAGAGTGATAGCCCGGCCGCTCAAGAGCGATTCAGCCAGGCTTATGAGGCAGCCAGGAACTTTGCTGCGGAGCCCAGAGGGTGGCTGGCTCTGGCTGGTCCCAGTGGCAGTGGCAAGACTCATCTGGCCGCCGCTATTGCTAATCACTGTATCGCCAACAATCACCCGGTTCTCTATATTACTGTGCCAGACCTCCTTGACCATCTGCGCTCCAGCTTTAATCCCAGTAGTGAGATACCTTATGACGAGTTCTTTGAGCAGGTACGCAATACTCCCCTCTTGGTCCTGGATGATCTGGGGGCTCAGTCCAGTACTCCCTGGGCCAAGGAAAAGCTGGACCAGTTGCTGAATCATCGCTTTAATAATCAACTGCCGACAGTAGTTGTCTCCATTGTTCCTGTTGATGAGCTTGAGGACAGAATACAGGCTCGGTTGCTTAACTCAGACCTCTGCCAGCTACATACCATTGGTGAGGAATCGCCTCTCTTGTTTACCTATAGCTGGGCTCCCGAGTTTGAACTGCAGAAAAGTATGACCTTTGATAACTTTGACTGGAAGAGAGTCAATCTGGCGCTGGAGCAGCGCCAGAACTTAGAGGCAGCTTTTAATGTGGCTCATGATTTCGCCAAGTCCCCCGATGGCTGGCTGGTATTACTTGGTGGTAATGGCTGTGGTAAGACCCACCTGGCGGCGGCCATCGTCAATTATCGCTACCAGATAGCAAAACTGGCCCTGTTCATCGTGGTACCTGACTTTCTTGACCACCTGCGTTCCACCTTTAGCCCGGATAGTCGGGTGTCCTATGACCAGTTTTTCGAAAGTGTAAAGAGTGCCCCCTTGCTGGTTCTGGATGACTTTGGTGAGCAGGCAAGCACACCATGGGCACAGGAAAAGCTCTATCAGGTTATTAACTATCGCTATAATGCTCGACTCCCGACTGTGATTACTACCTGTTGTGCATTGGATGAAATTGAGAATCGCATGGCTTCTAGACTAGCCGACCCTAAAATAAGTAACCCATTTAATATCAAGGTTCCTGATTTCCGTGGTGATGTGATAGGTCAAAAAAGAGCATCTCACGGTGGGAGAGGGAGCTAAACTCCAAAATAAAGGGTAGAGCTTGCATAGCCTGAACTTCTTCGAGTAAAATGGGAAAGCTCTTACCATATAATAAGGTAAGCTTTAGTTATGATAAACGTTCCTGTACTGGTACTGAACCAAAGTTATGAGCCGCTCAACATCTGTAGAGTACGGCGGGCGGTAGTATTGCTCTATCAGAATAAGGCCGAGATGCTGGAAAATGGCTCCGGCTTTATTCGTTCGGTTAACGGCGAATTCCAGGTGCCCTCGGTAATTCGCCTGGCCAGTATAATCAGACGTCCTCCTCGGCTGGGAAGGAAGCTGACCCGCCTTGAAGTTTTCAGGCGTGACCATTATACCTGCCAGTATTGCAGTAAGGAATCCAGACAGCTTACTCTGGACCATGTCATACCTCGCTACCGTGGTGGGCAGCATACCTGGGAGAATGTGGTCAGTGCCTGTGTACCGTGTAATCGCCGTAAGGCTGGTCGAACCCCCAAGGAGGCGGGGATGAGGCTAATTCGTCAGCCCTCCCGCCCTCGCGATAACGGCCTTTTTTATATTCCTGCCCACTACTCGGATATTCGTAGCGAATGGCAAAAATACCTGCCCCAGTGAGGTTTCTTTTCCCGGCGTGTGTGCCCTTCAGTTGATGATCACATATATCTTTAAGAGTAGCAAATTTACTATCTACATAAAAAAGTGAGGTGATACCATGGCTGAGAAGAATGTGATAATTTATTCTACTCCCACCTGACCCTACTGTCATCGGGCGAAGGAGTATCTTTCGCAGAAAGGGATTGCCTTTACTGATATTAATGTAGCTGCCGATAGAGATAAAGCCAGAGAGATGATTGGGAAAAGTGGTCAGATGGCAGTACCTGTAATCCTGGTTGGTGACGAAGTCTTAGTCGGATTTCAACAGGCCAAACTGGATGAGCTGCTGGCAAAATAGCTTCGGTAGTGTTGATTCGTTGGGAGGGTGGCCATGTATGACCTGATGATAATAGGTGGGGGGCCAGCCGGACTGGCCGCCAGTGTCTACGCCGCCCGGAAGCAACTCAATACTCTGCTGGTGAGTGTTGATATTGGCGGGCAGGTTAACAGAACGTGGGGTGTTGAGAACTACCTTGGTTATCAATTTATCGAAGGGGCGGAACTGATAGATAAGTTCCATAGCCAGGTAAGCCAGTACCACATCGACCAGAAAATCGGTCAGAAAGTCTCTCGACTGGAGAAGATTGAAGGTGGTTTTGAGACTACCACCGAGGCCGGCGATAAGTATCAATCACGGGTGGTAATTTTTGCTACCGGCAAGAGACCCAGGCAGCTTAATGTTCCGGGAGAGACAGAACTGGCGGGGAGGGGAGTAACCTATTGTTCTATCTGTGATGGGCCTGTCTTTGCCGGACAGAAGGTGGCGGTAGTCGGTGGCGGCAATTCCGCACTTGAGGCAGCCCTGGACATGGTGAGAATTGCCGAGCATGTAAACCTCGTTTCATTAACTCCCCTGACCGGCGACCCCGTACTGATAGATAAACTGGGGAAGGCGAAAAATATTGACATTTTTACCGGGTATCAAACGGAAAAAATCGAGGGTGAAGTCCTGGTTGAGGGGATAGAGATAAAAGATGCAAATAGTGGTGAGAGTAAACGACTTGAGGTTGGTGGGGTTTTTATTGAGATTGGCCTGATTCCCAACTCTGAGCCGGTAAAAGAGCTAATCGAGCTTAACAGGTGGGGGGAAGTGCCCATCAGTTGTAATTGTGAAACGGCTATTCCCGGACTTTATGCTGCCGGGGACGTTACTGATGTACCTGAGAAGCAGATAGTGGTGGCGGCTGGCGAGGGGGCAAAGGCATTGCTTCAGGCGCACCGCTACCTGCAACGGCTGGTTAGTTAATCGTCTTCCAGAATTGTCCTTTGTTTGTCACAAGTTATTTAGTGCCGGATAATAGCTGCCTTGATTTCTTGGTTGATTTCGCTTATTATTTAGGTGGCGTAACCTTGACAAGCGGGTCTGGATTGGGTAGACTGTTATCTGGCAATGTTCTGGTCTCTGGAAAGTTTTTTTACGGTCCACACTGTTTATTCCAAGGGAACAGAGCATTTCTTTTCTAACATGCGCGGCCTGGTTCTCACGCTGATATCAGACAAGTATGAGGAATTTTTGTAGTTTGTCAGCCTTGACTTAAGGTAATAATTATCTGCGGGAAGAGGTAAGATGAAGCTTTTCGAATACGAAGCCAAACGAATATTCAAGGAGTACGGTATACGGATTCCCAATGGTGAGGTGGCTACCAGTGCTGACGAAGCTGAGGCGATAGCCAAAAGGATTGGTAAGCCAGTGGTGTTGAAATCACAAATACTGGTGTCAGGCAGGGGTAAGGCTGGTGGGATACAGTTTGCCAATGACGCAGCTGAGGCTAAGAAAATAGCCTCAAAGCTTATCGGCAGTACTATTAAGGATAGCCTGGTCGATAGCCTGCTGGTCGAGGAGACACTGGACATTGCCGAGCAGTTTTATGCTTCACTCACTGTGGACAGACAGGCCAGGACGTATGTTGTCCTGGCTTCTACCGAGGGCGGGGTTGATATTGAGCAGGTGGCGCAGGCCTCCCCGGAAAAAATATCGAGGTACTGGGTGAATCCGGTTACTGGCTTCAGCCAGCGGGAGGCTCTGGGGATGCTGAAGCGGTTCAGTATGGATAAGGGTGACGCCGCCCAGCTGGCTTCTGCCCTCAGCGCACTGTATACCGCGGCCATGAAAAATGATGCTGAGCTGGTGGAACTGAATCCCCTGGTCAAGACGGCCTCGGGTGAATTTATCACCGCTGATGCCAGAGTAATCGTGGATGACAACGCTGTTTTCCGTCATCCAGAATTGACCGAGAGAAGTTCGGAGAGAGTTGATGATACGCCGCTGGAGGCTGAGGCCAGAAAGCAGAATCTGGCCTATGTTGACCTCTCCGGTGACGTTGGTATTGTTGGTAATGGTGCCGGTCTGGTGATGGCCACTCTTGACCTGGTTAACTATTTTGGTGGTAGTCCGGCCAATTTTCTGGATATAGGTGGCGGTGGCAATGTCGATATAACCAAGAAGGGATTGATGCTGGTGATATCCAAGCCAGCGGTGAAGGTTGTGCTGGTGAACATCCTGGGTGGAATAACCAGGTGTGATGTGGTCGCGCAGGCAATCATCGAGGCGCTCAAGGAGTCAGCAATTAAGAAACCAATAGCCGTGAGGATGATGGGGACGAACGAGGAGCTGGGTAACAAAATGCTTCGTGAGGCTGGCATCCATAGCTTTCCCAATATGGAGATGGCTGTTGAGGAAGCCATAAAGTTAAAGTCATAAAGGTATAGGAAGTTATGAGTATTATTGTAGACAAAAATTCAAAGGTTGTTGTTCAGGGAATAACGGGCAATGAGGGCAGATTTCATACTGCAACTATGTTGCGCTATGGCACCAAAGTGGTGGCCGGTGTCACCCCCGGTAAGGGTGGACAGGAAGTCGAAGGTGTCCCGGTCTATAATAAGATTGCCGAGGCAGTCACCAATAAGGGTGCCAATACCGCCATCATGTTCGTACCGGCTCGTTTCACGCGGGACGCGGTTCTTGAAGCTATTGATGGTGGCATAAAGACGCTGGTGGTGATTACCGAGGGTATACCGCAGAAGGATGCCATTGAGTTTGTGTCTAAAGCCAAAGAAAAGGGTGACATTATCATTGTTGGTCCCAATTGCCCCGGTGTCATCAGTCCGGGTCAAAAAGCAAAGGTTGGCATCATGCCTGACCATATCTTCAAACCCGGGAATGTGGGTATTGCTTCCCGGAGTGGCACCTTAACCTATGAGATTGCCTGGCATATCAGTAATGCTGGTCTGGGTCAGAGCACGTGCGTTGGTCTGGGTGGGGATGCTATTGTCGGGCTGGATTTCATCAAGCTTCTGGAGTTGTTCAGGAATGATGATGAGACCAAGGGTGTAGTGCTGATAGGTGAAATAGGCGGTAATGCCGAGGAAATGGCTGCCCAGCACATTATTGACACCAAGTATCCCAAGCCGGTGGTGGCCTACATTGCGGGAAGGTTAGCTCCACCTGGAAAACGTATGGGCCATGCCGGGGCAATAATCATGGGTAGCAGTGGCACGGCCGAATCCAAGATTAATGCCTTCGGTAAAGCTGGAGTTCCGGTAGCTGATAAACCCAGTGATATTGCTAAATTGCTCAATAGATAAACGATGGATGGTGCAGGGAGGATAATAGAGGGTTGATTCCTCCTGGATTAACTTACCTCGCGGACAACATTGTTTCCAAGGATAACCTGTTAGGCGCCTCCAAGGCAGCCGGAGCCAGGTGGGCTAAAGAGTTAAATCTTCCCCGGAACTCGAACACGATATTTTTTGCCGGTTGTGGATACCAGTACTCTGCTGAGCTTGAATCCCTTATGTCCCTGTTACGGAAAGTGGATAAAAGTGCTGTCAGCACGGAACTGACCATGAGCCTGGCTGCTTTTCAAAAAAAGCTGGGGATTGATGCTGCTGGCATGGTGCGCAAGGTGATGGCCAGAGGCGGCGATGCTGATGCCCAACCGCTAAGGGATGCGGTCAGAGTACTAACCAAACTGGGTGTGCAGCTCGGCTATCTGGCTGAAGAAGAGCCCTGCTGCGGCGGACTGTTATATTATATAGGGTTGCAAAAAGAATTTACCCGGCACGCGCACCAGGTAGGTGACAGGCTAAAATCCAAAGGTATCCGGCAAATTATCAGCATTGTTCCGTCCTGTACCAATACCCTGCGTAACCTGGTCTCTACTGGTGGCAACGGACATGACTTTGAGGTCAGGCATTTCTGCGAGGTGGTCTCGGAGAATTTGTCGTCGCTGGAGTTGCGCTTCCCGGGTGAGGTTAAGGTTACCTACCATGACCCGTGCCAGCTGGCACGTTACCTGGGCCTGGTTGAGGAACCGCGCCGCATTTTGAGAGCTATCCAGGGTATTGAGCTTGTTGAGCCCCGGTGGACGAGTGGCGAGTGGGCGACCTGCTGTGGGGGTGGTGGGGGATTTGAAGCCGTCTTCCCCGAGTTAAGTCAGATTCTGGCCGTAAACCGGGCGAAAGAGCTGGTGGAGACGGGAGCCGAGATTATTGTTACTCACTGCCCGGGGTGTATAATGCAGTTAAAGACCGGGCTTAAGGAACTGAAGGCAGACAATGTAAAAGTCCTTGACCTGGCTCAAGTTGTGGCCAGGTCTGTGGTGGCATAAGTAGATGACAGTCTTTACCGAGTACAAGAAAAAACTGATGGACGCGGCTCATAACGAGCGGGTAAGGCTGGCCCTATCGCGGGCTATTGCCAGCTATCGGGCGAACACCAGCAGTGCTTTGAACAAGTTTCCTCACACCATTGAGATGGCGAAGGAAGTCAGGAAGATAAAAGAGAAAGCCATTGGTGAGATGTACAGGCTTGCCGAGCAGGCGTCTGAAGCTATCGAGTCCAACAAGGGTAAGGCCTATATTGCCCAAACAGTTGACGAAGCACTCCAAATCATTGAGACTCTGGTGGGTAAGGGTAAGCTAATCGTTAAAGGTAAGAGCATGACCGGGGAGGAAATTGAGCTAAGAGAGCATCTGGAAGAACTGGGCAATGATGTCTACGAGACGGATTTGGGCGAGTTCATCATTCAAAAACTCAATTCCCGTCCGATGCACATTACTTCACCGGCGATTCATGTTCCCAAGGAGGATGTGGCGGCGCTTTTTTCCAGGATTACCGGGGAAGAACTTCCGCCGGATATTGGCGTGTTAGTGGCCACAGCCAGGAAGCTGCTCAGGGAGAAGTACTTTGAGGCTGATATTGGCATGAGTGGTGCTAACGTAGTGGCGGCTGATACTGGCACGCTTTTCCTGATTGAGAACGAAGGAAATATCCGCCTGGCTACCGGTGCGCCACCAGTTCACATTGCGCTGGTAGGCATGGAGAAGCTAGTGCCAACCTTTGGTGATGCCTGCAAGGTAGCTGAGGTAACCTGGAGATACGCCAATTACACCGTTCCAGGCTATGTCAGCATGGTGTCCAGCCCGAGCAAGACCGGTGATATTGAGAAGGTGACCACCTACGGAGCACATGGCCCTAAGGAACTCCATGTTATCTTTATGGATGCCGGGAGAACTGAGTTAGCCAAAAAACCTGTGTTAAAGGAGGCACTTTATTGCCTGCGGTGTGGCGGGTGTCTTTACGAGTGCCCTGTTTTTGCTGTAACCGCCGGTCACTTTGGTGATAAGTATTTTACCAGTATTGGCGCTGTCTGGGCTGGGATGGTCAGTCGGGACCTGGAAAAGGCAGCGGCTATCGCTTATACTTGTCTTACCTGTGGTAGGTGCAAAATAAGATGTCCTATGGAGATTGACGGAGCGGCTATGGTCGTGGCGCTCCGAAAATTGCTGGCCGAGGGTAACTAATCGGTCGTAATTAGGGAGTCAGAATACAGAGAACTGGCGATAGGAGGTGTATTGTGCCAGAGAGAGTAACTAAAGAGGAGTTGCTGGCTAAAGCGCGTAAGCCAGCGGAGGATGCCATGAAGTTGCATCCATTTTACCGGGGGAAGATGCAGACTTTGCCGAGGTGTGCGGTCCGCGACTTCAGTGACTTTGCCATCTGGTATACCCCCGGAGTAGCTGAACCCTGCCGGGCAATAAGTGCCGATAAGGAAAAAGTCTACGAATATACCAACAAGTGGAATACCGTGGCCGTAGTTTCCGATGGCACCAGGGTGCTCGGTCTGGGTGATATTGGCCCGGAGGCAGGTATGCCGGTAATGGAGGGCAAGGCATTATTGTTCAAGTATCTCGGTGGGGTGGATGCGGTACCAATTTGTCTTGATACCAAAGACCCTGAGGAGATTATACAGGCAGTAAAATGGCTGCAGCCTTCCTTCGGCGGCATTAATCTGGAGGATATCTCTAATCCCAAGTGTTTCTATATCCTTGATAGACTACGCAAAGAAATGGAGATACCGGTATGGCATGATGACCAGCAGGGGACAGCCGCGGTTACCCTGGCCGGGCTAATCAATGCCCTCAAGATTGTGGGTAAGAAGAAGGAAGATGTTAGTATTACGATTAATGGTATCGGTGCGGCTAACGTAGCTATTGTCAGGGTGCTGTTTTCTGACGGTTTCAAGCCGGAAAACATGGTAATTGTTGATAGTAAAGGTATTCTACATACTGGCAGGACTGACCTCGAGGAGAAGCAGAAGGAGAATCCTTATAAGTGGGACCTGTGTCAGAGAACTAATCCGGATAAAAAGAGCGGTGACCTGGCTGATGCGCTTAAGGGTGCCGATGTCTGCATCTCTTTGTCAAAGTCGGGACCGGATGTAATCAAGCCGGAGTGGGTTAAGGGTATGGCTAAAGACTCTATTATATTCGCTTGTGCCAATCCTATACCGGAAATCTGGCCGTGGGAAGCCAAGGAAGCGGGAGCTAGGATTATGGCTACCGGCAGGTCGGATTTCCCCAATCAGGTGAATAACTCCACTGGTTTCCCGGCCATCTTCCGCGGTACCCTGGATGTGAGAGCGAAGACCATTACCGATGAGATGTGTATCGAGGCGGCCCATGAACTGGCCAGATGTGCTGAAGACCGGGGTATAGACGAAGACAATATTGCTCCAACCATGGGTGAGTGGGAAGTCTTTATTCGTGAAGCGGTGGCTGTAGCCATGAAAGCTCAGGAACAGGGTGTAGCTAGAATCAAGGCCACCCGTGAAGAGTTGACCAAACAGGCAGAGAAAATGATTGGGGAAGCCAGAGAAATGACTGCTCTGCTGATGAAGGAGGGCTTCATACCACCGGCACCCGCAGACTAGATGGTGGTAATTTCTAAGGAAAGGAGTGAGCTAAAGTGAGAGAGATTGATGTTAAAAAAGTAACCGAGGCCGTTTCTCGCCTCTCTCAGGAATCAAATTTCTATCTTCCGGAAGATGTTCTGGATGCTCTTAAGAAGGGACGGGAAATTGAGGAATCACCTTTATGCCAGCAGACCCTGGACCAGATTCTGGAAAACGCGCAGATGGCAGCCGACGAGGAGATAGCGATATGCCAGGACTGTGGTGTAGCGGTAATTTACCTTGAG
>Ga0068714_10003460_pt1 | contig 18704 bp, 12 predicted proteins | sample MTBNYHSulfiMetaG_FD_62988 | JGI IMG/M metagenome (GOLD analysis project Ga0068714, IMG submission 62988) | Enrichment culture microbial communities from rom New York Harbor, USA that are MTBE-degrading - MTBE-NYH (New York Harbor Sulfidogenic)... | ecosystem: Environmental > Aquatic > Marine >... | reverse complement strand
GTATGGCCAAAGTCTGCTCCACACAAGGCATCAGGTCTTCCACATCCAGCCGGCGCTTCCCTTCCGTCCCGGGATCGCCCGCACCGGATTCCGCGGCCAGTACCGGCTTTCCGTCCGAGTCAAACAAGACGATCCATGCCCGGAAATATCCTCGAGTCAGGGTGAGGATTTCACAGGCCGACAGGACAAGCCGATCGCGGTCCTTTTCCCGGGTGATTAACTGGCTGATGTTTCGAAGGGCCCGGAGCACCGTATTCAGGCGTTCGATCCGGATTTCGGCGTGTTTCATGTCGCTGATGTCCGTGACGGTTCCGATCATGCGGCGGGGTTTCCCGTCCGTTGTGCGCGCCACCACCCTGCCCCGATCCCACACCCATTTCCATGACCCCGACTTGGTGTGGAGGCGGTGTTCACTTCGATAGGTGCCCGTTAGTCCTTCAACGTGTTCTTTCAGGGTCTCCAGGACCCGATCCTTTTCCTCCGGGTGCAGGAGGCTTTCCCAGAAGTCGACGCGAGAAGCCACTTCATGCGGTTCATAACCCATCATTTCAATCCAGCGGTGGTCGTAGAGGACCTCCCCGGTTTCCACGTTCCAGTCGTACAGGCCGTCTCGACTCCCCTCCAAAGCGAGATTCAATCGTTCTCTGCTTTCCCGGAGCTGTTCCCCTGTCTCCCTGTGCCGGTGAATCTCCTTCTCCAATCCCGCGGCGTATTCATGAACTCGAGTGTAGAGCAGGGCGTTTTGCAGCCCTATGGCGGCATGGTTGGCCAAGCTCTCCAGATAGTTGGAGCGGGTGGAAAAATCCCGTTCTTCGAGGGACCCGATGCCCAGAACTCCCAGCATGTCGCCGGGACCCCGAAGAGGCAGGGCCGCGAAAGAACGGATTCCCGCCCGTTTGCATGCGTCCATGGTACATCGGGTGTCCGAGTGAATGTCCCTTATGTACATGGGGGTCCCGGTCTCATAGGCGATGCCGCACAAACATCGACCGCTTTCGGCCTCTTCGGATTCCATCCGCCGCAAACCGGGTTCCTCGGTCCATAGCCGTTCGAGGGTAAGACGGCCGCCGGAACCCAGAAACAGCAGGAGGATGTCCGGTTGGAGCATCCGATGACAATGCTCCTGAATGGAGGTTGTCACTTGTTCCAGGGAAAGGCTGCCGGTTACCTGCCCGGACAGCCGGTTTACAGCGGTCAGGTCGGCCACATGTTGTCTCAGGGATTCCTCGGAGCACGTGAGAGCGGAAAAATGATTCCGAAGCACGATGTACAAAAGCGCCGCGGTGACCAGGACGAAGAAGAGTCCTTTGGTTGTGTGGATCAGGGGGATAGCGGGGGGATCGAAAGATGCCCCCGTCAGGAAATAATCCGAGACAAGAATGTAGAAAGCGGCAAAACCCAAGTAAGCCGCCGCGATTTTGACGGGAGCGTACTTGTAGTCCGGCGTTCTCATCCGCACTCTTTCGGTTCTCAATCAAAACGATGCAGAATCCAAGACAATCCCACGCGGCTATACCGTCAATGTACAGAATTCGGCTGGGGAAGTATAGGGGTTTGTGCCTCGAACCGGTGGGTTCGGATTCCCGGGCCGATTGTTCTCCGTGAAGGCGGCGGCAAAAGCGTATAAACCGGTTGACGCCCCTTGCGCCCATGTGGGTCGCATGTGTATGTTAATGGACATGTCTGGCCGGCCGACATCGCGCTTTAGAGCACAACCGCGGCGTGGTGTTGCCTTTGCGTCCGTCGCGCCCGCGTGCATGGTCGGGGAGACCCCGGAGTCGAGGCGGGCAGGCGCCGAGAAGTCTCAGGGCCGCACGGGGTGTGCATTGATTGCCGGTATTCGTAACAGTCCGTCGAAAAAAGCGATCTGCGGCGTTGCACTTCATCCTTCGTCATTGCGGCGTATTTGGATGTACGCCTCATTCTCAGGTTTCGCGCGCCTTGCATCTCATCGTTTTTCACCAGCCTGTCTACAACGGTGTTTATCAACGGGCTGCTATCCTGTCGTTGATGGACGGTGACGGTTCGTGATCCGCGCGTCCGGTTGATGATCGCGGCGGATCAGCCGCCAAACCTGCGTGCGCCTCATACAGCGACTCTACGTGCATCCAGGAGAAGAACATCGTGGTCGGGAAGTATTTTGAAGATGTTCAGATCGGAAAGGTGACCTTGCAGGATGTGACATCCGGCCGGGAAAAAATCGGGGATTGGGTGTCACTCAAATCCTATCTGGAATTCACCCAGATCCTCACGGGACTGCTCAACCCGTACCATCGGGAGTATCCTGTCATCGAGGCCAGGGAACTGGAACCGCCCTTCGATCTTTCCCTGCTGGAACATGGGGACCTCCCCGGATTTTCCATGGTCGCCCTGGATCGTTCACTAGACTACCAGAGGGAGATCTTCCAGTTCGATCTGTTTCACAGTCCGCAGGAATCCTCGTCCCCGGAGGTCCTGGCCCTCAGAAACCAGGAGACCTTCCTGTCCCGACTTCCGCGGCCCCACCATTCCGACTTCGTCAAGGCCATGGAAAAGACGGATATCACTTCGCTGCAACACTACGGAAACGTGCTCCAAACCATGTTCGCCATGGATCGTGGGCACGTGATCGCCCGAGGCCCGGATAAGGGCTACCGCTTGTTGGGGGTCTATGCGTCGTTTCCTTCCGATCTGGACCGCGAGATCAAGCGGTTCGGTTTCGAAACGGGCAAATTCCAACCCGGCAGCAACCGGTTGTACGAGCGGAATCGACTCTTTGTATACAAGTATCTGATGGAATTGTTCGGATACCCCATTGCTTCGGAGAGGCGCACTTCGGCGGCCATGTTTGCACGCCGGCTCATGGACCGCAACGAGAACTTCATCATTTCCGTGCTCGCCACATCGGACCGGGTGATCACACTGATTTCTTCGAGAGGCAAAGGGCGATGGCCTCTGGTGGAGAAGTTCGCCCTCGTATCGCTGGATGCCGAGGCCAAAGACGCCATTCGGGCGCTGGACGAAGGAGGATACTGGGTGGATCCTCTACGCAGGGTGATTCTCTTGAAAGTCACGTATATGCAACACGACTACAACCCTCAAAACGTCATCGAGGATCGGGCCCTCTCCGTGGTGGACCAGGAGGCGGTTCATCCGATCACGGGCGCCAAGCTGAACAATATCCAGGTGCTGAAGACCGTTCGAAGAAGGCTCGTCCGCCTGAACGATCTCGTCCGGGGTGAACATGAAGGACATATTGTCTTTCAGGGGCAGGAGATGGTGTACGGCACGGAGGATCATCTTTCCCGTCTCAAGTTCCTGCACGCCTGGATCCATAAACACCGGCGCACCTTGCTCGGATATTCGGCGCGAACCTTCCGACATGTGGAAAGCACCCTGGACAGCTACTTGAACGATGGGAGTCTGTCCGAAGAATTCTCCAGGCATGCTTCCGTATACAAGGCGGTTCAGATTCTCGTGGAGACCCTGAAACAGGAATATCAGGTGATGCAACTCATGAGAGCCTTGGAAAGCAAGGGCGGGAGCGGATCTCGGACCACCTACAGAGACCGTCTCGTTCTCTTGTTGGAATTCCTTTATCGTGAAAGCGAACTCATGCAATACCAGGAAGAGGTGTTCGAAAAAACGCTGTTCCTCTGCGACGGAGTGCTGGGAAAACCGTACTTCAGGAAACGGTACCAGAAGGGCAGGGGTCGGACGCATACGCCTTACGAGCAGGAAGTTCTCTACCTGTATGACCAGTTGATGATGCAGCGCAACCGTCTCGAATGGCGGTACTTCCGATTCTGCCATGCCAGCGACGCGGTATGAAGGCGTCCCGTGCCGGCTCCGTTTCATGAAGTCGGAGCCCCCGGCGCGTCCCGAGCGGAACCGCGTCCATGGCCTGGGCGTTTCCGAGTTTCCCCGGCCTTGTTTCTCTCGGCTGAAGACCTACTCTCTTGTGCATGATCGGGCTGCTTCCCGTGCACATTTTCATGGACAAAGAGAAACAGACATTGGAAACTGTCATCGCTTTCCATGCTTGACAGGCCGTTGAAAAACGCGATCTACACCGTGGGGCTTCATCCTTCGTCATTGCGGCGTACTTTAGGGACGTCGCATTCCACAGGATTCGCCCGCCTCGGATGTCATCGTTTTACACCGGCCTGCCCGTAATACCTTGTATCAACGGACTGTTGAGATCCGTCCCCCCGCTACCGGCGGTATGAAAAGGAGCGTTGACCATGGCCCAAAACACCTCCTTCTCCCTGTCCAAGTCCCTCAAAACCCTCCACGTCAGCAGCCAGGTTTTTTCCTACGTAATGCGGTACTACCAGAACGCCTTCGAAGCCAGGGCGGCGGGGAGGGCGAAAATCGTGTACCACACCGGCATCGACCCCATCGAAATCGACTACGCCATGGGGCTCATACCCATTTTCCCGGAAAACTTCTCCGCGGCTTGCGGGAGCATTCAGGCGGCCCCATGGCTCATTCAGGCCTCGGAACATCTCGGCGCCCCGCAGGATCTCTGTTCCTATTTCAAGACCCATTACGGCTTCATGAAAGGGGACTTGGATCCGCAGGTCCGGCAGAGCCTTTCCAGGATCCGTTTGCCCGACCCGGATCTGGTGGTTTCCACCAAGAAGTTGTGCAGACTCCATCCGCTGTGGATGAAACTCGTGGCGGAGCATTACGGGGTTCCGTTCTTCTCGCTGGATTCTCCGATTATGCCCCCGCGCTACGAGGCCGCCGGGAGAGTCACCGAGGAGTTGGTGGGCGTTCATTATCCCTGGCCCGTGGGAGGGGAAGCCTTGACGTACTGCGTGGAACAGATCCGGGAGTACATCGCTTTTCTGGAATATCATACGGGAACGAAGCTGGATATGGACCGGTTGAGGGAAACCATTGCCCGAGCGGACGAGTTGGGCCGTCTGTTCCAGCAGATCCTGGAACTGAGGCGGAGCGTCCCCTGCCCGGTGGGGGGAGAGGACATGAATTCCCTGGTGTTCTTTCCGGCGTGTCTTTCCGGTACCCAGGAAGCGGTGGATGCGTTCCGTCAGGCCGCCGAGGAGGTGGAGGGGCGCGTGGCGTCTTCGAAGGGGGTGGTTCCGGAGGAACGATTCCGAATTTTGTTCGAAGGCATCCCGCCGTGGTTCAATATGGGGTTGCTCAATTACCTGCATCGGTTCGGCGCCGTGTCCGTAGAGGAAATGTATCCCAGAACGTGGTGCGGAAGACTCGACCCGGAGCGTCCCCTCGAGTCTCTGGCGCATAAATACATGCTGGCCACCACGGCCATAGCCACGTACGGAGCGGTCCGAGAGGTCGCGGTACAGCGGGTTCGGTTATATCATGCGGACGGAGCGGTTCTGTGGAATCTGCCCACCTGTCGGGTCATTGCGGCCACCGTCATGCCCAGGCTTCAATCGGTGTTTGAACGGGATGCGGGAATTCCCACACTGCTTCTCGAGGGAGACCAGGTGGATTCCCGCAGGTACAACGAAGCCTTGATCACGGGCCGGATCGAAGCCTTCATGGAAGTGTTGGAGCAACGCAAGTACGGGAACTAGGCATTGCCAAGGATCCCTCGCGCCGTGTTGCTTCGCCCCGGACCGTCACGGCGGGGTCTCCGAGTTTTGCCGGATTCCGCACGATTCAGGCAGGGCGGGAGGGATTCCACCCGGAAGCCGGAATGTGGGCCGCCTTTTCATCGAAAGCCGTATTCGGCCGGAACCGGAATGAAACCCGTACCCAAAAAGGGCCCGAGCGCACTGCTCGATATTCATGAAGGCGCGTCCCGTTTTTTTACATTGACAGCATGTTATTTTTGGCCCAGAATACAAACCAGCCGGCCGGTCGGGTTTCGACCGGTGCCGAGCCGGGTACGTCCTTCATCCTTACGGGATATTCCCGCCTTTCCCATAGCAGCCCGTTGCTAAACGCCATTTCGAGCAGGCTGCTGCAAAACGATGAGACGGAAGGCGGGCGAATCCTGAGGAATGAGGCGCACCTGCAGTACGCCGCAATGACGCCTGTCTGCGTGGGACGCACAGGCAGAAAGGAAGAAGTGCAACGCAGCAGATCGCGTTTTTCATCAGCCTGGCAGGGTACGCCTCGTTCTTCCCGGTCCGGGCGCTCCAAGGAGTATGGCCTTTGGCGCTCGGGTCGTCGGGCTTTTTGTCCAACCGGCTGAAAAGGAACCACAGAGTGGACACGTGGGGAACGGAACTCGACAAGTTCGATCGCTTCAGTGAGCGAGGCAGACTGAAGGTCGACGAGATCTGCAAAAAGGCTGCAGAGGTCTTCAGTATCAAGGGGTATACATCCGCTACGTTGTCTGATATCGCCCAGACCGCAGGAATAAGCAAGGGAGGTATATATCATTATTTTGCGACGAAAGAGGAACTACTATTTATTATACTTCTTAGATATATGGACTTGACATTAGATCAGATAAAACATAAACTTATTAATACTTATAGTCCTAAATCACGCATACGCATATTTATTCACCATCATATTGGTCACTATCGTGACAATTATCACGAGTCTCGCCTAATACTGCATGAGGCCCACCATCTTCCACCGGAATACTCGAATACTGTAAAAGACAGACAAAGGCAATATATAGCCTTGTTATCCGATAACATAAAGATGCTCGTGGCGGGATATAAGAACAATCCCAATAGAATACGATTGCTCACTTTCTCGTTGTTGGGAATGTGTAACTGGCCTTACATCTGGTTCAATCCAAAAGGTTCTGTATCTCCCGAAGAGTTGGCCGAAGAGATTTATCGGATTTTTGTGGGTGAACTGCCTATATTCCCAGATGGAGAGGCGCCCCCCGAATAGCGGCGTGGGAGGCCGGCGGGACCCAGGGACCTGAATGGGTGCGCACATAACGGACCAACCGGCCGGCCGGCTCTTCGAAAAGGCCGGTCTACCCTTCCTCCTTCGACGAGGCCGTGCTCCCGGGATGCGAATGGCTACCGATGATTCGTGCGGATTGCGGCTCTTTGCGTTTAGTGACAGACCGTCGAGTGCGGGCTTCCGAACGGGCTGATGGAGAACTTCCGGCGGAGGGGCGGGAGCACAGGGCCGCCGGCAGGATTACGATCTTCACGGAGATGATGGGGGCGCGGCTACGGGGATCCTGAGGGCGGCGTGGAGGCCGTCTGGGATACCCGGAATGTGCTGTGCGAATATAGCAATCATTCATTTTCGGGAGGTTGGCCATGGAGTCTGCAGCAAAGCAACAAGCGGCGTTGGGGATGAGGGAATTGCAGCCCAATCCCTCCATGTTCACGGCGGAAATCCTAAAGAATCTGGGGGTGAAGATCGCTTTCGGAGTGCACGGCGGGCACATCTGGCAGATGGTGGACGAAATGAGCAACGCCGGGATCCGGATCATCACCGTACGCCATGAACAGGCGGCGGTGTATGCGGCCGAATCCTATCCCAAAGTGACCGGGGAGGCAGGGGTCTGTTTCGCCACGGCGGGACCCGGTGTGGCCAACTGTACCAGCGCCCTGCAGCAATGCTGGTTGAGCAGGTCTCCGGTGCTTCTGCTCACCGGCGGCAACGAATTTGAACACGACGATACGTTCACGCTTCAGCCTGCGAATTCCGTCGACTTGTTCCGACACATCACCAAGTGGACCCACCGGATCATTCACCCTTCCCAGATCAAGCAGTTCATCACCCGCGGACATAAGGAGGCCATGACCTATCCCCAGGGTCCTGTGTGCTTGGAGATCAGCCATTCCGTCTTGTACACCCCCATTCCTCCTCGGGGTCCGGCCAGCATTTTCGGAGAACACCCGTTGTATACGGATCGCTGGCTCGGAGATCGGTTCGGGGAGCAACCCGCGGCCGGTGGGGCGGATCCCGGGAGGGTCCGGTCTCTGATTGAACGGATATATCAATCCGAGAGACCCGTGATCGTGGCCGGCGATGGAGTTCACTGGTCCGGCGCCCAGGAGGAACTCAGGGAGTTCGTGGAACTCGCTCAAGTGCCTGCCAGCGTGAGACGCATTGCACGAGGGGCTCTGGATGAAACCGGCCCATTGTATTGGAGTTCGCGGATCGGCAAGAAGGTGCTGCAGGAAAGCGACTTGACGTTGATTCTGGGAATGAAGGTGGGATTCTTCGACGGATACGGCCGAGCCTGGAGAAACGCCGTCCAGATCAACGAATCTCCGGAGCAGATCGTTCCTTTTTTTAAAACGGATATGGCCCTTGTGGGAAGCCCCAAAGTGGTCTTGAGACAAATGATTGACGCGATTCACGCGCAGGGGCTGACACCCCCCATAGGGCGGGCGCAATGGACTGGAAAAGTTCAGGAACTCCAGGAAGCCAATCTGGGATCCATACGGGAACGAGCTGAATCCTACGCAACTCACGAACCTGTGCATTTCGGCCTTCTCTCTAAAGTGATCTGGGACGTATGCGAGGACCTTTACGGCGGTCTGAACCGGGTGGTCATGGATGGGTACACGTTTTCCGGTTGGTTTCCTCCGTTCATGAGGGCCCGCTATTCGGGTCAGTATCAGGATTCCTCGGAACAAGCGGGAGTCGGGCACGGTGTGGGCATGAGCATCGGCGCGGCCTTTGCGGACGCGACCTGCCGCAGTCGTCCCGTTATCGTTCTCATGGGGGACTCGGGCATGGGAGTAGGGGGCATGGATATCGAAACGGCCCTTCGCTATCGGCTCCCCATCGTGTATATTGTGGGCAACAATAACGGCTGGCTCACCGGCATGAAAGCGATCACCTACGGCGGCGATTGGGGGGCCCTGGGAGCGCAGGACAGGGAACAGGGCATGGAGAACCTTCCGGAAATCCCTTATGACAAGATGTTTGCGGCATTGGGATGCCACGGGGAACTCGTCGCCCGGCCCCAAGAACTCCGGCCCGCGTTGGAACGTGCATGCCGGGCGGCGGAAGGAGGTCGAACGGCAGTGGTGAACGTTCTCGTAGACCCCACGGTGACGAACCGTGAAGTGTACTCAGGTATGTATGCGGCGGCCTGGTTGCACATTCCTTGGGATAAACTCCCCAAGAGGGGAAAAGCCATCCGGAGAAACACCATGCCCATGTTTCCGTGGGAAGCGGCGGGAGTTCCCGAGATGCCCATGCCGGATTACTGGGAACCCATTCCGGAAAACGAGCAGCTTCCATAACCAAAGCCTGTAAATAGATCCCCGCCGCGTTCCGGACGCAACGGAGACGCGGCGGCCTACCGTGGAGAGGTTCTTGAACCCGCTTACGGAGTAAAAACTCGATTCAAGTGGAGAGCCCATGTTCAACAAAGCCTACATACCTTACAAAGGATACTTCTGTTCACCTTTCTGCCGGTGGCAGGGAAGCTTTCAGGGTGAACACGCTATGGAGCTTGGAGCACGTGTGGTCATCCGGGGGCTGGCGGAAAGAACTATAGATCCACCATCCTTCGATGCGTTATTCCTGGGATACACGATTCCTCAGGTTTCCTGCTTCTACGGTGCGCCTTGGTTTGCCGGAATGATCGGAGCCGGCCGTATCACCGGTCCCATTTTCAGCCAGGCATGCGCCACGGGAGCTACGGAAATCGGTCATGCCGGGATGAGTCTGGAGTCCGGGGCGCACGAGTCTATTCTCGCCGTAACCACGGACCGCACCTCCAACGGCCCGCACCTCGTGTACCCTAATCCGAAAGGGCCGGGAGGCATGCCCGTAAAAGAGGATTGGGTGATGGATAATTTCAACCGGGATCCTTGGGCGGATAATTCCATGATTCAAACGGCGGAGAACGTGGCCGCCGAGGACGGGATCAGCCGGGAGGAATGCGATGCGTTGACCCTCGAACGCTACCGGCAATATCTGGATGCACTGGAAGGCGACCGGCGATTCCAGAAAGGATACATGATTCCAGTGGACATTCAGGCGGGTAAGTCGAGGGTGATCGTAGAACGGGACGAAGGGATCATCGAGACGACGGCGGAGGGCCTGGCCCGCCTGAAACCCGTGCTGCCCGGTGGGACGCATACCCACGGCGCCCAGACCCATCCCGCGGACGGGAATGCCGCCATGATTCTGGCAGTAAGAGACCGGGCGGGTGAACTCAGCCGGGATCCTTCCATTTCCATACAGTTGCTTTCCTATGGATGCGCCCGAACGCGGAAAGGTTATCTGGCCAAGGCGGTTCCCCCGGCGGCGCAACAGGCGTTGGACAAAGCAGGGATCCGGGTCTCCGATCTGAAAGCGGTGAAGACGCACAATCCGTTCGCCGCCAATGATATACACATGATCCGATGCATGAACTTGAATCCGCAGATCGTCAACAATTACGGATCTTCTCTGATTTACGGTCATCCCCAAGCGCCCACGGGTATGCGCCTGGTCATAGAACTCATCGAAGAGCTGGTGGAACGGGGAGGCGGGTATGGGTTGTTCGTGGGGTGTTCCGCCGGGGACACCGCCGCCGGTGTTACCGTTCGAGTGGGGTGATGCGCGCGAATAAACAACGGCTTCTTTCAATGGGGCCGAGCCGCTTTCGAAAACCGGAAAATAATGGGGGAGATGACACATGTCGGATGCGATACGATCGGAAATACGAGAGGGTGTGGCCCATGTATCCTTTAACGCGCCGCCGGCCAACGCGCTAAGTTCCGCCTTCGTGTTGAGCCTGGATCGTCTGTTGGACGAGCTGGGATCCGACGACGACGTCCGGGCCGTCGTGTTCACGAGCCGTCTGGAGAAGATCTTCATGGCCGGGGCCGATCTGAAGGAGCTGCTGGAGGTCAAGAAAGAACGGTCCCATGCTTACTTCTCCACGGGTCAGCAGGTGCTCAACAAGTTGGAGCGTCTTCCCAAACCCACCATTGCCTGCATCAGCGGTCACGCCATGGGTGGAGGATGTGAATTCACCTTGTGCTGCGACTTCCGGTACATGTCCGAGACGCGGGCCCGTATCGGGCTTCCGGAAGTGAATCTGGGGTTGCTTCCCGGGGCCGGAGGCACCCAGCGGCTGCCCCGCCTCATCGGGCGGAGCAAGGCTGTGGGACTGCTCTTGCGAGGTCAAACGCTCACCGGCCCTGAGGCCTTGGCCATAGGTCTCGTGGACGCCGTGTTTCCGCCGGAGCGCCTCGCGGCGGAAACCACTGCGCTGGCCGAGGAACTGGCCCGGGGGGCCACCCGGGCCATGGCGGAAATCAAGGCTTGTTTGAGCCTGCCATTGGAGGAAGCGCTCTCCAAGGGGTTGGCCCGGGAATTAGAAGGAATTAAGTACTTGTTCAACGAAACTCAGGATGCACGGGAAGGGATCCGGGCCTTCAACGAAAAACGGAAGCCCGAGTACCGGGGGCGATGACGGCCTCAGCGGAATGGGGCGGTTCTTGGTCGATAGGCGGTCCGGATAGGTTTTGGGGCGCTGTGATGAACCGCTGCTTTCGTGTTTCCCATGGATCTCCGGCAGACTGTGGAATAACGCGATCTGCGGCGTTGGGCTTCATTCCTCGTCATTTCGGCGTACTGTATGTACGCCTCATTCGTCAGGAATCGCGCGCCTTGCGCCACATCGTTCTTGAACAGCCTGCCCGAAATCCTGTCTGTTAACGGGCTGCTATCGGCGTTGCGCGCGATGTGCAGGGGAGGCGAAGGACGCGGCCGGTTCGGACGGCGATAAAGGGAGGTACGGGATGTTGCTCCCGAGGTTTGATTACCATATGCCGATGACCTTGGCTGAGGCATGTTCCATTCTGGAGACCTACGGAGACGAGGCCCGGGTGCTTGCCGGCGGCACGGACCTGCTGGTGGACCTGAAAACGGGTTCGATACGGGCCAAACACCTGGTGTCGCTGGAACGTCTGGAGCTTTCCGGCGTGACCCAGGAACAGGAAAGAATTCGTATCGGCAGCCGTAGCACGGTGGCGGACCTCCTTTCCGAGGATGTAGTGCAAAGGCATTTGCAACCGTTAATGGACGGCGCCCGGTCCCTGGGTTCCCCCCAGATTCGGAACCGGGCCACCATAGGAGGGAACCTGTGTTCCGCCCGGCCCGCCGCGGATTTGATTCCTCCCCTGCTGGTTCTCGACGCGGAAGTTTATCTGAGCGGTCCCAAAGGAGATCGCGCCATGACTCTGGACGCCTTTATTCTGGGTCCGGGGCGGACGGCTTTGGCTCCCGGGGAAATCCTGGAGCAGATCGTCGTGGACCTCCCACGCGCCGCGGGGGGAGGAGCCTATCTCAAGTTGGGTGTGCGCCGCGCCATGGAAATCGCCCGGGTTGGTGTGGCGGTATTTCTGAGTCTGGAAGAAGACGGAAAAACGATCCGCATCGCCCGAATCGCGTTGGGAGCCGTGGGACCCCGTCCCATACGGGCGTTGAACGCGGAGCGGGTCCTGACCGGTTCCAGGGCGGACGCCCGAACCTGGGAGGAGGCGGCCCGGACGGCGGTGGAGCATGCGGCCCCGAGGACCTGCCATGAGTTTAAGTGCAAGGCGGTTGCGGTGCTTACCCGGAGAGCCCTGGAACAAGCCTGGCGGAAAGCGGTGGGGAATGGTCATGCGTGAGCACGAAATCACGCTCCATGTCAACGGTGTGGAGCACCGGCTGTGGGTGCCGGCGCACCGGTCATTGATCCAGGTTTTGCGGGAGGATCTGGCGCTTACAGGCGCCAAACACGGATGCGGCGTGGGGGATTGCGGCGCCTGCACGGTGCTCATGGACGGTCGTCCCGTGAATTCCTGCCTGGTGCTGGCGGTTCAGGCCGACGGCCATGAAATCCTGACCATCGAAGGACTGGCGCGCGGTTCCCGGTTGGCCCCGCTCCAGGAGTCCTTTGTCGAAAAGGGAGCCATCCAATGCGGGTTCTGCACCCCTGGGATGATCCTGTCCGCCAAGGCCCTCCTGGACCGGGTTCCGAACCCGGAGGAACCCGAGGTCCGGAATGCGTTGGCCGGTAATCTGTGCCGGTGTACGGGGTACCAGAAAATCGTGGAAGCCGTGTTGGACGCCGCCGCAAAAACGCGCGAGGAGGACCTATGAAGGAGGATTTTCAGGTCATCGGATCCCGGGTTCCCCGAAAAGACGCTCCGGACAAGGCCACCGGCAGCGCCCGATTCATCGACGATCTGGATGTATCCGGCCGCCTGTACGGAGCCCTGTTGCAGAGTCCTCTGGCTCACGCCCGGATAGTGGGGATGGACACCTCCCGAGCCGAACGCCTTAGGGGCGTTCGATCCGTCCTGACGGCCAGGGATATCCCGCCCGTGAAGTACGGAGTATCCCCCGCCCGGTATGACGAACACGTGTTAGCGGTGGAAAAGGTGCGGTATGTGGGAGACGAGGTCGCCGCGGTGGCCGCGGTGGACCTGGAGACCGCCATGGAGGCGGTGTCCCTGATCCGGGTGGACTACGATCCTCTCCCATACGTCCTGGATCCCTTTGAGGCCATGGCTGAGGGAGCGCCCCGCATCCATGAACAGGCTCCGGGAAACATCTGCGTGGAAGTGCATCAGGAATTCGGCGACGTGGAGGCGGTGCTGGAATCCTGCGACGTGATCCGCACCGGCTGTCTGAAGAGCAAGAACCAGGACGGGGGATTCTTGGAACCCCATGGCAGTCTGGCGGTGTATGATCTTCAGGGGCATCTCACCCTTTACAGTTCCACCCAGGCGCCCCATTACGTGCAACGGACCGTGGCCATGGTGACCGGCCTCCCCATGAGCCGGGTCCATGTGATCAAACCCTATGTGGGCGGGGGCTTCGGCCCCAAGGCGGAAGCCACTCCCCTGGATTTGTGCGCCTCCCTCTTGTCCATGCGTACGGGACGGCCCGTCAAGATGAATTATACCCGCGAACAGGTGTTTCTCCATAGCCGGGCCAGGCACCGGTTCTTTCACGAGATGAGCATCGGGGCTTTGAAGGACGGGACCTTGAAGGCCTTACGGCACCAATGTGTGCTGGACGGCGGTGCTTACGCTTCCTTCGGCATCGCCACGGCATACTATGCGGGATCCCTGCTGGGCGGGCCCTATCGGTTGCCGAACATGAAGTACGACGGTTACCGGGTGTATACGAACAAACCGGCGTGCGGCGCCCAGCGGGGCCATGGCGGAGTACATGCCCGGGCCCTGTTCGAACGGCAATTGGATCTGCTCGCCGACGACCTGGGCATGGATCCCGTGGAATTGCGCTTGAGAAATGTCATGAATGCCGGCGAAACCACCTGCAACCAATTGAATATGTCCTCTCTGGGTATGCGCGAATGCATCGAGGCGGTGGCCGCGAAATCCGGATGGAAGCAGAAGAGAGGCGCGCTTCCGCGAGGAAAAGGCATCGGCATGGCGTGCGGATTTTTCGTTTCCGGTGCGGGGTACCCCATTTACCGGTCCGAAACGCCCCACTCCACCATCAGGCTCGAGGTGCACGAAGACGGGGGCGGGGTCACAGTGTACACAGGTTCCGCCGAGATCGGACAGGGATCGGATACCGTGGTGGCCATGATCGCCGCGGAAGCGTTGGGCATATCCTATTCCGACGTTTTGGTCCGCTCCGGCAGTACGGATTACTCTCTGGATTTGGGGGCGTACTCATCCCGGCAGACCCTTATGACCGGGCATGCGGTGAAGAGGGCGGCGGAAGACGCCAAACGAAAGATCCTGGAAGCGGTGGCCGACGTTCTTGTAGTGGATCCCCAGGGTCTGGACATTCGTCGGGGTGTCGTGGAGACGGACGGAACCCCTCTGGATTTCGCTGCATCGAGGATGCGGTACGTTCAGGAACACCGCGGCTGGACGGATCATCCCACGGGCGACCGATTGACGTTCAGGGAGGCGGCCCGTCTGGCCTTCATCCGGAACGGTCCCGTCGTGGGGTTAGGCTCCTACAAACCCCCTCCGTTGGGAGGGGAATACAAGGGAGCCGCTGTGGGTACTTCCCCGGCGTTCGGGTGTTCGGCTCAAGTAGCGGAAGTCACGGTGGACCTGGAAACCGGGCAGGTCGTGGTGGAGTCCGTTACCGGGGCCCACGACTGCGGCAGAGCCATCAACCTTACCCAGGTGGAAGCCCAGATGCAGGGCGCCATGTCCATGGGACTGGGGGAAGCCCTGTTTGAGGAGGTCCGGTTCGACGAAACGGGCCGAGTGGCGAATCCGACCCTGGGGGAATACCGGATACCCACCATCCTGGACATGCCGAAAATCGAGTGTGTGGTCGTGGAAAGCGACGAGCCCAACGGACCTTACGGCGCCAAGGAAGTGGGAGAAGGGGCCATCATGCCTACCATTCCCGCGATTCTGAATGCGGTTAAAGACGCCGTGGGATCGGCGCCGGACGAACTCCCCCTCCATCCGCAGCGGGTCCTGGGCGTCATTATGCGTGACGGCGAAAGTTCCGGGTCGTAATGCGCGGTCTGAAGCCGCGACCTGACCCACGTCGGCGACGAAGCCGGCGGCGCGACAACCGGCGGTTTCCGCCTGCAGGAGTACCCGCCGGCGTCGTATCCGTCTGAAGAGGACGCACGAACGCGCAGGATCGGACCAGGTTCCCCGCGGTGTGCCGAGTGCGGCCTTCCTCCCGTGAACAGGCCCTCCGTACCTTCTCAGTAGCCCGTTGATGTACAGCGTGTTCCATCGGCCTGCCGGGGTCATCGTTCATCCGCAGGCGAGCGCTCCGGTTACGGCGGCTCCGTATCGGAATCTCTGACGGACGGGTTCCGTGCGTTCCTTGGGGGCCGGGCGCAAGGGCCGTTGACAGAGAAGAAAGGAATCTTTAAGGTTGAACTCAGGCGTTTTTTGGCCGACCACATGCCCGCTGAAGATGGGATCCGCATCCCGGCTGTCCGAACAGTACTTCTTGCAGGCGCCGCGAATAAGCAGGCGGCATGGGTTCGTCCGTGAACTGCGCTCAAGTGATCGGGGATCCGACAGGGGTTTCGGCAGGCTGCCCGGAATCTCGGTTCCATGGGGCCTGTACGAGGATGGGTTCATGAAAAGAAGTGTTTACAGCATGTGCGGGATGTGTACGGTCCGCTGTCCCATACGGGTGGAAGTGGAAGATGGGATAGCGACATGGATCGAGGGAAATCCCCATATCCTGGGGGGGGCTCTATGCGGAAAAGGTTCCGCCGGCCTATCCTTCCATTACCAGGAGGAACGGCCCAGAAGTCCCATGATCCGGCAGGGATCCCGTGGTGGAGGTCAGTGGAAGTGGGTTACCTGGGTCACGGCATTGGATTACGTGGCGGACCGACTCAAGTCCGTCATGGACACTCATGGGCCGGAGAGTCTGCTCATGAGCTGTCGCGGGGGTCCTTTTCTGGATCTTCCCGAAACGCTGCTCAAGGCGTTGGGATCCCCGAACTTCACGAATCATGACGCGTCCTGCGGGCGGAATGTCCACCACGCGAGCCTCTCCGTTTATGGCCTGGGGCGAAAGGATTTCATCTACGATCTGAAAAAGTGCCGGCATTTGGTGCTGTACGGCCGGAACATGCTCGAATCCCTGAAGGTCAAGGAAGCCAGGGAACTCATGGAAGCCCTGTCGTCCGGGATGAAACTGACCTACATCGACGTGCGGCAGACCGTCACCGGGAGCAAGGCCGGCCGGTTCTGGATGATCCGCCCCGGGACGGATTACGCGTTGAACCTGGGGCTCATTCATACGGTGATCCGCGAGAGGTTATTTGATGAAGCGTTCGTGAACCGATGGACCGATGGATTCGATGGGTTGGTCCGGCATGTGGAACCATACACGCCGGAATGGGCCGAAGCCAGGACGGGTATCCCCGCCGGGGAAATCGTGGCTCTGGCGCGTGAATTGAGTGAAGACCGGCCCAAGGTGGTTTTTCACCCCGGATGGATGCTGGCCCGGTACCTGGATTCGTTCTATGCGAGCCGGTCCGTGCATATCCTGAATGTATTGCTGGGAAGCGTGGAGGTGGAAGGAGGCCAGATCATTGCCAAGGGGCCGAAGGATTACGGTAAGTCGGGCCTGAAAACCTTGGCGGATGGGGTTCCAAAACCCGCAGCCAAACGGGCCGACGGCGTGGGTTGGAAACATACCCACTTTGATGCCGGAGTGGGATTGTTCCACCTTTTCTACCACGCCATGTTGCACGGCGACCCGTATCCGTTGCGGGCCTACATCTGTCACAGGCACGATCCGCTCACGGCTTTTCCCGATCGGGAGGCTCAACGTGCGGCGTTGGATAAATTGGATCTCATCGTCGCCCTGGACGCCAAATTCGGGGAGACCACCTGGTATGCCGATGTAATCCTTCCCCTTGCCGGGTATCTCGAAAAAGACAGTCCCATAGCCGTGCAAAAGGGTAAGATCCCGCGGTTCATCATGAGACGGCAGGCCATCGATCCCGTGTACGATACGAAACCGGAGTGGTGGATTTACAGGGAACTGGCCCGCCGGCTGGGGGTGGGCCGCTGCTTTCCTTACGAAACCGTAGAACATCTGTGGCGGTTCCAATTGGAAGGTACGGGGTATACGCCGGCGGACTTCGAGGAAAAGGGGTTCGTGGATCTTGCAAAACAGGCGATTCTGCTGGGCCGGGACACGGGTCTCAAGTTCAAGACGCCCTCGGGAAAGATCGAACTGGTCTCCCCGGCTCTCGAGAAAGCCGGGTTTGCCTCCTTCGAGAAGTACCGGGACAAGGAACCCGTCCCCGAAGGACGGTTCCGGCTGGCCTTCGGCCGACATGCCATACACACACAGGGACACACGCAGAATAACCCGTTGCTTCATGAGGTGTTTCCTGAAAACGTCCTGTGGATCAACGCTACGGTGGCGGGAAAAATGGGAATCCGGGAGGGGGAGGTGGTGGAGATTTCGGCCCGAGGCGTGAAAGCGCACGTGCGTGCGCATCTTACGGAATTCATCCACCCGGAAGCCGTATTCACCGTTCATGGTTTCGGCCGCACGGTGCCCGTGCTCAAGCATGCTTTCAACGTGGGGTTCGCCGATCAACGTATGGCCAAAGGGGGCCTGGACCTGTTCGATCCCGTGGGCGGAGGCATCGCATATATGGAGGCGCCCGTAGCCGTCCGGAAAGTCCGTGAAGCCGAAGGAAAAGCCGCATGAGCCGGTACATTCTCCACCAGGACATCGATCGTTGTATCGGCTGTTATTCCTGTGAAATCCATTGCAAAGCGAACAAGAACCTGCCCGAAGGTCCCCGACTTTGCCGCATCTACCCCAAGGGTCCCCAATGGGTGGGTGCGGTGCCCAGGATGGCGTTCGCCTTTATGGCCTGTTTTCATTGTGAACACCCCTGGTGTGTTCCCGTCTGTCCCACGCAGGCCATGCAGAAGCGGGCCGCGGACGGCGTTGTTTTCGTGGATGCGGACAAATGCATCGGGTGCAAATTATGCATTCATGCATGCCCCTGGGGAGTACCTCAATGGAATCCGGTGACACGAAAGGCCGTCAAATGCGACCTATGCATGGATCGCATCGACCGGGGACTCCAGCCGGCCTGCGTGGCCAAGTGTATTACCGGGTGTATCCACTTCGAACCCGAGGAGCGGGCCACGGAGGGGATACGCCTGCGATACCGTCAGATGACCTCCGTGTGACGGCCGGTCCGCCGTCCGCGCGGCCCTGTATCGGGATCCGAGAATCAGGGTGGAATGGGGCACGGAATCATCCGTGTTCGGAGGGACTCGAATTTCCGGGAGTTTCTGCTCGGGAACTCGTATTTCGGGAGCGGCGGATGCCGGCCGAAGGCATTC
>Ga0068714_10003457_pt1 | contig 18706 bp, 22 predicted proteins | sample MTBNYHSulfiMetaG_FD_62988 | JGI IMG/M metagenome (GOLD analysis project Ga0068714, IMG submission 62988) | Enrichment culture microbial communities from rom New York Harbor, USA that are MTBE-degrading - MTBE-NYH (New York Harbor Sulfidogenic)... | ecosystem: Environmental > Aquatic > Marine >... | reverse complement strand
GGTACTATTTGCATTTGGTTGTTTTTAATTAAAGGAGGTTGATTATGAATTGGGGGGATATAGTTATCCTTTTTGTTGTAGGTATGGGCATACTCACTATTCTTTTGGGCGGATTAAAAGAAAATCCATCCCATTTTCCAGATACCCAATCCGAGCAGAATAAAACTAAGAATAAACCAGAAGATTAACCAATTACCCTTTGTAAGAAGGGTAAAAAATATCGCTATATATGCAAGTGCCCACCAACCGACATGGCTAAAATAAGAAAATGCGATGCCAATAGCTAACCAGACTGAAGGGGTGGGAAGTTTAATATCAAAATTTGGAGTAACCATGTAGCACCTCCATTAATTCCAATAGTTGGAGAATAGCATAAAAAGGAGAAACAACCAAATGCAAACAGAACCTTCAGATAAGGCTGTTGACAACCACACGCCACAGAATATATTATTGGCGACAAGAAAGATGCGGGTCAGGATGTCTCATCGCTAATTGAAAATCTAGGTCATCAAGGAGGCTACTGGTCTCTCGATAGCAGCAGTATCGAGTGGTCAAATAGAGCACAAGGGAACGATAATGAAAATTACTTCGATGGTCAAGGTAGCTATTTCCAGATTCATAAAGACTATTGCGTGGTCAGCACCTCGCGGGCTCCAGCAGAGCTTCTGGATCTACAGCTATGAATATATGTTCACACCACTTCAACTGTGCTTTTTATGCCAGTGTGTTGATAAAACAAAGCATCTATCAGGACCGATTGTTGAGATTGGCTGTGCCTTTGGCTATACGACCGTATTTCTGAGTTTCTATCAGAATGATATAAAGGATGAACGAAGCTATGTTGCTATTGATACATTTAAAGGTTTCACATCTCAAGATTTGACATATGAGTACGAAGTAAGAGGGAAAGCGCCCTTCTCGCATACTTCTACTACTTTTGCCTTCAACAGATTAGGGTGGTTCAATAAAACGATGCAGAAACATGGGCTGTCCAGGGTTCGGGCTATCCGCGCTGACGTAAATGAATTTGACTTTGACGGTATCTCCGACATCTCGTTCTGTATTTTAGATGTAGACCTCTATCGGCCTACGAAAGCGGCACTGGAAAAAGTGTATGATAGAGCGGCAACAGGAGCGATTATAATCGTCGATGACTGTGATCCGAGTAACCGCAATTTCGAAGGGGCCTGGCATGCCTACACTGAATTTGTGGCAAACAAAGGCCTACCCGAAGAAATAGTCCTTAAGAAGCTCGGCATCATTCGAAAATTATAAGTCTTTACGATAATTCAGTAGCTAGGTCAGCGCTGCGGGCAGTAAGGGTCGCGAGAGAAAAGAGGCTAATGGTGGGCCTCCTCAAGCTTAAAGTTCTCTGGCCATTAATGCGCGTATCGCAACTAGGTTCCTGGGGAGCTCGACAATAGAAAACGGTTGCACGCATAACATGACGGATTGCTATAAGTATCCCTCAACTGCCGGGGATAACGATTAGTTGGTTCGCGGAGACATTACTCCGGGAGTAGACAGAACCGCCGAATGGCATCTCTACAACGACATCAACATGAGTCTCGTCACCTAGCCCAAAATGAGCAATGGAGGGCTGAGAGGATGAAAAGCCGTGCGATGGGCTGATTTCTACGAAGCCGAGTAGCCCCAGAGGATCACCGTTCATACCTTCCTTGTAGACCTTCACCTTGGCCCCTACACCCCATCGGTTCACACCGTCATCTACTCTGACCTGTAACCAGTTGCGCGCAGGGCTCGTGTTTTGCATTAGCATCGACGTGACCTGGCGTGCCGAGGACTGATCTCCACTCGGGGAAGAACACATCGAGTCTCCCATCACGATCGAAGTCGGCTACCGGTCCTCCGGCATAGTAATGAGGGTTGACAATGTCGGGTGAGGCAAATTTGGGGTCTCCGCCGCCAAGACCCTGATGTATGAAAATGAGAGGGGCATAACCGGCCTCGGTGTCTATTCGAACGGAAGTATAAAGGTCAGGCCAACCATCGTTGTTGAAATCCTGGATTTCCACGTGTGGAGCCTTGGAGTCTATTTTCGGGAGGCCTGCCTCAACAGTGATGTCATCGAAGATTGGGTCGCCATCGGGGTCAAGCCCGCGATTAATGTACACCCGGATAGGCACACCATCCGATAATTCGGCGGCCGAACCGAAGTGGTGGCCAACAAGTAAATCGAGCATACCGTCACGGTTCAGGTCGCCAAAGGAGGCGCCAGAAGTCCAGTCCTCGCATGTCATCGGTGGCATGCTTGTCATGAAAGGACCCCAGTCGAAGACATCATCTTGTAACTGGCGATAGGTTCCATCTCCGTTCGCGAGGAACATGTAGTTGGAGTTATCTTGTAAGAATTCGCTGGTTCTTGCTCCGCCGGCCACAAATATGTCTGGCCATCCATTGCCAGTGACGTCACCTATGGCAAGCCCCAGTCCCTGAATGTCCAAGGGAAGGCCAGCAGCTGCTGTCGCATCTTCGAAGACAAAATTTCCCAGATTTCGTAGAAGGACAGTGGGCCCGCTCCCTACCAGAGCATCTGCCACCACGAACAGATCCAACAGCCCATCGCCGTTGTAGTCCAGTACGCCAACTTGCCTTCCGTTGCTTGTCTGTGCTTCAATCCCACTGCCCGGGGTCACATCCACAAAGACCCCATTATCATTCCTGAATATATGAGACGGTTCACCTGCAGGTCCGGAAACCCCCAGCTTCCGATAGTTGGAGATATATAAGTCCAGGTCTCCATCATTGTCGAAATCGGCAAAGACGGAACCCGAGGCTTGACCCTCTATCGCTACTGGCAATTGAGCCGCGTCACTAAACACCCCGCCGTTGTTAATCAACAGTTTGTCAGGCACCAGAGCAGGGTCCTCTACGAATGTGCCCACGAATAGATCAACCCATCCGTCACCGTCGATGTCTCCCCAGGATGATGTGTGGATATATGCTCCGTACAGTGGATCAGCTATCCCGGCCGATTCAGCAACATCCTCAAAGCTGAGCAGGTTCGCCGTCTCCTCGTTAACGGTGATGGTAACACCGTCCTGGCTTGAAAGCTCTCCATCACTGGCTTCCAGCCTTAATACGTACACCCCAGACTCCGAAAAACCCGCCGTGGTATCTTCCACCGTACTATCGGCAAAGGTTACAGTACCAGGTCCGCTTACCTTGCTCCAGGTTATCGTTAGCGTGCCGCCGGGCAGCCCATCGTCGGATACGGTACCATCCAGGAAGACGTCATCAGGAAGAGTAATCGTGGCGTCCACGCCAGCGTCAACGCTGGGAGGCAGGTTGCCACCGCTGGCTACCCCAAAAACTTCCAGTTCTACATAGTGGTTCCATCCGTTGGAGTTGCTGCCATTGCTCCAGCTCCGGACGTACCGGGCCTGGATGGGCAGGCCTAACATGACTTCCTTGCCTCCTGAGGTCTCCGCATATTCTCCATCGGTGCCTACGCCCTGACCGGCACTGTTATCAATATCATTGTTGAAAATCGTCACCCAGTTGACATCGTCTTCCGAAAGCTGCAGAATGACATCCCGGTATGTGCGTCCATCACCGTAGTAGTGGCGCACATTGACCCGTGAGATATTAAATAGGGTCTCCAGGTCAAGCTTGATCCACTGGAGGCCCGTTTCCAGACCAATATACGGACTCGTGGTTGTAATCCCATCGGTGAGAGCCGAAGGTGGCGCCTCAAGGGTTCCGGAGCTCGTGGTAATCGCGGTTTTACCCAGTGCCACATTCACGACCTCGCCTGTCTCCAGCGGAAAGAGTGGCACTTTACCAAGCCTCGGAGCGGAAGGCTGGGCGTTCGCAACTGCGCCCCAGATACCCAGCACTGCCAACATGCCGAATACCATTACTGCAACAATCGTTCCTGATACGATCTTCTTCACTACTAACTCCACATGTCGCACAAACTGAAAAGGGCACCAACCACCGCATATTAATTAGCTGCCCCAGTGCCCTTGTCTAATACCCTCAGTCCTCTAAACCAGTATATTTCTTTAGGTCGTTTTACATGTTGGGGCTTGAGTATAGTTCTCTAGTCGGGGTTTGTCAATACTCCTAAAAAATGGACGATTCTAACTTAGTAGAAGCGCCTTTCCTGAAGGTTTCTTATATGATGTCTGCTCCAGTAGTTGTATTTTCAACTGCTTATCTTCTTATGCAGAATCCGATTTTAATTGAAGGATGGCCTTCTCTATCATAGAGCATATATTTCATTTCCAAATGTATGTACCCAGTTACTCTTTAAGACCTCTACCGCCTCTGTACCTTTGTCCACCCCCACGATAACTATAGGCTGCCCGCTACCCCCCCTGCCCAGATAGGGGTATAAATAGAGGACATTAATACTGGCTGCCCTCAGGGGTTTCAGTACGGCGCGAAGCCCGCCGGGATGGTCAGGTACCTCTACCGCTATCACATCGGTTTCTTTTACAGAATAGCCGTGACTTCTCAGGACATTGGCCGTTTTCACCGGGTCATCCGTAACAAACCTGACCGTACTGATATCAGACGTGTCGGCTACTGAAATAGCCCTGATGTTTATCCCTTCTGCTCCAAGACGCTCACTAATGGCCAGAAGCTTGCCCGGTACATTTTCCAGACTAACTGAAAGCTGTTTAACAAACATACCTTACTCCTAACTGGATGTACTCCTCAGAGATTTGGGTTAAAACAGATTGAATCCGGCTATTAAGGCTTGTGTGTTGATAGCGACCAGTTTTTGTTTATTTTTCAAAGTATTTTTCAACTCTTCAATTACGTTAGAAAGGGAAACGAGATTACTTTTTTTAATGAAGGCACCCAGCATAATAATATTCGCAGATTTGGGACTCTTTAGCTCATCAGCGATAGTATTTGCTGGCACTCTGACAACGTCAATGTCCTCCCTTGAGATTTCAGCTTCTATCAGGGAAGAATTGATGAAAATTAGACCCCCGGATTTAATCTGATTTTGAAATCTCACCAGAGAGGGTAGATTCATGGCAACAACATACTCCGGTGAAGAAGCCACTGGAGACGCAATCTCCTCGTCTGATATGGCTACCGTACAATTGGCCGTACCACCGCGAACCTCAGCACCATACGAGGGCAGGTAGGTGACATTCTTCCCCTCTAACATGGCAGTCTGGGCCAGGGTAAGCCCCATAGAGAGCACACCCTGACCTCCGAAACCGGCAAAGATTGTTTTAACCAGCATCTTTGTTACCAGTGATATCCTTGATAATTCCCAGAGGGAATTGCCTAGTCATTTCTTTATCAATCCATTTCCAGGCTTCTAAGGGACTCATCTTCCAATTAGTAGGACAGGGAGAGAGTATTTCTACCAGCGAGAAACCGAGATTATCAATCTGCACCTGAAGCGCCTTACCGATGGCCTTTTTCGCTTTTCGAATGCTGGCTGGAGAATTGACGGCTACCCGCTCAACATAGGCCGCACCTTCAACCATGGCTACAATCTCGCTCATCCTGATAGGGCACCCTTCTATCCGTCTATCTCGTCCGTAGGGAGTAGTGGTAGTTATCTGTTCCAGAAGGGTGGTGGGAGCCATCTGCCCGCCAGTCATTCCGTAGACAGCGTTATTTACAAAAATGGCGGTTATGTTTTCTCCCCTATTGGCCGCATGGATAGTCTCGGCAGTTCCGATGGCAGCCAGATCGCCGTCTCCCTGATAGGTAAATACCACTGCCTCGGGGAAGGCCCTTTTCATACCGGTAGCCACGGCGGCTCCCCTGCCGTGGGCTGATTCTGCCATATCTATATCGATATAGTTGTAAGCAAAGACCGAACATCCCGGCGGCGGGATACCAATAGCTCTGTCCTGGAGGTTCATTTCATCAATCAGTTCCGTAATAATTCTGTGGATGACCGAGTGACCACATCCCGGACAGTAATGAAAAGGATTCCTTTTCAGAGAATTTGGTCGAGTGTATACTTTTTTCATGGTGCTACTTCAAACCCTTTTGATAATACAGGCGCGAAATTACCCGAAAAATTTCGCTCGGGGTGGGAATTACACCTCCCGGCCTTCCGTAGAAGTGGATTTCCCCCCTGCCCTCCAGGGCCAGCTGCACGTCTTCAATCATCTGGCCCATGTTCATTTCAAAGACAAGAAACTGCTCTGTCCTCGCGGCTAACTCTTTTATTATTTCGGTGGGAAACGGCCAGAGCGTAACCGGCCTTAACATGCCCACTTTCAAGCCTGCGGTACGCGCTGTATTGATGGCTCCTCTGGCAATCCGCGCGGCTATACCAAAAGCAACGACTATCAACTCGGCGTCCTCCGTAAGAAATGCCTCGTAAGAGGTCTCCTCCCTCTTAATTATTCCGTATCTCCGAAATAAGCTCCAGTTAATTTCTTCCAGTTCAGCCGGCTTTGAAGTAAAAGTTTTAATAATTTTACTGGAACGCCCTTTTGCTCCCCTCAGGGCATTGCTTCGTATCGGCAGTTTCTTGGGAGCTTCATGTTTAAATTCTACCGGCTCCATCATCTGCCCCAGCATGCCATCTCCCAGGACGATTACCGGAATTGAATACTTATCGGCGAGGTCGAAGGCTTTATAAGTGAGGTCTGCCAGTTCCTGTACTGACGATGGTGCCAGAACTATGGTGCGATAGTCTCCATGGCCACCACCCCGGGTCGCCTGAAAATAATCAGACTGTGCCGCTGAGATACTGCCTAACCCGGGTCCACCCCTCGACATATTGACAATTACTGCCGGCAACTCACAAGCCGACAGATAAGAGATACCTTCCTGCTTCAGGCTGATTCCAGGACTTGATGAAGAGGTCATCGCCCTGGCGCCAACCAGACTGGCGCCATAGACCATATTAATGGCCGAAATCTCACTTTCTGCCTGAATAAAAGAACATCCCTTCCTTCTGCTCAGGTTAGCAGCCATATATTCCGTCAATTCATTTTGAGGCGTAATCGGGTAGCCAAAATAGCACTGACAGCCAGCCCTGATGGCTGCCTCTCCAATGGCGCTGTTTCCATTCATGAGAACTTTAGTCACGATAAACCTCTATGGCTACTTCCGGACATACTACGGCACAGACAGCACATCCGGTACATCCGCCATTATCATTAAAGACAACCGGTTGATAACCACTGGCATTCCATCTGTCGGAAAGAGAAATCACGCCTTTGGGACAAAAGGAAAGGCAGATTTCACACCCCTTGCAAAGCTCCTGGTCAATTTCAATGTATCCCTTCATTCTGACCTGTTACTAACCCGTGGCAATTAATCACATCATCAGCTAAATCCTGGTAAATACTGCCTTACACAAAGAAACCAGGCTATCAGACTGACGATGATTTACATTTGTATTCTAGCCGTCTGAATGTTTGAAGTCAATCTGACCAGGATTTGTCAGGTAATGAAACAGGGTTCACACATCGTTACGTAGCTAGACACTGGCAGATAATGGTAAAATAAGAGCAACAATCAGGCCTGGACAAAGGAGGCAAAATGCCTAAAAAGACAGTCGAAGACATAAGTGTAACCAGCAAAAGGGTGCTGGTTCGCGTAGATTTTAATGTACCCATGAGTAAGGATGGTACTATCAGCGATGACACCCGTATTCGAGCCTGCTTACCGACAATCAAATACCTGATAGATAAGCAGGCTCGACTTATTATTTGTTCCCATCTGGGCAGACCCAAAGGTAAAGTTGTGGAGGAGTTGAGCCTAGCCCCGGTAGCTAAGCGGCTTTCAGAGCTTCTGGGTAAGCCAGTTGAGGCACCAGGAGACTGCATCGGTCCTGCCGTAGAAGCTGCCGTGTCTAAAATGCAGGATGGGGAGGTAATGCTTCTGGAGAACCTCCGTTTCCACGCAGAGGAGGAGGCTAATGACCCAAACTTTACCCGGGCTCTCGCTAGCCTCGCCGATATTTATGTCAATGATGCCTTTGGTGCCAGTCACCGTGCCCACGCCTCAGTAGTAGGAGTCGCCGAGCATCTGCCGGCAGTGTCCGGCTTTCTCATGCAAAATGAGCTTGACGCGCTTGGAGGTGCTCTGGAAAACCCTCAAAGACCTTTCGCCGCTGTGATAGGAGGGGCCAAGGTAAGCGATAAACTCAGTGTTCTGGAAAACATTATCAACAAAGTGAACGCTTTACTTATCGGGGGTGGTATGGCGGCTACTTTCATAAAGAGCGGAGGCGGCAAGGTAGGCAACTCTATGGTTGAGAATGACCGGCTGGACTACATCCGCCGGCTTATGACCAGAGCAAAGTCCCTGGGAGTGAGGCTACTACTGCCGCAGGATGCAGTCGTGGCAGAAAAGCTGGAAGCTGGTTCCTTAACAAGGACGGTAGCCGCCACCGAAATACCTGATGGCTGGCTTATCACCGATATCGGGCCTGCGACGATAAAAGAATTTTCAGAAGAACTCAGAAAATGTAAAACCGTTGTCTGGAATGGCCCGATGGGAGTATTCGAGATACCCGAGTTTGCTCATGGGACACGCAGCCTGGCCAAGGTCATAGCTGACCTCAAAGCTACTACTGTGATTGGCGGTGGTTCTACCGCCGAAGCTGTAGTGGAGATGGGACTATCAGGGAAAATGTCACATGTTTCAACTGGCGGCGGAGCTTCACTCGAGTTGCTGGAGGGCAGAACGCTGCCCGGCGTAGCTGTGCTACAGGACAAGTAACTACAGAAGTAATCCAGTTTAAAAAGAGACATTTGCTTGGCTAATATATTACACGGAGCCTTTGGTAATGTTCGGTTTTAGTTGGTGATGTCATTGCGAGCCGACCCGCCTGCCAAGCCCTAGCGGGCAGGAGGCGAAGCGATCTCGTTCCTGAGTATATCAATTGTTTGAGATTGCTTCGTCGCTACGCTTCTCGCAATTACAGTTTTATCAACCGTAACCAAACAGAATCTAGCTTTCAGGTGGTAGCCAAGCTAAGCTGCACTCCGATGGTCTAATAATGTCAAGTCTATTTCTTTCCGGCCTGTTCCACTGCAGCGATTACGGCAGCACCCAGAGCGGTGACAAATTGTGGCTCTGGAGGCACCATTAACGGCACTCCCAGCCTTTCCTCAATGCTTTTGATAAGTCCGATATTAAGACCACCACCACTGCTGATAGCGCACTGTTCTTCCAGTCCAACCCTATCAATGAGAGCCGATACCTTATCTGCCAGCGCCTTATGAACCCCGGCCAGGATGTCTTCTTTGGGAATGCCTTCAGCTACCCTGGTAATGGCCTCCGATTCGCCAAAAACAGCGCACCCCGTAGTAAAAGTAACCGGGTTTTCCGACTTAAGGGAAAGAGGTCCTATGTCCTCAAGTTTCACCTGGAGAACATTGGCAATGACATGAAGAAAACGTCCACTACCGGCAGCACACTTCTCACTGACGGAAAAGTTGATTACCTGACCCCTCTCATTGAGCCGGATTACCTGACTGGACCGACCCTGCACATCAATAACGGTCCTTACCGAGGGAAAGATATGATTAATCCCCTTCGCACAGCAGCGAATATCAGTAACCTGCTGGTTACTGAAGGAAACATTACCTGAACCCTGACCAGTAGCTACCGTACAGGTGATGTCTTCTGGTGAGAGGTTCATCCTGGCCAAAAGCTCTTCCCTAAGCTGCTCCGCAGTCAGACGGTAGTTCGAACCGGAGGGGAGCAAATGGCGGGCTTTCAAATCGCCGTCATTGGTGATAACCCCTTTACTGGATTCTGAGCCAATATCAATTCCCATGTACCAGGACATATTTACTCATCCTTTACTTGAAGAAAGTAGCTTCTTCCAGACGGCGCTCCCCTCTCTGGACAAGCTCACCCTTCTTCATGGCTTCCAGTGTCTGCTCCCTGGCCAGTATGGCAGCCCCTATCGCTCCGCTGAGCAGGGGGTCTTCAGGCACAAAGACCTCACACTTGAGGTTGTCCTGTAAGGCCTTAATCATGCCAGTATTCTTGGCCACGCCCCCGGTAAACACCACATCGGGCTCTACCTTAAGTCGCCTGACCATTCTGGCCACCCGGTTAGCATTAGCATCGTGAAGGCCAGCCACAACGTCCTCCAGCAACACCCCCTCGGAAAGACGGGCTATCACTTCCATTTCAGCAAAGACAGTGCAGGTGCTGCTAATCGAAACCTTCTTGGTTGATTTCAGGGAAATCTCACCCAGGTCCTCCACCTTGAGACCAAGAGCTGCGGCAATGACTTCTAAAAACCGGCCTGTGCCCGCGGCACACTTGTCATTCATGACAAAATCGATAAGCCGGCCATCCTTAATCTTCAGTCCCTTGGCATCCTGCCCCCCGATGTCGATGGCCAGCCTGACACCGGGAAAGAAACTGGCTATCCCCCGGGCATGACAGGTCAACTCGGTAATCTGACGGTCAGCAAAAGGGACGTTAATCCGACCGTAGCCCGTGGCGATAACATAGGATATTTCATCAAAGGACAGGCCAGCCTGTTCCAGCGCCTGCAGCATCACCAGGTTGGCAAGACGGCGGTGCTCGGCACCAGTATGGCTAACGACGTGAGCGCAAATCTTATCGTCCTCATCTATAATCACCACCTTGGTCATGGTAGAACCCAGGTCAACGCCAGCAAAATAAATAGGAAATCACCTCCTGACTACCGTGCATCTCAACCAATAATCTCCAGGAATCCCTGAACCCTGGTTCTCAGCGGTGCCAGAGCCTCCTCACTGTAATCTTGCTCCAGATATATCTTACCTTCTATAGCTATAGGGGTCAACCTGTGTCTGTCTGATGCCAGGAGTAGCACCCATACCATGCTGGGCTTCCTTCACTGTTTGCTGCTAAAGACATACTGGTGTAAAATGCGAAAGAAGTCCCCCGACACGCTGTCGTTGAGTGTTGAGTTTTGAAATTTAGCCACGGAGGGAAAAGACATGGATTTTCGGTTTACTGAAGAACAGGAAATGCTGAGAAATAAGGCCAGAAGGTTCGCCGAAGAAAAACTTGCCCCCATTGCTGCTGAGGTAGACGAGCTTGACGAGGTCTCCTGGGAAGTCGCCGGATTGCTGGCAGAGCAGGAACTCTTCAGCCTGATTACTCCCCCGGAGTACGGTGGTGTTGGTTTTAAGACGATGCCTATCTGCATCGTGCGAGAGGAACTGAGCAGGATATCCGCCCACGCTGATTTACTCTTTGCTGAGACCGGCCTGACTGCCTACCCCATCAGTGTCTTCGGTACGGAATCACAGAAGCAAAAGTACCTGCCAGCATTCGCCAGGGGGGAGAAACTGGGTTGCCTGGCCCTAACTGAACCGGAGGCCGGCTCAGATGTCGCCAACCTGCAAACAAGTGCCGTACCGGATGGCGATTCCTACATCCTTAACGGGAGCAAGTGTTTTGCCTCCGTCGGCCCCTTCGCCCAGACCTACGTTACCTTTGCCAAGACAGACCCGGCTCAAGGCAGCCGGGGGATTTCCGCTTTTATTGTGGAGAAGGGAACACCCGGGTTCGAGGGTAAGCAGATGAAGCTGATGGGGCCTCACCCTATAGCTGAACTGACCTTCACCGATTGCCGGCTGCCGAAGGAGAACCTGCTTGGTGAGCCCGGACGGGGTATGGCGGTAGCCATGAGTAACCTGGACTTCTGGCGCATGACGGTGGGCGCCGCCGCTGTTGGCATTGCCCAGAGAGCTTATGAAGAGGCAGTAAACTATACCAAGAATCGGGTTGCCTTCGGGCAGGCACTGGCTGAGTTCCAGGCAACCCAGTTCAAGCTGGCCGACATGGCCACAGAAATCGATGCTGCCAGACTTCTGGTTTACCGTGCTGCCTGGCTGAGAGATGAAACCTCGGACCGGGTAAGTAAAGAGTCTTCTATGGCTAAACTCTTTGCTACCGAAATGGCCTGGCGGGTCGTTGACCAGGCAGTCCAGCTTCACGGGGGCTATGGTGTGGTCAGGGGTATGACTGTTGAGCGCCTCTACCGGATAGTCAGGCAACCAAGGGTGTATGAAGGTACCTCAGAAATACAGCGGATTGTCATTGCCCGTCACATACTAAGAGATTAGAGGGAGATAAAGAATGATTATTGATGTACATTACCACTCATTACGCCTTCCCGCCGATGAAGAAAGGGCCAGGGAGATGGTCGAGGGATGGCTACTGGAAGCGGAGGGGGCAGGTATAAAGAAGTCTCTGGATGAAGTAATGCCCATTTACCGGGACTATGTGAATGATGTTGAAGGGGATAGACTTGTCAGGCGTATGGATGAAAGCGGCATCGATATCACCGCCGTCAATATCGTCGATAACGTCGACTTCGGTTTTGATAGCGAACGTATCATGCGCATTAACGGATACTGTGCCAGGATGGCCGCCAAACACCCGGAACGAATCATTACTTTCGCTGGCATAGACCCCAGGAGGCCCGACGCACCGGCACTCTTCCGCCGCTGCATCGAAGAACTGGGGATGAAAGGCCTCAAGTGGCACCCCGACGACGGTTATTACCCCAACAGCAAAGAAGCCTATGCCGTTTTAGCCGTAGCCAGCGAGCTGAATGTTCCCCTGTTGACACACACCGGCCCCCTTCCGAGCTCCAGAGCAAAATACGCGCAGCCCATCCACCTCGACGATATAGCTGTTGACTTTCCCAACATCAATATCATTGCCGCCCATATGGGTGATATCTGGTGGCGAGACTGGGCAGCGCTGGCCAAGTACAAGAAGAATATCTATGGTGACCTGGCCATGTGGCAGCTTACCGCCGAGAGTAAGCCGCACCTCTTCCGGCGATACTTGAGAGAAATCCTGGATATAGTGGGGCCAACTAAGGTTCTGTTTTCCTCTGACGGGCCGGTTTATGAGCCGCTTGTCTCCAACAAACACTGGATAGAGCTAATCAGAAATCTTCCCGATGATAGTACCGATGGCATTAAGTTCAGCGAGGAAGAGGTTGAGGCAATACTTGGTGGAAACGCCCGCCGGATTCTTAAGCTGTAAATATCAACAGGTGAGATGATAACAAACCCACTTCTTAAGCCATAGAGGAGAGCAATTACAATGAATGATTCAGGTCTTGATTACCTTTTCCATCCCCGCTCCATAGCTATCACCGGTGTCTCCCACGATTTGACCAAAACCAGTATCAGCCGAACCTATGTCAGAGGCCTCATCGAATTCGGGTTCAGGGGAAAGATTTACCCGGTCAATCCCAATGGCGGTGAGGTTTTTGGCCTCAAGATATACCCGAGCATTACGGATATTCCAGACAGGATTGACTACGTCATATCGGCGATACCAGCCCGGCTTACGCTGCAACTGGTAACGGATTGCGCCGCCAGGGGAGTGAAGGCCATTCACCTCTTCACCTCTGGTTTCAGTGAAATAGAGGCTGAGGAAGGTAAACAACTGGAAGCCGACATGCTCAAGCTGGCCCGGCAGAGTGGTATCCGCATTTTAGGACCGAATTGTATGGGGCTCTACTGCCCCGAGACCAACCTGACCTTCTCCGCAGATTTTGCCGAGCAGAGTGGCTTCCCGAAGCAAAGCGGGCCCCTTGGCTTTATCTCTCAGAGTGGCGGCAACAGCATCTATTGTGTTAACGAAGCGCGAGCAAGGGGTATCTACTTCAGCAAGGCAGTAAGTTATGGCAATGGTGCTGACCTTAATGAAAGCGACTTCCTCGAGTATTTTGCTGATGACCCGGAGACTAAAATAATTAGTGCCTATATCGAGGGGGTAAGAGACGGGGAACGATTCAGAAAAGTGCTGAACAAGGTAGCCAGACTGAAGCCCGTAATAATCTATAAAGCCGGGACAACGGAGTCGGGCACACAGGCAGCCGCCTCGCACACCGGTTCCATCGCCGGTTCCAGCAGCCTCTGGGATAGCTTCTTAAAGCAAGCCGGTGCTATTCAGGTGCATGGTATCGAGGAAATAGTAGATGTTGCCCAGCTCTTTCTGCGTATTCGCCCCCCGAGAGGAAAAGGTACGGCAATAATTGGCTCGGGAGGCGGGCCCAGTGTTCAGGCAGCGGATGACTGGACAAACGCTGGATTCTCCCTGCCCACGCTACCGTCAGACATCAGGCAGAGATTGAAGGACATTTACCAAACCGAGGCAGGACACATTTTCAGAAATCCAGTAGATACCCTGATGAGGTCTGAGATACTACCGACGACGATTAAGATAATCGCTGATTGCGACCAGATTGACCTGCTCCTGTTTCACATAGCCTTCGATACCTGGTCAATGATAGACAAAAGAGAAATCGTCGAGCCCGCGGTTGCGTCTATCCTCAAGCTGAATAATACCATGGACAAGCCTGTGGTCACCGTCTTACATTGCCAGTCAACAGACGGTGCCAGGCAGCTAGCGTCAGAGACACAGAGGAGGCTCTGTGAAGCCGGATTTGCTGTCTATCCCTCAATAAAGCGCGCCGCCAGTGCCGTAAGTAAATTTATTCAGCACAATGAACAGCACGGAAGACAAAAGGATAAGTGAAAGCCTTAACAGAAAGACTAAACCTTAGTTGTGTAAATCCGCGCTACAATCGAGATTCTTCGCTACGCTCAGAATGACAGACGTATAATGTCACCCTGAGCGAAGCGAAGGGTCTCATCGCCCAGAACATGTAACACCTATTTCTGCAACCAAGCACTAGACACAGACACTGGCGTAAATCTTCTTTCACTTGTATAATATATTGGGCACAATTCTGAAACAAATCGGGAGGTTGCAATGCAGAGAAAACGAAAGCTGGCCAGAGGCGTGGCTGTGGTCGGTGCTGGCATGTCCAAATTTGGCATGTATCCAGACAAGAACTCCAAGGATGTCTATGCGGAAGCTTTCAAGGAAATGCTTTCCTCGGTGGACAAAGGAGTAGACCCTAACGATATCGAGGCTCTTTATGTGGGCAATTTCACCAACGATTTCTTTGTGCATCAAGCGCACTGGGGACCAATACTATCAGATTTGATTGGACACGCACCCAAACCGGCCACGAGGACAGAGGGAGCCTGCGCCTCGAGTGCGCTGGCTTTCAGAGAGGGTGTTTTCGCTATTGCTTCTGGATTTTACGACATCGTGCTGGTTAGCGGGGTGGAGGACATGTCAAAACGCACCACAGAAGAAGTTACCGAGGGTCTGGCCCTGGCCACCGTCCCCTATGAAATGCAGGCTGGATTTACCTTCCCCGGTGTTTTCGGCGCTCTGGCCACCGCCTACTTCGCCAGATACGGTGCTTCAAGAGAGCACCTGATGAATATCACCATCAAAAGCCACAACAACGCTCCGCTAAACCCGAAGGCACAGTTTAACGCTTCCATCCGCGACCTGATGGCCTCCAGGGCCGAACGTGCCAGGAAAAGGGGCGAACCCGTACCGACCTGGAAGGATGAAAAGGAGTTTCTCAGTGACCCAAAAGTTAATCCGGTAGTTGCCTGGCCAATGCACCTTTATGACTGCTGCCCGATAAGCGATGGTGCCAGTTGCATGCTGCTGGTGGCTGAGGAAATCGCCAGAAACTTCACGGACAACCCCCTGTATGTTGCCGGTATCGGACAGGGGAGCGGCAAGGGTCTGCACGCTGCCCCCGAGCTTACTTACTTCGAGGCCACACGGTATGCCGCCCAGGAAGCCTATGAGATGTCCGGCCTTAAGCCCGCAGATGTCCAGTTTTCCGAGGTGCACGACTGCTTCTCCATCGCCGAATTAATCCATATTGAAGACCTCGGCTTTTTCAAGCCCGGGGAGGGGTACAAAGCTGTGGCCGAAGGCCAGACCAGATTAGATGGCGCGAAACCAATAAATACGTCCGGGGGGCTAAAATGTAAAGGACACCCTGTAGGGGCAACAGGTATCGGGCAACTGTATGAAGTCTGGAAGCAGCTCAGAGGCGAAGCTGGAGAAAGGCAGGTCCCCAACAAGAACCTGCGTGTTGGGGCTGCCCATAATTTGGGCGGCACCGGCGGCACCTGCACTTTTACTATTTTGGAGCGGAGGTAAGAAGTAATGGAAGAAAGACCCTTTAGTGATATATCTTTTGAGCACTTTCTTAACGAGGAAAAACTGATGGGTTCAAAATGCCAGAAGTGCGGCGCCCTTTATGCGCCTCCGCGGCCCATCTGCATCAAATGCTATGGTTCGGAGATGGCGTGGGTTGAACTGAAAGGAAAGGGGAAACTGGCTGCCTTTACCTCTATTGCGGTTGGCCCACCTGCGATGGTAGCCGAGGGTTATGATAGAAAGAACCCCTATATCTCAGGGGTGGTAGAGTTAGAGGAGGGGGTAAGGGTTGACGCTCGTATTGCGGGAATTGACGGCACCAAACCAGAAGCAATAAAGATTGGAACCCCGCTTACAGTAGAGTTTCTACATCGTGGTGAGGGTGAAGATTTGAAGACCATCCTGACGTTCAAGCCCCGGTAGGCGCGTTTAGCTTACGTCAGTAACCCAGCACAGGAGTCTTATCATCATCTAACCGGCTCTAGGATAACCTTTGAATTAGCAAAGTCCACCTTCTTTATCTTTGCTTCTATCTCCTTTGTCTCCATTAAAATCGTACTTAACGTGAGCTTCTGGTCGGATATTTCTATAGCAGCCACATTTTCCAGCAGAAGCTCGTCTTGGCTATCGCTCTTTAAGTATATCTTGGCCAAACACATGTTATCCTCCGCTGCGTTTTAATAGAATTATCTTAAACACCAGCCACTATGCAGTTGATTAAGCGAATTTGTAGTGGAGTGGTTCCTCGGTTACTTTAATTGCTCAGTTTGATATAAGGTACACCGCTTTCCTTACTTACAAATAGTTTAATAAAGTTTGTAAATATTCCTTCCACCTTGAACGGTACCAAGGAGTTGTGCCTCAATTAGTTTAGAGGTCTTTAATATGAAATCAACAAATTCCTCTTCGTTATAGTTCATATATGCGTCTATCATTTGTTGCTCGTCTGCGCGATGCGGTTGGAAAAACATCTCTTTCATCTTGAGATTCTTAAGCAGATTGATAAGTTCGAGGTAATAATCCTTTTGCTTTAAGAAGTGGTGGAATATGTTTAGGGCTAAGACCACATCAAAACATAGGTTTCCAATATCTTCATATTCAAATATTGATTTAGGTATTAACTCGAAATGTCTGTTTTCAGCTCTTTTGAGCTTCCTTAAGAAATACACGTTTGGTTCGTCATTCTCAACAGCGTAGCAATCGAAGCCCATTTCCTCAAATTTGTGACAAAAATAACCCCAATGAGCCCCGATATCGAGGAGACGCCCTTTTGTTACAGATAAATTATTTCGAATTAAGTTAAACCTATCATACGAGTCATGCAAAGAGGGTATGTTTTGAAGATCAGGGTGCGTTATCGGTTGATAGAGCTTTCCGCCCTTCTGACTTTTCGCATAAAGCCATACCCGCCTTGTGAAATTCACCCATTCAGGGTGTCTTACCGTTATTTTGACTGGAATTTTCTTGATACCAAGTAACTTAGCTATCGCTAATCTATGTCCGCCATTATTAAATAAGAGGTCACCATTGCGTCCCACATTGACAGTTATTTCATCCTTGAGTTGCATTGGATTATAGATATTTCCTTCGGATAGAATCTCACCTTGGGTTTTATATCCGTGATGTTTGATATTTTGAAATAAGGCGTCAAGATTTTCAAACCTCCTATCAAGGTCGGGGTTATTTCTGCATCCCCAGCGAACCTTGCCATCCCTTATCTCACTTAAAATTCGCCGATAAAACAAGGTATTTTCCCAGTTTCCCCCTTCCACAAATCTTTCCTTAAATGCAAGATACAAATCCAGGTCTTCAAACCTTTGCTCCAATCGGTCCCAACCACCTCTGATTATTTTCCCATTGTCGAGATATACCCTGAACCATCTCAGTGAAGTATATTTTATTTTTTCAGGCTCTATCCAATATATTTTTTCAGCATCATAAAGTTTACTCCACTTATATCTAAATACGCGCATACCATACCACATATTGCGTAATAGTCTTTCTAGAAGTGGTAACCTGAACAACAGAGAAATAATGACAGGCCTAAGCCTTCTCCGCCTCCACCTCCAATCTACTGTTCTATACGGTTGTCCCCTTGTTAATGGTTTGGGCATCCTTTACCACCTTGCATCACTATTTTACTGACTTTCTCCACTTAGCTCTTCCCACAGAGATTCTATGATTTGGCTGCAATAGGCAAATCTGATACTGCCCAAAGTAAGGTAATAGATTCTTCTGTTTAATAAATTCGGATACTCTGATAAACATCAAACAAAGCCAATTTAGTCGGGAGACCAAGGACGGTATATAGTAAGTCCCCTTTCTCTTTATTATTTTCATACCGGCACTGGTTATCATTCTAGTAAGCTGACAAGATTTATCTTAACCACCAGCCATTATGTAGTTGATTCTCGCAGTCTTTTTAAAGCCATTGCCAGCGTCTCGTTGGCTTCAGTTATCTGGGCAACTCCCTTTATCAAACCATCATAAACTGCCGTTTTCCCCAGCTCCTTAGCCTTTTGGGCCAGTTCCTTAAGCTCTTCAGCATGTTCGCTGTTGTGCTTGACAGTATAGTCCAGAAGTGCCTCCAATTTCATCATTTCCGATTCCATTTCTACCTGCCTTCCCCTACTGACACTGACCTTTATTTGAAAATTAAGACTGGTTTGCCTCGGCCAGCAATGAGCTGACAATCTTCTTCATATCCTCCGTTGCC
>Ga0068714_10003455_pt1 | contig 18712 bp, 19 predicted proteins | sample MTBNYHSulfiMetaG_FD_62988 | JGI IMG/M metagenome (GOLD analysis project Ga0068714, IMG submission 62988) | Enrichment culture microbial communities from rom New York Harbor, USA that are MTBE-degrading - MTBE-NYH (New York Harbor Sulfidogenic)... | ecosystem: Environmental > Aquatic > Marine >... | reverse complement strand
CATGGAAAGCGGCATCTGAAATGACCCTTCGCCGTCCCCGGCGAAGCGCCGGCTCGAGTACCTCTTTTTCTGAGGCAACGAATCGGTTTCGAGTACATTCTTCTTGAGGCAACGCGGCTTGTGGACACCTCACCCTCAGCCAGGTATACTCACGGCGTTTGCAACCGAATAGCGATGAAGCGGAACCCCGGTATCCACCGAGATGGTTCCCACCTGTCGGCGCACAACAGTGCAGCTGTCTGGTCCGAGGAGACACGTGGGCGCATCCGATGCCCTCGTGTTGATACGCCCTGACGGCATGCCGCAGGGCGCTTTTGTTGTTGGGGCGCGGGTGCGTCCCCTTGGTAGCGGAGGTGAAGCGTATTAGCACAACAGAGCCCAGGATCAACGACCGGATCAGGATCCCGCGTTGCAGGCTTATCGCCGACGATGGCGAGCAGCTCGGCATCTTCATGATGCAGGACGCTCTGCGCATGGCCGATGATCAGGGCCTTGACCTCGTGGAGATCGCCCCGAACGCTGATCCGCCAGTCTGCAAGATCATGGACTACGGGAAGTACAAGTACGAGCAGGAGCAGAAGGCCAAGAAGGCCCGCAAGAACCAGACCCGGATCGAGATCAAAGAGATCAAGTTCCGGCCCAGGATCGACATTCACGACTACGAGACGAAGAAGAAGCACGTCGTGCGGTTCCTGGAAAGCGGCGCCAAGGTCAAGGTTACGATCATGTTCCGCGGCCGTGAGATGGTACATGCCGAGCGCGGGCTCGCCATTCTCGAGCGCCTCGCCGGCGAGATCACCGAGATCGGTGTCGTCGAAAGCGCGCCCAAGCTCGAGGGCCGGAACATGTTCATGTTGATGGCACCAACCAAGCAAATTGCCGCCAAGGTGAAGGCCGCTCGCGACGAGGCGGAAGAAGATGACGACCTCGACGCCCTCGATGGCGACGAATAGGAGATGAAGCAATGCCAAAGATGAGAACGCACAAGGGAGCCGCGAAGCGCTTCAAGCTGACCGGCACTGGCAAGATCAAGCGCGCCAAGTCTTTCAAGAGCCACATCCTCGAGAAGAAGAGCCCCAAGCGCAAGCGCGGGTTCCGCCACGACACGCTCGTGAGCCAGGCGGATACGGCCGTAATCAAGAAGAAGCTGGGCATCGGTTAGTCCGAAGCTCGCGCCATCAAGGAGTGATCGAAAATGCCCAGAGTTAAGCGCGCGGTTACCGCGAAGAAGAAGCGTCGCACCGTTCTCGAACAGGCCAAGGGGTACTACGGCGATCGCAGCCGCCGGTACACGAGCGCCAAAGAGCAGGTCCAGCACTCCCTGCAGTACCAGTACCGCGATCGCCGCAACAAGAAGCGCGAGATTCGCCGTCTCTGGATCGCGCGCATTAACGCCGCTGCGCGCATCAATGGTCTCTCGTACTCGGTGTTCATGAACGGGCTCAAGAAGGCCGAAGTGGCCCTGGACCGCAAGGTTCTGGCCGACATGGCCGTCAACGATCCGGCCGCGTTTGCCAAGCTGACCGAAGTAGCGAAGGCAGCGCACGGCGCGTAGTGCCCGGCACGCAGCACCAACCGAGCAACTCGATAGGGTCCCGCACAATGCGGGGCCCTATCTCGCGTTTAGGGTCCGTTGAGATCCTGGTAGGCTGCGTGGCGCATCCTGTCTTTGCGGAGCTCCCACTTCTACCCGAAACGCCGTCACCCCTCGTCGGCACCAAGAGCGAGGAGAGACTATGAACCGATTGCTCGTGTTTGCACTGATCGTCGCAGGTGTAGTGTCCGTCGGGGGTGCGCGTGCGTACTTCACGGCGCAGACGGAGATCAAGGACAACATCATCACCGCGGGTACTGTGGAGGCCTCGGTAGAGCCCACGGCGGGTGCGCTCACGGTACCGTCGCTGGCGCCCGGACAGGCGGTCGTGCGTACGGTGCGCGTGACCAATGTCGGTGTACTGCCGGTGAACGCCGTCACTACTATGGCCAAGAAAGCGGGCTACACCGCATTCTGGAGTGCCCTGCAATGCACAGCGTCGTGTGACGGCGCCGTTTTGTACGCGGGGCCGGTCTCGGCCATGCGAACTGCCCCCGTGCGCATCGAGCCGGGGCAAAGCGCACTTATGGAGTACGCGCTCAGTCTGCCCGCCGACGTGGGAAACGACCTGCAGGGTGACTACGCGCGCGCCTCGCTCTACATCGATGCAGAACAAGCGTACTGATGGCCTCTATCCGTGGGTGCGATGTCTACTGCAAGGCATTGCAGCCGTTCTCATCGTGCTGCTTGGCTGGTCGCACGGTGTCCTCTACGTGGAGGGCGGGTCGATGGAGCCTGCGCTGTCACCGGGTGATGTGATCATCTACCGGCGCGTGTCGCCGAGGCTTGCGACGGGAGACCTCGTTGTCTTCCAGTATGCCGGCGGCCTTGTGGTGCACCGGGTGGTGGGGGTGATGCGTGATGGCACTCTGCGGACCGCCGGGGACGCCAACGACACGGCGGACATGACACCACTTGAGTCGACGGCGGTCCGCGGTGAGGTGGTGCTTGTTCTTCCACTCGGGCATCTTGCGGAGAAAGTGGCCGCGATAGGCGCCTGATGCTAGACTGATTTTCTAATCGCACAATTGGCGATGACGGAGAGGCGTGTCGCACACAAGCGCTCTTCAGGGAGGGGCCCCTTGACTGGAAGGGTCCCGGGCGAATGCGGCGCGGTTCACTCCATCAGCCGCGAACTGAACGGAATCGGACGCATCTGCTTTGCGCGCCGGGCCCAAGTAGGGGAGCCGGAGACCACCGTTACGGGCATGCGGGTGTAAGACCCGGCGTCTGCCGCATGGCATAGAGCGGCGGAGGTGAGTGGGCCGCGCAGGCGGCCAAACAAGGTGGTACCGCGGGGTCGCCCCGTCCTTGTGAGAAGACAAGGACGGGACGGCCCCTTTCGATTTGGGAAGTGAGGACGCATGGCGATCATTGAAGACCTGCGGGCACTGCAAGGCGAGGTACTCTCGGCAACGTCGGGCGCAACGACGCTCGACGAGCTTGACGCGGTGCGCATCGCGTATCTCGGGAAGAAGGGCTCGCTCACGGCCGTGCTGCGTGGGCTCGCGGGACTCTCCGCCGAGGAGCGCCCGGAGGTTGGCCGGGTGTCAAACGAGGTGCGACGGCTTCTGGAGGCGGCGCTCGCGGAGCGGTATGTGACGCTTGAGGCAGTCGCGCGCCAGCGGCGGATCGCAGCCGACGCTGTGGACGTGACGCTCCCGGGCCGGTCCCGCCCTCAGGGCCACCAGCATGTTCTGCATCAGGTCGTCGACGAGATCGTCGAGATCTTCGCCGGACTTGGCTACACGATTGGCGAGGGACCGGAAGTCGAACTCGACTACTACAACTTCACGGCGCTGAACCATCCGCCGGACCACCCGGCGCGCGCACTCCAGGATACGTTCTACGTGCGGGACCTGTCGGGCGATCGTGCGGTTGTCGAGGGCGAAAGCGACGTCTTGCTGCGTACGCACACGAGCCCGGTGCAGGTGCACGTGATGGAGTCCCAGAAGCCGCCGATCTACGTGCTCGCGCCCGGGAAGGTCTACCGCCGTGACGTGGCCGACCCAAGCCACCTGCCGCAGTTCACCCAGATCGAGGGCCTGGTTGTTGACGAAGGCATCACGATGGGGGACCTCAAGGGCACCCTGGAGCACTTCGTGCGCGAGATGTTCGGCCCCGACCGTCGTGTCCGGTTGCGGCCGCACTTCTTCCCGTTTACCGAACCGTCTGCCGAGGTCGACGTCTCGTGCGGCATTTGTGGCGGGTCGGGATGCCGTTCGTGCAGCGGCGAGGGCTGGCTGGAGATTCTCGGCTGCGGCATGGTTGACCCGAACGTCTTCAGGCACGTTGGTATCGACCCGGAGCGCTACACGGGTTTTGCGTTTGGTATGGGTGCCGAGCGGATCGCCGGCCTCAAGTACGGCGTTCCTGATCTCCGGCTGTTCATCGAGGGCGACGTGCGCTTCCTGCATCAGCTCTAGTCGGAGACATGCGGGCGCGAAGTCCGCTCCGGTATATTCGACGTGTGTGCATGGCTTCATCTCGTCACTGGATCTGGGCTGCCTCACGGCTGGCCCTTTGTGGAAGGACACGCGATGCGCGTATCGCTGAAATGGCTCAACGAACTCGTGGCCGTCACTCTGCCGTTGGACCGGCTGTGCGACCGGCTCGACATGACTGGCACCAAGGTCGAGGCAGTGCACGCGCTTGGCGCAACGCTTGAAGGCGTCGTCGTCGGCCAGGTTCTGACTCGGGAGCAGCACCCGGATGCGGATAAGTTGAGCTGCTGCACCGTGGACGTGGGCGGCGCCGAGCCGTTGCGCATCGTGTGCGGGGCCTCCAACTTCACAGTGGGCGACCGGGTGCCGGTGGCCACCGCGGGGACATCGCTTCCCGGCGGCATCACCATCAAGCGGGCGAAGCTGCGCGGCGCGGCTTCCGAGGGCATGATGTGTTCGGCCACCGAGCTGCAGGTAGGCGGAGATGCGAGCGGCCTGCTCATCCTTCCGCCGGATGCGCCCGTGGGCGCCCCGTTCTCGCACTACTACGGGCTTGCGGACACGGTTCTCGAACTCGAGGTCACGCCTAACCGTCCGGACTGTCTCTCGATGGTGGGGGTTGCGCGGGAGGTATCGGCGATCACCGGCGTCCCGTTCACGATTCCCGCCAGCACCCCCGAGGAATCGGGCGAGCCTGCGGCGAGTCTCGTGAGCGTCGAGATTGCCGATAGCGCCCTCTGTCCCCGCTACACCGCGCGCGTGATTCGCAATGCGAAGGTGGGGCCGTCTCCGGCATGGCTCGCCGAGCGCGTAAGCGCAGCCGGTGCGCGTTCGGTGAACAACGTTGTCGACGTAACGAACTTCATCCTCTACGAGCTCGGACAGCCGCTGCATGCGTTCGACATGGGCAAGCTTGCGCGTGAGGACGGCAGCGTTGCGATCGCCGTCCGCGCGGCCAGGGACGGCGAGACGATCCGCACCCTGGACGGCCGTGAGCGCACGCTTGCGTCGGACGCGCTGCTGATCACCGACGCCTCCGGCCCGATCGCCCTCGCCGGCGTCATGGGAGGGGAGGCGACCGAAGTCGCCGACGATACCGTGGACATTCTGCTCGAGTCTGCATGCTTCAATACGGCGTCGATCAGCCGAACGAGCCGTCGCCTTGGTCTCGTGTCCGAGTCATCCCTGCGCTACGAGCGGGGCGTGGATCCGGATCTCGCAGTACGGGCATCGGATCGCGCGGCGGCGCTCATTGCCGAGGTCACCGGTGGCGTCGTCGCCCCAGGGATCGTGGACGTGTATCCGGGCAAGAAGGCGCTGACGATTCTGCGCCTGCGAACCGCGCGCGTGAACGGTCTGCTCGGCACGGACCTCGGGACGGAGGCCATCGCGGAGATCCTTCGCGGCATCGATCTGGGCGTGACACCGGCCGGGGATGACCTGGATGTTGAAGTTCCGTCGTTTCGCCCCGATCTTGAGCGCGAGGTTGACCTCATCGAGGAGGTCGCGCGTCTCTGGGGTCTCGAGAACATCGTCTCAACGCGGCCGGGCGGCCGCGAGCGCGTAGGTGGCCGCACGGCCCACCAGCGGTTTGTGGCGCGCGTCGGGGCGAGTCTGCGCGCCGCGGGGCTCGACGAGCACATTGGTTACTCGTTTGGCGATCGGGCGGACCTCGCGCGGCTTGGCTGGGCACTCGGTGAGGACGAATTGCTCGTTGAACTCATCAATCCGATGTCGGAAGAGCAGGCCGTGATGCGGTGGACGCTCGCACCAAGCCTCATGCGTGCCGTCTCGCACAACCAGCGTCATGGCGTGCCTGACGTGCACCTCTACGAGATCGGCACCACGTTCGTGGCTGCCAACGGGAACAAGCAGCCGCGGGAGTCCCAGATCGCCGGGGGCGTGCTGTCTGGCTCATGGGGACGTCCGGGCTGGGACGACCCTGCGCGAACGCTAGACTTCTTTGATGGCAAAGGGACGATCGAAGCGCTTATGGGTTCGCTGCACATCACGGGCTGGACCGTGCGGGCGGCCGAGATCGCCTGGCTGCAGCCGGGTCGAAGCGCCGAGGTCGTCGTGGGCAAAGACGTGATCGGGTGGCTCGGCGAGGTCGCGCCGAACGTGCTCGATGCGTACTCGGCGACGGGGCCGGTCGTGCTGTTCGAACTCTCGGTAGCGGCAATCGAGCGCGCAGCGGCGGACGTCAAGATCGGCTACAGCGAGATTCCCCGGTACCCTGCGGTCTCGCTGGACGTCGCCCTCGTCGTGGACGAGGATGTCTCCGCGGAGCGCGTGCAGCTGGCCCTGCGTGCCGCCGGCGGTGCGCTGCTGGAATCCGCGCGGTTGTTCGACGTGTTCCGCGATCCTGCAGAGGCCGCCGATGATGCGCGACGGCTTCCTCGGGGAAAGAAGAGCCTAGCGTTTTCGCTGACATACCGGACGGGCGATCGCACACTCTCAGACGACGATGTCCGTCCGGCCCATGAGAAGCTCCTGCGTAAGGTCTCCGGTGCCGTCGGCGCCGAGATCCGGACCTGAGATTGCAGGAGTAGGGGCGGGCTTCTGACCGAAGCCCGCCTGTGCGCATGTGTAACGGTTACGAGTACCCATTTCATGCGTTCGATATGAATATGGTTTGACCAACATGCACACTGAGCGTATAGTAGCTCTCGGGATAGACATCTGGAGGGCTGAATCGTGATTCCTGTCGCAATCGTCGGAGCTGCCGGTTATGCGGGCATCGAGCTGACGAGGTTGCTGCTCGGGCATCCCTCATTCAAGCCGGTGTGCGTGACGTCGGCCGCCGATGCGGGCAAGCGCGTGAACGAACTCTACCCGGGGCTTTCGGGCACGAATCTCGTCTTCGAGGCACCCGATGCCGCCGCGATTGCCGGTCGCGCGCAGGTGGCGTTTCTGGCCGTGCCGCATACGGCGGCAATCGCGATGACTCCCGTTCTGCTGGATGCCGGCGTTACGGTTGTGGACTGCTCGGCAGACTTTCGCCTCAGGGACCCTGATGTGTACGCCGCATGGTATGGAGTCGAGCATGGAGCGCGTGATCTCCTGGGTGAGGCGGTCTATGGTCTGCCGGAACTCTGGCGCGCGGCGCTGCCGGGTGCCCGTCTCGTCGCTTGCCCAGGCTGCTATCCCACAGCCACACTGCTCGCGTCGGCTCCGGCCGTGCGGGCGGGTGTCGTGACATCGGGCCGCGTGATAGCCGATGCGATTTCTGGCGTTTCCGGGGCCGGCCGGGGTGCTACGGCGACGACGCACTTCGTGAGCGTTGCCGAATCGGTGGCGGCGTACAAGGTGGGGGCGCATCGCCACACGCCGGAGATAGCGCAAGGCCTTGCGGATCTCGGGCTGAGGAATCCGGCGGTTGTGTTCACGCCGCACCTTGCCCCGCTCAGCCGAGGGCTGCTCTCAACGGTGTACCTCGAGGTTTCGCCCGGTCTCTCCGTCGACGACGCATACGCGCTCTACCGGGATGCGTATGCGGACGAGGCGTTTGTGACGGTCTGCGAGCCGGGAATGCAGCCAGCCACCGGGCATGTGCGCGGGTCAAATCGCGCACACGTCGGTGTGGTTCTGGACACCGCAAGCCGTACGCTCATCGCAACCTGTGCCATAGACAATCTGGTGAAGGGCGCGGCCGGGCAGGCGGTGCAGTGCGCGAACATCGCGCTCGGCCTGCCCGAAGCAGCCGGTCTGGCCGCACCAGCGCCAATCGTGTAGGGAGTTGCACTAGCATGGAAACACCGCATTTCGAGTTCGCACACGCCGAGGGCGGCGTCACCGCACCGGCCGGGTTCCTGGCGGCAGGCGTGAGCGCCGGGATCAAGCGCTCGGGCAAGCGCGACGTCTGTCTGCTCGTGGCCGACGCACCGTGCCCGGCTGCCGGCGTCTTCACGACGAGCGCTACGGCTGCGGCGCCCGTGATCGTTTCGCGCGAGCATCTTGTCGGCGGCGTGCTCCAGGCGGTTGTGACGAATGCCGGCAACGCGAACGCGTGCACCGGCGAGGCGGGCATGGTCTCGGCGCGCGCGATGGCGCGTGCGGCGGCGGATGCCCTTCACTGCGCGCCCGGTGAGATTGCCGTCTGCTCGACGGGCGTGATCGGCGCTGACTTCCCGCTCGATCTTGTCCTGGCCGGCATTGCCGAGGCCGCTGAAGCGCTCGACAGCACCAACGGCGAGGCGGCAGCCGAGGCGATCATGACGACCGACACGTTCGCCAAGCAGCTTGCGCTTGCCGTGACCGTTGAGGGTCGCACCTTCACGGTTGGCGGCATGGCAAAAGGCAGCGGCATGATTCAGCCCAACATGGCAACGATGCTCGCCTACATCACGACGGACGCCCCCCTGAGTCCGGCCGCTTGCGACGAGATTCTCCGCACTGCAGTGGGGCAGTCCTTCAACCGGATCACGGTTGACTCGGACACGTCCACGAACGACACGTGCATCCTCATGGCGAGCGGTGCCGAAGCGGGCGACGAACTCGAGTCCGGGACGGTGCCATATCGGGCGGTTGAGGCCGCGGTCGTTGAAGTGGCGATCGCGCTCGCGCAGATGATCGTTCGCGACGGCGAAGGGGCGACGAAGTTTGTGACCGTCTCCGTTGCCGGTGCCGCGAGCGAGGAGGAGGCGGAGGTCGCGGCCTTTGCGATTGCGAACTCACCGCTCGTGAAGACGGCGCTCTTTGGTGAGGACGCCAACTGGGGCCGTATCGCCATGGCGATCGGCAAGTCCGGCGTGACGGTGGACGCCGGCGCGATCGAGATCCACCTCGGCGGGATGCTGATGTGTCTCAACGGGACCGCCGTTTCTTTTGATGAGACCGAGGCGGCGCGACGTCTGGCGGAATCCGAGATCGAAGTGCTGGTCGACCTGCACGTGGGGTCCGGTGCGGCCACCGTATGGACCTGCGATTTCAGCTACGACTACGTCCGCATCAACGGAGACTACCGGTCATGAGAGGGGGCACTATGGACGAGATGCTGAGCAAGGCCGCCATCCTTATGGAGTCGCTCCCGTGGATCAAGCACGCGTGGGGGCGCACCGTCGTCATCAAGTATGGTGGTGCCGCGATGACCGACGAGGAGCTGCGCGCGAATGTGGCTGCCGACATCGTTCTGATGAAGCTCGTGGGTATTAATCCGGTCATCGTGCATGGCGGCGGGCCGCAGATCACGGCCTACATGGAGCGGCTCGGCCTGCCGGTCGAGTTCGTCGACGGTCTTCGGGTGACCTCTTCCGAGGCGATGGAACTCGTCAAGATGGTGCTCGTCGGCAAGGTGAACGGCGATCTCGTCTCGGCGATCAACACGCACGGGCGTCTTGCGGTGGGTATCGCCGGCGACGACGCGAACCTCATTCAAGCGCGACAGATAGACGAGCGCCTTGGCCGCGTGGGCGTGGTCACGACCATCGACACGACGGTGATCACAAACCTGATCGAAGACGGCTTCATCCCCGTGGTGGCCTCGGTCGCCGGCGATGAGGCCGGCGGCAGCCTCAATATCAACGCGGACCTCGTTGCAGGCGAGATTGCGGCGGCGCTCGGCGCTGAGAAGGTCATCTTCCTGACCGATGTAGATGGACTGTACGCCGATTTCGCCGACAAGACGTCGCTCATCAGCGCGCTCTCGCTTGAGGACGCCGAGGCGCGGATGGCGAGCGGTGAGCTTGCTTCCGGCATGATCCCGAAGGTCGGCGCGTGCGTACACGCGCTCCGTGCGGGTGTAGAGCGCGCGCACATTCTGAACGGCACTATTCCGCATGCGCTCCTGCTGGAGATCTACACGGACTCAGGCATCGGCACGATGATCACACGCAGCGCGGGACTCGAGGAGCCGGGGCGTTCCTCGCTTGCGACGCCACCGCGCGGGGGCGTCTCCAGCGGCGGATGCGATACCAGGGGGATGCTCAAATGACGGGGCAACTGGCGGCTGACATCGCGGCGCTCGACGCCGCGTACCACATGACCACGTACAAGCGGAACGACGTGCTCTTTGTGCGTGGCGACGGCATGTGCCTCTACGACGCCGACGGGCGCGAGTACCTGGACTTCCTCGCGGGCATCGGTGTGGTCAATCTCGGCCATGCGCACCCGGCCGTTGCGGGGGCCGTATGCGAACAGATGGGCAAGCTTGTGCATGTCTCGAACCTCTTCTATGTCGAGCATCGGGCCGAGCTTGCCGCGCGCCTCTCTGCGCTGGCTGACGGTGGCTGGAAGGTGTTCTTCTGCAATTCAGGCACGGAGTCCATCGAAGGTGCGATCAAGCTTGCGCGGCGGTGGGGAACGTCCCGGCGGGGCCCCGATTGCCACAACATCGTTGCCGCCGAGCGAGGCTTTCACGGCCGCACACTCGGCGCGCTCGCCGCAACGGGGCAGACCTCAAAACAGGCGGCGTTCGAACCGCTGCCGCAGGGCTTCTCGCACGTACCCCTGAATGACATCGAGGCGCTTGCTGCTGCAGTTACCGCTGACACGTGCGCCGTGCTGCTGGAGCCGATCCAGGGCGAAGCGGGTGTCTACCCGTGCGACACGGAGTATCTGGCCGCAGTCCGCGCGCTGTGTGATGATCGTGACGTCCTTTTGATCTTCGACGAGGTCCAGACGGGCATGTTCCGCACGGGAACGCCGTTCGCCTGGCAGGGGTATGGGATCCGCCCGGACGTTATGACGCTTGCCAAAGGATTGGCGAACGGTCTTCCCGCTGGAGCCGTCCTCGCCTCGGGAAGTGCCGCCGAGGCGTTCTCACCAGGCGATCACGGATCGACGTTCGGGGGCGGCCCGGTGATCGCAGCGGCCGCGCTCGCCACGATTGACGCGCTCGAGTCGGCGCGGCTGGGTGAGCATGCGATCGAAATCGGCGCGGGGCTCCGCGAGGTGCTGACGCATATCGCGAGCGAGACGGGTCTCTTCACCGAGGTCCGAGGGCGCGGCCTCATGGTCGGGGTAGACCTGGCAAAGCCGGTAGCGCGCGCGGCGGCCGCCGAATTGCTCGCGCGAGGACTCGTTGTGAACGCCACGGGTGACCAGACCCTGCGCTTCCTGCCGCCGCTCGTATGCACGCAGCACGAAACCGCTATACTGACTGATACGCTGCAGGCCGTCATCGGGGGCATGTGATGCACGATTTCAAAGGACGCGATCTACTCACCCTCGCCGAGATCACTCCCGAGGAGCTCCAGTATGTGCTTGACGTTGCGGAACACTCGCCAACGGACTGGCCGGATCTGAGCGGCCGCGCCGCCGCCCTCATCTTCATGAAGCCGTCCCTCAGGACGCGCGTGAGCTTCGAGATGGGGAGCGTGCAACTCGGCATGCACCCGATTGTGATGGGCCCGGGCGACGCGTTTTCCCGCGAGGAGACCGTCCACGATACCGTGAAAGTGCTTGAGCGCATGGTGGACGTGATCGTGTTGCGCACGTTTGCGCATACCCACGTGGAGGAGGTTGCGCTCCACGCGCGCGTGCCGGTCATCAATGCGCTCACGGACGACTACCACCCGTGCCAGGGCCTCGCGGACGTGCTCACGCTCCGCCAGAAGAAGGGCTCGCTCGAGGGTCTGCGTCTGGCGTATGTGGGCGACGGCAACAACATGGCCAATACGTACCTGATCGCCTCGGCGATCGCGGGTATGGACTGCGTCATCGCCTCACCGGCAGGCTACGAGCCGAGTGCGGTTGTCATGGAGTGCGCGCAGACGCTTGTCGAGCGTTATGGAACGAAGGCCAGACTCGAAGTGGTGCGCGATCCAGCGGTGGCCGTGGCTGGGGCGGACGTGGTCATCACGGACACATGGGCCTCAATGGGCCAGGAGGCCGAGCACGCCAAGCGGGTCATAGCGTTTGCGGGCTACACGGTGGACGACGCGCTTATGGCGCGCGCTGATGCCGATGCCATATTCCTGCACTGTCTGCCCGCGCACCGGGGGGAAGAAGTCACTGACAGCGTGATCGATTCGGCGCGCTCGGTCGTCTTCGACGAGGCCGAGAATCGCCTGCACGTGCAGCGTGCCTGGATGTCACTGGTTCTTTAGAGCATCGACAGGGGAGGACGAGGATGAGAAAGCGTAGTCTGCGTCAGGAGGCCATCCGGACGATTGTCCGCCGCGAGCGCGTGCGGACCCAGCGCGATCTGGTGGATCACCTCAAGGCAGAGGGATTCGCGTGCACTCAAGCGACCGTGTCCCGCGATATCGCGGACATGGGCCTGCGCAAGGTCCCCGAGGGCGTGTACGTGCTTGCCGAGGACATCCACCTGCAGCGCATGGTTTCCGAACTCGTGGAGTCAGTGGCCCGTTCGCAGCAGCTCGTGCTCATCAAGACGACCGCCGGTGGCGGTCAGAGTGTGGCCGCCGCGCTCGATGCGGCGGATCTCCCGGAGATCATAGGCAGCATCGCGGGCGACGACACCATCCTGGTCGTGGCCGCGAACGAAGATGAGGCCGAGAACATCCTCATCGGTATCGACAAGTTCCGCGGTCGGGACTAGGCCGCATCGCAAGCGAAAGAAGGGCAATCGTGACGAGAGAAAGATGCGTTCTGGCCTATTCGGGCGGACTCGATACGTCGGTGGCAATCCGCTGGATCCAGGAGAACCACGACCTGGACGTGATCGCGCTGGCGATCGATGTGGGACAGGAGCGCCAGGACCTCGAGTTCGTGCGCCAGAAGGCGCTCGGCATCGGTGCGATCGAGTCGATCGTCAAGGACGTGCGCGAGGAGTACGTCGAGGAGTTCCTCTCGCGCGCGCTCAAAGCGAACGCGCTCTACGAGAACAAGTACCCGCTGCTCTCGGCAATGTCGCGGCCGATCATTGTGAAGCACTTGGTGGAAGAAGCGCACCGCCATCAGGCCAAGTACATCGCGCACGGCTGCACCGGAAAGGGCAACGATCAGGTGCGCTTTGAGGTTGGCATCGCCGCGCTGGACCCGGATCTCAAGATCATCGCACCGGTTCGCGAGTGGGACCTGAGGACCCGCGAAGAGGAGATGGACTGGGCCGCCGAGCGAGGCATCCCGGTACCGACGACCAAGGACAACCCGTACTCGATCGATGACAACCTCTGGGGCCGCGCGATAGAGTGCGGCGTGCTCGAAGACCCCTGGGTCGAGCCGCCCGCGGACATCTACACGCTCACCGCAGACTCACGCGGAAACGCTTGCAACGAGGCCGAGTATGCCGAGATCAGCTTCGAGCAGGGCATTCCGGTAGCCCTCAACGGCGAGCTCATGAGCTTCCACGACATCATCGTTGCGATGAACGAGCTGGCCGGCAAGCACGGCTTCGGCCGTATCGACATGATCGAGAATCGCCTCGTTGGCGTGAAGAGCCGCGAGATCTACGAAGTGCCGGGCGCGCTCACGCTCATCGTTGCGCACAAAGCGCTCGAAGACCTGTGCCTGGAGCGCGAAGTGCTCCACTATAAGCTCGGCGTCGAGCAGAAGTGGGCCGAGCTCGTCTACAACGGCATGTGGTATTCGCCGCTGAAAGAGGCGCTCGATGGCTTCATCGAGACGACCCAGCAGCTCGTGACCGGCGACGTGCGTCTGCGCTTCTTCAAGGGCAGCTGCGTGACGGTCGGCCGTAGAAGCCCGTACTCGCTCTACGACTACAACCTCGCCACCTACGATGCTGCCGACACGTTCGATCACAAGGCGGCGAAGGGCTTCATCGATCTGCACGGGCTGCCCGTGCGCGTGTGGGCCCGTCAGCGCCGGAAGGTGGGCAAGGAAGGCGAGGTGTAGGCGACAATGGCGGCATTTGGACTGCCCGGCGGAGCCGAGTGGCTGTTCATAATCCTGATAGTCGTGTTGCTTGCGGGCGGACCGGCGGTGATCGGTTTCCTGCTCGGCTTCTTCGTTGGGAAGAAGTCGGGTGCGGATACCCCCGGCGCCTCCACGCACGCGTCGCAGCCGGTGCTGCCCGGTTCACTCGCCGCGCCCGCTGAGGTCGCGGCGCCTGTCGCCCCCGTCCCTCCCGTTGAAGACACTACGACTCCTGATGAGGATGCCGCGCATGACTGACGCTCCAAAGACGCCGTGGGGTGGCCGTTTTGAGGCCACCCCGGGCGAGTTCCAGCAAGTGTTTGGCGCCTCACTCGGCGTGGACAAGCGCCTGTACGCCGAGGATATTGCGGGATCTATTGCCCATGCGCGCATGCTGGCCAAGCAGGGCGTGATCTCAGCGGCGGACGCTGGAGCGATCGAGGAGGGGCTCTCGGCGATTCTTGCCGATATCGAGGCGGGGAGCTTCGTGTTCGATCCAGCCGACGAAGACGTCCATATGGCCGTTGAGGGCGAGCTCACCCGCCGTATCGGCGATGCGGGCAAGCGCCTGCACACCGGCCGTTCGCGCAACGATCAGGTGGCGACGGATACGCGCCTGCATGCCAAACGTGAGGCGCTGCGCCTCTACGCCGCGCTCATCAACGCGCGCAGCGTGCTGATATCGCTTGCCGGGACACACCCGGATGTCATCATGCCCGGCTACACGCACCTCCAGCGCGCACAGCCTGTGCTCTTCGCGCATCACATGCTTGCGTACTCGTGGATGCTCGCGCGCGACGCTGTTCGCATCCGTCATGCGTACGAAGCCGCAGACGTCCTGCCGCTCGGCAGCGCAGCGCTTGCCGGGACGACATTTCCGATTGATCGCGATATGGTCGCCGCCGACCTCGGCTTCTCGGCGGTCTCGGCGAACTCGCTTGACGCGGTGTCGGACCGGGATTTCCTGCTTGATCTCACGTACGCGTGTACGCTCGGCATGGTGCACCTTTCGCGTCTGGCCGAGGAGATCATCATATGGTCCACAGGCGAGTTTGGTTTCGTCACGCTGGACGACGCGTGGTCGACGGGTTCGAGCATCATGCCGCAGAAGAAGAACCCGGACTTCGCCGAGCTCGTGCGAGGCAAGACCGGCCGTGCGGTGGGCGATCTGACGTCACTTCTGGTGACTCTGAAGGGCCTGCCGCTCGCCTACAACAAGGACATGCAGGAGGACAAGGAGCCCGCGTTCGATGCAATCGATACGTACGCGGACTGCCTGTGCGCGATTGCCGGTATGCTTGCCACGATGCGGGTGAACGCCGATCGAATGCGGGCGGGCGCGCTTGGTGGGTTCATGGCGGCCACGGACCTCGCTGACTACCTGGCAGCGCACGGTGTGCCGTTCAGGGAGGCTCACGAGATTGTCGGGAAGCTTGTGCTCACGTGCGAGCGCGAGGGGCGGACGTTGCAGGACCTCACGCTTGCGGATCTCCAGGCGGCATCGGCGGTCTTTGCCGGAGACGCGCTTGCAGCGGTAGACATCGCCGCGGTAGTCTCGCGACGCGACACCGCAGGGGGCACCGCTCCGAGCCGCGTGGCGGCACAGCTCGCTCAGGCGCGTGAGTCGCTCATCGCAGACGACGCCTGGCTGGCGTCGCGCCGGTAGCGCACGCATGCCGCCAGGGGACGTGCCGACCGCCTTGGCGCGCGGCCGGTGGCTCGTCCCGCGCGCCTCGGGTATCCTCGGCCATGGACCCTCAGGAGGTGCGGATGCCCGAGTACGATAATGCGGCGGTTGCGGCGATGCTGGACGACTTCGCAACCCTTCTCGAGATCGCCGGTGAAGACCGCTACCGCTTCTTGAGCTACCACGCCGCAGCGCAGGCCGTGCGGGCGTGGGACGAGCGCATCACCCTCACCGCGCGCGAAGGCCGCCTGACCTGCATTCCGAGCGTTGGCCCCAAACTCGCGGCGGCGATCGCATCAATCCTTGCGCGGGGGACCTTCGCCGAGTACGAAGAGCTGACCACGCGTATTCCGGGTACGCTCACACAACTCACACGGGTGCAGGGCCTTGGCCCAAAGCGGGCGAGGACGCTCTTTGAAGATCTCGGAATCGCCACGCTTGACGACCTTGAGGACGCGCTCGCGGCGGGGCGTCTTGCGGGCCAGCCGGGCTTTGGCGCAAAGACGCTCGCGGCGATCGAGGATGGTCTCCGCCGCTATCGGGAGCTGAGCGAGCGCATCCTCCTTGCGAATGCGAAGCCGCTTGCCGATGGGCTGCTTGCGGCACTCAGGGAGACTCCCGGTGTCGTGGATGCAAGCGAGGTGGGGAGTCTGCGGCGCATGCGCGAGACCGTGGGCGACATCACTATCCTCGTGGCGAGTTCCGACGCGCCCGGCGTTCTGGGTGCACTGAACGGTCTTCCGGCCGTGACGGGCGTGACGCCGGTGGGCGTGGACGCATCCGAGCTTGCCACAACGAGTGACCGTGCCGTTCTCATTCGCGTGACCGCTCCGGAATCGTGGGGCGTGGCCCTCCAACAGCTGACGGGCTCTGCGCGGCACAACGAGCGCCTGCGCACGATAGCCAGAGACCAGGGCCTCGAGATCTCCGCCGGGGGCATCTTCCGGTGCGCGGACGGCCGGCGCGTCCCGGCGCCGCACGAGGCAGACGTGTATGCCCTTCTCGGCATGCGCACCGTGCCCCCAGAGATACGCGAGGACCTCGGAGAGATAGAGCTTGCGCTTGCCGGGCAGGTGCCCGGGCTCATCCAGCCAGCCGACATCCGCGGTGACCTGCACTCACATACCACCGCCACCGATGGGCGCTCGACGATCGAGCAGAACCGGTTGCGTGCGGCGGAACTCGGCTACGAGTACGTTGCGTGCAGCGACCACGCGTACACACTGCGGATGGTGGGCGGGCTGGACGAGCGTCAGCTTGAGGAGCAGTGGGTGCTCATCGATGAGCTGAACGCGCGTGTCGATGGCGGGCCGCGCGTACTCAAAGCGATCGAACTCAATATCGACGACGAGGGCGGCGTGGACTACCCGCAGGAGATCCTTGCGCGGTTTGACCTGTGCATAGCGTCCCTGCACGCGGGGTTTGCGCAGCCGCGCGCGCGGGCGACGCGCCGCGTTGTGCGGGCGATGGAGAACCCCTACGTGGACATCATCGGGCATCCCACCGGCCGGCTTCTCGGCAGACGGGATCCATTCGACCTGGACATGGAGGCGGTTATCGCTACGGCGGCCGAAACGGGTACAGCGCTCGAGCTAAACGCCCATCCCGAGCGGCTGGACCTGAACGGCGAACACCTCCGGATGGCGCGGGCAGCAGGCGTGAAGATCGCCATCAACACGGACTCGCACGAGGCCGTCCAGATGAGCCACATGCGCTGGGGCGTGGCTACCGCGCGTCGCGGGTGGCTGGAGCCGGCTGACGTCTTGAACGCGCAGCCACTGCCGGTTCTGCTCTCCTGGCTCAAGCGCAACCGGGTGGCCGGCAGATGACCTCTGAAGACGCGGCCGTCGCCCGGCTGCTCCCTGCGGAATTCTTTGCCCGGCCATCCGCCCTTGTTGCCCGTGATCTTCTGGGCAAAGTGCTCGTGACTCGTGTCGGTGGTGTGCTCACCGCTGGGCGGATCGTGGAGACTGAGGCGTATCTTGGACGGGACGACCCCGGCTCTCATGCGGCCACGCGTGGCGTCACGAAACGGAATCGCGTGATGTACGGCCCGCCCGGACGGGCGTACGTGTACTTCACCTATGGCAACCACTATATGTTGAACCTGGTGACCGAGTGCGCGGGCGTTGCGGGGGCGGTGCTCATCCGTGCGGTCGAGCCGCTCTTCGGCATCGAGACGATGCTTGTACGCCGGGGCGGCCGCGTGGCCGAGGCTCCTGCCCGGGGGCCCGGGTGTGCGGCCCAGGCATTCGGTGTGGATCTATCGTTGAATGACTCGCCACTCGGGGGCATCATTGCAGTAGCCGATGCGCCGCCCGTAGACGATGATCTCATGGTCACGACCGGTCGCATCGGTCTTCGGAACGGCCATGAACTGCCATTGCGGTTCTACGTGCGGGACAACCCGCACGTTTCACGCGCGCGATTGGGCGCGGCGCCCGGGCGGCGCGGCGCGCACCCGGAAAGGGGTGGACATGAGACTGAGTGAGATCTACGCAACGGCCATCGACGCCGGCCGAGAGGCCGACGGAAGGACGCGCAAGGAGATCGACCACGTCCTTGCTGGCGCGCGCGCCGAGTACGATGACCTTGCAGATGACGAGAAGCGGTTCTTTGACCTCGAGCGGCTGACTAACCCTTACGACGATACGCGTATCTGCTACGGCGACCCCGACCTTGAGGTTCGCGGTCTGATCACGGGCATCGACATGGAGGTGGGGGAGGTCGTCCTCGCCGATCGCTTGCGCGAACGCGGAGCGAAGATCGATCTCATCCTGGCACACCATCCCGAAGGCCCGGGCTACGCCAACCTGCACCGTGTGATGGCGATGCAGGCCGACTTGTGGGCCGCGCGCGGCGTCGGCATCGGCATCGCCGACGCGCTTATCGGTCCGCGTGCCGAGGAGATCCAGCGCCGTATCGCGCCGGTGAACCACTACCGGGCCATCGACGCCGCCCGGCTGCTCGGTATCGCCTCGATGTCGTGTCACACCCCCGCCGACAACAGCGTGAATCGGTTTGTTCAGCAACTGATCGACGGCGAGGCGCCACGGACGCTTGACGCTCTCGTGAAGCTTCTTCGATCGGTGCCGGAGTACTCGGATGCCGCGACGAAGGGCTATGGCCCTCTGCTCATCTCAGGCACGGGCGCGAAGCGCTGCGGCTCGGTGCTCGTAGACATGACCGGCGGGACAGAAGGCCCGA
>Ga0068714_10003453_pt1 | contig 18716 bp, 15 predicted proteins | sample MTBNYHSulfiMetaG_FD_62988 | JGI IMG/M metagenome (GOLD analysis project Ga0068714, IMG submission 62988) | Enrichment culture microbial communities from rom New York Harbor, USA that are MTBE-degrading - MTBE-NYH (New York Harbor Sulfidogenic)... | ecosystem: Environmental > Aquatic > Marine >... | reverse complement strand
CGGGGAATTCTGGCTCTCGAAGACGCCGGCGGTGCATCGGAGCAAGGACTGGGACAGCGCTTTCCCCCGAATGATGAGCTGGGCGAGGCTCAGGGTGCGTGAAGACGACCGTTCACTCACGGCAGCGGTGACCCACCTGGACCACATCGGCACCGAGGCGCGCAGCCGGCAGGCCCGCATCCTCGCCGAGTGGGTCGGCGGACAGACACCGCCCGTGGTGCTCCTGGGGGATTTCAACGACGCCCCCGGGTCCGATGTGCACCGGATCCTGACCGCCCCCGCCACCGGGCTCAGCGACAGCTGGGAGGATCTCGGCCTGGACGGGGGCGAAAAGAGCTTCACGCACCATGGTTTCACGGGCGTTCCGCAAGTTGGAAGAATCGACTGGATCCTGGTGGGAAAGCCGCTTCACGCTTCACACGCCCGCATCCTGAGGGACCGGTCCGGCAACGGGTCTTATCCCTCGGATCACTTCCCTTACTGTGTCGAACTGGATTGGGAAGAAACGGTGTAACGGGTCCTCGTCGGCGGGCGGCGCGGGCCGGCGAGGACCGGCGGGTCTGGGAAGGGGAGCGCCCGGCAAGCCATGATGGATGAAGGGGCGCGGCCTCCCGGTGGTGAGAACCGGTGCTGCGCTTTTGTTCAGGGGGGGTCCCCGGAGGAATGAATCATGTTGGATCTAAAATTTGTACGGGCCAATTTCGACGCCGTTCGGGAGATGCTTCAGAACAGGCACAACGATCTCGATCTGGATATGTTCGAACGGCTGGATCAGGAGCGCCGGGATGGCCTCACCCTGCTCGAAGACCTGCGCTGCCGGCGCAATCAGGTGAGCGAAGAGATCGCGGCGATGAAGAAGCGGCGCGAGGATGCCACCGATCGGATAGAGCAGATGCGGGAGGTCTCTACGCGGATCAAGGAGAAGGAGAAGGCGCTCACCTCGATCATGGAGGATTTGGACCGCCTGTTGATGGTCATCCCCAACATGCCGCTGCCGAGCGTTCCGGTCGGACGCGATGAGCGCGACAACCCCGTTGTGAGGACGTGGGGTGAGGCCGGGGGGACGGCCTTCGAGCCCAAAGCGCACTGGGATATCGGCGAGGCCCTGGGCATCCTGGATCTCCCTTGCGCGGCCAAGATTTCGGGTTCACGCTTCGCGCTCTACCGCGGTGCAGGCGCCCGGCTCGAGCGGGCGCTCATCAACTTCATGCTGGATGTCCACACGCAGGAGCATGGCTATACGGAGATCCTGCCGCCGTTCCTCGTGAACAGCGCCTCCATGACGGGGACGGGGCAGCTCCCGAAGTTCGCGGAGGATCTGTTCCGGATCCAGGACTGGGACCTGTACCTGATCCCGACCGCCGAGGTGCCGGTGACCAATATCCACCGGGAGGAGATCCTGGACGCGGAGGAGCTGCCGCGCCGCTACGTTGCCTACACGCCGTGTTTCCGCTCGGAGGCGGGCTCCCACGGCAAGGATACCCGTGGACTGATCCGGCAGCATCAGTTCAACAAGGTGGAGCTCGTGAAGTTCACCCGCCCCGAGGAATCGGAGGAGGAGCTCGAGCGGTTGACCCGGGATGCCGAAGACATCCTGCAGCGGCTGGAGCTTCCCTACCGGGTGGTGACGCTGTGCACGGGCGATCTCGGGTTCTCCGCGGCCAAGACCTACGATATCGAGGTCTGGCTGCCCGGGCAGGGCCTCTACCGGGAGATCTCTTCCTGCAGCACGTTTACGGATTTTCAGGCCCGGCGGGCCAATATCCGCTTCAAGACCAGGGGGCAGAAGGGGACGACCCTGGTGCACACCCTCAACGGGTCCGGCCTGGCCGTGGGGAGGACCTTCGTCGCCATCCTGGAAAACCACCAGCAGGCTGACGGGACGGTGCGGATCCCCGATGTCTTGAAATCTTATATGGGAGGACGCAGCCATCTCTCAGCCGATGAAGGCCATGTCGAATCGATTCAAAGGTGAATGGTGGCGGGACTACCAGCGCGGCCTGCGCAGAGAAAAATGGCGGGTCCTGGCCCCGGACCGTCTGTCGATTCTTTTCGTCTGCGCCGGCGGGGTGTTTGCTCTGCTGGCGGTCGCACTGCTCGTCGGGTCGATGATTTCGGAATGGCGCTCGGAGCCGAAAGAGGCCGATCAGAAGCGGGCGCCCGCTCCGAAGCCGTTCAAGACGGCCTGGGAAGGGATCATCCGGACGCGGGAGGATCTGTGGCCGATCCTGAAGGACTTCGACCCCCTGCTCTACGCGGGTGAAAGCGGCCGCGTCGTTCATTACGCGGGAAAGCCCCTGACGGTGAAGACCGGCATCGACGCGACGATTCAGTCGGCCGTTGCGGGGCTCCTCCAACGGTCCCAGACCATCCGGTCGGCGGCGGTGGTCATGGACCCGTTCAGCGGGCGCATCCTCGCCCTCGCGGGGTACGACCAGAACGGCAAAGGGAACGAAGTCTGCCTGCAGGCGGACTTTCCGGCCGCGAGCCTGTTCAAGATCGTTGCCGCCGCCGCCGCGGTCGAGGGGGCGGGCTTGTCGCCCGACAGTCCTCTCTATTACAACGGCGGGCGCTACACCCTCTACAAAAGCCAGTTGAACGACAAGCGGACCCGTTACACGCACCAGGTGGCGCTGAAGGAGGCCTTCGGACTATCGATCAACCCGGTCTTCGGAAAGCTCGGGAGCTTCACCCTGGGGCAGGACCTGCTGCAGGACTTTGCCGCACGCTTCATGTTCAACCATCCGATCCCGTTCGATCTGCCGCTGGAGGAGAGCCGGATCGAGGTGCCGCAGACGGCGTTCGGCCTGGCGGAGATCGCATCCGGATTCAACAAGCGGACGCTGATATCACCGCTTCACGGAGCGCTTTTTTCCTCGGCCGTCGCCAACGGCGGGGTCATGATGGTGCCTTGGCTGGTGGAGGAGGTGAAGGACGACTCCGGCCGCACCCTCTACAAGGCCGAGCCCGCCGTGATGGCCAGGCCAGTAGGGGCCGCGACTGCCCGGAAGCTGCGGGTCATGATGCAGGAAACGGTCAAGGGCGGGACCTGCCGGAGGACGCTCAAACGCCTCACACGGAAAAAACCCTTCGACACGATGGAGATCGGGGCCAAAACCGGGACCATCAACGACCCGACGAACACCCACAAGATCGACTGGCTGAGTGCTTATGTCATCGATCCGGACCGGAAAGAGGGGGTCTGCGTGGCCGTGATGGGGATGCACGGGGAAAGGCTCGGCATCCGCGCCCCCGAACTGGGCCGGTTGATCCTGGATGATTGTGTCTTTTGAATGCAGGACGGAGGGCCTGGCTGGAATGATTCGGCGAAGTTACCGGATGAACTGGGTGACGTCGCCGGGATCCGTCCCGCATCGCGAAAGGCTTGAGTGAAAGCGGCGGTGTTGAGCCCTCGGATTCGATGCGCCGAGGGTTGAGCTCTTCGCTTCAATAATCTGAATGCCATCTGGTTTCGGTTCCTGAAACAGGGCCGCTCCCTTGTGCGTGCGACCGTCTGCGAACCGCGGCGGTGAGCATCGAGGCCTGAAATCTGAAGCGTAAAACGTTGAATTCAAAAGAGGAACTATGTGTGGAATCGTCTGTTATGTCGGGCCGCGGGACACGAAGTCGGTCCTGATCGAGGGGCTGAAGCAGTTGGAGTACCGCGGGTACGACTCGGCCGGGATTGCGGTGCAGCACGGCAACCAGATCGCCTGCCACCGGGCGGTGGGGAAGATCGTGGAGTTGGAGAAGAAGCTCGCCGGACTCGACATCACCGGTGAGAGCGGCATCGCGCACACGCGCTGGGCCACCCACGGGGCGCCGACGGAGGAAAACGCCCATCCGCACCGGGACGAGAAAGAGAATGTCTTCGTCATCCACAACGGGATCATCGAGAACTATCACACCCTGCGCAAAAGGCTCCAGCAGGAGGGCGTGCATTTCCGGTCGGAGACCGACACCGAGGTGCTCGCGCACCTGATTGCGCATTATTACGACGGCAGCCTGAGCGAGGCGGTCCGCAAGACGATGGGGCAGGTGGAGGGAACCTTCGGGATTGCAGTGATCCACCGCAACGAGCCGGGGAGAGTCGTCGTCGCGAGGCGCGGGAGCCCGCTGATCATCGGCCTCAGCGACGGGAGTCGTTTCGCGGCCTCCGATGTCTCCGCCATGGTGCGCTACACCAACCAGGTCATCCACCTGCAGGACAACGAGCTGGCGGTCCTCACCAAGGACGACGTGTCGATCTCCACGGCGCAGGCGGTCAGCGTCAAAAGGGATGTCGAGACGGTGGAGTGGCGGGGCGAAGACATCGAGTTGAGCGGCTTTCCGCACTTCATGCTAAAGGAGATCTACGAACAGCCCAACACCATCGAAAACGCCATGCGCGGCAGGCTCGAGCCGGCCGAAGGGGTGCCCAAGCTGGGCGGCATCATGCCTGTGTGGGACCGCCTGAAGGACTGCCGGCATCTGGTGATCGTGGCCTGCGGCACCTCCTTTTACGCCGGCTGCGTAGGACGCTATGTCTTCGAGAAGCTCACGGAGATCGACGTGCAGGTGGAACTCGCCTCCGAGTTCCGCTACCGTAAGCTGAACTTCCCGCACAACACCTTCATCCTGGCCTTGAGCCAGTCCGGCGAAACGGCCGACACCCTGGCCGCCATCAAGGAGGCCAAGCGCAAAGGCGCCTCGCTCCTCGGGATCGTCAACGTCGTGGGGAGTTCCATCGCCCGCGAGACCGACGCCGGCGTTTACAATCACGCCGGCCCGGAGATCGGGGTGGCGTCGACGAAGATCTTCACTTCGCAGTTGACGATCCTGACCCTCCTGGCGCTGCTGCTGGGGCGTCATCAGAATCTTTCGCTTACCGACGGCGTGGAGGCGATTCGGGCTCTCAAGCAGGTGCCGGAACAGATCAAGGCGATCTTCGCCCAGGCGAACCATATCGAGGCCATTGCCGAGAACTACTATCACTGCTCGAACTGGCTTTTCCTCGGCCGGAAGTACAACTACCCGATCGCGATGGAAGGGGCGCTCAAGCTGAAGGAGATTTCCTACATCCATGCCGAGGGGTATCCGGCAGGGGAAATGAAGCACGGGCCAATTGCCCTGGTGAACCCCGAGATGCCGACGGTGGCGATCGTCCCCCAGGACGACATGTACGAGAAGATGATCAGCAACATCCAGGAGGTGAAGAGCCGCAGAGGCCCCGTCATCGCCATCGCGACGCAAGGCGATGCGAAGATCCGTGAACTGGTCGACGAGGTGATCGAGGTCCCGCCGACGCTCTCTTTCCTGAACCCCCTCCTGACGGTCATCCCCTGTCAGTTGCTTGCCTATTACTGCGCGAAGTTCCTGAACCGGGACATCGATCAGCCGCGGAACCTGGCCAAGAGCGTGACGGTTGAATGAGCGGCGCAAGAGCCTTGCCGGGCGGGGGAGCGACCGCTCCGGGCCGGCGGGGTGCGGCGATGCCGTCGAGCTTCGCCGCAAAGCCGAGAGAGAGATCCTCTGCCGTCGGAGGGAGGGGTTTTGCCGGTTTGCCCGTGCGTTTGCCGCGCTGAGCCTCCGTCCTTTTTTCGACCTCGAGGTCGAGGGAACGCACCATGTGCCGGGGGAGGGGCCGTTTCTGCTCCTGGCCAAGCACCAGCGCTGGGAGGACATCCCGCTGCTCGGCCTGAGCACGCCCAAGGCGCTTTACTATGTCGCCAAGGTCGAGCTCTTTTCGCACCCGGTCGGGAGCTGGGTGCTGCGTTCCCTCGGGGGCGTGCCGCTCAACCGGCAGCGCCCGCTGGAGAGCCGCCGCTATCTGAAGCGCCTGGTCGGATTTCTTCAGAGCGGCGAGGGGGTGGTGGTCTTTCCGGAAGGGACCTACTATCCGCAGTGCATAGGGCCGGGCCTGAGCGGCATGGTGCGCCTCGTGCTGGGCCGGCTGGAGGTGCCCATCGTGCCGGCCGGCTTCGAGTACACCCCGACGGGGCGGCGAACCCGCGTGGTGGTTCGTTTCGGACCTCCGCTGCAGCCGCCTTTCCCCGCCATCGATTCCCTCATGCAGGAGATCATGCATCGCATCGCGCTGCTCTCGGGCCTCGACGCCCCGCCTGCGCCCCATCCCTGAAATGCAAGGAGGAGGAAAGAAAGGAATGATGAACCATTTGGACCAGATCTTCGCCCGCATCGATGCCTGCACGCTGGACGTCATCCAGCTCCAGACCGAGCTGACGGCCCGGGTGGCGCTCGGACCCGAAAACGGCGGCACTGGCGAGCACGAAAAGATCGCCTATGTGAAGACCCTGCTGAAGGAGTTGAACCCGACGGTGATCGAGGAGTTCCATGCCATCGACTCCCGGGTGCCGGCGGGGTACCGCCCCAATCTCGTCGCCCGCTGGGGCGAGGCCTCGGAGGCTCCCGCCGTCTGGATCCTCAGCCACGCGGACATCGTTCCACCGGGGGATCCGAACCTGTGGCAGAGTGACCCCTACAAGGTGGTGATCGAGGAGGACCGGGTAATCGGGCGTGGGGTCGAAGACAATCAGCACGGGATCGTCAGCTCTTATCTGGCGTTGAAGGCCGTCCTCGAGGCGGACACACCCCTGGCACGGCAGGTGGGGTTGGCCATCGTGGCGGACGAAGAGACTGGAAGCGAGTATGGGCTCGTTCCGCTCCTGGCCCAACGTTCGGATCTGTTCAAGAAATCGGACTGGATCGTTGTACCGGATGCCGGCAACGAGACCGGGACCATGATCGAGGTGGCCGAGAAGAGCATGCTATGGCTGAAGTTGACGGTGACGGGCAAACAGACCCACGCGAGTACGCCGCATCGGGGCAACAACAGCCTGTACGGCGCGGCGCGGCTGATCACGGCATTCGACAAGATCAAATCCCGTTTCGGCAAGAAGGACCAGCTCTTCAGCCCCCCCGTATCCACCTTCGAATGCACCAAGATCGAGGCCAACGTTCCCAACGTGAATACCGTTCCGGGAAGACAGGTCTTCTACATGGACTGCCGTATTCTACCTGTGTACGAGGTTGAAACGGTCATCGGGGCGATCGGGGACCTTGCGGCGAAGGTGGCGCAGGAATTGGATCTGAAGGTGGACATCCAGGTGGTTCAGCGCCAGGACGCGACCGAGGCCACCCCCGTCGACGCGCCGGTGGTCAAAGCCCTCGAACGGGCCGTCCTGCGGGTTACGGGGCGCGAAGCGAGGCCCATGGGGATCGGCGGGGGGACCTTCGCCGCCTTCTTCCGCCGGGCGGGCTACCCGGCCGCGGTCTGGTCCACAGCGCCGCACACCGCCCACCAGCCGAACGAATCCTGCCCGATCCCGGACATCCTCTCGGACGCGAAGGTCTTCGCGTGCCTCTTTGTCGAGGAGTAGTCCGCCAAAGATCCGGCCCTGCGGGAGCGGGCTTTTGTGGGGTCATTTCTGTGCGGTATTTGAAGGGATCCGCCCCCGGAGGAGGCTGAGGCCGCTGCAGCGCTCGGCGCGATGATGCAGCACGAAAAGATTCGTACCTGGAGGAGGTTGAGGCTGCATCGATCGATGCGCGGTAGGTTCGAGGGGAAGAAATGATCCGGAGGGGGAAAACGAACGTCTCTAGCTTAAAGTTATTTGTAAATAATGTAACGTAATATTTAGAAATGAATGATTTTATTAGGACGCATCATGCGGAGAGTTTGATGACCGCGGGGACCTCGAAGCAGTGAGTGATGGCGGAGACGGCCCGGTCGGCCTCTTCGGGGGCAACGAGCCCCGTAATGGAGGCGACCGAGCAGTTGAGGGCAATCAAGTGGAGGCCGGCCTCCTCGAACCCCTGAAGCAGGATGGAGGTAATCCCGAAGCGGTCCCCGAAGTGTGGGCCGTTCATGGTGAACAGGGCGGCGGGGCGGCTGGTCGCCGAAAACCCCTGATCCGCCCCGCGGCCGATCGCCGCCGAGCATGCGAACCGGGCCTCCTCCGGGACGGCGATGAGGAGCCGGGTCCGGGAGGCCGGGTCTGACAGGCTCGACATGAGAAAATGCAGCGGCCCGCCGCTGGGGGCGAGGGCTTCGAGGATTCGGCCGGCGAGCGGCATGGTCGCCTTTTCGAGGTCCAGGATGAAAAGGCGCAGGTTGTCGGACCAGCGCAGGCCGTAGACCTTGGGCCTCTTTTCGCTGAAGGAGGCGACGACCTCCTTGAAGAGGGCCTCCTTCCCCTGCTGGGCGAGGCGCCAGTCCACCGGCGTGTGGAAGGTCCCGAAGCAGAAGGGGCCGAAGATGGCCTCGGTCGCCTGCGCAACGGCTGCTGCCGGGACGACCACGGAGAGGGCCGAGGGGGAATACGCCAGCACATAGGGCCAGATGCCGGCGCGGGCGAAGGCCTGGATGAGCCTTCCGGCGACGATGGGGTCGTTGCGGTGCGGAAAGAGCGAGAGGACGGCCCCCGGCATGGGGGCCCCCCCTTCGCAGAGGATGTGATCGGGGAAGATCGCGCCGGCGTGGGAGGCGTCCTGGGAGCCGAAGACGATGTTCCAGCAGGTCTGAGGACCGGAGCGTTCCAGGGTCAGGAAAGGCAGGTTGACCTCACGGGTCGAGAGCAGGCTGCAGAACTCCCGCCCCGGAGATCCATCCAGGCCGTTCTCGGCCAAGGGGGTCCACAGGACCTGGTCGAGAATCTTGAAACCGCCCAGAGATAGGGGGGCGCAGGTCCCCATGCCATTCCCCGCCGCCGGTTGAAGATCCCTAGAGAAGACCGCTGACCACTTTCCAGAGCCCTTCGGTGTCGATGGGTTTCGGAATGTAGTCGTCCGCCTCCGTGGACATGCCGTCCCGGTGCGTGTAGGTCGTCGTCGGGACGGCCTCGCCCACGGCGGTCAGAAGCACCACCGGGATGTCCTTCGTCTCGTCCTTCGATTTGAGTTCGGCGCACAGGACGTAGCCGTCCTTCCGCGGCATCATGACATCCAGGATGACGAGGTCGGGGCGGCGCTGCTTGATGGACTCCTCGCCTTCCACGCCGTCATAGGCGCGGCCCACTTCGCATCCCTTGCTCTCCAGCATCATCGCGACGGTCTCCACCAGATCGGGATCATCGTCAACCACCAGAATGTAATGTTTTGCCATATCGATTCCTCCTGAATTGTGAGTTCCCTATTTCGAAATGCTCCACGCGAGTCGAGACAAAAATGGTCTTGAATACATTCAATCATATGAAGCGGGGTTCTGCCGGGATGTCACTTCCGGATGGACACCAATGAACGAGAACGAACCGGGTGCCCATCCAGGCGCTATCCGCCGCGAATCGGTTTCCAGTTCTAATCTACCTGCGGTCTGGGATAGAGTCCACCCCTTTCGACCAGTTCCGGGACCTTGTCTTCCCATTCGATGGCCATGATGTGGAATCCGTGCACGCCCTCCACTTCCTTGAGGCGCTGGATGGCCTCGACGCAGATGTCGAGCCCCTCCTGGGGCTGCTGCTCCTTCGGGACGCCGCTCATGCGCTTGATGACCTCGTCGGGCACGTCCATGCCCGGCACCCGGTTCTTCATGTATTTGGCCATGCCGGCCGATTTCATGGGGGTCAGGCCCGCCAGGATGTGGACCTTTTCGTGAAGGCCCCGGTCCCGGACGCCCTGCATCCACTTCTCGAACTTGTCGAGGTTGTAGATGCACTGTGTCTGGATGAACTCGGCGCCGGCCGCGACCTTCTTGGCGAGGCGCGGTACACGGATCTCGAAGGGGTCGGCGAAGGGGTTCGCCGCGGCCCCCACGAACATGCGGGGCGGGCGCTTGATCTCGTCGCCGCCGAGGAACTTGCCTTCGTCGCGCATGCGGCGCACGGTCTGGAGGAGCTGCATCGAGTCGATGTCGAAGACGTTCTGGCCGGCCGGGCAGTCTCCGAAGCTCTGATGGTCCCCCGAGAGGCAGAGCATGTTGAAGATGTCGAAAGAAGCGGCTCCCAGGATATCGCTCTGGAGCGCGATTCGGTTGCGGTCACGCACGACCATCTGCAGGATGGGCTCGAGGCCCATGAGCTTGATGTGAATGCAGGAAGCCAGGCTGCACAGCCGCGTGACCGACGTCTGGTTGTCGGTGATGTTGATGGCGTCGACATGGTCCTTGATCATCTCGGCCTTCCGGGTGATCGCCTCGGGATCGCTCCCGCGCGGGGGGCCGCATTCGGATGTGACCGCAAGATGCCCGGCTGCCAGGATCTTTTCCAACTTGCTGGGGGTCTTCAGGGTAGCCATTGCGCTCATAGTCTCACATCCTCCCTCACCACGGTTCTGGGGCCGCCGGCCCGGTCGGTCGACCAATCCTTGATGGGCGCAAGAATCTCGTAGTCGTCGAGGCGTCCGAGCTCCTTCAGGCGGTCGATGATCAGCTGCCAGGCGCAGGGGACGTCCTTGCTGATCTCGCATTTGCCCTTGGACGATCCTCCGCAGGGGCCGTTCAAGAGCCGCTTGGCGCAGCGGGAGATGGGGCAGATCCCGGCGGTGCGGCCGAGGATGCACTGGCCGCATCCCTGGCAGCGTTCGCTCCAGACGCCGCGCTCCTCCGTCACGCCCATGAAGCAGGTGTTGACGCCCGGGTAGACCGGGGTCGAGAAGTACTTCTCCGCCATGAACTGCACGCCCACACCGCAGGCGATGGAGACGACGGCATCGTACTTGTCGATCACGTTCCGGATCTCCTCGAGGTACTCGTGGTCGCACTGGCGTTCGAGGGTGACCTCGTCGATCTTGACGTCCTTGCCCTGGTTCATGAAGTACATGCGCAGGGCGGAGGCGAGGACCCCGACCTCCTTCTTCCCGCCCGCTTCGCAGACGGTGACGCACTCGTTGCAGCCCGCTACGAGAATGGTCTGCTTGTCCTTCACGTAGTCGATGATCTCTTCGATCGGTTTTCTTTCGGCAACAATCATGTCTTGCTCCCTCTCAATCAATCGCGCTGGGTTGGTCGGCTTCCCGTCTCAAGGAAGGGAAACGTGCCACGCTCTCCGGGAGGCGTTTTTCAGCCGCGCGCGGCAGGCCGTGAAAGGCCCCGGAACGGGCACTGGTTCGTCAAAACGCTTGATGCTTTCATAGTGGCATTTCAAAATTTATGCAATCCAAAACAGCACAAACAACCGGGTGCCGTCGACTGGATTCGAGCATTCTGGATTCAGCCACGGCGCTCCATCAGGCGGCCTTTTTGGCGAGCTTGATAGGATTGGGGCCGATGGCCTTGATCTTTTCCGTCATCTCGGTGGCGATCTCCGCGAAGCGGGGCCCCTCACCGGAAGACAGGTTGTACATCTGCAGCCTCTCTCCGCCGATCCCGACGGCGTCCAGGATCTTCTGCGCCGCCTCCACCCGCCGCCGGGCCCGAAGGTTCCCGCGGATGAAACGGCAGTCCCCCTCCATGCACCCGACGATGTAAACGCCGTCGGCGCCCTTCTCGAAGGCGTGCAGCATGTGGATGATGTCCACCTTGCCGGTGCAGGGGACCCGGATGATGCGGATCGTCCCAGGGTACTGAAGCCTCATCGAACCTGCCAGGTCCGCGGCGGTGTACCCTCAGAAGTTGCAGGCGAATGCGACGATGATCGGTTCGAACTGTTCCATGGTGATGTCCCCTCTGCGGCAAAGCCTCCGCTCCGCCGAACTGTTTGGTTGAGCCGGCCCCTTAAGCTGCACGGCATCCGTCTTTCCGTTGCAACGTGGCGCCCGGCGCTGTTCACAGGGTGTGTGCCGGTTTCCGCTCCCCCGCTTTGCAGGGGGGCATCCCGGCCTTGGCTGTGCACCGGCTACAGCACCCCCTCCAGCAGGGCGTCCACCTTGCTGATGAGCTGTTCGTCCTCGTACCAGTTGAGTTCGATCGCCTTGGCCGGGCACTCGGCCGCGCAGATTCCGCAGCCGTGGCAGAGGGCCTCGTCGATCTCGCTCGCCCCGAGCTCGTTGATGCGCGGCACGCCGTATGGGCAGGAGCGCACGCAGATGAGGCAGGAGGCGCACTTGTCCTGATCCACACGGGCCGTCACCGCCGAGAGGGTGATCTCGGTCTGGGAGAGGAAGGTGGTGGCGCGCGAAGCGGCCGCCAGGGCCTGTGCGATGGTCTCCGAGACGAGCTTCGGGCTGTGCGCGGTCCCGCAGACGAAGACCCCGTCGCTCGCCATTTCGACCGGGCGGAGCTTCACGTGCGCCTCCAGGAAGTACCCTTCGGCGTTGCGCGGCACCTTCATGATCGTCGCGAGTTCCTCGGTGTCCTGGGCGCGCATCCCCGAACTGAGGGCCACGAGGTCGGCGGCGACCTGGATGTCGCGCTGCAGGACGTGGTCGGTGAAGGTGACCGAGAGCCCGCCGCCCGAGGATTCCACCCGGGGCGGGTTCTCCGGCTCGAAGCGGGCGAAGATCACGCCCATCTCGCGGGCCTTGCGGTAGTAGTCCTCGAGGAGCCCGTACATCCGCATGTCGCGGTAGAGGATGAAGACATCGGCCGCGGGGTTCATCTCCTTGATGTGGATCGCGTTTTTGACCGCGCTCTGGCAGCAGATCCTGGAGCAGTTGGGGTTCTCCTCGTTGCGGGACCCGACGCACTGGATCATGACCACGCGCTCGACGCCGTCGAGGCCCTTTTCTTCGAGCCGCCGGCCGAGTTCGATCTGCGTGAGCACGCCCTCGTTCTCCCCGTAGAGGAACTCCTTCGGCACGTACTCCGTGGCGCCCGTGGCGAGGATCACCACGCCGTGGTCGATCTTCCGCTCGTACATGCCGGGGCCGACCAGGACCTCCGTCGTGAAGTTCCCCTTGAACCCGCCGAAGTTGACCACCAGGCTGTTGGTCAGGACCTGGATCTTCGCGTTCTGGTTCACCCGCTCGATCAGCTTCTCGATGTAGGCGTGGATGTCGGCGCCTTCGATGGTGGTGGTGAGCTGCCGTGAGAGGCCGCCCAGCTCCGGCTCCTTTTCGACGATCACCGTCTCGAAGCCCTGGTCGGCCAGGCCGAGGGCCGCGTTCATGCCGGCCACGCCGCCGCCGACGATGAGGGCGCGTTTGTTGACCGGGATCCGCTTTTCGTGGAGCGGGTGCAGGAACCCGGCCCGCGCGACCGCCATGCGGACGAGGTCCTTGGCCTTGACCGTCGCGGCCTCGTGGTCGCCGGCGTGGACCCAGGAGTCCTGGTCGCGGATGTTGGCCATCTCGAAGAGGTACTTGTTGAGGCCGCAGGCCTGGAGGGTTTCCTGGAAGAGCGGCTCGTGGGTCCTCGGCGAACAGGAGGCGACCACAACGCGGTTCAGGTTGTGCTCCTGGATGACCTCCTTGATCTTGTCCTGGGTGTCCTGGGAGCAGGTGAAGAGGTTGTGGTCGGCAAAGGCCACGTGCGGCAGGCCTGCCGCGTACTCGGTCACCGCCGGCACGTCCACCACGCCGGCGATGTTGATCCCGCAGTTGCAGACGAAGACGCCGATGCGCGGCTCCTGCCCCGCCACATCGATCTCGTCCGGGATCTCAAGGATCTTCGTCTCGAGCCAGCGCGCCGCGTCGAGCTTGGAACCGGCGGCGCAGGCCGCCGCGCTCGCCTCGACGACCGAGGTGGGGATGTCCTTCGGACCCTGGAAGATGCCGCAGGCATAGACCCCCGGCCGCGAGGTGCTGACGGGCCTGAAGGGCTCGGTGGCGGCGAAGTGGTAGCGGTCGAGGTCGACCCCGACCCGCTCGGCCAGGCGCACGGTCTCGGCGTTGATCTGGAGGCCGACCGACAGGACAACCATGTCGAAGGCTTCTCCTTGGATGACGCCGTTTTCGTCCGAGTACTCGAGCTGGAGGTCATCGCTCTCCGGGATCGGGCTGATGCTGTGGACGCGGGAGCGCACGAACCGGACGCCATGCTCATGCTCCGCCCGGTTGTAGTACTTCTCGTAGTCCTTCCCGTAGGTGCGCATGTCCATGAAGAAGATCGCCGTGTCGAGTTCTTCCTTGCTGTGGTCCTTGGCGATCACGGCCTCCTTGATGGCGTACATGCAGCAGACGGCCGAGCAGTAGCCGTTCCCGCAGGTGTGCGGGTCGCGCGAGCCCACGCACTGGAGCCAGGCGATCTTCCGGGGCTCCTTCTGGTCCGACGGCCGCTGGAGGTGGCCCATTGTCGGTCCGGAGGCGCTCAGGATCCGCTCGAACTCGCCGCTCGTGAGGATGTTCGGGTGCGATTGGTAGTGGTAGAGCTCTTCGTAAGGGGAGGGGTCGAACATGTCGTTGCCGGGGCAGAGGATCACGGAGCCGACGGTGATCTCCCGCTCGAGGGCCTTCTGCTCGTGGTCGATCGCCTGGGCGAGGCACGCCTTCACGCACTGGTAGCACTCGCTGCAGATCCCGCACTTGAGGCAGCGCTGGGCCTCCTCCCGGACCTCCTCCTCGCTGAAGCCGAGGTTGGTCTCCTGGAAGTTCCCGCGCCGCTCCTCCACGGGCAGGTGGCGCATCTCGACCCGCGGGCGGAAGGGCTCCCCCTTGGCGTCGGGCTTTTCGTAGGACCAGTCTTTTTCGCGCCCTTCGCGGAGGTCGACGTTGTTCAGATACCGGTCGATGCTCTCGGCCGCGGTCTTGCCGCATTCGACCGCCTCGACGACCGATTTCGGGCCGTAGAAGACGTCGCCGCCCGCAAAGACCCACGGGGTCGGCGTCTGAAGCGTCACCGGGTCGGCCGTGAGGCCCCCGCGCGCCCCGACCGTAATCCCTTCCTTGTCGGCGTAGGAGAGGTCCGCCGCCTGGCCGATGGCCACGATGACCGTGTCGGCCTCGAGGGTGGTCAGATCCGCTTCGTCGTACTGCGGGCGGAAGGCGCCCCTTTCGTCGAAGACAGCGGTGCAGCGCTTGAACTCGAGCCCGGCGAGCCGCCCGTCCTTCTCGATGAAGGCGCGCGGGCCGAGGCTGTTGACGATCTCGATCCCCTCCTCGAGCGCCTCTTCGATCTCGTAGTCCCAGGCCGGCATCTCCTCGCGCTTCTCGAGGCAGACGAGCGTGACGTCCTTTCCGCCTTTGCGGAGCGCCGTCAGGGCTACGTCCACGGCCACGTTCCCTCCACCCACCACGATGACACGCTCGCCGACCTCGACGGGGCGCTCGAGGGCCGCCTCCCGCAAAAAGTCGACGCCCTTCAGCACCCCGGGCAGGTCCTCCCCCGGCACGTTCAGCCCGCGGCTCAGGTGCAGGCCCGTACCGATGAAGACGGCCTTGTAACCGTCGGCCTTGAGCCCTTCGAGCGTGACGTCCTCGCCGAAGGTGACCCCGGTCCGGATCTCGACCCCCATGGCCTCGACGATGCCAATCTCGCGGGCCAGGATGTCGCGCGGCAGCCGGTATGCCGGGATGCCGACGGCCATCATGCCGCCCGCCACCGGCAGCTTCTCGAAGACCGTGACGGCGTATCCCTTCAGCGCCAGGAAATAGGCCGCAGCCAGGCCGGACGGGCCGGCGCCGATGACCGCCACCTTTTCGTCCCGCTTCTCCTCCGGGAGCGCCGGCACATACGGCTCATCGCCGCTCCGGTCGACGTCGGCCAGAAAGCGGTGGAGGTACTGGATGGAGATCGGTTCGTCCACGTCCCCGCGGGTGCAGATCCCCTCGCAGGGGTGGTGGCAGACGCGTCCGCAGACGGCGGGGAAGGGGTGCGCCTCCATGAAGAGCTCGAGCGCCTCACGGTATTTCCCCTGGTTGATGAGGGCGATGTAGCCCTGGATGCTGACGTGCGCAGGGCAGGTGGCCTTGCACGGCGCGGTGCCGCGTTTGCTGATGGCATAGCCGCCCGGGATGGCCTGGGGGTATTTTTTGTAAGTGGCTTTGCGCTTGCTGAGCCCGAGGTTGTACTCGTCTTCGAGTTCGATCGGGCAGACCTTGGTGCACTCGCCGCAGCTCGTGCACTTCGAGAGGTCCACGTAGCGGGGTTCCAGCCTCACGCGGGCCTGGAACAGCCCCTCGTCCCCCTCGAGGTCCATCAGTTCCGCGTTGGTCAACAACTCGATGTTCAGGTGCCGGCCGACCTCGACCAGTTTCGGTGAGATCACTCACATGGCACAGTCGTTGGTGGGAAAGGTCTTGTCCAACTGGGACATGAGCCCGCCGATGGCGGACGACTTTTCCACCAGGTAGACGTAATACCCCGAGTTGGCGAGATCGAGGGCGGACTGCATCCCGGCGATGCCGCCCCCCACCACCATGACCGATCCCGATACCTTCTTTGCCTGATTCTCCGTCATGACACTGGTTTCCTTTCTTAGAGCCTGGCGATGTCCAGGACCTGGGGGAGTTTTTCCTCCCACCCGATGGTTGAAATCAAGGTTCCGGCAAGGCCCATCTCCCTGAAGGCGGCCACGAGTTCGCCGGCGATCTTCGTGCACTGGTAGGCCTTGTCGCCGGCCTTCTGGATCGACTGGATGGTGTCGGGCGGAATGGAGATGTGGCGGATGTTGCGGTCGATGTAACGCGCCATGCCGGCGGATTTGAGCAGCAGGACGGTCGGGATGACGGCGACGCGCGAGGTGTCGATGCGCTTCAGGACGGCCTTCAGCCGGTCAGGCTCGAAGATCGGGGTGGTGACGATGTAGCGCACGCCGAGGTCGATCTTCTTCTGCAGCTCGGCCAGCTGCACCTCGAGGGCGCCGCCCGCCGCCCCGGCGTTGAAGGTGGTGCCCACGATGAAGGCCGGGGGAGGGCCCTGCAGCTCGATGCCGGCCATGTCCTTGCCTCCCCCCAGGGTCTGAAGCATGCCGAGGAGTTCGAGCAGATCGAGGTCGTTGACCGCCCGGGCCTGGTGGTGGTCGCCGAAGGTGATGTCCTCCCCCTGGACCGCCATGACGGATTGGATCCCGAGCGCCGCCGCCCCGAGCATGTCGGCCTGGAGCGCCAGGCGGTTGCGGTCGCGGCAGCAGGCCTGCATAACCGTGTCGAACCCGTGCCCCTGCAGATAGGCGCAGCCCGCGAGCGAACTCGCCTTCATGACGGCGTTGGCCATCTCGGGGATCACGAGGGCGTCCACGCGGCCTTTGACCAGGTTGGCGCTCTTCAGCAGCATCGAAAAATCCGACCCCTTCGGCGGCTCCAGTTCGCCCAGGACGATAAACTCACCGGCTTTGATCTTTGCCTCCAGTTTCATGCTCATGATTCCTCCCAGGAATTAATGTGGCGGCCTGTTCATGGCGTTGGCGATCGCCATTTCGAGGTCCTGAATGCCAAACGACTTGATGTGATAAAAAAAGATCCGCTGCTGGCGCACCTTGCTCTCGAACTCCGGCGTGTTGGTCTCGGCGCAGATGATGATCGGAAGATCCTCGGCCATGCCCTTGATGATCGAGATGAAGGCGCAGTCTTCCTCCAGCAGGGATGCGTCAAGGACCAGCGCGTCCACGCGCTGGCTCTGGATGGTCAGGAGGGTCTCCTTGAGGGTGGCGACGTGCACCCCCTCGAGTCCGTTGTCATCCATGAAAGGCCGCAGCTCCGGGGCCATGACGCTTTGCGGTTCGGCGATGAGAACGGTCTTGCGCGATGCATCCATAAGCTGTGACCTTATCGGGTTGTCTTGCTGTCCACCGTTCAGCCCTTCTCTCCGGGGCCTGCATCCCTGCCAGAAGATCCCGCGAACGTGGCGCGGGATCCCCGGATGCGCCCGAGTAAATAGCAACAATGATGCCAGAATGGCTTAGTGATGGATATTACAAGATAAAGAGCCGTTCACGCGAAGGAGGGGAAGGGGATAGGGCGGACTGGATGGGGCAATTTGTAGCGCTAAGTGGGGTGCTGATTTCTAAGATATTGATATGACAGGGTTTATAAAAACGGGGCATTATGCCCCGTCTGTTACCTTGTGCCCCAATCGATGAGGGGCGTCCTTTGCATTTCACGTTCCCTTCTCCGGAAAAGCGACATGCGAAGAACGTCCCTGGATAGGATTAGATCATGTTCCGTTTGCGCTTCAATACAACGAGTGTCAAAATCACAAAGCAGATAGAGAGAACAATCATGCCATATTGGTTGATTGTGGGAACAGGCGCGGGAGAAGCCGTTTGACAGGGGTAGACCTCGATCTCATACCAATCAGCACCACCCGCTTGGTCATCGTTGAACTCGATAATTAATTTATAATTGTTTTGGGCTGTGGGTTGTTCCTTGATTTCTACAGATTCACGAGCAGATATCACCTTTAAACAGAATTTTGTGGATGAAGAGGGGATAGGTGGAGTCACTGAGTTATAGACACTAGAATAACAACCACAACTATTGTTACGGGCATCCGGAATGTCAGACCAGATCGGATACCAATCACTTCCATTAATAGTAGTCGGATAGGTGTTGCCGCCGTTCCGTCCAGGGGCATCATGCAATATGTGATACCACTGAGCGGTGTTGCCTTGGAGAATGATTTGGCTTTGACCATCGATATATGCTTTTATGGTGGTGGAAGCATTGGCCGAGGTTTGGGCCCAAGTGCACATCATGAAGAAAAGAACAAGAAAAAAAACGAGTCGCTTCATGTCACTTCCCCCCTGCGTTGATAGAAAATTGCCCAAAAAAGAGAGTCTTAGGCTGAGGTTTGCAAAATGGACGCTATAGCAGAAAAGGGGTCAAGTCAAGTTAAAAAGCATTTTCTGCTTAACCCAAGTTTGCCATTTTTTTTACCGAAAGCTGATATTTCAGTATGTTAGTCGATTTTATGGTCACTACTCATTTTACGGTCGCGATTTTTTTCGGCATGGGGACCTCCTTTAGCC
>Ga0068714_10003452_pt1 | contig 18718 bp, 12 predicted proteins | sample MTBNYHSulfiMetaG_FD_62988 | JGI IMG/M metagenome (GOLD analysis project Ga0068714, IMG submission 62988) | Enrichment culture microbial communities from rom New York Harbor, USA that are MTBE-degrading - MTBE-NYH (New York Harbor Sulfidogenic)... | ecosystem: Environmental > Aquatic > Marine >... | reverse complement strand
ACGGAACACCAGGCCGGCCAGCGGTCCATTGCCATCGGCCTTCACCTCGCTGGTAGTCTCGCCGGCGACGAGCCTGGCGGGCGCCGCTTCGATCGGGGACGGTGTATACTTGGCGATCACGTCCAAGAGCTCCGTAATGCCCACTTCGTTGCGGGCTTCGGTGAAGAGGATGGGCATGATCGTGCCGGCGTTGAGGGCCTTGACGAACACCGAGGCCACCTGATCGGCGGAGATCTCTTCGCCACCCAGGTAGCGCTCCATCAGGGCGTCGTCGGCCTCGATTACGCTCTCAATCAGGTCGGTGTGGGCCTGCGCGACGTCCGCGACGGGAGAACTGCCGCCGGCGTTCACGAGACAATCGATGACGGAGTTCCTGTCGGCGCCCGGCAGGTTGGCGCAACGGCACTGAGAGCCGAAGGTCTCCTGGATAGTGCCGATCAGTTCGCCCATTTCGACATTGTCGGCGGCCATCTTGTTGATCACGATGACGACCGGTTTGTTGGCCTCGCGGGCCAACTGGAACATCTTGCGCGTGTTGGTTTCGATGCCGGCGGTGGCGCCGATGACGAGAATCGCGGTCTCTGCGGCGGGAATAGACGTGATAGCCGGACCGGTGAAATCGGGGTAGCCGGGCGTGTCGATGACGTTGATAAGCTTTCCGGCGTGTTCGACATGGACGATGGCCGAGAGGATGGAATGATGATGCTCCTTCTCCTCGTCGTAGTAGTCGCACGTGCTGGTCTTGTCATCGACGCTTCCCAGCCGGCTCGTCGCGCCGGTCTTATGGAGCATTGCTTCGGCCAGCGAGGTCTTGCCGCTGCCGCCGTGTCCCAAGAGGACCACGTTCCGAATGTCGCCCGTTGCTGTCACTGTCTAACCTCCAAAAAGGTCCTTGACCGCTTGCGCCTGCCTACCTCCAAAACCGTAAATGTTATAAGAATTTAGGGGAGCTTCTCAAGAGGTTTTTACGCAATTTGCCCACTTCAGGGCGCTTTACGGTGGAAAAAACGCCTGCGGAGAGACCTTGCCGGTTACGGAGAGGTCGTTGCGACGTCGCAAACGAAGCGGTGGATCCGCTCGTAATGGGGGATCAGCGTCGGCGTGATGACACACCCCTTGCAGCTCCAGTGGAACAGGATCTTCTGCTGGTCCACGGGGAAATCATGCGGCGCGTAGGCTTGCCTGATGTACTGTGCGATGCAGCAGGGAGGATAGCCAAACAGATACCCTTCGATCCGGACCGTTTCGGCGGACCTGTCTACCGGCCGATTGTGGAAATGCTGGGCGTAGATTTCCAGGTGTGCAGCGGCCTTGCCGAAGATCGTCTCATCGAATGCCTTGCCGGACCGAAGCTTTCTGTGGACGCGCTCGACGTGAAGGCCCATCCTGGTCAGGGCCGCCCGGCCCGGCTCGCCCAGAGGCTTTTCCCAGCGACTGAGCGGCTTGAGCCCTTCGCGCGCCAGCAGAGCGAGATAGGCCAGTTCGAAATCGATGTCCTTCAGAGCCCGGATAGCGGCCTGGATGGTTTCGTCCCATATGCCTGGCACAGGTTGGCAATCGTTCCGCATCATCATTGTTCGGCCGGTTCGGTCGTAGTCAGCCACCCGTCGGCCAACTCGACCAGGTCTCTTGCATCGACTTTGCAGTCGTGGTTCAAATCGCCCGGCGAATACACCGTACCCAGATCGCCGCACCGCGTGGGCAATCCGAGGATCGCCAGCAGCGCCGCGACGTCGGCACGCTGAGCGCCGTGCACGGTTCCCGCAAAACTAAATGAGCCGTGCTCCATGAAGTGCCGTGCGATTTCCGGGACCTGCATGGACACGCCGGAGGCGCCATCGACGATCTGCCAGTATCCCATATTCACGGATTGCCCGCAAATCTCACACCATTCCAGGCCCCTCATCATGTAGCTGATCTTATACACGTCCTCTTCCTGCGGCGCGTTCGGGTCCAGGGTTGGCAGACGGTCGATGATCTCGGCACACCGCTGAGCGAGTTGGACCCCGTCCGGCACGAGGTTGTGGTCCTGATCCGCGTCGTAGAGGTTCAGGCCGGCGGCCAGCTCCTCGCTGTCGGCCAGCAGGTCGCCGTCCAGGTCGTTGGCGTCCGGGGCAATCTGCCCAAGTGATTCCGTTGTCCAGGCCAGCGCAAATCGGTGTGGATCGGGTTCGCAGGGAAACCGCACACCGAGGGCTCTGGTCAGTCTGGCGACGGCCACGCGGCCGCTGTTGGTCTGGCCGGCGTAGCGGAACGAACCGTGCTCCATGTAGTGAGCGCCGATCAGAGGAAGCTCGACGGTCAGACCGAGTGCCGGGTTGACGACGCGCACGACGCCCATGTTGATTGCCTCTCCGCACACGTCACAGGTTTCGAGTCCGAAAACCAGCATCTCCTGTTTGTACGGCTGGCGTTTGTCGGCGACCTGCGACTCGGACGGCAACTGCGCAAGAACCTGTGCGCATCGCATGGCCAGTTCTGCGCCGTCGGCTATTCCGTTACGGTTCTGATCGGCGCCGAACGGCTCGTAACCCAGCGCCAGTTCCTCCCGGTCGGCCAGCAGGTCGCTGTCCGCGTCGCGGGACACAGCGAGCTGATGCTTGTCGCAGATCGACGTCTTCGGGGAATCGGCCAAGCCGGTTTGGGGCGCCAGCGAGATCGCCGCGGCGGCGCCCGCTGCTACGACGCGGCGCCTGAGGCGATCGCTTGTCCTGTGATGTCTTTCTCGCGCTCGTCTGAGCCTTCTCATTCCTGTCCTCACTTCACCATCGTCTGGACGACGAGGTCGGGCATCGCGTTCATTGTATTCCTTCGGTCATTCGAGGTCCAGTCACCACAAGGTTTTGCATCCACCCGCCCGTGGTGGGAGTTCTGTGAGCCGCGCTGCTGTTGGCTTGCCGTGATATGGCCTTCTCTGCGCTCTGCCCGATCGAGGTCGGTGGAAGAAAACGCAAGTCGGAACGGAATTTTTCGCGCGAGGAGGACCTGTACGATGTCGCATTTTATTGGACAGTTAACAGGCCGAGCGCCCGTCTTGTCCGTGGCTCCCAACATGTAGTAGCGTCATCGGTTGGGGTCACACATATCGTGCATAGGGTTATGGGGCATTCACCGTTGAGGTCGGGTGACTGCTAAAGAAAAGGGGGATTTCCTGCCGATATGCCACAAGTCTTTTACGAGAGCCGCATTCGTGTTTTAGGATACCTGAGGATGGACAAGAAGGAACTGATGGACCGCATCTGTGAGATCAACACGACCGCCAAGACGGAGTTCCTCTCGCAGTTTTCCGAAGAGGACCTGGCTGCCTACCTTGACCACCTGATGGAGCTGGACCTGGAAGAGCTGGCGGTCTGTAGCTGAGGTTTGGTCCACTGTCCTGGCCCGGCCATCGCGTCGGGCTCGAGGGCTGTGTCATGTGGTGTCGCGACATCGGACCGGACCTGCGCGGCAGGCCGACCTCGCAAGGCCATCAAGCCGTGCTCATCGAGGTGTTGCATGATCCCATGACCTGGGGTATCCTGAAGCCCCGTCCCTTCACCAGTCAATTCTCGTCGAGTGCCCCCTCCGTAAGCATCTGGCCGGGCGGACTCAAGCGGCCTCCGCGACGCGAGTTGCCGGAATCCGTGTTCGGCGCCTCGGCATCCGGCCGCTGATCGCGCTGCTCCGGTTCGGGACTCTCCGCGGGAGCGGGCGCCGAGCCGCCAAACGGAACGGCCTGCGGAGCATCTTCCCCCGAGACCGAAGCCGAGACCTTCTCCACGTTGTTGCGTTTGAACTGGATGAGTGTCGGCACCAGTTGCGTGGGCACATAGAAGGCGAAGTCGATGTCCCTGGTGTTGTCGGGTACGTCGGAAGCTTGGATGGTGATCACCTCGGTCAGTCCCTTCTGCACCAGGCGACCGCCCGGCCCGACGTAGCCGATCGGATGAACGGGGTGACCCTGCCCCGCCAGCGGCTGTTCCGCCGCGCCTTTGGGTGTGCAGACCAGACGCAGTTGCGAGAGCGTGAACTTCCCCGCGTCTTTCAGAGCGCTCTTTTTGATGCCGACTCGGACGAGCATCAGATTCTCGCCGGAGCGGGCGGGCAGCGGCTTGCCGTCCTCATCACGCAGTGTGTTCGGCGCCTCCCAAACGCCGGCCTTCGACGGTACGCTGAGGGCCGGAGAGCTGGTCATGATCGACACGTCCTGCGACCCCTTGGCACGATTCAGGTGGATCTGATCCAGGAAATTCGCGTGAAGAACCGCGAAGCTCTTCGGCGTCCCCATGGCGGCGAAGCTGCCCTTGCTGATCGTGCCGAACAGGCCCGTTACAAACCCGTCGGGGCTGAGTAGGGGACTGCTCGGCTTCGAGGGGTCCGGATTGCGTTCGGCGAACCTCGCATAAGGATACGCGCTCGGCAGCGGGGCCGTCGCCAGCGCCACGAGCAACTGACCGGTGATGACGTATCCGAGAATGACGCCGCAGACGACGCGTCCCACGCGTTCGGGCCACAGGCCCAGATCGACCTTCTCCTTGCCGATCTGGAGAGCCGCCGTTTGCAGGACCGCAAAGGTCAGGACGAACAGCAGCAAGAAACAGATCATGTGCGCCCAGGCGGCGATCGCCGGGGAGTACTTCGTCAACATCGCGGCCAGCGTCTCGAAAAAGGCGAATGCGACGAAGCTGGCCAACAGCGAATTGAAGACCATGGCGATTCCCTGTACGAGCGTTCCTTTGAGGTACAGGAAAGCGGCACAACCCACGATGATCACGAGCATTACCAAACTGGCCATTCCACGTTCTCCGGTTCTTTTCCGGCTCGGCCTCTGGGCGCCGACGCCGATTCGTTCCTACTGTGCCGCCGGACTGTCCTGGGCTTTGCCCGACGCAAGCACGCGCAGCATTTCCTGGATCGAAGTCTTTCCAACGATCACTTTTCGCAGGGCCTGCTCCTGGAGGTACAGCATTTTGGCTCGCCGGAACTGCATGCCCAGCTCGGGCAGTTGCTTTACCTGGCGGACCGCGGCCCGCAACTCGTCGTTCAGCATGATCATCTCAAAGACGCCGGTCCGACCGACGTAGCCGGTTCCCTGGCAGTGCTCGCACACGGACGGCTTGCCTTTCTTGTCGTAGACTTCTTTCCCCGGGCGATACAGGACCTTGGCCTTCTCGGCCGGCAGGTTGAACTTCTTGAGCAGCTCCTTGTTGGGAGCGTACGCCTGCTTGCACTCTTCGCAGAGAGTGCGCATGAGACGCTGGTTGCTCACGCCGGTGAGCGTCTCGGCGATGAGCTTCTTGTCGCCGACCATCTTGATCCACTTGCCCAGCGCCTGGAGCACGTTGTCGGCGTTCATAACGACATACACGAGCTTGCCGTCGTTGGCAGCGGCGCAGGCAATCTTGGCGGTATCAGCGTCTTCGCATTCTCCGATGCCGACGATATCGGCGCCCATGCGCACGATGGACTGAAGCTTCCTGGCGTACGTGGTTGTCCCGGTGTCCGTCAGGGCGAACGTGTTCTGCGTGATGTTCAGCAGTTGGGCGGCCGGTTGTTTCTCCAGGGTATTGATGCTGTTCAGGAAGGCGTCGTGGTTTCTCAACAGCGCGTAGAGCGTCGAGGTGATGCCGCTTTTTCGCGGGCCGGCGATGAGGAAGAGACCCTGTCGGATTTGGGTGAGGCTCTCAAATTGCTCCTGCTGGTCGGGCGCCAGACCTAGATCGCTGATACGCTGGTCGTGCTCTTTGGAGACGTGCTTGAGACGGACCTGCTCTCCGGCGGTCGAGCCGGCGGTCATTACTTCCCAGTCAGCGTTCTCTTTCTTCTGTCGCGTGCGGAACTTGCCTTTCTGCGGCTTGCGTTTCTCATTGGCATCGAGGGCGGCCAGCTCTTTCGTGAAGTGAATGAAATACTCCATCTGCTCTCGGGGCAGCGAGGGCTGCTTGGTCGCCGTGCCGTCGATATAATACGTCACCTCGTAACTGTCGCCCTTGGGTGCGAACGTGATCGTGCTGGCGCGGCGCCACATGGCGTCGGTGAGCACGTCATAGGCGGTGCGGTAGCCGAAGAACATCGGCGTCCGGGGCTCCGGAGGCGGCACTTCGTTGTTGTTGGCGGTGATGAACAGGAAGCTCGCCATGGCCTCGAGCTTCTCCGACTTGGCAAAGAGACTCTTGATGTGTTCGATCGTCAGCACGCGGTCGAAATCCAGGACGCGTGCATTGCGGTGCTTCACGTAGGCCAGGCCGGTGGCGGCGATGGCCACCAGATAGATCAGCAGGCCGGCGATGAACACCGGGATCAGCCACCAGAGCAGAATGGCCAGGGCTCCGGCGCCCAGGATCAGACCGATCCAGAATCCGACGTTGGTGTCGACGGCCTTGGCGTCATGCGCCGCCCAGCGGACCAGCAGGAGCCACAGAAGGTACAGCGCGAGAAAGAGGATGAGCTTGACGATCGAGATGTATCCGCCGTACTCGACGGACAGCAGTAGGATACCTGGCATTGAATGCTCCATTACCATAAGGTTACGATCATGCGACCCCTGGCAGAGGCGCGTGGTCCGCACTGCGTTAGAGGATGCCTGCGGCAGTGGTTCGAATTCCCTTCAGGGCCATCTTGAGCTCTTCGGTATTGGGCGCCACAGGATAGGCATCCTTCGGATCGACCCATCCATCCTGAATGAGTCGGCAGAGGCTGTCGGTCAGGTCAATCATTCCTTCCCTCTGGGCGCCTCGGATGACGCTGGGCAGATCGGCCTCGCGGCCCTCGGCGATGAGCTTCCGTACGGAGGCGTTGGCCAGCAGGACCTCCACGGCCGGCACGCGGCTGATCCCCTCGCGGATGGACGGCATCAGGGCCTGGCTGATGATCGCCTTGATCGCCAGGGCCAGCGCCTGCCGGATAAGCTCTCGCTCTTCCTGTGGAAACAGATCGAGCAAGCGGTGGACGGCCTGCGAAGCGTTCGTCGAGTGCATCGTCCCCATGACCAGATGCCCCGTCTCGGCGGCGCGCATCCCGGCGGTGACCGTCCGGGCGTCACGCATCTCGCCGACGAAGACGACGTCCGGGTCCTGCCGCATCAGGTACGTCAGTGCTTCTTCGAAGCTCGCGACGTCGATTCCGATCTCCCGCTGGGAGACGATCGCCTTGTTGTCGTTGTACAGGTACTCGATGGGATCTTCCACTGTGACGACATGGCAGGCCCGCGTTCGGGTGATGTGGTCGAGCATAGAAGCGATCGTGGTGGTCTTGCCGCTCCCCGTGGCGCCGACCACGAGGACCAGGCCCTGGTGGGCCTCCGCGATCGTCTCCAGCACCGGCGGCAGATGCAGGCTCTCAAATGACGGCACATGGGCGCTGACCCGCCGCGCCACCAGGCTGATCACCCCTCGCTGGCGAAAGACGTTGATGCGGAACCGATGCTCCTTGCCGATCTCGTGGGCGAAATCCAGTGTCCCGTTCTTCAGAAAAAAGTCCTTCTGACCCGGGCTCATGATCTCGAACACCAGTTCCTCCATTCGCTCGGCCGTCAGGACGTCTCCGGTCGTGTTCTTCAGAACTCCTTGCAGCCGGAGCTTCGGCGGCTGGCCGACCTTCAGGTGGATGTCGTTGGCGAGCGTCTTGATGGCGACCTTGAAGTACTTATCCAACTGGGGCTCGTGATCCAGCGCCTTGTGGGCGTCCAGCGGTTGGTCCGATGTCATCGTGCTGCATGCTCCAAAGGACGAGAACGCCAACCCTCACGCCACGACGACCGCAGCGCACGGACGGGTCACTCGCCGACCCATTTCTTACGGTAAGATTTGCAGAAACAAACTCTTACAATCCCATATTATAAGACAGTACCGGCCGTTGTCAAGCTTGATACACTCGCGAGGGCCCGGATTCCTCACCCGTCTTAACAGGGACGTTCGCGTGGTCCGAGTGCCGGTTACGGCGCGGCATGCGAGCGCACGGCCGATAATAACCGGACGAGCGGTTCGGCGCCGCCAGAGCGGTCCTTTTGCTTTGATGACGCAGTCACCGATGCTATAGTGGACGCTGGATGCTCGGTCATTGCCGACGGGGCAGACTACGCGTCCGTGGGAAGTGCGAAAGTGACATATGGCAGGCGGTCTATTCTACAATCTGGGCAGGAAGGCGGGTCCCACCGTTCGCAAGGCCCGATGGCTATGGGGATCTCTGACGGCCACGGAAGGTGAAATGATCCGGCTGGAGCATGACGTCGGACTGGATTTGTCCCGGGAGGCCCGCGAGCAGGTCCCGCCGGACGACGATCCGGCGATCGGAGAGGCCCTGGGTGACGTCGGGTCGCGACTGGCCGGGGCCGTGGCGAACAAGCGGCGTTCGTTCCATTTCGAGGCGTTTTCCGCCACGGAGCCGAATGCGTTCGCGCTGCCCGGCGGTTTCGTCTTTGTCAGCCGGCCGATCATCGACCTGTGCCAGGGCGGGCGCGATGAGTTGGCCTTCGTTCTGGGCCACGAGATGGGGCATGTCATCAGTGGTCACGCCATCGAGCGGATCGTGACCAATTCGGCGGTGTCCGTCGCTTCGCGTGCGGCTCCTGTGCGGGGTCTTCTGGGCGGGTGGCTGCGGCAAGTGGGTGTGCAGTTCTTGGAAACAGCCTATTCACGCGACCACGAACTGGATGCGGACAAACTGGGAGTGCGATTGGCCGCCGCCGCGGGCTACGATCCTCAGGCGTCGATACGATTGCTCGAACGCCTGGCCGAACTGAAGACGTCGGCCGGTCCGCTTGATCTGGGCGAGTATTTCTCCACCCATCCCACGTTCGAGCTGCGCATCCGGAGCATCCGTCAGTTCCTGCGACGTGGTCAGGCTTCCAAGTGAGCGCGGGGCGAGGGCTCGTTCAACTGGCCAGCGTCACAGCCAGCGCCATATAGATGGCCACGCTGATGGAGTCGTTGGCGGTGGTCACCAGTGGCCCCGAACTGATGGCCGGATCGATGCCGATCCGGCGGAACAAGAAGGGCAAAATCAAGCCCAGCGTTGTCGAGACGAGGATGGCCGAGAACATCGCAGTCCCAAAGGCGAAAATGAGTCGGACCGGCTCGATGGTGTTTTGGGCCGGGCGGTAGTGGATCAGAATGCTGCATATCACCGCACCGACGATGCCGCAGGCCAGGGCCACCAGCAGGGCGATACGCACTTCGCGAGTGAACACCGTGCTGAGCTTCAGAGCCGCCAGGTGGCCGGTGGCCAAGCCGGAGACGACGATAGCGGAGGTCTGCAAACCGGCGTTGCCGCTGATGGCGGCGATCATCGGGACGAAGGCCACCGCCGCCAGGTAGACCGGCTGATAGTGTGTTCCGAAAAGACTCATGACCGTTGCGGTGATGCCCGTGCCCAGCAGGCAGGGCAGTAGCCAGGTCATCCGAATCCGAGCCGCCCGCACCGCGGAGAAGGTTTCCAGTTCGTCAGCGTCGGTTCCGGCCATCGTGAAGACGTCCTCGGCCGCCTCCTCTTCCGCCACCTCAATGACACGGTCAGCCGTGATGCGTCCGGCGAGCCGATGGTCTCCATCAAGGACGGGAACGACGATCAGATCGTTCTTGCTGAAGATATTCCGGACCTCTTCCTGGTCCATATCGGTTGTGACGTAGATCGTATCCGGATCGACCAGGTCTCCCATGCGCGTGTTCTCGGGCCGGGTCAGCAGAAGCCGGAGGCGCACGTCCCCGATGAAATGTCCTTCGCGGTCCACTACATAGACGGAGTAAAAATCTTCTTCGATTTCCGCCATGCGAATCTTGCTGACCGCCTCGGCGACGGTCGCATTCTCGGGCACGCTGATGACCAGCGGGTCCATGATGCCACCGGCTGAGTCCTCCGAGTACCGCATCAGCTTGTGGATCTGGAGGCGATCCGTCTGCGATAGGCTGTGCAGGACTTTGTCGGCGACTTCCTCGGGCATCTCCGCCAGGAGATCGGCGGCGTCGTCCCAGTCCATCTCGGAGAAGATCCGGTGCAATTCCTCTTCCTTGAGGACCTCGAAGAGACGGGCCCGCGTCGCCTCGTTGGCTTTCTCCATGACCTCGGCCGCAACCGGGGTCTCCAGGACGTCGAAAATCAGCCGCCGCTGGTCGTCGTTGACCAGTTCGACGATCTCGGAGATGTCGCTGGTGCGCCAGTCGTACAGCAACTCGCGGAGCGTCGCCTGGTTCTCGCTCTCGAGCAAAGGCTCGATTTCCCGCAGCAGTTGTTCCTGCAATTCCGCCATCGTACGAGCGCACAACCCTTCCGTTGCCGTTGTCACTGAATGCCGTACAAAAGTACACGCGTCGCGAAGAACGCACCCACCTCGCCAAGAAGATAATCCACTCGGCATCCGGGAGCAACTGTTTTGTTGTCCGGACCACACGAGATGTCGCTCGATTTTCGCCGACGCATCTGCTATACTATGACATGCCCAGGTGTTGCCAGTGAGGAGATGTGATAGCCGGTTTGGGGGCCGGAGAACAGGTCGGGACCGTCCGATATTCCTTTGGGGCACGCCTTGTGGACGTTGGCGTAACGATTTCGGCACCGGCATCGGAGTTCTGACGATGCAAGGATTCAGCATGCGGGATGCGATTGCGATGTGTGTCTTCTGTGGATGGCTGGCGGCGGCCATGGCCAGCCCGGGTGGCGCGGCCGATCTGACGCAGGAGCCGGGCGCTGCGGGGATTCCGCTGTTTATCAACGAGGTGATGGCCTCGAACGTCAGCACCGTCCGCGATCTCCAGTTGGATTTTGACGACTGGATCGAGATTTACAACGCCTCCGAGGCGCCGGTCGACGTGGGGGGCATGTATTTGACGGACGATCCGGCCGAGCCGACCCGGTGGCGGTTCCCCGACAACGAACCTGGTGTGACGGTCATCGGGCCTGGGGGATACCTGATTGTCTGGGCCGACGAGGAGGTGACGGACGGCGGCGTACACCCGATTTTCAAGCTCCATGCAGGTTTCAAGCTGGATGCCTCAGGGGACGAGGTCTGCCTGTTCGCCGCCGATGGGACGACTCTGGTCGATCGCCTGACTTTCGGCGAACAGACGGCCGATGTGTCGTTCGGTCGGTATCCCGACGGCGGGGATACGCTGCGTTTCTTTGGCCTTCCAACGCCGGGCCAGCCCAACAACGAAGGCTATCTTGGCGAGCTGGCTCCGCTGCGATTCAGCCACGAGCGAGGCTTCTACGATGGAACGTTCGACCTCGTCATCACGTGCGCCACCGAGGGAGCCGAGATCATCTACACCACCAACGGCCGGGTCCCCAACGACGAGTCGGGCCGTTTCCCGCCCGGTCGGCCCTATACGGCGCCCTTGCGGATCGGCACGACCACGTGCCTGCGCGCCATGGCGATCAAACCCGGCTGGAAGCCTTCCAAGGTCTACACGCATACGTATATCCTCGGTGCCTCGGAGAGCATCCGGTCGCTGCCGGTGATCTCACTGGTCGGCGATCCCGGCAAGACGTTCTATGAGCCGGACGGAGTCATGGCCATCGTTGGCGGCACCTACGTCAACGGCGTCTGGACGGCCAGCGGTGCGGACAGCTATAACAACCCCAACAACCGGGATCTGGAACGGCCCGTCTCGTGCGAGTGGCTCGTCCCGCAGGACGACGGTGGATTCCAGATCGACTGCGGCCTGCGCGTTCACGGGAGCCCCTACATCCGTCCCCGCTACGTGCGACAGAACGGCCGCTGGTCGGGTAACGGCAAGTTCAGCCTCCGGCTCTACTTCCGGGGCCAGTATGGGGCGAGTTGGTTGGAGCAGCCGCTGTTCGCCGAATCGAATGCGGAACGATTCAAGACCATCGTCCTTCGCGCCGGCCACAACGACCAGAGCAACCCTTTCATCAAAGACGAGCTGCTGCGCCGCCTGCACAAGGATATGGGCAGTGCGGCAGCCCTCGGGACCATGGCGAACCTCTTCATCAACGGCGAATACAAGGGCTACTTCAATCCGACCGAGCACGTTAAGGAGGAGGCCTGCCAGCAGTGGTTCGACAGCGACCAGCCGTGGGATGTGATGACCATGAACGGCATCCGCGACGGCGACACGCGGTCGTGGGACGCGATGATGGAGTTTGCCCGTGCGCACAACCTGGATGACGCCGCGAGCTACGAGGAGATGGGCCGATTGCTCGATATCCCCTCGTTCGTCGACTACCTCATCATCCGCCTGTGGCCCAACGACTGGGACTGGCCGCAGAACAACTGGGCGGCCGCCGCCGAGCGGTCGCCGACCGGCCAGTGGAAGTTCTTCGTCTGGGATGCCGAGGGAACCTTTGAATCGAACCAATTGACCGTCAACCGGTTCTCCGAGCTCAACAGCCAGAGCAACGCCAACGGGATTCTCTACCGCGCCCTCAAGGCCAGCCGGCAGTTCCGTCAGCTCTTCGGCGACCGCCTCTACAAGCATTTCTATAACGGCGGCGCCCTGGCTTCGCAGAACGTGCACGCGCGGTTCAATGCGCTTCGCGACGAGCTTCAGGGCGTGATCGGCAGCATGAACAGCTACATCATCAGCACGTGGCTGCCTGACCGCGAGGACATCTTCATGACCGCTTGCATGAACGAGGGTCTGTACACGTTCGACGGGCCGATCTTCGCGGTCAACACCTCGTATCGGCAGGGGGGGCACGCCGCGGCCGGCGACCTGCTCTATCTGATCCCGCCGTACAATGGCGTCGATGTCTACTACACGCTGGATGGGACCGATCCGGGCGAGCCCCAGGCCACGATCCAGCCGACTATCACGAAACTCGTGCCGCAGAACGCGGCCAAGTACGTCCTGGTTCCGACGGGACCCGACGTGGGGAACTGGACGAATCCCCGTGCCTACGAGGATTCGCAGTGGACGATCTCCCGTGGCTCGCCCGGCGGCATCGGCTACGAGCGCGGCAGCGGATATGAAAGCTACATCAGCGTCGACGTCGAAGAGGTGATGTACGGCGTCAACGGTTCGTGCTACATCCGCATCCCCTTCGAATTCACCGGCAGTCGGGACGCGCTGCATACGATGACGTTGAAGATGCAGTACGACGATGGGTTTGTCGCCTACCTCAACGGGACCGAGGTGGCCCGCCGCAACTTCAGCGGTGAGCCGGCGTGGAATTCCGTCGCCAGTGCATCGCACGACGATGCCGCCGCCGTGGTCTTCGAGGCGATCGACATCTCGCCGCACATCGAGCGGCTGCGAAGCGGGTACAACCTTCTCGCCATCCACGGTTTGAACGCCTCGGTGACCAGCACCGATTTCCTGATCGGAGTCGAACTCGATGTGGCGGACGACGTGACCGCCGAGGAGCCCGAGGACGCTCTCCGCTACACCGATCCGATTCCACTGACGACCAGCACGCATGTCAAGGCCCGCGCCCTGCTGGGAGGCGTCTGGAGTGTTCTGAACGAGGCGACCTTCGCGGTCGGGCCGGTCGCCGAGTGTCTCCGCATCAGTGAGATCATGTACCATCCGGTCGACCCCAATGCCGAGTACGTGGAACTGACCAACATCGGGCCTATGCCCATCAATCTCAACCTGGTCAGGTTCACCGACGGAATCGATTTTGGCTTCCCGGACGTCGAGCTGCCGCCGGGAGACCATCTGTTGGTGGTCAAGGAACTCGCGACGTTCGAGGCGAACTATGGCGCCGGTCTGCCCATCGCCGGGCAGTATACGGGCAGCCTGAACAACGCGGGCGAGCGGATCGAGCTCTGCGACGCGGCCGGCGCGGTTATCCAGACGGTTCGCTACAGTGACGAATGGTACGGGATCACCGACGGGGCGGGTTTCTCCCTCACCGCTCGGAGCCCTGGCGGGACGAATGCCTGGAATCACCAGGACGCCTGGCGTCCGAGCGCCGCAGCCGGTGGTTCGCCCGGCTTCGACGACGCCGGCCAGATTCCGGCTCCCGGGGCTATCGTCATCAACGAGCTTCTGGCGAATTCCGCCGGGGGTGTGCCAGACTGGATCGAGCTTCACAATACCACCGAGGACCCTGTCGACGTCGGCGGCTGGTTCCTGAGCGACAGCGCCAACGACCTGACTCGATACGAAATCGCGCAGGGCACGACGATCGCTCCTCAGGGATACCTCGTTCTGACCGAGGACCAGCACTTCGGCAATGAGACAGACCCCGGGTGTCACGAGCCATTCGCTCTGGGCCGCAGCGGCGAGACGGTGTACCTGCATTCAGGCTCTTCCGGTGTTCTGACCGGCTACAGCGAGGCTGTGACGTTCGGACCGTCGGAATCAGGCGTGACCTTCGGCCTGCACCGGACCAGTATGGGAGCGAGCCACTTCGTGGCCATGAGCCAGCCGACGCCGGGGCAGAGCAACGCCTACCCACAGGTCGGGCCGATCGTGATTACCGAAATCATGTACCATCCCGCGCTGTCCGAGGACGCCGAGTACGTCGAGCTGCTCAACGTCGGTGACACCGACGTGGTATTTTACGATTTCGAGAGGGCGGCTCCCTGGCGTTTCAGCGACGATCCCGACAACCCAAGCGTCGAGTTTCTCTTTCCGGACGACCCTCCGGTGACCTTGCCCCCGAGACGCTATCTCGTGCTGGCCAAGGATCGTGCAGTGCTCGAAAGTGCCTATTCCGTCGGCGCGTCCGCGCAGATTCTTGAATGGGGCACAGGGTCGCTGAGCAATGCCACAGGGACCATCCAGCTCAGCACGCCGGGCGATCTTGGGGACGATGGGCAGCACGACTGGATCTGCGTCGATCGCGTCCGCTACAGCGACGGTTCCCGGCATGACGATTTCCCCGTCGGCCGCGATCCTTGGCCCGTCGGGGCCGATGGTTTGGGCCTGTCCCTGTCGAGAACGCGTGCCGATCGCTACAGCGACGATCCGAACAACTGGCAGAGTGCCACGAATTCGGTCGGCGCCGCGCGAGGCCGATACGCTCCATGAGAGCCGTCTCAACCCTGCCGAACTGCCAGCACACGAATTGCATGTCGGGCCAGCGACACAGCGTCGCCGCCCGCTACAGGCCGCGAATATCCTGCGATGGGGTCGAGTAGTGTTCGTTCACCCTGCGCCGCGAGTTTCAGCCGCACGTTGATGTCGCCTTCGCCTTCATTGAAGAGCTGGTAGTAGTCTGAGCCCAGCTTTCGCACGTGCCGGACTCGCAGGTCCGGCGCGGCAGGCGAAACCTGAACGTCCGGTCGAGTCAACTCGTCGATAGCGTCGAGAAGCGTTTCGGGCTGCATCGTCTCGTTCCAGCGGATCGCGCGTCCCGCCTCGGCCAGGACGTCGACAGCGGCCTTGGCCTTCTCGGGCACATCGTCCTCGACGATCAGCGCGCGATAGTGCATCCCGGCGATGCGAATGCCCTCGGAGTCGACCCGTGCGTCCTCCCACAGATGCCTCGCTTCGAGGTAGTTGAAATCGCGCTGACGCTGGAAGCAGACCTTCGCCGCCTGCCAGGGCAGGTGGTCGTTCCTTCCGAGGATCGCCACCTCGCAGACATGCGTGCTGTCGGTGTTCAGCCAGCAGAGACGCGATGTCGCCTGCGCGAACGGTCTGTATTGAGGCCACCACGGGCTGTGAGGCCCGACGTCGGGCGGCCGCTCGTCGATCCGCGGGCCGCGAATCGAATAGTAGAACGCGTGCGGAACGAGCAGGTTGCACCCCCGGATCAGCAGCCAGTGGGCCAGCCACTGCATCTCCTCGAACGTAAAGTTGTGTCCGTAGGCTCCGCAGAACTCGTTCAGGTTGCGTCGACGCTTCAGGTGGATCATCGCCGACGAGGCGCACTTGCCTTGCGTGGACTGGGCGCCCTCGACGGCGCTGGTCTTACCCGGCTCGATGTAGCGCCAGACGATGTCCTGGCCGGGAATGTGGAAATGCCGCAAGTGGCCGATGTCGTCCGGGCCCATGGGGTGACCTGTCAGGGCGACGCCGTGCGCACTGCACCAGTCGGAGATCTGCCGATAGAACGTCTCTTCGAGCCTCGCCTGGATGGCCCGGTTGTAGTCGCGGCGGCGCAGCTCGGCCTCGGGCTCGTCCTCGTACCAAAGGGCGGGCAGGTATTCGGTGAAGTCGTAACCCAGGAAGCGGTTGATGTGTTCAAGAATGCCCGTGGTTCCGGGGATCATGCCGGGCTCGGCGCCTCGCGCCAGGAGCGACGGTTCATCGGTGAAGATGGCCTTGACGGTCTTGCCGAAGTGAGCGCCGAACTCGTCGTAATATCGCTGATAGACGAGGCGGATGAAACACGCCACGGATTCGGGATTGAGGATATCAGCTCCCGGCGGCTGGTTCTCAGGGACCTCTCGATGGTCGGCGCGGCGGGGCGGGTCGTCGTCCACGAAGTGAAGGCCGCGGATGACCGAGCGGCCCTCGCGAGCGGGCCGGTCGACGATGGCGAGGCGATGGCCGGTGCTCTTGCGGACGGTCATCGCCGCGAGCGTCTGGCTCTCTGCGAGATCGGGCTTGCCCTCCGCGTCGATCCGCACGCCCTGCACCTCTGCTCCTGGGGTTGCTTCGTCCAGGTCGATGCAGACCAGGCCGCGTGTGCGAAAGGCGGGATTCTCTGCGACCACCTGGCCGCTGGACGAGCCGCTCGGATACATCCCTTCATCGTAGAGGATCACCCACATGTTACGCTCGGCCGCCCGCTCGATGGCGAACCGCATCAGGTCGATCATGCGTTTACTCATCCACCCGATGGTCCTGGGCAGTCCCGCTCGCGGATGGATTAGAAACGCGTGGACTCCGTGTGCGCGGAAATCCTCCATCTGCCGCAGCAACTCCGCCTCGGACAGATCGTCGTTCCAGAACCAGAATGGCGCCTGCGAGAATTCCTTCGGGGGATTGAGCCACTCTGGCGGGAGGGCTGCCGGTTGTGCCGACGGGTTGTCTTGCGCCCAAAGCGTCGCGGCCAACGGCAAGCCAGCCACGGCTGCGCCCGCGGCTTCCAGGAAGTCACGGCGATTCAATGCACTGGTCATGGTTCTGCCCTCGCAGCGATTCGTTCTATATCGTCAGAGCTAACTCCTTCGCCACCTCGGCGAACTTCTCGACGGCGAAATCCAGATCGTCTCGCGTATGAGCGGCCGATACCTGCGTGCGAATCCGCGCCTGGCCCTTGGGCACGACCGGGAACGAAAAGCCGATTACGTACAGGCCCTTGGTCAGCAGACGCTGGGCCATCTCCTGGGCCAATGTCGCCTCTCCGAGAATGATCGGCGTGATCGGATGGTCGCCGGGCAGCACCTTCAGGCCCGTCTTCGCGATGCGCTGGCGAAAGTACCGCGTGTTGTCGGCCAGACGATCCAGCAGTTCGGTTGACTTGCCAAGCAATTCCAGGGCCCTGATCGAGCCGGCCGCCACCGCCGGAGCCAGCGTGTTCGAGAACAGATACGGCCGGCTGCGCTGTCGCAGCATGGCAATGATCTCCTTGCGCCCCGAGGTGAAGCCGCCGCTGGCGCCGCCGAGCGCCTTGCCGAACGTCCCGGTGATTATGTCGACGCGTCCCATGACGCCGCGATACTCGGGCGTGCCCCGGCCGGTCTTGCCGATCACCCCCGTGGCGTGACAGTCGTCGATCATGACCATCGCGTCGTAGCGGTCGGCCAGCTCGCAGATGGCGTCGAGCTTCGCGACGTAGCCGTCCATCGAGAAGACGCCGTCCGTGGCGATCAGCCGGAATCGGCAGGACCGAGCGGCTTTGAGCTGCTCCTCCAGGTCGGCCATGTCGCTGTTGTTGAAGCGAAGTCGCTGCGCCTTGCACAGACGGACGCCGTCGATGATGCTCGCGTGGTTCAGCTGGTCGCTGATGATCGTGTCTTCCGGACCCAGCAGCGTTTCGAACAAGCCGCCGTTGGCATCGAAGCAGGAGCCGTAAACGATCGTGTCTTCGGTTCCGAGAAACCGCGTGACAGCGGCTTCAAGGTCCTTGTGGAGCTGTTGCGTGCCGCAGATGAATCGCACGGAGGCCAGGCCAAAACCCCACTTCTCGTAGCTCTCGCGAGCGGCCGCAATCACTTCCGGATGGTTGGCCAGACCGAGGTAGTTGTTCGCGCACATGTTGAGCACCGATTGGCCTGAGGAGGTGGTGATGCGGTTGCTCTGCGGGCTGGTGATGATCCGCTCGGGCTTCTCCAGGCCGGCCCGGCGAATCTCCGCCAGTTCTTGCGAAAGATGCGTCTTCATGCTCCCGTACATCGTCGTGTCCTCCTGCAGAAGGGCGGATCATGATTCGCCTCTGGCACGGGCGAGTGATTATTCGCCCCTACCGGTCGTGCCAGGTCAGCACGACCTTGCCGGAATTGCCCGAACGCATGGCATCGAAGCCCTTCTGGAACTCGGTGTAGTGGAACCGATGGGTAATCAAGGGCTTCAGGTCCAGACCGCCCTGGATCAGCATCGTGACCTTGTACCACGTCTCGTACATCTCGCGCCCGTAGATGCCTTTGATCGTCAGCCCGTTGAACACGACGAAGTCCCACTCGATCTCCGTGCGGGGCAGAATGCCCAGCAGGGCGATCTTGCCCCCGTGGGCCATGTTGGCGATCATCTCGCGAAGCGCCTCGGGATTGCCCGACATCTCCATGCCGACATCGAACCCCTCTTTCATGCCGAGCTGCTTCTGTGCATCGGCCAGCCGCGCGTTCCGAACGTCGAGGGCCAGCGTGGCTCCCATCTTCCTGGCCAGTTCGAGCCGGTAGGGGTTGACGTCAGTAACGACGACGTGCCGCGCGCCCACCTGCCTG
>Ga0068714_10003451_pt1 | contig 18718 bp, 19 predicted proteins | sample MTBNYHSulfiMetaG_FD_62988 | JGI IMG/M metagenome (GOLD analysis project Ga0068714, IMG submission 62988) | Enrichment culture microbial communities from rom New York Harbor, USA that are MTBE-degrading - MTBE-NYH (New York Harbor Sulfidogenic)... | ecosystem: Environmental > Aquatic > Marine >... | reverse complement strand
GCTCCATGGATAAAGACGATGATTGGTCCAGTTTCTCCATGCAGTTCATAGTATGTCTGAACGTTCCCTGTCTGAATGAAAGGCATGTGTTCCATTACTTGATTTTGAAGAGATGAACTTTTGCAAATTAGAACACGTGTTCTAATTTCATTAGTTCTAAAAGAAGATTAGTGACTTTCATTGTCATAAACTGTGAGATGGGCCCGAGGATGAGATTTAGCTGATTTTATACTCAGCAACATCGGGGTCGCTTAGAAAATCCCAGTGTCCCTTGACACCAGCTTTACGTGCACCTAATTCAAGGTGTAACATTGCAATACCACAGTCAAGCTTCTTGGAAACACCGAACTCTCCCTCATTATTATTGGTTGATATCAAAATTGAATCTTCCCTGATACTGAATCTCCAAGGCTGTCTGTTTGCAGCTGATGGTGCAACTCTCACAGATTCCAAGGCTGTTCTAATCCATCCTTTGCTATTGATATCTCCGTTCCGAACGAGCTTGTCCATACTCTTTCGTCTATACGCTTTAGATGATACCCCAACACGGTCTGCATCATCTTTAGAATAACCAATTGGTGTAATAGCCAAGACCTGTTCATTACCTTGTAGATCAAGCTGTTTCAGAACTTCCTCTCTTCGATAGAACCCTCCGACCCAACATGTATTCAGACCCAGGGAGGTAGCTTCCATGATTATTCCTTCTCCTGTATATCCAGTAACAGAATGAATATTATCGAATCCCATGTTTCCGATGAACACAATATAGTAGGGGGTCTCTGTGACCTTGTAAAAGAACTCACCTACTGCTCCTTTGAAGACTGCTTTTCCTGAATCTTTGACCAAGACTGCTCTGGCTCCGGGGAATGGCCTGAATTCATCACAGACTCTCTCGATTCGAGAAGTTAGGTCTTCATTTGGTGTTTCACCTGAATATTTTCTATGCGAATGGCGTTGGAATATTGCATCATACCAAGAATCAACAGGAATTTCCATCAAAATCGATAGACCGTTGGAATTGATACTATTTAGTACATCTCATGTGGCAAAATGAGGTGGCGCCGAGGACGAGATTTGAACTCGCGCTTCCTAAGGAAACCGGTTTTCAAGACCGGCGCCGTAATCCGGGCTTGGCTACCTCGGCTTATCTTTGCCACCGTTGGAAATGCCTTTTAAGCTTCTTGTCGTGGTTGATATTTGGAGAGAACATCATTGAATCGTGGATTCAAGTACCATGAACATACCGCAGATATCACTATAGAGTGCTGGGCGCCAGCTCTTGAGGGTGCTTTTGAAGAGGCAGCGCTAGCAACTTTAGAGGTCATCATGGATACCTCTACGGTCACTCCAACGAAATCTATTGATATTAACTGCAAAGGCATTGATCTGCAGGAACTGCTGGTTGAATGGATTGGCAGGATTATAGCACTGATAGATATTGAACATTCCTTCTTCTCAGAGTTTGAAGTCAATAAAATCTCAAAGACATCAAATGGGTTTGAACTTATAGGAGAGGTTCGGGGTGAAGAGATTGACCTTGAGAAACATAAAACCTGCACAGAGGTCAAGGCCATGACCTATGCGGACTTAGAAATTGATGAAAAACCAGAACGTACAACAATATGGTTCACACTTGATTTATAGGAGATAATTGGATGCCCCTAAGAGTTGCTATCCCTGATACAAGCCTCACAGATTGCTCTAACTTGAGAGAAAAGACGGCAAAGGTTGGTCAAATTGCTCGTGCATTAGCTATCTTTCGAGTAGAGGAGGTCTTTCTCTATAAGACAGGCCAATTAGAGGCATCCAAGAAACGAGACCTCGACCTTCTCGACAAACTTCTTCGATATTTAGATACACCTCAATATCTGCGTCGAAGAGCTTTTCCGAAATCCCCCTCTCTTCAATTTGCAGGAGCACTCCCTCCCCTGAGAACACTCAGTCACCCACTTGAGTCCTCACTCTCAAATCTTCAGGAAGGGACCATACGATGGGGTATTCAGGTTCGACCAAACCTTATAGATCTCGGTCTTGAAAAACTGATTGACTATCATGAAACCGTGAGTGAGCGGGAACCAACGCTCTTCCGGATAAAAAGCACAAGTCCGCGTATCGAACTGGAACTCATCAGACGTTCAGATGTAGATGTCTACTGGGGCTATGAAGTAAATCGCATTCAGCGTCTATTGGATTTGCTTAAGCAGTCCAAGAAATTAACCAGGATTGGTTTCTCAAAGAATGCTCCCCTCTTTGATAGAGTAGAGAGAGACCTCAATGCAACAGTTTCTAATACTCATTCGATACTTGCTGTTTTTGGAGGTCCAACACATGGAATTCTCGACATCTATGATGATTCCGAGAAGGGGGATATCAAGTACAACATTGATTTCTGGATTAATACGATACCTGAACAGGGAACTGAAACTGTGCGTCTTGAGGAGGCTCTCCTCATTAGTCTTGGCCTCTTAAACAGTTCACTTGGGTCTCTGTATACAAAATCAGGATATCACTGATATTCTGTCAACATCCGTGAGTTTTTTAGAGAAATAGATATGAAAAGAATGTCCTCGACACACTCCAATATACTCTGAGGTAATAATATGCTAACAGAACGCGTTCGAAAATTGCGAGAACAGAGTGTCAGTACAAGACCTTACATCTGTACAGAGCGCGCAGAACTTCTCACTGATTTCTATCAGAGTGGTGGTGCTGATCTCGTATCTACTCCCGTTGCTCGAGCTCTGGCCTTCAAGTATATTTTAGAGAATAAGACCATCGTGATCAATGATGGCGAATTGATTGTTGGAGAACGTGGGTCTGATCCACGTGCAACGCCCACATATCCTGAATTATGTTGTCATAGTATTCAAGACCTAGATATAGCAAATTCACGAGAGAGAACCCCTTTCTCAGTAAGTGCTGAGGCAAGAACTACTTATTCCGATGAGATAATCCCCTTCTGGACTGGAAGGACAATGCGTGAGAGAGTATTTGCCTCAATGTCTGATGAGTGGTTAACTGCATTCGAGGCAGGTGTCTTTACAGAATTTATGGAACAGAGAGCCCCCGGGCATGCTATTCTAGATGATAAAATCTACAGGAGAGGGGTCCTGGATTTAATTGAGGACATTAAAGGGAGGATCTCTAGACTTGATTATTACAACGACAGAGAGGCATACTCCAAAGAGCAGGAACTCACTGGGATGATGATAGCGGCAGAAGCAATCATATCTTTTGCCAAGCGTCATGCCGATAGAGCCAATGAACTTGCACTGAAAGAGACCGATAAAGTTCGCAGACAGGAACTTTTACGAATTGCCGATATCTGTGAACATGTTCCTGCCAACCCTCCACGAAACTATTGGGAAGCACTTCAGGCCTACTGGTTTATCCATTTAGGTGTGATACTCGAACTCAATGTCTGGGACAGTTTCAATCCTGGACGTCTTGATCAGCACCTCAATCCCTTCTTTCAGAGAGGCCTGAAAGAGGGTACGTTGAATCCTGATTTCGCTAAAGAGTTGCTCCAGTGTTTCTGGATTAAGTTCAATAATCAACCGGCCCCTCCAAAGGTTGACATCACAGAACAACAGAGTGGTACCTATCAGGACTTTGCCCTCATAAACACTGGTGGACTGACTCCTGATGGAACAGATGGAGTCAATGATGTTTCATACCTCATTCTAGAAGTCTGCAATGAAATGCGTCTGATACAACCTAGTGTCTGTATTCAATTGAGCAGTGAGAATCCTGACAAGTTCCTTATGAGCGCTGTTAATGTAGTAAAAGAGGGATTTGGTCAACCCTCCATGTTCAACACAGATGTAATCCTCAAGGAGTTTCTGAGAGCAGGGAAATCCATTGAGGATGCTCGTGCTGGTGGTCCCAGTGGATGCGTAACAATCAGTGCCTTTGGAAAAGAGAGCTGTATTCTCACAGGATACTGTAACTGGCCTAAGATACTTGAAATCACTCTTCATAATGGCATTGATCCTCGCACAAGAAAACAGGTTGGTATTGCCTCGGGAGATGTCACATCTTTCAAATCATTTGATCACCTGTTTGCTGCTTACAAGAAACAGCTCAAATATTTCATTGATGTAAAAATCAAAGGGAACAGTATAATTGAGCGTCTCTATGCTGAGCATATGCCTGCTCCCTTTATGTCTCTATTATTTGACGACTGCATAGCAAAGGGAAAAGACTACCATAATGGGGGCCCTCGTTACAACTCCACATACATACAGGGTGTTGGAATGGGCACAATCACGGACTCTCTGTCTGCAATAAAACATCACGTCTTTGAGAAGCAGAGGTTTTCAATGAATGAGCTTGTTGATGCTCTAGATACTAATTTCGAGGGTAATGAAGTCATGCGAATGACTCTGTTGAACAAAACACCCAAGTATGGAAATGATGATGACTTTGCTGATGAAATTGCACAATCTGTTTTCGAGGCTTACTTTGAAGTAATTGACGGTCGTCCAAATACCAAGGGTGGTGAGTATCGGGTAAATCTTCTTCCCACTACAGTCCATGTCTACTTCGGTCAAGTGACTGGTGCTTCCGCAGACGGTAGACAGGCTGGGTTTCCGTTATCTGATGGAATATCTCCTAGTCATGGTGCAGATAGCAAAGGCGCCACAGCCGTCATTCGGTCTGTTGCCAAGATTGACCATTCAAAGACCGGCGGAACGCTTCTCAATCAGAAGTTCATGCCTGAGGTATTGATTGACCAAGAAGGTTGTCGTAAGCTAGCTGACCTTGTTCGGTCATATTTCAAACTTGGTGGGCATCATATACAATTCAACGTAATCAAAGCCGAGACTCTCCGAGATGCTCAATTACATCCCGAGAACTATCAGAACCTGATTGTCAGAGTGGCTGGCTATTCAGACTATTTTGTTAATATTGGCAAGGATCTCCAGAATGAGATTCTAGCTCGGACCGAGCAGAACCACTTCTAGAGTTTGCAGATCTATCGGCTCTGGACTACATAGTTCTTCTGGAACTATTCCTGCACCTCTCTATGATACCCTCATTCTGCTATCAATGTTGTATTAGCTACGACTCTCCTTGTAATATCAAAGGCTACACGTCTAGATATTCCCAATCTATCTTGGTCACTAGAGTCTGCACCTCTGCATGTGTATGGTCATGAGGCAAGTTTTAAAAACACACTCTTACCTAGCGGGTCTGTTGTAGTACGAATAGCCTAGTCCAACGGCCATTCGATACGGATACCAAAGTGGTGTAAAATATGGCACACAGAAAAAAGCATGCACCAAGACGTGGCAGTCTAGCATTCTTGCCACGTGGTAAGGCTTCTAAGTTCGTGCCCCGTATCACAACTTGGCCTGAGTATTCTGACTCGGCTGCAAAACTACTTGGTTTCATCGGCTACAAAGCTGGCATGACCCATGCTATCATGACCGTTGCCAATCCAAATAGTCCTCTTGCAGGACAAGAGACCGTAGTTCCGGTCACTGTGATTGACACACCGCCGATTAGGCCGTTCTCAATTCGAGGGTACGAATCCACACCTTATGGATTGAAGCTCTCGACAGAAGTTCTGGCAAGCAATCTCTCTGAAGATTTGAAGAAAGCAATGCCATTACCAAAGGACTACGACCATGAAGCTAAGATGAAAGAGTTCGAGGAGAAACTCGACTCGTTTGCCGAGATTCGGATGTTAATTCATACTCAGCCAAGACTTGCGGGGATTTCAAAGAAAAGACCTGACGTAATGGAATACAAAGTGGGTGCTCCCAGTGTTCAGGAAGGTTTTGAGTACGCAAAAAGCGTTCTTGGTTCTGATGTTCGTGTTGCAGATATCTTCGATGAAGGTATTTTGGTTGATTCAATAGCAGTCACCAAAGGTCATGGATTCCAAGGTCCTGTACGACGTTGGGGAATTAGAATTCTTCAACATAAGTCTAGAAAGACTAAGCGTGGTGTAGGATGTATTGGCCCATGGACACCAAGCAGCATTAGATATACAGTACCCCGACCAGGTCAGACTGGTTTTCACACTCGAACCAGCTTGAACAATAAGATTGTGAAGATGGGCGAGCGTGGTGAGGAAATCACCCCCTCGGGGGGTTTTGTGAACTATGGTGTAATCCGCGGTGATTACATAATGGTTCACGGATCTGTTCCCGGAGCAACAAAACGTCCAATACGATTCAGAATGGCAATACGCCCCTCGAAAGGTCACGTAGATGGCCCAGTACAGGTGAGTTACGTAAGTACTTCCTCAAAGCAGTAGGAGGCTGAAATTTTATGGCAAATATTAAGACCTACACTCTAACAGGTAAGCCCAGTAAAGAGTCTCTTGATCTTCCTGCTCAATTCGATACACCCTATCGCCCAGATGTGATTAAGAGAGCTGTTCTGGCTCTACAATCTCGCAGACGTCAACCACATGGGGTTGACGAGCTTGCTGGCAAACGAAACACCGCTCAGAGCTGGCAGACTGGTCACGGTCGATCCAGAATGCCTCGAATCAAGGGTAGTGGTACAAATGCTGCCAACAAGGCAGGTTTCGCTCCTGGAACTATAGGTGGTAGAGTTGCACACCCGCCCGAGGCAAGAGAGGTCACCGTTGAGCGAATCAATGCGAAAGAGAATCGATTAGCGATTCGTTCAGCCATCGCTGCATCTGCTAATCCAAAAATAGTGGCTGCTCGTGGTCACAAGATTGAAAATGTCCCTGGCATTCCTCTTATTGTTAGCAGCAGACTTGAGTCGCTTGCAACAACGAAAGAAGCTCAGGATATTCTCATAGCTCTTGGCTGTGGAGATGATCTTGATAGGGCCAATAATGGTCGAAGCATAAGAGCTGGCAAGGGTAAGATGCGTGGTCGTAAGATGAAGACCCCCAAGTCCCTTCTCATTGTTGTAGGTACCGATTCCGGAATTGGTAAGGCCGCAAGGAATCTCCCTGGTGTAGACATTGCAGAGGTCCACGGGTTGAATGCGGAGCTTCTTGCTCCTGGAGCACACGCTGGTCGCCTTGTGGTCTGGACAACATCCGCCATTGATAGGCTTGGGAAGGAGAATCTTTTCATTTGAGGTGAACCACAATGACAGATCCTAATGAAGTGATTATCCAACCAGTAGTGACAGAGGCCAGTCTTGAGGCTGTGGACAGCGACAACAAACTCGTCTTCTATGTTGACAGACGGGCAAACAAGAACACTATCCGATGGGCTGTGGAATCCCTCTACGAAGTCGTAGTTGAAAAAGTAAACACACTGATAATGCCTGATGGAAGAAAGAAGGCATTTGTGAAACTTGCACCCGAATATAGTGCCGCAGAGGTTGCGACAAACCTCGGGATATTCTAAGGAGGCCTGTGAATGGGAAAGCGTATACTTGTACAGAGAAAGGGACGTGGTACCACACAATGGCGGTCTCCTAGCCACAAGAAGATTGCACCAGCTCGTCATCCTAAGTGGGCTCCGGGTAAGACATACATTGGCACAATAATCAATCTCCTGCACGAGTCTGGGCGAGGTGCGCCACTTGCTGAGATCAAGTACGAAGACGAGACCAAGACACATTACATGGTCGCGCCTGAGGGAGCCTATGTTGGGCAAGTCATCGAATGCGGCGAAGAAGCCACCCTTGCAAATGGTAACACCCTGATGCTTGAGTACATTCCAGAAGGTACTCCGGTGTACAACATCGAGGGCAGCCCTGGAGATGGTGGCAAATATGTCAAGGCCTCTGGTCTGACAGCGACTATCATCTCGATTGACAAGACCAAGGCAATGGTACGATTACCGAGTGGCGGGCAGAAAGCTTTCAGTCCCCGCTGCCGAGCAACTATCGGTATTGTTGCAGGTGGTGGTCGATCAGAAAAACCATTCCTGAAGGCTGGTACAGTCTGGTACAACACCCGTGGAAAGGCCCGGAAGTGGCCTATCGTTCGCGGTGCTGCAATGAATGCTGCATCACACCCCCACGGTGGTGGTTCACACCAATCTCCCGGTCGACCAAGTACTGTGAGTAGAAATGCTCCACCAGGTAGAAAGGTCGGTAACATCGCAGCCAGAAGAACCGGTCGAAAGACAAAGTAAAGGATAGTCTGAGAAGAGGTCACTCTTCTCTCTTCCTCTCTCTTTTTTCTATTATGCAAACATTGCGTGAGTATTACACATATCCATATCTCCATACTTGCTGGCTATCATAGAGGACTGAACATGCGTCTCATAGCTGTACACTTGCCGGATAGGATTCTGACTGACATTGAACAACTTGTTGACAAAGGCCTCTATCCAAACCGCTCAGAGGCAATCAGGATTGCTATCCGCGATCTTCTGAAACGTGAGTTATGGGATCAGAGTATAGCCCAGAAAGAGAGGATAAGTGAGGTCACAGGATAATGCGTTCTTTTATCGACTCAGCAAGAGAGAACAGTCGTGTGGAGAGAGGGTCTTCTGCAGTACGTGACATTGGACAGGCACGCATTGTTGTCGTTGGCTGTGGCGGCGCTGGAAATAACACTGTGAAACGTCTCATGACGATTGGTATTCAGGGAGCAGAGTGTATCGCAATTAATACTGATAGACAACATCTTGCAGTGACCACAGCTCATAGAAAACTTCTGATCGGAGAGCGAATCACGAGAGGTCTCGGAGCAGGGGGTTATCCCCATGTTGGGAAGGCTGCAGCTGAAGAGTCTACAGGTCAACTGACCGAGCTGCTTCGCGATGCTGACCTCGTGTTCATTGCTGCTGGTATGGGTGGTGGAACAGGAACAGGAAGTGCTCCTGTAGTGGCTGAGATTGCCAAGAATAATGATGCCATTGTTGTCGGTGTCATCACTATGCCATTCCATCTCGAGCGTACCAGAATCGATAAGGCAAAGGCAGGACTTGCCCGACTTCAAGAAAATGTGGATACTGCCGTGGTCATAGACAACCAGAAGTTAATGGAGCTCGTTCCCGACCTCCCCCTAGAGGAGGCCTTTGGTGTTGCGGATGAGGTCCTTGCAAACATGGTGAAGGGTATCACAGAGACCATCACCATGCCCAGTCTCATCAATTTGGACTATGCAGATGTTCGTTCGATTATCTGTAATGGTGGAGTAGCACTTGTCGGTCTTGGAGAGGCAACAGGAACTGACCGTGCTAATGACGCAATCAAGAATGCTCTAAACAGTCCGCTCTTAGAGGTAGAATGGAGCGGCGCCACAGGTGCCTTGATCCACATCACAGGTGGTCCTGATATGAGCCTTGCAGAGGCAAACAAGGTCGGCGAACTTGTGTCGGAGAAGATGAGTCCTGAGGCAAATGTCATCTGGGGAGCTCGGGTTGATCCACGCTTAAGTGGCGTTCTCCGGGTTATGCTCATCCTTACGGGAGTCAAGAGCCCACAGCTATTACCTCGGTCAAAAGAGGAGTCGAACATGTCTGTTGCTACAAAGAGGTTAGCTGAGTTTGGCATCATCGGGGCTCAGGCCACCTTGGGGTCAGAACGTGCACGAGAACGGGCATTTGGTAAGATTCCAGAGACCGCACGGGGTACTTGGGAAGAACGGCTCAAGCCCCTTGAGAAGACTCTTGCAGGCCGCAAACAAAAGAGTGAGCCTGTCAAAAAGAAGGACCTTGACGAACTGGGTCTGAAGCGGCTTTTAAAGTAGTTGTGACTTGTAGATACTTCAAACCATACACTTTTGTCTTTTTGGCAATCTGAATGAGTAAGGGATGTAGTTTTGTACTTTGATAAGCGTGGAATGGTTGCCACTGCTTTAGTTCTTAGTATACTCCTCTCAGTATCTCCTATTAGTTCGCATTCACAATATTCTGTGACACAGACTACCGATACTTTCCAACCGAGTGCAGTGGTCTGGTCAGATGACTTTGAGAACGAAACCCTGACTCTCAATCAATGGTTATTTCTAGGATATAATAATACAATAGGTGGAGAGTGTGTTCCGAATATTACTGTGCATAATGGAATGCTCTATTCCACTGGACCTGAAATCAATCATATGTTTCACAATAGCACTACAAACACAGGTACATGGAGCCTAGATGTCTTTCTTGAAGATGGTTTCCGCTATATCCAAATTGGATTTTTGGCAAAATACAATTTTTATCCTTATATCGTAGCTGGACCTGAAGGGTATATTGTCTATCTATTTTCGAATATAGATATCATTCATTTTACTTTAGCCTATTGGGTACCAGATATGGCTGGTTCGTATCCAGAAGATATCGACACATTCTCGTTCAACAAGACTTCGGGATGGGTACACATTGATATTACCAGACACCCCGATGGCAACTTGTGCGTCTATCTTAACAGAACCTTGAGATTACAGGCTTTGGACACACACTGGAATACTTCCGAATACTTTTGGCTAGAAACTGAAGTGGACTCGGACGCAATCTTCGATAACGTCACTGTGAGTGACACTGTTGATATTGATAAAGCGAGTCCTCGCTGGACAGAACCGTTATTGGACCATACGATACAGGAGGGTGATGATTTCAGATATTCCCTCCATGCGACTGACTACTCAGGTCTTGATACTTGGTGGCTCAACGATACAGCACACTTTGCTGTTGATGACGCAGGTGTTGTGACAAATGTGACCTCTCTACAGGCAGGGAACTACAGTGTTGAAGTCTTCGTCAACGATACCCTTGGAAATGTACTGAGTGGGATATTCACTCTACGAGTGATTGGGACATCGACAAGCACGACAGATGGAACAGCTCTACAGATGATGACTATCATTGCCCTTGGAGTCTCGATTGGAAGTCTGGGAGTCATGGCTGTGATGGCTGTACTGATTGTACAGTATAGGCGGCGAACATCGTTGACATAGAAATCTCGGAAATGCAGCAATGAATCTAATCTGGACTAATCTGAACTCAGGAATTTCCTACTCTCTCATCCTGTGATCATTGTTTGCTTCTATGCCAGACCATGTTCTTTCAGCCAGTCATCTGCGATAGCTGCTACACGCTCGTAAAGTGGGCCAGACCCATCAACGCCCTCTGGCGTAATTCTGATTTTAATCATGAATCACTCCAGATTTTCCTTTTTTGCACTTTGAGCACTTTGGAATATATACAAGCTTTCTATAATCAAACATTTCGCAGTTTAATTCATAAATATCACAAATTTAGCTATTTGAAATCACAAAATCATCCCTTTTTCCGTTTAGAGGTCTATTGTAATGTTTCTATGACGGAGCATACTCTGAATAATGAATTCTGCATCAGATCTATCACTAGACTATCAAAATTGTGTGAGTACAAAAGGTGTGTGTAGAACATCATTTCAGTGATTTATCAATCAACAGAGGCGAATTGTACACATTGATACGGCACATTCGTTGGTCAAGAGATTATTGTGAGAGGATGACGAATGCGATAACGATATTGGTGGGCTCAATTAAGAGGCCCGATTCAAAAGAATTGAGATTTCGATGGTCGACAGAGAAATGGGGAGTGGCTATGAATGAGAGATATCGATAAGATTTCGGATGAGGAATATGGACTCAAACTCTCTAGTTTCGAGAAAAGGTCACTGACTCTTGATGAGAGGGATCAAATTATTCGTAAATACAACAATGAATATGTTGAACCTGAATCGAATCCAAGCGATATCCTGGAGATAAAAGAGTGGAATGTTGCAATTTGGAATCCACAGATTAAAGGCACTCCAGTGGACTCAGAAGAGCAGGTCCTGCAAATTCTAAAAGAGATTATGCCCGGTATTTTCAAGCATCCGCGATTCGAGAGTCTGAAACATCAAATCTCTGTCCACATGAAAGCTGTACATGAGTTTGGGCATCGTGATACGGTATCATATCGTGAGATTGCTGCGTTTGCTAAGAAGAACAAGTATCCCTCCACTACCCTTGAGGCTTGGATACTACAGGGAGTGCAACCTCAATCATATCACATCATAAACGAGAATGCTCTGACAAAGGAAAAGGCTGAGGGAGCACTCTCCGAGATTCATAAGCGACTTGAGGGCCTCGACACTAGGGCTAGTCTGGACACTCCCTATCATGAGTTGAGGACAAAGACCCTACCTGGCTTTACAAAGGATTACGAGAATGCCTGTGGATTCTACCGATTTCTGGATGAACTGGGTGGTGGTGGTGTGGTTAGTGATATTGCTAGACGTACAGGAGTTGATAGGGCTGACGCACGTAGATATGCAAAGGGGAGTTTTATTCCCCGGTTGATTCGTAGAGTCCAGAATGCGTTTTCAGATAAGATTGAAAATATCAAAGAGAAATCCATTATTCAGAATGAAGGTCAATACGAACAGATCCTTACCAAGAATCCTCACATTTGCGACCTTGAAGGATTCAATGATATGGACCGACATATGAGAGGGTATCTCAGGGTAAAACAGATGCAGCAATCAGATACCTTGACTTCGATCTCTTTGGAGGAACTTGCTACTAATTTGAAAATTGCTGGGTCACGATTGAATCACTACCTGAATGGAAAATCTGCTCCAAAGTTGGAGTCTATCTTACTGATACACGAGGATACAAGACTCAGATATGAGGGCAAACTATCACCACTAGCCTGTAACCATCGAATTGAACCTGAATTGGTCTACAGAGAATTACGTCAATACAAGGGTATAGAACATCCGGATATTGATGCTCTTGTGGCCTCCTTTCGAGCAGTCTATGAACAGACAGATATTTCCTCTAAGGTACGATGGATTGATCTACAACGATATGCTCCTACTGGTCAAGAATGGTACAGAGGATTTGTAAAGACCTGTAAGAAGCATCTGTCATACATCGAGGATGGCTTGAATGAGCAACTAGACTTGGGCGAATCTGAACGGTTGCGTCTTGGCGTGGTTGCATCACGGATATATCTCAGACTTGAGAATGTCAGTGAAAACGACTGGATGCAACTCAATAACGACGAGATGTTTCACTTTCATGATTCAAATAGGATTGATGGAGTTCTCTCTCAAGCAAAGGCACGACTTGGTATAAAGGGAGATATTTCTCTGAGTCGTCTGGTTCACCAGATTACCGATTATGACAAGAGTTTAACCGAACGCGGGATGAATTCAGACTTGCACTCTAATGCATCATACATCAAAGGGTCAACACTATCGCTGTTACTAGATTCCTGTGGTATGACAATACAAAATGTGGAGAAAGACATAACTTCCATTGGGAGAATTGATAGGCATCTCATACGTAATCCTAAGTTCTCAAAAGACTCCTTGGAAATCGACAAGGCATTTGCACGATTGTTTGGTGCAGGATTGTCAGACGGGCACATTGATCAGTTCCGAGTTTTTTGCTATGGTGATGCAAATCTCGACCGAGTTAACATATTCAAGAATCATGTGGGATTCTTTGGAGATGTTGATTATACTGAAAGAATTTCTAAGAGAGGCTTTCATGACCTTAGATACTCATCCATATTGGGTAGAATGCTTGAAAGAAGAGGATTCACGGTCGGTGATAAAACAGTCCAGAATAGGGGGATTCCTACTTTCATCTTAGAAGGCCCTGTAGAAGTATTGGTAGAGTATCTAAAGCAGTTATGGGTGGAAGATGGAGAATTCTCATCAACTGTCGAATCTCATAAAGCATTTAGGTGGACAAGATCAGTCGCGCTTATAGATCCCGAGAAAGATTACAAATATGGAATTGACAGAAATTTTGCACAAGATATTACATCATTTATGCAAGAACACGGAAAATATACAGAAGATTGCTCATTTTCGCAGCGGAAATCTTATCCTCGTTATGTATTAAGTAAAAGTGATTTAGATAGTCTTATTCAAGACAAAGATATTCATATTTCAGAATCCGCTAGATGGTTATCTCTGTTTATCAAGTCTAACAAGCCCATATTGATGAATCACAAAAGAAACCTCTTGAATAGAATTGACATTGCAACTAGAGATAATTATGATGAAATTACCTATTATATTGAAACCGGTAGAGTTTCTGTCTTGTTCCGTGCAACCACGATATCACTTGATGATGCAATGAAAGTGGCTGCGATTGCCGCTCCTGATGATAAGCAAAAGAGATTGAAAGTAATTGAGTGGATTCAGTCTGATTACTTGCGATTTAAACGAATTTGCAATGAGATGAAGGCAAAGAGGTATCAGATTTCACTTGATGAAACTGAATTTCAATAATAACCTAGGAAAGATGATAGGTGATGTCCAGCATAATATCAAATCTAATTCAGACTAAATCAAGCTTTAGGAAATCTCTCTTTTGCTATTCTCATGGATTGTTATTATTTGAGACCGTGATCCTTCAACCAATCCTCTGCAATAGCTTCGACACGTTCTTTTAACGGACCCGTGCCATCTACTCCCTCTGGGGTTATCCTTATGCGGTTCATGACAACAATCACACCGGTTTCAGGGAAGAATCTGACACCGCCAGGAGGGAATGATTTCTCTAGTTCCTTTGCAAGACCCTCAAGACTGATCTCTCTCTCGGCGACTGAGAAGGAAACAATATTGCTTCCATAGATGAAGATCTTCGGTATCTTGGAGTTATTTCCCATATCAACGACATCTGATAGAACAATGCTCAGGGTTGTTAGATCAATTCCCTTGAGAGTTCCAGCGTATGTCTTGCCATCTTTGACTGTAACTTCAATAGTTGCACCCACAACCGCGGCAAGTTCTCGGTTGAAGGCTTTCATTGCTGCGACATCTGCCATATAGTTTCACCACTAAAGCAAGTAGCTTACAGGCTGAGGGCTACTGACATCACGTTTTAAAATTGCTGTTAGAGTCTGAATATTCTGTAATCATTTCTTTCTCAGTATATCGGGGCTTAAATTGCAGGAATCACGATATGATAACAGTCCACATGAACTCAGAGGTCACTCTATGGTAACTACACAGGTACTGGCGCCAAAACAGGAAGAAGAGTCACATTCCTCAGTATGGCAGACAATGAGTCTATCGAGAATAGCAGCACTTATGCTGACAATATCAGTGGCTTGGCGGATTGTAGACCAGTTTTTACTCGGTCTCGGAAGTACCTGGATGAATATATTCCCCTCCAAGCTCTTCCCATTTCTAATAATTCTAGGGTTCTTTTGGAAATACCGTCCAAATGAGATGTCATCTGTTCTTGGACTCTCTAGAGAAAGAATCCGTACCCAAGTTGTTATTGGATTGGTCATTGGAATTATCCTTGCGATAGGCATAGATCTTGGTGGGACCATGGTCCATGGTATCTTCTTCGATCCTACATACCCTCTCCAACTGCACGTTCTCAATGGGGGACTACTTGGATACTTGTTCCTCTTCTTCTTCACAAATGCGCTTCTCGAGGAAACTCTCTTCAGAGGGCTTTTGATTAATAGCTTCAAGATCAATCAAAGCGTGAACAGATCCATTATTCTCTCAGCCTGTATCTTTGGTTTCTGGCATGCAGGATGGCCTCTTGTCAATGGCGCAGTTGGTCAGGAAGCGATAATGCAAGTGACTTCAATGGTCTTTTTCACCACGGTCCTTGGACTATTCTTTGGTGTGTATTACCAGAGATTCAATTCTTCAAGATCCCTTGTTGGACCAATTGTAGTCCACACTCTCATCAATTTTGTCGGTGAATGTTTCAAAATCGGTCCTGAGCCAACAATCCAGGGTCCTGACATTGTCTTTTCCAATAACGGACTGATGATAATCACTTTTCTCATGTTCTTGCTGACCTTCATTCCTCTTACTCTCTTCCTTTGGAAATACAGAATTGAAGAAGTGACTAGCTTCTGGCAACGTCATCTTGGTAGGGAGCGTAAAGAGGAGCACATAGAGTCTACACAGGATGATTCCAATATAAAATAAAGAGAGGTTTAGAAAATGCAGACCGGTTATGAATTAGTAATTGCCTCAAGTATAGCGACAGTCTTCCTGTCCAGTGTTATCGGTACCTATCTAGCGCGAAAATGGTTCTTACAAGAGGTACGCCTTCTGACTGACCTTCCGTTGGTCTTTGCAATTGCCTTTGTGAGCCAAGCTTTCAATATCATGATTGTCACACTCCAACATATTGGAGTATTAGAAGCATCAATGATTTTCTTTCGGATTCGTTCGATTGCTATTGGTGGCTCGATCATTCCAATCTTGGGTGCCCTCTTACAGATATGGGCTCCCTCAATCCAGCGATTTCATAATCGGCTTGTATATACGCTTGCGATATATTGGATATCCCTTGCACTTCTGGGACCAACAGAGGAGCTGATCATGATATTGACAATCCCTGTTATGGTAATCCTCGGCCTCATGATGATGGCTACATTCATCATCACTTGGCGTACAGGCAGGCTAAAGGAAGTACGGAGCGAGCTTATGATTATCTCAGTCTTATTTGGTCTGGCAAGTCAGATCTTACGAGTTCCCCTTCTCTTTACATCATTATTCTATATGCCTGATGTTCTCCTCACTATCTCAATGATTGTCACAGCAATAGCTTTTGCTAATCCGTGGTATAAAAGAGAAATGAACCATAGACAGTCGGAATCTACACCTATGATTAGTGCATGAAATTTACTGAATGAAATCTTAATTCTTGAAGTATTCATGATTTCATAATAAGAGATAGGAGTTCTCAGAATAGAAAACACAGAAGGTGGTCGTAACATAACAATCGATGTACTGAACTCCTCTATTTTCACCTCCCCAAAATAATGAATCATTATTCATATCACTATTGACAGACTTCTGATACGGATTTGGTGGAGAATAATAAGCAAAAGCAGTAACAAAATGCAGATGATTTAGATTCAAACAAGTAGAACAAGAATATTTTCAGGTGTACAAAATGCAGATAGGTGTAGAATTCGTTATACTCTCAAGTGTTGTTACAATTGCTCTATCCATGGTCATGAGCCTCATTCTGGGATGGAAATGGTATACGCAAGAGGTTCGTCTCACCACAGACCTTCCACTTGTATTTGCTATATCCGGTGTGTGTCAGACTCTGAACATGTTGATACTCACATTACCAAATATTGGAGTATTGGAGCCTACACTTGAGTTATTCAGAATTCGATCCATAGTCATAGGTGGGGCGATAATTCCTATTCTTGGTGCCCTATTTCAGATATGGCTTCCATCATATCAAAAATATCACAACAGGCTACTCCTAGCAATAACATCATACTGGTTTCTAGTGGCGCTTCTTGGGGTTTCTGAGGCACTGATCATGACCCTCACAATACCCGTCTTGATTATAATCAGTCTCATGATGATGGTCACATTCATCATCACTTGGAAGACTGGTAGACTGAAGGAAGTTCGAAGCGAGTTCCTGATTCTTGCCTCTCTTCTCATGATTGCAAGTCAATTACTACGCGTTCCTCTTATGACATCCCCGCTCTTCTATATTCCAGACGTTTTGTTGACATTCTCAATGGTGAGCGTAGTAATAGCTATCATCAATCCATGGTACTCAAAGGAACTCAAAACATCTTGTATGGAAACTCCCGAGCTTACTGCTGTCACTTACTAGCTTTCATTCCAATCTGATTACCTGTCAGGAGAAGTCAGAATTGTCTGGCTTTTCCTAGACTTCCATCTAGCATTATTTGATTTTTTAATTACAATCAATTCCCTAAAGAATGGATTATTAACCCAGCACATCACGAATGCAAGTGTCCAAAGGTGAATGCAATGTCTTCACAATCAAAGCACTTCGCAAGACAGTACCTACGTGAGGAGAGTCTTCCAAGTACATTTTGTCCTGGCTGTGGTGCTGGCCAGGTCACAAATGCATTTCTGAAGGCTATGAACGATTTGGGTCATGAAGACTTCAAGGGGTTTGCATTTGTTTCCGGTATTGGTTGCAGTTCTTGGATTATATCCCCCCACTTTAGGGCTGACACATTACATACAACCCATGGCCGAGCCATTGCATTCGCCACGGGTCTCAAATTAGCTCGACCAGAGCTCAAAGTAGTTATAATTAGTGGTGATGGTGATATTGCGGCAATCGGTGGAAATCATCTCATTCATGCGGCTCGCCGAAATATCGATATGACTGTCATTTGTGTGAATAATTACATCTATGGTATGACCGGGGGCCAAGTGGGTCCGACGACCTTTACAGGAGATCGCACAACCACATCCCCCTATGGAAATCCTGAACGTCCCTTCGATCTGGCTCGATTAGTCGCAGCAGCTGGGGCAAACTATGTTGCTCGTTGGACAACAGCTCATCCTGTACAAGCTGCACGAGCAATTAGAACTGCTTTGGGCCGAAGAGGCTTCTCCTTTGTAGAAATGATATCACAGTGCCCTACAGCTTATGGCCGGCGCACGAAATCTGGTGAGGGCCCTGAGATGCTTGCTTGGTTCAAGAAGTTCCCTGTTCGCAAGAAGGATGACCCAGTGGGTCTACGAACACCAACTCGTGATGGCGTTGATCTTGGTATATTCGCAGATAGAGAGGAGCTTGAATTCATTGACTCGTTGAATGCAATCTATGCAAATGTGGAGGGATAGATAGATTTGAGAACCGAGATCCGTATTGCTGGGACTGGTGGTATGGGTGTTGTTTTAGCTGGAGTCATTCTTGGACATGCCGCAGTTGTCCATGGTGGACTTGATGCTGTTCAGAGTCAAAGCTATGGTGCTGAGGCTAGGGGAACATCAGCGAAGAGCGAGGTCATTATTAGTGACACTCCCATCCGATATCCTAAGGTACGACAGTCTGACTATTTTATTG
>Ga0068714_10003450_pt1 | contig 18722 bp, 10 predicted proteins | sample MTBNYHSulfiMetaG_FD_62988 | JGI IMG/M metagenome (GOLD analysis project Ga0068714, IMG submission 62988) | Enrichment culture microbial communities from rom New York Harbor, USA that are MTBE-degrading - MTBE-NYH (New York Harbor Sulfidogenic)... | ecosystem: Environmental > Aquatic > Marine >... | reverse complement strand
CTATGCTTGCCTCCTTCACGACAAGGTTGGTTTCACTCAGGAACATTGAAACGGGAACACTGTCCGTTTCAGGAGGAGGACATACGCTTACATCCACGTCCGGAAGCTCTGCATTAAAAGTGCCGCCACCGAGGTCGATTCTGTACTGCCCTGCTATAGAGACGTTGCGTCCCTGTCCTCCGAAAGCAGCCACTGCGTTCGGGTCGTTGGGGCACTGGCCAAGCATAAGAGTGCCGTCCGTTCCTACAACTCCGCCGACCGTCATTTCAGCGTCTCCGAAAATCTCCGCATCGGTGCCATTGAGCGTAGCTCCTTCGCTTTCAGTATTTGCAAGAAGCGGGTCCACCTCTCCTTCAAGCGGCTCTGAAGATTCGGTGCAGTTGATTTCCACTTCCTCATCAACATCGTCGTCAATAACGTCTTCGAGTCCGTCGACATCAGCATCCTCTTCGCCGTCCACCATCTCTTCGGTATCGGCATCGCTAGTGTTGTGTATCTTGCCGCCGCATCCGTAGGCGAGAACCGTCATGCCGACCGCAACTCCGAGAACCTGCGTGGTCCTCTTGGTGACATCCCAGAGTTCCTTGCAGAAATTCCTGAGTTTGCTTCTTTTCTCTTTTTCGGAATGCTCCCCATTGGCCTCATTCCTTCTCTCCTTTCCAATTTCCGGTTTTTGATTATGTAGTGTCATATCTATTATTGTGGTAGGAAAGGTATTTAAATGTATCTTTTGTGCCAGAAAATATATAAAAAAGAGATTATATGCCCGGAGGAACCAGGCAACCGCAAACGCTGTAGTCCATGACGGCCTCAGGGTCCTCGAAAACTATGTTTACCGAGAAAGGCACCCTTTCCTTGCTACCGGTTCTCGGGTCGTTGTCCCTTGAAACAAGCTCGCCATGCACCGTCGTATCCATGGTCACCCTCGTGCCCGCGTCCGTCGCAGGCGGCGGAGGCGTTCTCCTGACCGTTACACTAAGCTCCAGGCTCCCGTCCTCCATCGTATTGATGCTGCCGGATACAATCGCGACCTCGAATGCATGATAGGGCTGAAGACGCGTTGGGCTGAAACTGTTTACGACAATATTAAGCGTTGAAGTATCAATGTCGAAGCCGTCATAAACATTGCCGCACGAATCCGCAATCCTCGCCGTGATTACCGCATCGATTGACAGGTTATGTTCCATAGTCGCTGTCGGGTCGGTGCAGCTTCTGAGGCACACCCTCACTACTCCAGGAGAATTCCATGCAACATCCGGAAGCATCGAATCTCCGCTTCCCAGCTGATATACCCTGAGCGTCTTTGAATTCACGCCGGAGACAGAGCCATCGACTTCCCTGGTAAGAACCTCTCCTCCGGTATCGGAATAAACCGTTGCAGCCATCTCGAGCAGCAGCGGGCTTGCAAGGCTCATCATGATTGCCTTTACTGCATAGCCCGAACCGTCCAGCGCTATGGGCGAAGACGATTCCGAGCCGTTAACAAGAATAACCGGCGACAGCGGAGTCACGAAGCTGAATTCGGCCCTTGAATCCACGCCGCCTATGCTTGCCTCCTTCACGACAAGGTTGGTTTCACTCAGGAACATTGAAACGGGAACACTGTCCGTTTCAGGAGGAGGACATACGCTTACATCCACGTCCGGAAGCTCTGCGCTGAATGCGCTTTCACCCAGGTCCAGCCTGTACTGCGGAAGAACCGCTAAGTTATCGCCCTGCGCTCCGAATGCCACGAGCGAATCCGAATCAGAAGAACATTCCCCGATTATGCTGATATCATCGACAGAAACCGCTCCACCTACTGTCAGTTCGCTGTCTCCCGAAACATTGGAATCAGAACCATCGAGTGCTGCCGTGCCCGTCGACGTCTTCGCAAGAAGCGGCTCCACCTCGCCTTCGAGCGGTTCGGAATGCTCGGTGCAGTTCGGCTCGACTTCCACATCCGGCGTATCTGCGCCGTCGGGAACATCGACATCCGCATCATTTTCCCCGTCTATAACTTCCACGTTATCGTTGTCCGCATCTCCCTGGAATTTGGGATTCCCTCCGCATCCATAGGCGAGAACGGTCATGCCGACCGCAACTCCGAGAACCTGCGTGGTCCTCTTGGTGACATCCCAGAGTTCCTTGCAGAAGTTCCTCAGCTTGCTTCTTTTCTCTTTCTCGGAATGCTCCTCTGCTTCGTTTCCCTTCCCCCTCTCGAATCCCGGCCTTTGAACATGCATTGTCATGTATACTATTATGGTTCGAAAAATATTTAAACCTAAGCACACATTTTTACCCTTACAAACACTTATTTTGGCACCTCTGTAAACCAAAAACATACATTTATATTACTTTCCTACCACTATATACCACATGGAACTCAGGCATAATGATATTAACGGAAAAGGGGAGCGGGAGGAAGCGAAAAATCCTGAAGAGAAAAACAGGAAATTCAGGCTTTTCAAGGAGGCTACTGAATCCGTAAGGAAGGCATGCGTCATGGCCGTCGCGGTCGGCGCAACCGTTTTTGCAACCGCATGCATGAATACGGTCGGCAGGTACAGCGATGATTCGGACACCGATGCGCAGGAAGAGGTCACTGATGCCGAAGACGAGGACGCAATAGACGCGCCGGATGTTCCCGACGTAGAACCTGATGAAATGGACGCCCCCGACTCCATAGATGTTATAGGAGACGAGGTTGAGGGGGACATGGAAGAAGAGGACGGGCCGGAGCCGACGTGCTTCGAGCACCCCACACCCATAGACCCCACAACCGATCCTTTGCTTAATTCTTCAAGCTCGCAGGACGCATATTTCGAGGGGCCGAGCGCATACGAGATTGCAGTCGATGTCGAATCAAACGTTTCGATGACCGGCTATCCGGGCATGGCTCTCGGCGAGTGTCCCCTGGACCCGAGCAGGGTCGCTTTCCTGGCGGCTACCGGAAGCACATATACTTTTGCGAGCGATATTTCGCTTGAGGCTGGCGCAGTCACATGGAGCGCAAACGTTCCCGCACTGCCGGGAATAACATGCCCTGCATTCAGCGATGATTCGCAGACCCTGGTTTCGAACAACGACGCCCACCAGGCGGTTCCGAAAAACGCGAACATGAGCGGAAGGACGACGCATGCGGCATTCGACCTTTCGGCTGTTTCATCCACACTTATAGTTTACGAGAAGAACGGCGTAACCGAGGACAACGGGCTGATGACGATAACGGGCGCGGATTTCGTTCCGGTCCATACCGCCAAAACGTTGCTACAGGACGGCGGCTGGGACATAGCGGTGGAGGTGCGCGCAGGCGACTCCTCGGCAAACCACGTTTATTCAGCAACGCTCGCGGGAAGCTCTTCAAAGGAGGCGAGAATCTACCCCGCGGGATCCACCCAAATGTACGGCGTAACCTGGGACGAGTCTGCGCAGATATGGTGCTCGAGATGCACCGAGCACAGGAGTTTCGAGCTCGTGGTGCCGGGCGACCTGATATGCAAGGTCGCGGACGCATGCGGATGCGTGGGAGACGGGCTTTCGGTTACGGTGCTTTCTGTTACACTTGATAAAACGGGAGTTCCGCCCCATCTTCTGGGGCTTCATCTCGAATCGTCCCCGTCTTCAAGGACGGGCATAGGCGCGCTGGCGTTGTCGGACCCTGCGAGCGTGCATCCTGAAATAAGGATAAGCTTCACGAGGGGCACGGCATCGGATGGCGGAGAAGTGGTCATCTTCCGGGTGAACATAGTCGTACGCCTTGAAAGCCAGCATCTCAGGACCGACGGAACAAGGGAAGGAAGAAACGTCTCGATCAGTGTTCCGGTGACGGACCCGTGGGCATGGGGCTCTCTTGAGCCGACTTACACGACCTACTGTCTGCCGTGTACGTTGAGCTACTAGATTTTTTCTTTTTATCCTTTTGCGACTCCCAGAGGTTTTAATCTCGCGACCAGGTTGCTTATTCCCGCATCAGCAACGCTCTGCACGACATCGTCTATGTTCTTGTAGGCATCGGGCGCTTCCTCGGCTACAACTTTTGCATGCGTGGCGCGCACGTAAATCCTGTTCTTGTCCCATAGCGCTTTCCTGAGCTGCTCGCCATTATGCGTTCTTATCGCCTCTCCCCTGCTCATCGTCCGCCCTGCACCATGACAGGTCGAGCCCCACGCGACTTCAAGCCCTTTCGGGTTTCCGACAAGCACGTAGCTTGCGGTTCCCATGCTTCCGGGAATGAGCACGGGCTGGCCGATTGAACGATAGGATTCGGGCAGTTCCGGCCTTCCTGCAGGGAATGCCCTTGTTGCTCCTTTCCTGTGGACCACCATCCTCTGCTTTTTTCCGTTAACTTCATGCTCCTCGATTTTCGCTATGTTGTGGGCGACGTCATAAACGGTACGAATATTCTCTCCGGTTCCGTCGCCGAAAACCTGGTCGTAGGTTTCTCTCGTCCAATGCGCGATTATATGCCTGTTCGTGAATGCATAATTCACCGCGCATCTCATTGCGGCGATGTAATCCTGCGCCTCCCTGCTTTTCATGGGCGCATATGCAAGTTCCTTGTCGGGTAGCCATAAATTTTCCTTTCTGGCAAGCTCGAGCAGGGGCGGAATATTATCAGAACATATCTGGTGGCCGTAACCTCTTGAACCGCAATGAATCATCGTAGTGACCATTCCTTTACGAAGCCCGAACTTCCCCGCAACTTTTTCATTGAAAATCTCATCAACGACCTGGACCTCGAGGAAGTGATTGCCGGCTCCGAGAGTACCAAACTGCTTCCTCCCCCTTTTCTTTGCTGTAGTCGATGTCTTTGCCGGGTCAGCGCCTGCAATCCTTCCGTATTCTTCGCAGTGCTCCTTGTCCTCTTTCGTACCGTAGCCTTTTTCGATGGCCCAGTCAACACCAAGTTTCACGGCTTCATCCAGTTCGTCGGGCTCTATCCTTATCCTTCCCTCGCTTCCGACCCCGCTCGGAACGTTCTTGAAAAGCCCGTTGCATAAATCGACTATTTTGGACCGGACTTCCTTTTCTTCTAATGTGGTAGTTAGTAGTCTAACGCCGCAGTTGATATCGTATCCAACCCCGCCAGGGCTTACTATTCCATCTTCAGCATCGAATGCAGCCACACCCCCTATCGGAAATCCGTAGCCCTCGTGTCCGTCTGGCATGAGCAGGGCATGCTTTATTATCCCTGGCAGCCCTGCGACGTTCTTGAGCTGCTGGAGCGTCCTGTCCTTGCCCATTCCCTCTATAAGCCGGTCATTCGCGAATATGTAAGCAGGAACCCTCATCTCCCCTTCCTTTTCCATTTCCCATACGGCCTTGCCTGTTTTTTTGAGCGCCATCTTATCGACCTTTAAGCATCTTCATTATCCTTCCGAGCGCCTCGGCAAGCCGCCCTATCTCTTCAATAGTATTATAGATATAGGTGCCCGCCCGGTTAGTTCCGCCGGGCATGCCCAGCCTCAGGTGGAGCGGCATTGCGCAGTGGTGCCCTGTCCTTATCGCTATGCCTTCCTCGTCGAGCAGCATTGCAACGTCATGCGGATGGATTCCTTTTGCCTCGAACGCAAGAAGGCCGGTCCTCTCCGCGGCGTGCTTCGGCCCGAAGAACCGCACCCCCTCCATTCCGCCTATCTCTTTCAGAAGCGCCTCTGCGAGCTCCTCCTCGTGCTTTCTTACATCCTCCATCCCTATCCAGCTTAAATAGTCTATCGCAGCGCCGAGCCCGACCGCCTCGTCGACGGGCGGAGTTCCTGCCTCGAATTTGAAGGGCAGCTCGTTCCATACCGCGGTATCCTTATCGACTTTTTTAATCATCTCGCTTCCGTAAAGGAAGGGGTCCATATCCTCGAGAATTTCCTTTCTTCCGTATAGGACGCCTATGCCGAAGGGGGCAAGCATCTTGTGCCCGGAGAATGCGAGGAAGTCGCAGCCCATGCTTTTCACGTCCGTGGGCATTCCGGGAACGGATTGCGCGCCGTCCACAACACTAACTGCTCCCTCGTCCCTCGCTATTTTGCAAAGTTTTTTCGAATCGTTTATGGTTCCGAGAACGTTGGAGGTTGCCGAGAAGGCAAAAATCCTCGCACCCTTTATCTTATCCAGCTCGTCCTCCTTAAGCTTCCCGTCCCCGTCTATGTCTATTACCTCGAATTCCGCTTTTTTTGCCTTGGCAAGCTGCTGCCACGGGACGAAATTGCTGTGGTGCTCCATTATCGTCGTAACGATCTTGTCGCCTTGCTTCACGAACTTCCCGCCCCAGCCGCCCATGACGATATTAAGGGATTCCGTGGTATTCCTGGTGAATATTATCTCCTCGTTTTTCGCAGCATTTATGAATTTCGCGGTTTTCTCCCTCGCGCCCTCGTATTCCGCAGTGGCCTCCTCGGCAAGCGTATGTATGCTCCTGGCGACGTTGGCATTCTTGTTCTCCTCGAATGCCCTTACCGCGTCCAGCACCTGCCTTGGCCTCTGCGAAGTTGCCGTGGAATCAAGATAAACCAGCTTTTTGCCCTTTATCTCCCTTCCAAGAATCGGAAAATCCTGCCTTATGCGTTCTACGTCTAGCATCGGTAAAATAGAGATACGCAACAATTTTTAATCTGCCCCTCAAAAACACTACATGGGATTTATAGGTGAATTTCTGAGGCTTACGCGTTTCGAGCATGCAGTGTTGCTCGCGCTTGCCGTCCTTATCGGCGAAACCGTCGTACTGGGCTCGCTCCCGGACCTTCTGGAACTCGCAATAATCCTCTCGCTTCTCGTTCCCGTATTAAGCGAGACGGCTTCTTTCGCTCTGAACGATTATTTCGACATCGAGACGGACAGGATAAACAACAGGAAAAGGCCCCTTGTAACGGGCACCATCTCACCGCGGTCCGCGCTTTACTTCTCGTTTTCCGCATTCATCCTCTCAACCCTTTTCGCGTTTTTCATCAATACCCCCGCCTTCCTCGTGGCGCTCGCGTTCAACATACTCGCGGTGCTCTACAACTGGAAGCTCAAGGACCTTCCCCTTCTCGGCAACATATACATAGGGCTCAGCATGGCAATCCCGTTCATATTCGGAAACCTGGTGGTGCATCCGCAGTGGCTCCTGCCCGTTCCAATGGTGCTCGCGCTGCTCGCTTTCATCGCCGGAGTAGCAAGGGAGATAATCAAATCAGTGCAGGACATGCACGGCGACGTGAAGGCAAGGCGCTCCAAAACCCTGCCCGTAATCGTTGGCGAGAAGCCATCCATAGCCATCGCATCCGTCCTCTACCTGCTTTTCGTGCCGCTCAGTTTCGCCCCGTTCTACTACGGCCTGGCCCCGAACATGTACTCGCTCGTCGTCATAGCGCTGGCCGACGGCGTGCTTCTCGGCACTGTGGCAGCCCTCCTCAGGAAACCCGGACCGGACATCTACGGCAAGGCAAGGAACATGACCCTGCTCATCTTCGCGGCGGGCATGCTGGCCATCCTTTATGCAGCAATTTCCACTTAATAAGACTTCTTCATTTGACGAATCCTATTAAGTTATGTTTATAAAAGTTGCCTCCCCTCTTAGACTGACCAGTTTAACCAGAGGTGATACATAATGGCTGGAAAAATAATCAAGGCAAACTCCGGGAAATACGGGGAATGGGCGTTCCTCCTGGGTGTCGTTCTGGCACTCATAGTGGGACTGTTCTCCGGACAGCTCGGTGATGCAAGGGCTTACGTAATGGGAGTGCTTGTCATTCTCGGTTTTGTCGTAGGGCTCCTTAACATAAAGGAAAAGGAGATCAACTCCTTCCTGATAGCGACAATCGCTTTGCTCGCGCTCCTGAACGTGCTTGGTCCGATAGAGGCGACGCTTGCACTTGTTCCCGAAATCGGGACAATAGTGGCGAGCTGGCTCTCGGGATTCCTGGGTGCTCTCGGTGCTTTCGTTGCTCCCGCAGCGCTTGTGCTGGCCCTCAAGGCGATATACAACCTTACGACTCCGTCGTAATTTTTTTATTTTTTATTCGTTCAAGAATGTCAATACGTGTGTATTAGTGGCTTTTATAAACATTTCGCACTATAAATAATATAGATGGGAGAGGAAAAAAAAATGTCTATCAGTCTCCATAACGGCAACCGGAACGGAGGTAAAAAAGAGCCCCGGGCAGCGGAAGCCAGTGAAAAGCAGAGGACGCTCTTTTCGAAGCTCCCGCCCCCGAAGGAGAACGGCATCCTGAAGCTCAAGCAGGCCACCGAAGACTTCGCACTCCAATCCGGACAGCTCATACAGAACTACGAATCCGTCGCAAGCGCCTACGACCACAAGGTAAGGATGATGCTCCTTTTCAAGATGTGGGCGCCTTTGTACGACGCTTACTGGATACTCACAAGGCACGAGGAGGCCGCGCGCCAGGTAATACGGCAGCTCGATGCGGTCGGGGAGGACGCAACCGAAAGGGTGTTCCTCGGACGCGGGCTGGAGATAGGTTCGGGCACCGGCCTCGTGGCCCACGAGATAGGCCGCCTCAAGGAAAAGGTCGCCTTGAAAAGGCTGGCGTATTTCAGGAATTCCCCGGCCTCGAAACTGGCGCAGGACTGCGTGAGGCAGCAGGAGCATTTCGAATATCTCATGACAGACCCGAAGGCGTACGAAAAGGAGTTCCATTACCATGCAAAGATGCTGCTGCCGAAAATCAGGAGGCTTCTTGAACTCGACTGCGCAAGGATGAGCAGCGGGCTCATGAAGGTTTTATACCAGGAGGGCAATACGCTTGAAACGGACCCCCGGCCGATTTTCAAACAATACGAACTGCTGAAAAGGATGCTTGAGGACAGGCGGACGACGCCAAGCGTGCTGCTCGAGGAGGAGAGCGTGATGTATCTGGCCCGTTCCTATATCCGCACCCTGGGCGTGGCAAGGCACATACTCGACGACATGGAAGGCGTGCGCAGCGCAGACAAAACCGAACTGCTTTTCGAGCTGAGAAACGAGCTGAGCTCCATAATAAACCTGACCGCGGTTGACATCAGCGCGGACATGATAGAAATAGCGCGCGACAAGGTCAGGGACGTTTACGGGGGTGCGGCAGAAGCAATGTTCAAGGAGGAGGACGGAACCATGATAACCGAAAGGGCGGCGGTGGAGGGCTGGGCAGGCACGTTCGATTTCGTAGTGATTTCGCAGCTCCTGCACATACTGCCCGACGAGGACAAAAAGAAGATACTCCAGGGCGCGGCAACAGCGCTCGGGCCGGAAGGCAAGCTAGTTCTCATAGACGAGTGGAGCCCTCTTTTCTCCGGCGAAAGCCTTGAAAGCGCAGACCGCGAGGTCAAGTTCCTGATATCGCAGCTTGAACTCCTCTTCAGATTCACATTCCATCCGATAACCGAGAAGGGCGCGATGAGAAAACTAATAGAGGATGCCGGTTTTGAATACAGTAAGGAGCGCGCCTCAAAGATGATAGACGGCAAGCACAGCATGTACGGGCACATTTACATAAAAGAATGACGCTATTTTTTCTCAGATTTCTTTCCTTTTCCTGCTGCCATCACGCATGCGATGTCCGAATCAGGATAAAGCTTCTTGATGTTGTTCGGAATCCTTACGAATGCCTTGTACTTTTCGCTCAGCGTGCTTGTGTCCAGCTCGAATCCGGCCTTTTTCATCTTTTCGATTCTCTCCGGAAGGGACTCGTGCGCCTCGAAGAAATAGAGGCTGGATTCCTTTCCGCCCGAAAGCTCGTCGCCAAGCGCGGTAAGGTACCTTGCCATCGCCTTGTTCGCCTCGTACTGTTCGGGGCTGAGTTTTTTGTCGATTGCGGCCGTTTCATAAGGGATGTCGAAGAAGCCCCTGAATATCTCGATCCTGTCGTGGTCGAGTCCGAAGCTGTCGAGAACGGGTATGATTCTTGAGGGCTGCTCCCATATGGTCGTGAACCAGTCCGCTATTATCAGCACGCCGTCGTCGGCGAGTATTTCGTAAAGGTCATCAAGATAATCGGGGAAGGGCATGTGGTGGTATACACCGCTTGAAACTATCAGGTCGAATTTCCCGGACCTGAATATCGGGACGATGTCCTCATGGCTCGTTGCGAGGAAATGGCAGCGGACGTCAAGCGGGTGCCTGCTCAGTCTTTCCGAAGCCTCGTTGACACGCGGAAGGGAGGGTTCGAGAAGATAGAATTCGCAGAAATCCCTCAGCACCTTCCTTTCCTCGTAACGTGTTATTTCGTTCAATATTGCATCGGTGGTGGGCCCTTTTCCGGCGCCGGAATCGAGCACCCTGAGCTTTCTCCTGCCGTCCAGTTCGTGAAGCGTCATTAGCGCGCCCACGGCCATCTCGGCAAGGCTCCTATTCAGGTTCTTGTCTCCGGTACCTAGACCGGCGATCATGATTGCCTTGGATATCGCATCGTTAATCTCGCCGCCGCTCTCCCTCCAGTCCTCCTTGTAGGTCTTTTCAGCAGCGTTTTTGATGAATTCCCTGTTGCCCCCGTCCACCTCGACATTCCAGTTTACGAGATACTGCGAGGCTATCCTGTAGAGGCTTCCCGGCGCCATGGGCAGGCCCTTGAACAGGTCTGCAAGAAACTCGTCGATATCCCTGAGCTCGTCTATTTCCTTCTTCACCTTCATCCCCTCTCAGGCGCCCCTCCTTTTCATGGCCGCCATCACGACGGCAAAATCAGAATTCCTGAGCACCTTTCTCGGGATGTTTTCAAGCTTTGATTTCGGGAATGCCTTCCTTATCTCGTCCATGTCAACGACGAATCCTGCCTTTTCCAGTTTTTTAGTCCTGGCCTTGCTCGTCTCGTGCGCTTCAAGGAAATAAACCCTCGGCCTGGATGTCCTGCTGATTTTGTTCAGGTTGGCCGCGATTTCTATCCAGCAGGCCATATGGTCCTCCAGCGCCTGCCTTTCCTCGCCGTCAAGCTTCGGGTCGGGGTCGGGCAGCATAAGCTCCCTTCCGAAGTGCTCCCTGAACGCATCCAGGGCCTGTCCGCCCGCGCCTATCCTCTCCAGGAGCTTTGCGGCGTTTATCGGATGGTCCCACAGCGCGGAATGCCAGTCGCCGACGACAAGCACCCCGTCGTCCGCAAGGACGCGGTTTATCTCGTCAAAATAATCCGGGAACGGCTTGTGATGGAAATGGGCGAGTGAAACTATTATGTCGAATCTTCCATCCGGCTGCTCGCCCAGGTAGTCCTCGTCGTAATCCGGCTTCGGCGAGCATATGGCACCGTATCTCTCGAGCTCCCTCCTCGCATATTCGAGCTTGGGAGCGGAGCGGTCTATGAGATAGAATTTTGTCCTTGTCAGCGCCCCGTCCATGTCCGAATCCCTGAGCGATGTTACTATCGAGGTGGTGGTCTGCCCGAACCTCGCGCCGATGTCGCAGACTGAGAATTCCCTTTCTCCGTCGTCCATGGAGCGCATGAATTCCCTGACTATCCAGCCGATTTCATCGGCCATCCTGCTTTCGGTCCATACGCGGAACGGCGTTTTTATCATGTTCTCGCGGTAGGGGTCGATAAGCAGCTCGTCCGTGTCCTTCACGTAGAATTTTCCGGACTCCTTCTTCAGCCATTCCTCGTTTTCCGCGGTTTTCTCAATGCCCCAGCGGTGATAAGCAGCGCTGGGAACCTTGAAAACGCTTCCCGTTCTTATGGGCAGGTCTTTCGTAATCTGCCAGAGTTTCTCGTCAAACTCTCGCAGTTTGTCAATATCCCTTATAAGCTCTACCATGTTCCCCTCCTATATATTATGGTAACCATAAATTTATAAAATATACCATTTAAGGCAAAAACAGGCTTAATGAAAATTAAGGAAAAAAAGAAATTTACGGCGGCATCGGGTTGAAGTCGTGCGACGCTTTGTACGTCAGGAGAATAAGATGCGTAGTCGTCCTGAGTATGTTTTCGTCGCTCTGTACCTTCCTCAGGGAGGTCACAAGGGCGTCCTTGCCTCCTGCGCGCACGATTGCGATGCAGTCCTGCCCGCCCGTTACGGCGTAGAGCGCCTCGACCTCTGGTATCTTGGTGACGGTATCAAGGAGTTTCGGATTCTCGAGTCCCCTCTTCTTTATTCTTATCATGACTATCGCATACATGTCCATGCCGATTTTGTCGTAATCCACGACGGCCATGTATTTTTTGATCACTTTATTTTTCTCGAGCTTTTTCACCCTCTGCAGAAGCGTGTTCGGATGTATCTTAAGGACGCGTGCGAGCTCCTTGCTCGGCATCTTCGCATTCTCAATCAGATGATAAAGTATCCTCCTGTCTGTTTCATCAAGTTTGACCATATCCCCTCACCCATTTCTGTTGCTTTACACATTATTTATGCATAAGGATATTTAAATATGTTGTGTTTTCACAGCCAAAACCCGGTTTTTATCATTTTCAGTAAACCTTCATTCCTTGTCATTCAACCACAAAAAAGCAGGTTTTTAATAGTTATCTTCGATGTTTTGCCAGATGACCGTTGTGGAAAAAAAATCCATGCTCCTCGCGATAGCGTTAGTGTTACTGCTTTGCATGAATACCGTGGCAGCCCAGATGATGATGACGGAGTGGAAGACGCATTACCTCTTCAATGCAAGTGATACGCAATACCCTGCCTACAGGCAGATGAAAAACGAAACGGTGGGCGTGACCACATACACCTCGGCAGCCGTGCCCCTTACTGCATTGGGCATCCAATGCTTCCCGTCGAAATGGATAGCCCCGAACTCGACGTCTAGGGTATGGGTCAACGGAACATGGAATTTCAGTATTTACGGCTATTGCGGCTCCGCAGGAGCTACAGCAAATCTTTTTGCAAGAATCCTAAAATACAACGGAACGGAGTATAATCCATATAACAGTACCCAGGATACGGTCGACATCTGCAGTACTACTGCCGCAGTACTGCACAGCTGGCTGTACAACGTGTCCTACAGCCCCGTCCTTAACCTCAGCGCAGGCGAGCGCATAGGCGTTCAATTCTGCGTAAATATATCTAAGACCAGCCCGAACAAATACGGCTACCTTGAATGGGAAGGGGCCTCGCCGTCCAACGTGTACTTCCCATCCACGTACGGCGATGTAACGCCCCCGCAGATAACACTCTACAACCCTCCTGCCAATTACACGACCGGGCCCGGACCAATAGAATTCATCTTCAAGGCCGTAGACACTTCGGCGCCGATAAACTGTTCGCTTCACATAGACGGCATTAGAAACCAGACTAACAGTTCAGTGGTGAGCGATGCATTCACCAAATTCACGGTATATAACCTGTCCGCCACAAACCATTCATGGTTCATAAACTGCAGCGACGGGGGAGGCTATCGCAATGTTTCCCAGACCAGGAATTTCACAATCAGCTCAAGCTTCCCCGCTGCAAGGATAACATATCCAGCTTACGGCACAAACGTATCCGACCCGACGCCTATGATTACCTTTGTTTTAACGGACAACGAAAGCGCCAACATAAACTACACGATATTCGTTAACAACGTTTCAAACGGGCAAAACGGAACCGTGACAAACGGCACGGCCACAAACCTAAGCATCTATCCTTCCCTATCCTCCGGAGCAAACTACATAGTCGTCCAGGCAACCGACGGGGATTCTAACTCCGCGAATTCGACACCTTTGCTGATATACACGGTGCCGCCGCTTGTGTACCAGGTATTCCCGCCGAATAATTACTGGAACAATACCGGCAACATAAGCTTCACATTTTATGTCATAGACCCGGGCTACAACCCGCTCAACTGCTCCCTGTACATCAACGGCGTGCTGAACCAGACAAACAGTTCCACTAACCAGAGCATGAACACCACCTTTACCGTCACAGACCTGGCGGAGGGAGTGAACCAGACGTGGAACGTCACCTGCAAGGACGCGGACAATTCGACGGGCAGCAACCGGCAGACATTCAACGTCGACAAGACGAGGCCGTCCATCCAGCTCAACTCCCCGCCCGCAGGATACAGGACCAGCAACACCACCATTTACTTTAACTGGACGGCATACGACAATTTTGCCCCGATAATGCTGTGCAATCTCACGATAGACGGCACGGTGAACAAATCTAACCAGGCGGTTTTCAACGGAACGGCAGCATACTACGATGTCAGCGGATTCACCAATGGAATACATTACTGGAACGTCACCTGCTGGGACGACGCGATGAACATCAACACTTCTGCCACCAGGAATTTCACGGTGGATACGGTCAAACCTAATATTTCAATCCAGTCCCCGGCCAATACGACCTACAACCTCTCGTCGATAAGCGTCAACTTCACGGTAACGGACAACGTAGGAATAGGCTCATGCTGGTATTATCTGAACGGCACGGGGCCGACCGCTTTGCCAGGTTGCGCAAATACAACGCTCGTGCTCGGAGAAGGCCAGTACAATCTCACGATATACGTCAATGACACCGCGAACAACAGCAATTCCTCCTCGGCATATTTCACCGTGGATTTCCCTCCCCAATGGTCCAATCCATCCAAGAATGAAACCACGGTCTACTGGAACAGCAGCGTCAGGTTCAACGCTTCATGGACGGACGGCATAGGTTTGGCAGGATACATATTCTCGATAAACCAGACGGGCAGCTGGGCAAATTCCGCCTATACTCCATTCGGCGGAACATCCAACACCTCCGTGAACATCTCATTGATAACTGCTAACACCAGCACAGTCGTTTACTGGTATTTCTGGGCGAACGATACCGCGGGAAACAGCAACCAGACTGACTTGCAGAACTTCACGGTGCAGGCAAGGCCCACGAGCCTTGCATTCGGCGTGAACCAGACGATGTATCCGCAGGGCAGGAGCCTGGGCCATGGCTATGACGTTTACATTCCGTTCCAGGCAAGATACATAGATACGCTTACGAACCAGCCGATAAGCGGGGCGAGTTGCTCCGTAACTAACAACGAAACGTCGGACAATGTGGCGCTTACGTACAACTCAACAACCGGAAATTACACCGGACAAGTAATTGACTACATGATGTACGATAACCTTTCGTTCAACGTTTCGTGCTCGAAGCCGAACTACGTTTCCGCGACCAACGGCACGACTACGAACGTCTGGTATCTGGCATATCTGTGGGAATGGCAGAACACTAGCTACGGGGCCTATAACAATTACACTACGCACTGGCTTAGAAGGGAAAACACGACGGGCGCGCTTTATACGCTGACGGAAAACCTCAACACAACCATAGGCAAAAATTATATATCGCCGCTCTTTATCGCCTGCGGGGACGGCACAAACTGCAGTTTCCTGAAAGATTATGCCATGGTGGGCGGGATAACGATGCGGCTAAACGTCTCCATAAATGACACCGCATGCAAGCCGTATCTATGCTATCACATCATGGACTGGTATTCCAATTTGCTGACTGAAATATGCGGGCCCGAGCAGGCGATTCCGGCAAATACACCCACGCTTATCGAGCAGAACGCAACGTTTAACCATACAATCAGGCAGAACGATTATCAGGTACTGCACCTTCACCTGAACTGCACCTCCGCGGTTTCAGAGCAGGTCAGTGTTTATTACAACTATAGCGGTCAGCCGGCAAGCATCGAGATTCACCACCCGGAACCTACGGAAATAATCAGCTATATCGTTTCATGGAGCCAGGGCCAAAATAATTACACCATCGGCCCGAATGCGACGATAAATTCATCTGGAACGCTGGGGATTGCATTCAACAACACCGCATCGCAGCCAAAATATACATGGTATTGGCTGGCTCCCCCAATACTTGCCGAATACCCGAATTCAATCATAAACGGCACGATATACATATACAATTCGACAGGGCAGTTATGGGCGTCAGACAATGCGAGCGCGGGGGCGCCCAATGTTGCGACGCTGCAGTCGACTAACGTAGTGGGTTGGATTACCGAAACAATCCCGAATAATAGTGTCGTAGTGGAATTCGGGTCTGCCGGCATACGCGACTCCACCCGCGATGCGGAAATCCTCGACCATAACAGCTCGGAAGAGGCGATGTGGAACATAACCGTCTGGTCGATAGCAATACCGCAGTTAATAACCTACAATATGACTGTCTGGACGAATTACTCCACCTACGGCGTGCCCGACGATTTCGATTTCAATGTAACCTTCACGAACAGCAGCGGAACCTATGACATTTCCGGCTCGGTCATTGTCAACACGACGACAAAAACGCTTACCTTCCCGAAGATGGATTTCGGCGGAAGCGTGAATTATATAGTGCTTGCACAGGACCAGACACCGCCGTCTATTTCATTTATTCCGCCGACCCCAGACAACAACACGGCACAGAACTACAACTGGACCGTGATCAACGCGAGCGTAACGAACAACATAGCGGTTGACACGTGCATCCTCGAATGGAACGGCTCGAATGAAAGCATGACGATGGTAGGCAGCGGCGATAACGTAACATGCTGGAAAAACAAAACCGACCTCCCGGACGGCTTCTATACATACAAGGTCTATGCAAACGATTCCATAGGGCTCTGGAACGTAAGCGAAACCAGGAACCTCACCATCGATACCGCTCCGCCGACGATAACCCCCACGGGCTGCAATCCTTCTACCATAAGCATAAACGCTAGCACGACCTGCAATGCGACCGTTACCGATGCGGTATTGCTCGATACGGTCACGGCAAACGTAACCCTCCCGAACGGCACTTCAACTACAGCGTCCGTAAACAACGACGGCAGCAACTACTATTTCACCTTCAGCAATACTCCCTTGCTTGGATTATACAACGTCACGTGGTCTGCAAACGACACCGCACGCAACAACGCAACCGCAAACGATTCTTTCACCGTGAATAATCCGCCAAGCGTAATAATAATCGAGCCGCATGGACAGACCTATGACGAAAACGGCTTGGTTCCCATAACCGTAAACGCAACCGACACTGACGGAATAAATATCACAATCGCGACAATCACATATCCGAACGGAACCACGGAAAACATTACACTCGTTTACACCCCGTTCGGGGACGATTTCAGTTCCAACACAACAGGACTCGGCTGGATAAGGGAAAATGTTTCCACGGGCCCTTCCCAGACCTGCGTGGCAAACGTAAACGGCACCGTGCCTGGAAAGGCATATACGTCGCTCAGCGGCGACGGAAGCCCGCTCACCGACACATTGTGCAGCCTCATCTCGCCCATTGCGATTTACGGGGATTTCGACATGAACGTGAGCTTCGAAATCCTGGAGACCTCCGGCGTTGATACCGCGATAAATTTCCAGATTACAAAAACCCCGACCTCCGCGCACACGGCCAGGTATGCATTCATTGCACTTTCAAACTGGACAGGGCTTGGAAAAAATTATGAGGTATTCGTGGATGACGGCATTAATCCGGCAGGTTACATCGCAACAAGGCCGACCGATGACACCTATGGAAAGTTCAGGATGCAGAGGCTTGGGAACAATTTCACATTCTACACATGGAACAATTCCGCAGGAAGCTGGATACTGGAAAACTCGTCAATGATAAACTTCAGCACGGCCGTCTTCATAACCATGGAGGCGGAAACCGTCTTTCCGGGCTGGGGCTCGATAAATGCGAGCTGGGACAATCTTAGCATTTCCCACGAGAATTATAGCTACAACGTATTCAACAACACGAACCTCAACGGAGTATACAACGTTTCCATATACTCCCGCGATAATCTCGGGGCAGTGAACAACAGCGAGAAGACCAATTTCACCATCGCGCCGATCAACGACCGCCCATCCGTGCCTTTCATACTTACTCCGCCACCCGACGTTTACGTTTACGGAATGTATAATATCACATGGAGCCAGGTGGTTGATGAAGAGGATGACAGCGTCCAGTTCAACATAACACTGTTAAACCCGGATTATTCCTACAACGCGACCATAGTATCGGACTACGGTGATATTTCCTCGGTGAGATACGAATGGAACACTTCACAATACGCGGATGGAATTTATTCCATAGAAGTGTTTGTTTTTGAGAACGAGACCGCTGAACTGCTGAACAACAGCTATACCCTTCCGGGGAACTTCAGCATAGATAATACGCCTCCGGCAATATGGTACGAGCCGCCGACCGAAAACGCAGGCGCGGTGCTGAACAGGGATTACATACAGGTCAACGTCAGCGCCACGGACCAATATCTGAACGAGATAATCATCTACCTTTATAACGAAACCTACTCGCTGATAAACTCGAGCTCGACGTCCACCTCGCCGAACTTCGCGAATTACACCGGCCTTTCCGACGGAGTCTATTATTTCAACGCCACCGCAACGGACATTGTCGGCAATTCCAACGAGACTGAAACAAGGAATGTCACGATAGACACCGCCTCGCCTGGCATAACAATACAGTCCCCGACAAATACGACCTACGGCGCAGGCAGCGTGGACCTTAATTACACTGTATCGGACAACATTGCAGTTGATTCATGCTGGTATTACCTCAATGGCACGGGACCAACACCATTGCCGGGCTGTGCGAATACCACGCTTGTCCTGGGCGATGGGCAGTACAACCTGACGGTATACGTCAATGACACCGCGAACAGCAGCAATTCATCAACGGTATACTTCACAATGCAACTGAACTGTCCCCTGATAACCTCTTCGGGTAGCTATTCCGTGGATAAAAATTACCTTGGAACGCCCAATTCCGCCGCTCCGCTTACAGGATATGCGTGCGTGAAGATTGCTGCATCAAACGTCCTGTTCGACTGCAACGGCTACAACATAACC